>ERZ777011.709-NODE-709-length-47017-cov-14.688684_pt1 | contig 47017 bp, 58 predicted proteins | sample MGYA00374964_ERZ777011 | MGnify/ENA primary metagenome ERZ777011 (study PRJEB29310, sample SAMD00008975) | mouse gut metagenome | study: EMG produced TPA metagenomics assembly of the Metagenome analysis of fecal microbiota from mouse which was promoted...
TATGAAACTTATTTACCAATATTCAGGAAGGAATAAACTCCTTTAATATCTAATACTCACTGTATGTATTCCGTAAAATACATAATCTCGAAACATATTAGAGCACGGCGCGGAACCCAACATTCCAATTCGTATTGCTGGCAGTGTTGTTGCCATTGCGATTGGTCGCCAAATCGTTCCAACCGTTGTTGTTAGTACTACCACCACGAATCACGCTCACAAGACCTTTAAGTTTATTCCTATTTATTTATTATTTTTTTAGCTACTATATATTCAGATTTCTCCTACTAATACCTCACTCATGTTACATATTTACCATTTTATCTAGGAAGGAATAAACTCCTTTAATATCTAATATTCACTGTATGTACTCCGTAAAATACACAATCTCGAAACATATTAGAGCACGGCGCGGAACCCGATATTCCAATCAGAGTTGCTAGCAGTATGGTTGCCATTGCGATTGGTCGCTAAATTGTCACTACCGTTGTCATTAGTACAACCACCACGAAGCACGCGATCGAGACCATTAAGCTTATTCCTATATTTATTTTTAAAATCAACTATGAGCTACTATATTTTCAAATTTTTCTACTAATACCTCACTCATGATACATATTTACCAATATCTAGGAAGGAATAAACTCCTTTAATATCTAATATTCACTGTATGTATTCCGTAAAATACATAATCTCGAAACATATTAGAGCACGGCGCGGAACCCAATGTTCCAATTAGTATTGCTGGCAGTGTTGTTGCCATTGCGATTGGTCGCCAAATTGTCGTTACCGTTCCAATTAGTACTACCACCACGAAGCACGAGCGCAAGACCATAAAGTCTATTCCTATATTTTATTAATAAAAAACTTTTTTACTCAACTTATAAACATTTGCATATTTCAGATATCCAAAGTGACCACATAAATAACGTTTTGCTTCTTCTGATGAAATTTCCTTATTTTTAATTTTCTCTTTTAACTTTCTAACTTTTCTTTTTAACTTAACTTTACCTTTATGTCTTATTTTCATTCTATATTCATTTATTTGATAACCACAATAGTTTACACCTTGCTTAGATTTAAAAATATTAGTTTTTTTATTTAATTCCAAGTGCAATTCATCTCTCAGAAATATAGTAATTTTTCTTAATATTTCTTTAATGCCTTTTTTATCCTTAAATAGTAAAACACTATCATCCATATATCTATAATAATATTTCACACCTAATTCATGTTTTATATATTGATCTATTTCATTTAAGTAAATATTAGCAAAAATTTGACTACTATAATTTCCTATTGGAATCCCGAACCTTCTCTTTTTTGGAATATATTATCTCCTTTGTAAGCCACATAATCTTTTTGTCTTTGATTTTTCTTTCAAGTATTTTAAGCAAAATTTCCTTGTCTATATTTTGAAAATACTTTGCTATATCCATTTTTAAAATATAATATTCGCCCCATTCTTTTTTAGCTTTTTTCATCGCTTTTTGTAAATCAACTGCAGAATAGTGCATACCTCTATCTTTTATACAAGCATAGGTGGTTGGTATAAACTGTGGCACAAAATTTGGTATTATAAAATAATCCACATACCATCTGTGAACAATTCTATCAATATATTTTGATGCCTCTATCATTCTTTTCTTAGGCTCATAAACATAAAAAGTTTTATAAGATCCATGCTTATATGTCCCATCTTTTAAAGATTGATACAAATACAAAATATAATCTTCTTTTCTTAAATCAAATCGTACAACATTTTCTCTAAGTGCCTTGCCCCTTCTACATTTTTTATGGCAAAGCATTAAAATCTCATAGGTCAAGTATTTATCATACTGATTTCTTATTGTTTTTGGCATAATATTTAACTAATCCTCCAACAATTTTACCAATTTCACCCAATATGTTAATCATAACAATATTAAATTTTTCTAAACTAATCCACTTATATTTAGCCATTATTCTTAAATATACTCTTTGTATATTTATACCTGCATCAATTTTGTTTAAATAATATAATCTACTTTTGCTTTCTATTTTATCTAGATACATTATATTTTCAAAAGTATCATACATTATTCTCTTATATTCATTACCTAAATTAAATTTTTCTACCCTAGGTAAAAGTTGAAGTAATACAATCATATATTCCATATAATTTTGATATTTAGGAATTAGCTTAAATTCTTCTTTTTTTTCCTGATATGCAAATTTTGTATTAGCTAGATTTGCAGGATTTGCCTTATTTGTATAATTATCTTCTATTTCATAAATTTTTTTGTCTACTTCCATAGCTGCTAACAATTCATAATTAATATTATCTAGATAATTAGTTTGAATTTTAGTTTTTACTTGTTTTTCATTATTTTCATTCATATTCTTCTGTATTTAAAAATATAGCACTTCGTTTTTTCCAAGACGTGTGCTATTTCCTTTGCTTATTTATTAAATTTATAATATTCTCATTCTTTATGTTTTGTCCATAATTTAAGTAAGTTGGGGGGTGAACCCCCAACCGACTTTAAATATTAATTATGTTAAAATTATGATATATCGCTGTCAGTTCCCAGTGCTATTTTACATAAAGCACGGCGCGGAACCCAACATGCCAACTAGTATCGCTGGCAGTGTCGTAGCCATAGCGATAGGTCGCCAAATCGTTCCAACCGTCGTTGTAAGTACTACCACCACGAATCACGCGGTGCGTAGCGTCACGGGTGATAGTCTCTGTGGTCCATTCCCATACATTTCCTGCTACATCATATATATTTTTTTGTACTGTTGTTCCACCATTTTCATTTTCAAATGATCCTGTTGCAAAAACAACTCTTTCTGTTGTATCTTTTGCTGATAACATATCTCTATTATCTTTTGTAACCGCAGTATTATACCAATTACTTAATCCATTTTTTGCTGGTGCTGCTGCATTTTGATATCCTGAATGCCACATTGCACCATCTGCATAAGCTTTTGATTTTACATTTATATAGTTACCCCATGTTGTACAATCTGAATCACATTTATCCCATCCTATAAATTTACACATTGTATCCCATTGTGTACCTGTTATTAATCCTGATTGTACTCCATTTGTTTTCCAAGCATTTGCTATTTCTAATGATTTTGTTTGTGAAATATCTCTTGCTGGTTCTAATCCTTTTTGTGATTTTACTGTTCCCCAGTTTGCATCTGTTTGTTTAGCATCTCTTGTTGCATTATCTATTCCTATTTCATATCTACTTACATAGAAACCACCTGCTGCATTTACTGCTGCTCTTTCAGTAGCTTCACTTGTAACTAATGCATTTGTTCCATAATCATCTCCTGCTACATCTAATGCTACTACATCTCTTCCATGATCTGCAACATTTTGTGCACTCATATGATAGTTTCTTGAACCTGATTTTTTTGCATAAGCGCTATCAGATACTACTGGTATCCATACAAACTCATCGTTTGTGCTTTTATCTTTAATTACATATCCAGTTCCCCAAGTACCTGTTACATATTCATAAGTAGCACTATCACCTTTTAATATTGCTTGTTCTTCTGGATGTGTTGCTTTATATATTTGACTTGTCTTATTTAATGTTGATTCTGCAAACTCTCCAAGTTCCCCATTTGCTGGTAAACTTGCTTCATAGATTTTTGATGTAGTATTATCTATTGCATACATTTTTCCACCTGCGCATACTACTGCTCCACTTTGAATTTCTGCATATCTTCCTTCATATGCAACTCCATCTGTTATATAATCCATTTGCCAATCTACAAATGCCATTTGCGCTTCTTCCACTACTGTTGCTTGCTTGTGTGTGTCTACTGCTTGTGTTGCTCTTTTTAAAATGCCGTTTTCACCAGCTATTAAGCTGATACTTACACCTGCTAGAATTAGCATTACAATAATTGTAATAACTAGTGCTATAAGTGTGATTCCGTTTGTTTTTTTCATTTGTCCTTTCATAACTTTTCTCCCTTCGTTTAATTAGCATATTCATATGCCATAATAAGATAATAATGTGACATGGACTTTTTCCAAACAAAAAAAGCCCATATCTACAAAAACAAAAGTACATAGGATAGTGTACTCCTAGATGCGAGGGAAACCACTCGCTGAGTGTAAATACGGAACTATATATAGCAATAATTATACAATTATTACTCGTTCATAATATATTCAATTGTTAGACTGCTATTTCTAGCTTTTACCGTATTTTGTGTACATAATAATTTTCGTTAAAATGTAATATTAACGAATAATTACAAATTAATAATACACATAAATTTCTAAGAAGTCAAGATTTATATGATAATTTTTTTGACTGCTTTTCCCTTATGTTTGTTTTTTGTTGTAACTGTTCAAATACTCTCTGTTGTAAGGCTTCAAGTCAAAGCATACATTCGTTAATATTACATTTTAACGAAAATGTTACCAAAATTTAACTTAAAAGTTTAATATTCAAAAAAAGATTGAAATAATAAATTCCAATCTTTTTTATCTTATTTATGACAACCAGAACAATTGCCACCACATTGTTCTGCAAATCTACATACATTTTTTTCTTCTTTTTCTATTTTTCTTAATTCTTCTATAATTTCTACCAAAGTATTAATAGTATAATCAATTTCTTCTTTTGTATTATATTTTCCAATTGAAAATCTAACTGTACCTTTTGCTATATCATAAGGAACTTGCATCGCAAGTAATACATGTGATGGTTCTAACGAACCAGATATACAAACATTACCATTTGAAACACAAATATCCTTCATATCCAAATTCAAAATTACATCTTCTGCTTCTACATCATAAAATGAAAAATTTACATTTCCAGGTAGTCTTCTTTTTAAATCACCATTAATATAAACATTTTTTATTCTTTTTTGTACTTCACTAAAAAAGTAATCTCTAAGTTCTATCGTTTTTTGAATTTGCTTTTCAAAATCCTCATAGACAAGTTCTATTGACTTTCCTAGTCCTACTATTGCTGGTACATTTTCTGTTCCCGCTCTTTTATTTCTTTCTTGATGACCTCCGACTTGAAATTTCTTAAATTTCAAACCTTTTCTAACATATAGAGCTCCAATTCCTTTTGGACCATAAAATTTATGCGCTGATATTGATAAACTATCAATCATTTCTCTTTTTACATCTATTTTTACATTTCCAATTGCATACGAACTATCTGTATGAAAAAATATTCCATTTTCTCTTGCTATTGCTCCAATATTAGCTATTTGCTCAATAACTCCAGTTTCGTTATTAGCATACATTATTGTTATCAATATGGTCTTATCAGTAATAGAATCTTCCAATTTTTCTAAATTTATAAAACCTTTTTCATCAACATCTAAGTATGTAACCTCAAAGCCTTCTTTTTCAAGTTGTTCACAAGTTTCAAGCACAACTGGTGATTCTGTTTTTGATGTTATTATATGATTTCCTCTTCTTCTATAACTATATGCTAATCCTCTAATTGCTGTAATATTGCTTTCTGTGCCACCAGAGGTAAAATAAATTTCAGAAGGATCTGCATTAATTGCTTTGGCAACCTTAATTCTTGCATCTTCTATTGCTTTTCTAGCATTTTGCCCTAAACTATATACACTTAAAGCATTACCATATTCTTCGGTAAAATATGGCATCATTTCTTTTAAAACATTCTCATCTAATTTTGTAGTAGCGGAATTATCTAAATATACTCTCATTCTTTAACCTCCAATTTATTTATAGAAATCCTTATATATTAAACTAACATCAACCTGTCTTGCAACAACTCGTCCAACTCCTGTTTCTGTAAACTGCCAACCTATCATTTTGCTCATTAGTTCTTCATTTTGTGTAGGTTCTTGTTCTTCTAATTCTGAATACCAATATGTTGGTATTTTTGTTGTATTTTCAATATAATATGCAAGCCAAAATTTTGCTGGTATTGTTCCTAAAAACTCGTTTGCTGTATTTGCATTACTATAAATAATTGTTTTCATGCCTTTGACTTCCATTTTTTGAACTAATTCACCAACTAAAATTGCTCTTTCTTCCCAAATATCGTCTGCTCGTCCTTTTTCATCATGCTTTTCAACATCTATTGCAATTGGTAAAATATTATTTTTGTAATTATGTTCTTTTAAGAAATCTTCCACAAACTTAATTTCTTCATCAATTTCTTCGCTATTTAAAGCTTCATCTAGAAAATATATTCCAAAAGGAATACTTAGAAATTCACATTCATCTGCCCAAGTTTTAAATTCTGGATCTGTATAGAAATTTCCCTTTGCTCCATATCCTCTACCACCAGCTCTAATATATACATAAGTTATATTATTATTTATTAAAAAAGCACCCATCTCTCCACCAGTATCAAAATTTTTTCCTTTATTAAATTTTGATAAATCCACCATTAAAACTTTTTCATCTTCACTGGCTTTATAATATCCTAATGAAGATTTTAACATATAACCTATTTTATTATCTATAACAACCTTAGACCATTCAACATTAGTTTCTTCATCAATAAAATCTTCCAAAACATACACATTAGTACCTATTGGCAATTCCTTATGAATTTTCACATTCAACAATTTTGCTTTTTTGTAAAAATCTGCATTTTCTATAATTGTTACTGAATGTTTTGCATTTGAAACATCAATCGTTCTATTACAATATTTCACTATACCAAATATTATTACTCCAATAATCAATAATATAGCTACAACTATTCCTACAATCATAATTACTTTTTTATTTTGCATATTTTTCTCCATTCATTTGTATTTCATTTTTTATAATAGCATAAAAAGTAAAAAAAAGAAAGTATCAACTTTCTTTTTAATATATTTCTAATTGTTGTCTAAACAATTTATCTGCTGTTGTATATAAATTCAAATCTTCGTTTGTCATCAAAATATTTCTTATATTCCAAAGTCCCAAACCATGTTCTTTTTTAGAACAATTTTCTTTTGATGTGTAACCTTTTTCAAAAATTTTATCTATATCTACTGTTTTATTTTTATAACTATTTTCTACTATTACTAAACTTCTTTTTGGAGAATCATTACCAATAAATCTAACATTTATTATTTTTTCTTCTGTTTCTTTGGCAGCTTCAATTGCATTATCTAAAAGTATTCCTAAAATTCTGCATATTTCATAATTATTTTCTCTATTCTCATCAATTTTAGATAACACTTCTATATTCATAATTAAGTTTTGCTCTTTTGCCAAATAATATTTATTAGTAACAATACTATAAATTGCTGAATTATTTATAACTTTTGGATCTAAAATTCCCATTTTATTTACAGTAGCACAATCTTGTAAAATAGCTTTACTCATTTTTCTAATACCATTAATGTTTTCGGTTTCTACATAACCATCTAATGCTAAAACAAAATTTGAAAAATCATGTTTAAATCCTCTAATGCTATCATACATAAGTGATAATGTTTTATTATACGCTTCTAATGAATCAATTTTTAATTTTTGCATTTCTAACTTATCCACTTTTAAAATGTTTTCAATACAAACATATACATATAAGCTAACATTTAATAGAAAAGTTAGATATTCAACAATTCCATTTGTATATAGTAATTCAAGTTGAGTAACAATTATAATTGCTAAACCTAATAAAGAAATAATATATATGCTATTTTTATTTCTTTTCCTCAAATGATTACTAAGTGGTATATATAAGTTTTTCTTTTTCAAAACAAAAACAAATATTAATCTTGATAATATAACACTAGCTTTCAAAATAAGTATGTATGTAAAATTATAATTTTCTTTTAGATAGCTTAATCTTAAATCAATGCTTAATATTTTAGCAAAAACAGTTTCCAAAGTTACTACAACTATTGAATTTAATGTTTCTCCTAAAATAGCTTTTTCATTAGATTGTTTTAATACAAATTTTATAATACAAAAAGCAATTGGTAACTCTACAAATTTACAATATGGTGATGGAATTATAAGGTATGTTAAGAATTTTGAAACACCTAAAAGTATTACTAGTGATATTTTTTGAGTTTTTTTCACCTTCAATTTAAAAGCTTGAATATAAAACACAATATCAACAAATGCAGATAATACAGCATATAAAAGTTCAATACATACTATTTTAGGCAAAATTTGAATAAAAAAAGAAAAGCCCTTCTTTTCTAAAAAAGATATTACTAACATATGAATTGATCCCTTTCTTCATAAGTACCTTAATATTTTAAATTATTTTATTGGTAAAATCAATAAAAAATGTACTTAATCGTTCGACAAATTTTTATATGTTTTTATCATTTTTTATCTTACACTATTATATCGCACTTCTTTTAGGCTTTTCATCATTTCATAAATTTATTCAAAAAATTGTGTATCATTAAAAATTTCTAATGGGTAAATTTTTCCATCTTCAAAATCTTTTAAATATTGCATATTTACATCGTAAGCTCTCAATTCTTCTCTTGTCATATTTTTTATTTGTTCAACATCTATCCATTGAACATCTAAAATTTCTTTTGGATCAATTTTTATATTTTCTTCTATAATTTCTGCTGTAAATCTCACCATTAGTCTTTCAATATCTCCACCATTTGCAGAATATATTGGTAAAACTCCTGTAAGTTTAACTTTACAACCAGTTTCTTCTAAAACTTCCCTTATTGCTGCTGTTGTTATCTTTTCACCCTCATCAACATGTCCTGCTGGATAATTCCATTGACCATAACACTTTTTCTGTGCTTCTTTTACCATTAAAACTTTATTATCTCTTACTATTACACAACCTGCTATAATAATCATTTTATTCTCCTAAACTTTAATATTTAATTTTCTTAATTCTTCTTCTAATTGATTAGCATTTTCAAAAACAATCCCTGTAATTCCTGTTTCCTTTGCATTAATTATATTATCTATACTATCATCTATAAAAATTGTTTCTTCTGAATTTATCTTAGCATCTTCTAGTATATATTCAAAAATTCCTTCATCAACTTTTAGTTTTCCATATTCATATGAAAAGTATTTCTTATCGAACACACTTAATTCGGGATTATTTTTTAAGATATAATCTACCCATTCTACAATATGATCTGATAATAAAATAATATTATAATTCTTTTTTAGCTTTTTAATAATTTCCATTGTACCTTGAACTGGAACATTCAAATTTTCTCTAATGTATTCTTTTAATTCATCTTTACTAATTTTCCAGCCCATACCATTCATTAAATTATCTAAATATTCATCTTCTGTATATTTTCCCCTCATTGCTTCTAAAAACATATTTATAGTTTCTTTTTTTCTGTTTAAAAATTCTTCTGCTTTTATATCTGTATGCTTAGCTACTACAAATTCTATGTTATGATATCCTGAAATTATTACTTCTGATAAATCAAATATTATATTTTTAATCATCTTATTGCTCCTAATCTATTTTAATTTTTTTCAAAACTTCTGCAAAATCTTTAAACTGATATTGTGATAATTCATTTATCTTATCTCTATTGCTATCTGAATATTTATCATATATAACTGCAACTTCAATTCCTGCTGAATTAGCAGCTTCGACACCTACAATTGTATCCTCAAAAATAAAACATTCTTCTGGTTTTACTTTTAACGTTTCCATTATTTTATTATGTATTTCTGGATTTGGCTTTAATTCTTTTACAGAACCTTTTGATAATATTATTGAAAATATATCCTCAAAATTCGCTTCTTCGATAATATTTTTATTCTCATGTTTATAAATTTCTATTGTATGGTCATTTGTAGTTGTTGCTAACGCCAAAATAAATCCTTGTGCTTTTAAGTATTTTAATAATTCTCCTGCACCATCCTTATATTTAATAATATTTTTTAAATAATCTTGGGCAATTTCATATCTTTTCTTTTTTATTTCTTCTTTTGACATTTTAGAATTGTATTTTTCCTTCAAAACTCCACAATATTCTAAATATGCATCTTCTGATTTGCTAAACTTTTTTAATATAGCATCTCTTTCTTCTGATATTTTTACTATATCATCTTCTTTTCCACCTATTATTTCAATAAGTTTTTTATCTATTTCACTCCAAATGCCAATTGAATCTATTAATGTTCCATCTAAATCAAATATTATAACTTTTTTATTTTCTAACATTTAAAAATTCTCCTTTTTCCGATAATATTATCATATAAAGTCGAAAAAAGAAAGTATTTTATACTTTCTTTTTTGATTATTAAAATAATTGTTCTGTTTTCTCTTTAATTTCTTTATCAAAGGCTAATATATCTTCTACTGAATTTAATTCTCTTCTTTCATAAGAATTTAACATTTTTTCTATACCTTTTGGAATATCTGTATATTTTATTTTTTTCTCTAAAAACGCATTAACTAACACTTCATCAGCAGCATTTAAAATTACTTGATGAGAATGTCCCATTTCAATAGCTTTATATGCCAATCTTAAACAATCAAATTTTTCTAAATTAGGTTTTTCAAATTTCAAATCAACTACTTCAAATAAATCTAATTTCTCAATATTGTTTGATAATCTATTAGGAAAATTTAATGCATAAGCAATTGGAATTTGCATAGATTTTGGTCCAATATTTGCCATTATAGTTCCATCTTTAAATTGAACCATTGAATGTACTAAACTTTTTCTATGTACTACAACTTCAATTTGATTTGGTTCAACATCAAATAACCATTTTGCTTCTATAACTTCAAATCCTTTGTTCATCATTGTAGAAGAATCTATGGTTACTTTTGGTCCCATGCTCCATGTTGGATGATTTAGTGCATCTTCTACTGTTATAGCATCTGTTATTGGTTTATCAAAAAATGGTCCACCAGATGCAGTTAGTAAAATTTTATCTATTGTATTATTTTCCTCTCCATTCAAACATTGCATTATAGCACTATGTTCACTATCAACTGTTAGCAATTTTGCTTTATTTTCTTTTGCTGTTTTCATTATTAATTCTCCACCAGCAACTAATACTTCTTTGTTAGCTAATGCCACAGTTTTTCCATTTTTTATCATATTATATGTTGGTTTAAGTCCAGCAATACCAACCAATGCAGAAATTGAAATATCAAAATCTACTAATTGTGATATTTTTTCCATTCCATCATCACCGTAAAATACATTTATATTTTTGTATAAAGATTTTAAAGTTTCTGCATTTTTCTTTTCAATAATATATACATTTTTAGGTTTAAATTCATCTATTTGTTTAATTAATTTCTCAATATTTTTCCCAGCTACTAATGTTACAACTTCAAACAAATCCCTATTTTCTCTTATTACATTTAATGTGCTTTCTCCAATAGAACCTGTTGAACCAAAAATTGCAATTTTTTTCATTTTAAATACTTCCTTTCGTATCCTTCAATGTTAAAATTATATTATACTATTTCTATAAAAGCAAATATTTTTTTATTAATGCTTTATATTGTTCCACAAGTTTATATAAACTTTCGGTTGTAACATATTCATTAACCTCATGTGCTGTTACTGGTCCTACTCCTAATATTATTCTATTATTTTTTAAAAAGCTTGCTTCTGTTATAAAATTACAAGTTTTATTAGAAATTTCACTTGGATTCAAAAATGGAGATAATCTATTTAATTCTCTAATTTCAGATTGATATTTCTTACCTAACTCTTTAAGCTTAGCCACAATTTTTTCTTCATCATTTTTATCAACAGTCCTAAAATCAACTAAAAACTCGGCACTATCTGGAACTGAATTTATTGCACTTCCACCTTCAATTTTTCCAATATTCATGGTTGTATATGGTATTTCAAAATTTGAATTATAATTACTTTTTATTTCTTTTTCATAAAAACAATTTAATTCGTTAATAAACGATATTGCACTCATAATAGCATTTTTACCTCTTTCTGGTGTACTAGAATGAGTTTTAATGCCCTTAAATAAAATTTTGTACTCCATTAGACCTTTACTGCCAACTATAATTTCATTATTAGTAGGTTCTCCGATTATCATTGTTTCTGGGAAATTTTTTTCATAATCTACTACATTTTTTATGCCTTTAAAACCTATTTCTTCGTCATAAGTACAATATATTTTTATTCCTTTATTAAATTCTTCAAAATTAATTTGAGATATTGCAGAAATCATTGCAGATATGCCTGATTTCATATCACAAACACCCAAACCATATATTTTATTATCGATTTTTGTTAAATTAAATTTTTCATATTGCCAATCATCATTAGCATCAACTGTATCTGTATGTCCCAAAAAACCTAATGGTGTTTGAACATTATTAGACATAATCAAAAACTTATCTCTTTTTTCTGTTTTAAATCCTAATGATGCTAATGTGCTTTCAATATAGTCTAATATTTTTTTGTTTTCTTTATCATTAATTGTATTACATTTTACTAAATTTTCTAAAACTTCCTCTACATTTAACATATTAGACCTCCTTTAAATTAATTCTTGTTCTTTATCCGCATTTGGTTTTATCATTCTCATTCCTTGTTGTAAGCTATCTCGATTTAAAGATTTTAAATCAATTTCCAAAAATATATTTTTCATTGTTTCAACTGTACCATTCATTCTTTCTCTTTCAACATTTTGAAAAGCATTTAGAATTTGTTTAAAGCCAATTCTTCTAGCAATATTGTATGACATAGAACCATTTTCCAAAGTTCTCATATATAATCTTTCATATCCCAAAGCTCTTGATTGGATAACTCCATATACCATAAGTTGATTTCCCAAACCTAATCTTCTATAATCATCCAAAACTGCAATATCTGCTAAATACATAACTTTTTCATCTTGAAATTTAACTGGTTGATCTGCTTTTGCACCTCTTTCCAATGCTATCATTCCAATACATTTTTCATCTGCAAATGCACCATAAATATATCCTTTCTGTTGATATTCTTTGAAAATTTCTTCTAACTCTTCTTCTGTATATTTTTCATTATAAGGTGGTCCTGAAAACACCCTATACACATTTTTAAAGTCTTCTAATTTTGTAAGTTCTGTAATTTGATTATTCATATTTTCTCCTCCTATTATTAAATTTAAAAGCCAAAATAAGTATGAAAAAAAGACCATATATAGAATTTATATTTTCCTACATATAGTCTTTTAACATATCTATAATAAATATTTTTAAACTATCGTAGGCACAAGATTTTTAGCCTGTACCTACGCATTTTTTAAAATACGAGTTACAAGCTCCTACGATGATGATGTAATTTATTGTTTAAAAACATTTTTAATTCCATTTTTTGCCTCTTTCTTATATATTGATTATTGTAACAGAATGTTGCGCTTTTGTCAATAAAATTATGTAAATTAGTACAATTCATTAATTACAAATAATTTACTATATCCTCAAAAGTGTCATATCCACTTTCACTATTAATATGTCCTGCATTAGGTATAAATACTTGTTCAGTTGCAACTTTATTTGCAAAATCTTTTTCAACTTCGTATTTTACATAAGGATCATTATCTGAGTAAAAACAAATAATCTCATCAGCATATTGCTTTACATCTTCTAAGTTATCAAAATACATTGAATTATTAACTGCATCATATTCTTCATTTATACCTAAATATTTATTGAATCCACATACAAAAATTAATTTTTTAACTTTTATTTTGTTTTCAGTTAAAAATTTTGATATAAATGCTGGTGCAATACTATGTCCTATTATAGTTGTATTTTCATTAATTAGACCTAAATCTAAATAGTATTTTAATAATTTACTCCAACTTTCATAATTTTGATATCCAACTCCACTTGGAAAATCTGGTACATACACTTGTTTTCCTTCATCCTCTATAAAATCATGTAGCCATCCTAACCAATTTGAATATGGGCTACTAAATGAGCCATGTATTATAAAATAATTTCCGTTCATAAAAAACTCCTTTTTATATTCTTTAATATTTAATATATCACAAATAAAATTCAAAATAAAGCGCTTTTTTAATAACTCTCATTTTGTTTTACAAAACTCTTTTTGCTGGATATATTTCAAATAATCCCAATTTATCAAATGCAACTGTAAAAGGTTCAAAATTTTCTAAAATCATATTTCTCATTTTATCTAACTTATCATAATCTTTATCAGAATGAATACTAATATGTGACAAATATGTACTTGGATTAAACTTCTCATTCTTTGTTATTTCATATATTTGACTCTGGATTTCTTTTAAATTGTCTGTTGGTTTAAAAGAAAAATACATATTGAAACTATTATCATTTCCTTGCTTTATTTTTACATCTTCAACTAATATTTCAATTCTTTTCATATTGATTGTATTAAAAGCATTGATAGCCTCTTCTTTATTTTCTTCATCCCAATATGATATTGTAAAATGATATGGTAAAGTATCTGCATCTTCTCTATTTTCAACAGTGTATGGCTCTTTTAAATATGGAACCTTACATAAACTATAATTGTCTAATACAGATAAAACATTTTTTATTTTATTCAAACTTGTTTCATCAAATATTGTAATACATGTCAATCTCTTTTTCATTGATACTCCTTATTCTATTTCAATACTTTCATCATTTTCTAATATTTCATATTCTACTTCATATTTTTCAAACATTTCTTTTATAAATTCAAAATCTGGTGGAAATGCTGGATTATCCATATGAATTGGTATAGTTAGCATTGCTTCAATCTCTTTTGCATATAAAGCTGCTTCAAAAGCTGACATAGTTAAACCATGTCCTGTTACTGGAATACACAAAATATCTGCTTTATATTCATTTTTAAAGCAAATTGAATCACTTGTTGAATATAATCTATTTTCTCCATCATCAATTATATATCCTACATTCTCATTTATCTCTTTTGCACCTTTTAATAATGGTTGGTAACCATGTATTGCATGTACAACCTCTATTTTTATGCTGTCTAATTGAATGATATCATTTTCTTTTATAATATTTATATTTAGATTTTTATTTGCATCTTGAACTTCCTGTGTAGAATATATTTTTATATTCTTATCTAGGTTTTCCAATATTTCTGTATTACAATGATCTGGATGTTTATGCGTTATTAAAATTATATCTACATTATTCCAAATATCAAAATATTCTTCTTTATACTTCAAGTTTCCTGGATCTATTAATATTCTTTTATCCTTAGTTTCTATTAACAAACATGATTGTGGAAATTTTGTAATTTTCATAATTATCATACCTTTCTCTTTTTAATTTAATATTGAACCACCAGTAACATTAATGTTTTCTCCATTTATATAACTTGCATTATCTGATAATAAAAACAATACTGCATTTGCTATATCTATTGGTTCTCCTAATCTTTTTAGTGGATTACTTTCCTTCTGTTCTATAATTTCTTGCTCAGACCATCCTTTAAGTGCTAGTGGTGTTACTGTTAAACTTGGACTAACTGCATTAACTCTTATTGAATATTTTGAAAGTTCTAATGCACTTGCTCCGAGTAAAATTAATAATTCCTGCCTCTGCTGAACAATATGCACTTGACTCTACACATGGTCTTGTACCTAATCTAGATGCTATATTTACAATACTTGGAGTTTTGCTATTTTTTAGAAGTGGTATTGCATGCTTAGTACATATTACCTTTCCTATTAAATTTACATTTAATACCTTTTTAAAGTCCTCTATATTAAAATTTTCTATATAACTATCTATATTAGTTCCAGCATTATTAACTAAATAATCTAAATTTTCTATTTTTTCAAACATTTTAATAACTTCATCTTCATTAGAAATATCAGCTTTTATAAACATAACATTTTCTTTATATTCCGCCAATTCTTTTTTAGTTTGTTCATAATTTTCTTCATTATGAGCATAATTTATTATAACTTTTGCACCATGTATAAGTAATTGTTTTGATATTTCCTTCCCAATGCCTGATGTTCCACCTGTTACTAACGCTATTTTATTATTAAAATTATAATTCATATATTGACTCCTTATTTTGATAGATAATTGTATTTTTTACTTACAATTTTATATAATTCCTTAGCTCCATTACTTAATTCATTTTCATTTACTTCACCAATCTCATATCTTTCATAAGCTAAGCACTTATTGGGTTCAGCTATTTGCAATTCTCCATTCTTTAAACTTCCTTTATATACGAGATATATCCAGTTTTGTTTTCTTTTATACCTATCATCAAAAGTTGTTGCATAAGTTCCTATAATAAACTCTTCTATTTCTATGTCTGCCTTTGTGCCAACCTCTTCTGCTATCTCTCTTTTTAATGCAGTTTTGAAATCAATATCAGTTTCTTTAACTCTTCCACCTATTGTTTCTAATTTTAATCTTTCATCTCTGCATCCAGGACCTCTTCTTTGAAAAATTATTTTATTTTCATTATCAAAAGCATACACTATAACTGCAACTTCATAATCTTTCGATATCTCTTTATTATCTTTTAGAAATTCTTTCAATTCTACCATGTTTTTTACTTCTTGTGTAAATAATTCCATTCTATATCTCCATTTTATTTTTATTCTTTTGCATCTGACATATATTAATAAAACTTTTAAAAATATTATTTGTTTTTTTATCTTTACTATATAAATCTTCTGGATGAAATCTAACACCTATATAAAAGTCTTTATCTTTGGATTCAATAACATCTGCATAACCATCATCACAAAAAGCAACCTTATCTAAATATGGACATTTATCTATTGTATTACTATGTAAAGAATTTACCATCATTTCATTGCTTTCAACAATTGAATAAAATTTTGAACTTTTATCAATTTTTATACTATGCACATAATCCCTAGATACATTATGTTTTTCTGGATTAGGTATTTTATAAGTAGTTCCCCCTAGTGCTTTTGCAATTGCATTTTGTCCAGCACATATTCCTAATATTGGAATATTATTCTCATAACAATATTTTGCAATAATGAATTCATAATTATCCATTTCTATTCCACCTTGTAAAATAATCCCATGGCAAATTTGAATTTGAGAAATCAAATTATTTTTTTCTATCTCATTCAAATCATCATACCAAATATTTTCATTTCCTTTATAGTTAATCTCAAATTTAGGTGGCAAAATTCCTATTGCAATAGCTCCATTATCAAATACTGCTTGTTTAGTTGCATCAGTTATATATGTTTTTTCACATCCTGTGTTTTTAGGGTTATGCTTTGATACAATTCCTATTATTACTTTATCTTTCACGATTACTCCTTTCAATTTTCTAACAAAACAAATATAACTAATTCTTAGTTATATACATTTCTGGAAGTAAATCTTTTAGTTTAAATATTTTATCTTTATCTACCATAACCTTTGTTTCTAGGTTTTGGCTATTAACCATTCTTATTAGTTCTCTACATCTTCCACATGGTGCATATATACATCCTTTTGCTGAATATGCTATAATTTTATCTATTTCATTTTCATTATGTTTTAACATATCTGCTATTGCAGAATATTCTGCACAATTTCCTAACGCACAGTTTGAATCTATACTTATTCCTGTATAAATATTTCCACTTTTAGTAAGTAATGCACAGCCTACATGTCCACAGGATGCATATTCACTCAAAACTTTTTTGCAAGCAATTTTTTTAGCTTCTTCTACCAATTGTTCAAAATCTTTATCCATATCATTTACTTCCTTTTCTTTTATCTAAACTTTCTATTTTTTCAAATAATAATATACTACACACAAATCTTTAAATCCAAATTTTCTATACATTTTACTAGGATAGAATCCTTGCTCTGTTTGTAAATATGCAGTATTAATATTTTTAGATTTGCACATTTGTAATTGCTGTTTTAAAACTTCTTTTCCAATACCTTTATTTCTGTAATCTTCTTTTAATGCTAAACTATAAATTCCATACACTTTATTATCATAAACACTTTGTGTTGTTCCAACTACTTTTCCATTTACTTTTATATAATAAAATTCATTTTCTATATCATTATAAATTTTTTTATAATTCATATATCCTTGTCTATATCCTTCATCTAAATCTCCATAAGGATCATTTTCATCGTCTGTTTGGTAACAACTCATTACACAATTAGCATATTCCTTCATGTCAGATGCTAATTCCAATTCTACATCTAAATTGCAATTTGTTTCTATATTATCTAATTTAGAAAAATCATTATATATTTGCCATACTTCTGTCGAAACTAATTTATATTTATCTGTTACAAAATATTTTTCTCTATTATTATATAATTCCTCCATAAATGGAATCAAATACACAGCTGTACTTCTATTTATATCATTAAATACTTTATCTGCTTCATCAATTATTTTTTCCAATTCTTTCTGATTTTTAACATCAAAATTCGAAATAAAATTACTATAACAATCCATTATGTTTTTGTTATAAGTAATTTCATAATTGTTTTTACAAATAACCTCAAAATCTAATCCTTCAAATCCTTTTATATGCAAATTATATATATCTTTAATTAATTCTATATCCATCTATTTTTTCCCTTCTAATGGAAAGTTTTATTCTTCTATTAGCTTATGTTGTTCTGGATACCAAGCAGGTGTACAAGGCATAACAATTGTACATTGTGCATCCCAATAATATACTTCACCTTTATCAATTAAAATAACATCTCCTTTGTTAAAGTGAATAACTTCATTTTTCTTATTTAATACTCCATGTCCTTCTATAACATAAATTAGCTCTTTACATTCTTCATTTACACAATAACCATTATCAGGGTATCTCCCAGTTATTTTTGCTGTGGCACAATTAATATCTTTATCATTTAATGGATACTCCATTACTTTGCATTTTTCACTATTGTCAAATTTTTGTGCTTCTTCTAATTTTACTAATTTCATAATTTTTTCTCCTTTTTATAAAAATTATTTCAATACACTATAATGTACTTGTACTATATCGTCTTGCTCTTTTACTACTTTTTCTAATTTTAATTTATTTTCGAAATAATTGCCTTTAAATAATGGAATTCCCTTATTTAATACAAACGGATTATAGTTTAAAATTACATTATCTACTATGCCTTTTTCCATAAAAGCATTATTAACAGTTGCGCCACCTGAAATAAACAATTTTTCATATTTCATTTTCTCACATACTTGAAGACAGTCTTCTATTGAACTACAATATGTAACATTGGCAAAATTATTTTTAGGTTTATTATCTTTGCTCAAAATAATAAGGTTTATATGTTTTAAATCATTTAAATATTCATTTCCCCAAGAGACTATATTGTCCAAAGTTTTTCTACCCCATATAAGCACATCATATTCTTTTAGAAATTCTAGCATAATTTCCCATCCTCTATTAGATAGGAAATCTTCATTTCCATCTTCTGTGGCAATTAGTCCATTGATAGAACATGCCATTTCAACTGTTATTTTTCTCATAATTTTCTCCTATAAATTAAAATGGATCATCATTTTCAAAATCAATTACTTCCTGATCTAATAATTTCAATTGTGTATCAGATAAATATTTTTTATCTATCACCACACTAAGTACAAAATCATTAAAGAAATTATCATTCATTATGTAATATCCATTTACTTTTTCACTGTCACCATAACTATCTTCTATTTTCCATCTTTGAGGTTTATTGTCTATTATGTTAACTCCTGTAAAAGTCATAATATGGTGCATACTAATATCATACAAATTTAATGCCTCTTCTTTTGATAATGTTTCAAAATTTAAAGACTCTTTGTAATTATATAATCTAGTATCCAATATACCAGAACATTTATCTCTAAATTTTAAAATATGCGCTCCCATATACACTGGTATATTATCTTCTAATTGTTTTATAGTTAATTCTTTCAAATCTTCAATAGGTAAATTCAAATACTTAACATATGAATTTTGATATACATTTTCAGTATATTTTCTTCTATACACTTTATAATATTCCTTATTATACATAGGAGTATTTCCTATTGTTACAAAATTTTCCAATTTCAAATCCAAAAATTGATTTTTAAATTCAATTGGTGTTAAATTTTCTATTCGTTTATATTCACCATTTTTATCTTTATATTCATAATTAAATTTTGTAATTGGTTCTCCTAGTATTTTAGATAATAAAATATAATTTTCTTGTAAAAGTTTATTTTTCTTTTCTCTTAATAAATCCTTATCACTTCCATTTTTCTTTAATTCACATAACTTCACAATATCTTTTTTTATTTTCTCAGTGTATAAATATTCTATTTTAGCATAATTTTTACTTTCAACTACATTTGGATTAAATAAATATGGCACTATTCCATATTTATTTACAATAGCTACAAAAAAATCCCAATATCCACCTTCTGAAACAGCATATTTTATAATGTTCTCTTTACGAATGTAATCAAAATCAATTTTTTCTAATTCTATAATATTCTCGTACACATTATTAGATTTTTCCAATTTGTCAAAAAACGCAATATAATTATCAGATAATTCTAAATTCATAACATCTATATTTAAATTTTTAGCTATATTATGTTTTATTAAATTTAAACCACCAAATATCCAACATCTCCAACTATCTTGTTGATTATATCTTTTACTTTCTGGTAATTCTATGTTAAAAATTGGTTGATTTTCTATTATAATATCTCGATTAATACAAGCATTTTCTAAACCATTCTTAGTAATTGCATTTTCTATTATTTTATTAGTCTTATCTGAATTATATATTTGTTTAAACTCTTCAATTTGTTCAAACGATATTTGTTTTTCCATTATATTAGCTCCTTTTCCTCATTTCTATAATGATTTTTACATTTTTATTAAAATAATACTTATAATTATTAAAATTGCTGATATAATTTTTCTCAACAAATTATCTTTTTCATTTAAGAATATATATCCTATAATTACATTCAATATTACTGTCAAAGCACATAGAGGTGCAACAATTGTTACATTTCCTAATTGATATGCTCTTAATTGTACAACAATCATTAATCCCCAAGATATGGCTGTTATGGCAATTGCTTTTTTATTTCCATTTACTAATTCATCTTTTATTTCAGATGGTTTTATTCTTTCAGCAATCATTATTAACAATGCAGGTATAATTAATGTTAAGGCTACATAAAATGGTAAGTTGAAATTGTCTGATATATTTACATCTAAAAATAAGGCAACTGTAAATGTTATATTTGCTAATATTCCTAACCCTATATATTTATTGAATTCAAATTTTCCTTTTTTATAAAATATTAATATATTACTAAATATAATAAGCATTGCACCAATAAACTTAGTTAAGATAAATTCCTCTTTAAAAAATATTAAACCTGCAAATATCATAAAAGTCGTAGATAATTGTTTAAGCATACTGAATGTTGATGCTTCTATTCCACTTCTTACTGTTGTATTAACTCTATCTGTTATGGCATAAAAAATAATTGATAAACCAAGCATAATATATACATTTATATCTGTTGGAAACTTAAATTCAAAAAAAGGACATAAAATTAATGCTGTTATTCCAGCCATCATCTGCAATAAAATTGTTAAAGCTCCTGCCTTTTTTAAGGTTTTTGTTGTAACCTTGAAAAATTGTGTAAATGCTGTCGCTAAGATTAAATATAGCATAACATATACTAACCAATTATTTAAAATATCCATAAATTTCCTCCATAGTTTTTATGTTTCTTTAATTTCTCTTAAACTAATACTAGTCACGCTAAAATCTTATCATAAAATAGCAAAAAAATAAAGTATATAACAAATTAAATTATTACATACTTTCCCTTCATTCTTATAAATAGTTTATTATTTTTCAAATGTAACTATTTTAATATTGCACAATCCTCTTAGTCCCCATTTTCCACGAGTTCTTCCTAAACCTGATTTTTTAACTCCGCCAAATGGATTATATGGTGCAGAATATACTAAATTATTACAAGCTACCATACCAGTTTTCAATTTTTTACTTATTTTCTCAAAATTTTCTTTATTAGTAGTAAATACATAACCACCTAACCCATAAATAGTATCATTTGCAAGTTCAATAGCTTCTTCTATTGTTTTGAAACTTACCACAGGTAAAATTGGTCCAAATACTTCTTCTTTCCATACTTTCATATCTTTTGTAATATTAGTTAAAAGTGTTGGTTCAAAATATTTTTCTTCTAGTTGTTTTCCACCGCAAATAACTTTTGCACCTTTATTTATTGCATCATCAAATTGCTCTGTCAAAGTATTAAGTTGCTTTTTATTTACAAGTGGACCTATTGTTGTATTTCTATCAAGTGACTCTCCTATAACTTGTGATTCAACAATTTTTTGAAGTTTATCAATAACTTCATCAAAAATGCTTTCGTGAACAATTAATCTTTTTAATGCATGGCACAGCTGTCCACTATTTGAAAATTTCTTTTTAAATATCCCTTGAATAACATTATCTATATCTGCATCTTCACATACAATTCCTGGTGCAGAGCCTCCTAATTCCATAAGAATTGGTATCATTTTGCTTGCTGCTACTTTGTATAAATATTCTCCTGTTTTTGTATTTCCAGTAAAACAAATCATATCGATTTCTTGTTCTACTAAAAAGCTTCCTATTTCTTTTCCACCAAATACAAATTGCCATACTCCACTTGGCAAATTTGTATTACTTAATATTTCTTCTAAAAATTTATATAGAAGAGGCAAGTTTTGATCTGGTTTACTAATTACAACATTTCCAACAATTAAGTTTTGAAAAGCTATTGCACAGCACAAAGAAAATGGATAATTAAAAGGAGAAATTGCTACAACTATACCTTTTGGTTCATAAAAAACTTTTTGCATTTCCGTATCGTTTTCAAATGTTATCTCTGGCGCAATACAATTTTTTGCATTCTCTAAATCCCATTTTATATTTTTTAATGTCGATTTTATTTCACTCTCTGATTGAGTAATTGGTTTTCCCATTTCTAATGATATTAAATTTGCAATTTTATCTGTATTTTTCTCAAATTTGTTATATATTTCTTCTAATATTTTAATTCTTTCATCAATATCTAAATTAGCCCATTTTGTTTGTGCAGATTTTGCTAAATTTATTTTATCTATAATTTCTGTCTGAGTTGTCTCTTCAACTTCGCCTAGAATTTCATTATTACTTGGATTTATAGAAACTAATTTCATATTTTCTCCTCCTCATTTTATTCAAATTGGTTAGCTAACTGGTCTATTGTTATACCATCTCCTGTGTAATACCAATCTATTTTTATATTATCAAATTCTTGACTTCTAAAATTGTTTAATTTTTGATAGTCTTCTCTTTCCATTTCAAAAGCTACTGCTTCTAAATTTTCATTTATTCTTTCTATATTAGTACTTTTAATTAATGGTTTGATATTTTTTTCTTTTACTATCCAATTAAGAATAATTTGATTTTGAGTTTTATTATACTTTTTTGATAACTCTATTAATTCTAGATAGTTTCTTTTTGCTGTTCTATTTCTTCTTAGAGCTTGATATGCAACAAAAGTAATATTATTTTCTTTACAATATTCTAAAATACCAATATCTTCATTTGTTTTACATTCTAAATTATATACACCTTCAAAAAAATCTATTTTCACTGTTTCATTTACTTCTTTTAATTGCTCTAAGTTGCAATTACTTATTCCTAAATATCTAGCTTTTCCTATATTTACTAATCTTTGCATTTCTTTGTAGGTATCTATTAATGGTAGCTTTGTTGCTTTTGGAGTATGAAGTTGTAAATTGTCTACATATTTCAAATTCAAAATCTCCAAATATTCATTTAACTGCTTTTCTATATCTTCTATCTTTTCAATTGTTGGCTCTACATTGACATTTATAAATATTTTTTCTCTATCTAAGCCATCAACAAATGGCTTCAAATTTCTTACAACTGCTCCACCATTATACATCATATATAATGATAAATAATTTTGTCCATTTTCATAAGAATACATTAGACTTCTTATATCATTTTCTATATTTTCATAATCTATTTTCCATGTTCCTATTCCAATAGGAAATATTTCATTTTTATTTAGCATAGTTTTCCTCCTTTATTTTCTTTTATATTTCAAATCTTATATAAGATCTATCATCGTAACTTTCTTGATTTTTATAGAAACCTCTTTCATAGGCAAATTTTTTATAGCAAAGAGGATCAACCTCTTTAATATATTTTAAATTTTCTTCTGCTTCCTTTAAAGTTGCAAATGGTCTCCTATATCCATCTGATACAAAAACAATTTCTTTTATATCACTTGGAACATCAATACATTTTATTAATTTTCTATTTGGCTTATTGAATCCATCAATTACTGCATAATCATATTTGCTATTATATATTTTATTCCTTATGTATGGTTGTCTTTTAGATAAATTCTGTACAAATTTTCTTGCAATATCTTCTTCTAGTAGCTGTTCTTCTGTATATCCTGTTGATAAAAAATATTCTATTGTCATTATTCTGATTTTTGTATATAATTCATCAACTTCTAATTTGTTTTCAAGTATATTATCACCATATAAAGCCATACAATCTCCTATTAGCCATATTTGATTATATTTTTTAGAATATATTATAACAGAGGCAGATGGTTGATTAGCAGGATCATCTGATATTTTTTCAAAAATATCATGTTTCTTATAAAATTCGAGCACATAATCATTTAAAAAATCTATACTTTGATAACAGTCAAATTCGCTATCTAATTTAGGTATAGCTTCTAATAAAATATCACATATTATTTTTCCTAATTTTTTATTCTCATACTTAAATTGACTTTGAGAACTAACTCCGTCTATTACAGCTATAAAATCGTCTGTTACACAGATCCCATCTTCACATAATTCTTCCTTATTAAATTTGCCTTTTAAAAATTTTTCTATAACTTTCATATACTCTCTCCTTTATAAAAAACGAATTATACACAACAAATAATCTAATTTATTTTAATGATTAAACAGTTTACATTTTTGCTCTGCTAAAACAATATCATAAAATTCAATATTTTACAATAAATTAAAATAACAACTAATTTCAAAAGGACTATTAATTTTTTATAAATCTTTAAAAGTAAAAAAATAGACATCAGTATATTTACTGACATCTATTATTGTAAAAATATATTAATTATACTTATTTTTTATGCAACTTTTTCTGTATAATTAATTACTGTAATTTCTGTAATTGCGTTTCTTACTGAATTTACTAACTTTTCTAACTGTTTTGCAACCTCATTGCTATATGATACTTCACCACATTGTTTACATACTTGTGATGGCACATTTTTAATAATAATAATACAATTATCTAACTCAACCATAAATGTTGTATTCTTATCCTCTAAATCTCCTTTACACATAAAACAATTCATATTATTTTATCTCCTTTCTCGTTTTAAAGTCTTTTTCCCAATTTATATTATCTGGATAATATGCAGTAATTATCCAAAGTTCTATTTCATTTAAACCACATACTATGTGCAAAACTTCATTTTTTAAATTTATTCCAAATATTAAACAACTCGGATATGGATAATCATTTTCATATTCTTCTATTATTTCTCCATTTAAAATAGCATTTTTAATATCCTCTTGACTTATATTTCTTTGAAATAATCTAGCCATTACATGATTAGTCCATCTAATTTTTTCATTTTTAACCATTTGCTTTATATTATCTATTTTTAGTTTTTCCATACACACCTCTCTGTATTTATTATATTCTATCATATCTACATAAAAAATTCTACCTTTATAAAATAAATTCATCAAGTCTATAAATTTTCTTACTTCTCTATTTCCCTCACTTTGAACTACCGAGAAATCCTCGGCAGTTGAATTTGAATCCAACTCTAAATCTTTATAGATATTTTTCAAATGCAAGCCTATATTATCAGTTGAACAGTCATATAATTGTCCCATGGCTTTTTGAGTTAACCATAAATCTCCATTTTCAAATCTTACTTCTATTCCTTTTTCTTTTGTTTGTTGCTCAAATATCAAAAATTCAGCTGAGCTACTTCTAATAATAAAATTTTATTTTCCATATTCCTACTTTCTTTTGCTAGACTGTCTTGCAAATTAATTAATTTAATCATCTCAATTCGTCAGACAGTGTATAGCGAATTTATTATTTCAATTTTAAACCAGCAATACTTTCAACGTGGCTTGTGAATGCAAACATATCGCAAATAGCTAATTTCTTTAACTCATATTTTTCTTCCAAAATTTTTAAATCTCGTGCCAAAGTTGCTGGATTGCAACTTACATATACAATTTTATTTGGCATTACTTGTAACAAAGTATCTAATGCAATTTTATCGCAACCTTTTCTTGGTGGATCAATAAAAGCAACATCAGCTGATAATTTTCTCTGTTTTATTAATTCTGGCAAAACTTTTTCTACATCACCAACAAAAAATTCACTATTTTCAATTTCATTAATTTTTGCATTTTCCTTAGCATCTTCTATCGCTTCTGGTATAGTTTCAATTCCATATATTTTTTTCACATTATCTGATGCAAAAATTCCTATTGTCCCTATTCCACAATATAAATCAAATACTGTTTCTTTTCCAGTTAAATCAGCATATTCTACTGCTTTTGAATACAATTTTTCTGTTTGAATAGGATTTACTTGATAAAAAGAAAGTGGTGATATTTTAAATTTCTTATTTTCCAAAACATCATATATATACCCATCACCATAAATAATTTCTGTTTTATTTCCCAAAATTACATTTGTATTTTTATTATTAATATTTTTCGCAATTGTTTTAATTTCTGGATATTTTGATATTAAATATTCTACAAGTTCCTTTTCATTTTTTATTTTCTCTGTATTTGTAACAAGAGTTATCATTATTTCGTTAGTCTTTTTGCCAATTCTTATAATTATATGTCTTATACTTCCTGACAAACTTTTTTCGTTATAAACTTCTATTTTATTTTCTACTATAAAATCATATATTGAATTAGCTATTTCCTGTGATAACTTATCTTGGATTTTACATTCTTTTGTATTTATTATATTGTGACTTCTAGAAGCATATACTCCCATAACTGTCTTTCCGTCACTATTAACTCCTATTGGATATTGCAATTTGTTACGATAATTAAAAGGATTTTCCATTTTTATAACTTCGTCAACTGCAATTTTCCTACCTAATACTTTACTTATAGTATTTTCTACGGCTACTTTCTTCATTTTCATTGTAAAATCGTAATCTATATGTCTCAAAGTGCATCCGCCACACATTTTTGCAGTTTCACAATCTTCATTTTTTCTATGTTCAGATTTTTTAATAACTTCCATAGTCTTTCCAAAAGCATGTGAAGAAAGCACTTTCAAAATTTTCACTCTTACTTTTTCACCCTTTATTGCATTAGGTATAAAAATTGGCATATCATCAAGCTTTGCTATTCCTTCTCCTTGAAATCCACAATCTATTATATCTACAATATATTCCTCATTTTTCTTTAACATATTTTATTTTTCTCCTATTTTACTGAAAACATTGCATACATTATTAGTTTTCTTCTACAAGTTCAAAAGCAATTTTTCTAATTAATTTATTAGCTTCAATAACTCTAATTTTTACTTTATCACCTATTTTAAATACTCTATTACTTTTTTCTCCAACCAAAGTTTTTCTATTTTCATCATAAATATAATATTCGTTAGTTCCCATATTTTCGAATCTTATTAAGCCTTCAACTGTACTTTCTAGCTCAACAAACATTCCAAAACTTGTTATAGAAGATATAATACCATCAAATTCTTCACCAATTTTATCTTCCATAAATTCAGCCTTTTTAATATCCTCTGCTTCTCTTTCAGCCTTAGTTGCAACTTTTTCACAATCGGATGAACTTTCTGCATATTTTATAGCTTTACCTTCCAATTCTTGAATGCGCTCTTCATTCAAATGATAGCCATTTTTAATATATTCTGAAATAATTCTATGAATAAACAAATCTGGATATCTTCTAATTGGAGAAGTAAAGTGGCAATAATATTTACTTGCAATTCCAAAATGTCCCTTATTTTCAGCCTCATATCTAGCAATTTTTAAAGCTCTTAGTATTAATGTAGAAATAACTTTTTCATATTCTGTGTCTTTAATTTTCTCCAAAACTTCCGCAAAAACTTTTGGTCTAATATTGTCCTTACTTGCTTTTATTTTATAACCAATGTTAAATAAAAACTTATTTGCTTCGTTTATCTTTTCTAATTCTGGTTCTTCATGCACTCTATATATAAAAGGTGCTTCTAACCAATAAAATTTTTCTGCCACTGTTTCATTTGCCGTAAGCATAAATTGTTCAATTATTTCATTTGCAAAATTCAATTCATATTTCTTTACTTCAATAGCTTTACCATTGTCATCTAAAACAATTTTACTTTCTGGAATATCCAAGTTCAAATATCCCTGTTTTAGTCTTCTATCTTTTAAAATATGAGCTAATTCTTCCATATCTTTAAAACAAGATATATATTTTTCATATTTCTTAACTATTTCTTCATCAGAATTTGTAATTATTTTATAAACATCCGTATAACTCATTCTTTCTGTTACTCTAATAACTGATTTACAAACATCAGAAGATATAACATTTCCACTACTATCAATTTCCATTATACAAGACAATGCAAATCTATCTTCACCAGCATTTAAACTACAAATTCCATTAGATAATTCAAAAGGTAACATTGGCACTACTCTATCAAACATATATACACTAGTACCTCTTTTTATTGCCTCTTTATCTAAAATAGAATCTTCTTTAACATAGTAACTTACATCTGCAATATGAACTTCTAACAAATATGTTCCATCTTCATTTTTTTGCACGAAAACAGCATCATCTAAGTCCTTAGCATCCTCTCCGTCAATAGTAAAAATTGGATGAATGTCTCTAAAATCTTTTCTATTTTTTATATCTTTTTTGTCTATCTCTTGTGGAATTCCCATTGCCTCTAATGTAACTGGTAATGGAAATTCATTTGGCAAATCAAATTCTTTTATTACACTTAGCATGTCCACTCCTGCTAAGTCTATATTACCTAGAACTTCAACAATTTCTCCTTCTGCATTCTTACCCTTCTCTGGATATTTGATAATTTTAGCTACTACTTTATCATTGTTTCTCGCATTCAAACATTTATTTTTTGAAATAAATATATCTGTATCAAACTTTTTATCATCTGGAACTACAAATCCAAAATTTCTACTTTTTTGAAATATTCCAACAATTGTATCTTTATCTCTTTTTAATACTTTTACTATTTTACCTTCTGCTCTTCTTTCATTTGTTTTAGGTTTAAAAATGTTTATTAACACTGTATCACCATTCAAAGCACCATTAACACTTTTAGACGGTATAAATACATCTTCCATGTCTTCTACTTCAAATTCCACAAAGCCATATCCTTTTTCATTTGCACGAAAAATTCCTTCATATTTTCTTTTTTTCTTATTTCCCATAACCAATTCCTTTTTTCAAAATTAAAAGGGCTAGCTAATTGCCGCCCCTAATATTTCTCTACTTAAACAACATAAATAATTCCCAAAGCTATATTTAATACTGCAAATGCTATTGCTAATATTATTGTTGCTTTTTTCATTTTTCCTTCTTTTGTCTTACCTTTATTTTTTTCATAGAAGTTACTTGCTGATGCTCCCATAACTGTTCCTGATGCTCCACTATCTTCCTTTGATTGTTTAGTTATCAAAAATATTAATGCAACACAAATTACTAAATATATTCCAATTATTATATTCTTTACTATTTCCATTTAAAATTCCTCCAAGACTAATTTTGTCAGCTATTATAGTTTAACATAAGAAAACAGAAAAATCAATATCTTTCCACAAATATTTTTAAATTAACATATTTACATTATCAACAATCTTTACCCCAGAATTTGAATTTTTTTGTTCTTCATCTATTGCATCTGCTTTATTAAGCATAAAATTACTTATAGTTGCTAAAATTATTGCTACTGTAAAAATAACAAAAATCTTTTTTAGTCCGCTCATATATACCTCTCCTATCATATATATATAAATTAATTGTATAATTAAAAATTTACAAATACAATAAAATTTGAGTTACATTTATATTACAAAAATCTAACACTAGGTTAGACTTTTAATATTATTAGATTTACAAATCAATTTGTTATTATTTTATTATTTTAGGTTTTCACTACATCTATGGCAAATACCTGGATGGTCTTTATCTTCTCCTACTGTTTCTGAATACATCCAACATCTTTCACATTTTTCTCCCGAAGCTTTTTCAACTCTAACACCAAGACCAACTTCTTTATCTTCATTGCGTCTATTATCTCTAATTTCTACCTTAGATACAATAAATATTTCTGCTAAAATATTTTCATTTTCTTTTAATAGTTCATATTCTTCACCTTCTGCAAATAATATTACTTTTGCTTCTAATGAAAGGCCTATTTCTTTGTTGGCTCTTGCTTCTTCTAATTTTTTAGCAACTGCATCTTTTACTTTTATCAATCTAGACCATTTTAGTGCAATAGCTTCGTTTTCATACTTACTATTTACCTTTGGATAATATCCTAACATAACACTTTCTGTATTTTCATCTTTTTTATGTGGCATATAACTCCAAATTTCTTCTGCTGTAAAACAAGCCATTGGAGCTAATATTCTTACTAATGCAGATAAAATTTCATACATTGTTGTTTGTGCAGCTCTTCTTTCTACTGAATTTGATTTAGTAGTATAAAGTCTATCTTTTATAATATCTAAATAGAAAGCACTCATGTCTACTACGCAGAATTGATTTATTGCTTGATATGCATTATGGAAATCATAGTTATCATAAGCATCTGTACAATCTTTAATTAATTTATTAAGTTTTGTTAATGCCCATTTATCAATTTCTTGTAAATCTTCGTATGCAACTGGATTTTCAACATCAAAATCACTAATATTTCCTAAAATATATCTAGCTGTATTTCTAATCTTTCTATAAACTTCTGTAACTTGTTTTATAATGTTTTTAGAACCACTAATGTCTGATTTATAATCTGATGATAAAACCCAAAGTCTTAAAACATCTGCTCCTGATTCTTTTATAACATCTTGTGGAGCAATTCCATTTCCTAATGATTTAGACATTTTTCTGCCTTGTTCATCAACAGTATATCCATGTGTTATAACTTCTTTATATGGCGCTACACCTTTTGTTGCAACAGATGTTAAAATTGATGATTGGAACCAACCTCTATATTGATCACTTCCCTCTAAATATAAGTTTGCTGGTGGAAGTCCTCTCTCTGCTAAAACAGATTCATGTGTAGAACCAGAATCAAACCAAACATCCATAATATCTGTTTCTTTTTTGAATTCTGTATATCCACATTTAGAACATTTTGCTCCTTCTGGCATAAGTTCTTTTTCAGATAATTCAAACCAAGCATTTGAACCTTTTTCTTTAAATATTTTTTGAACTTTCTCTAAACTTTCATCAGTAACATATTCTTTTTCGCAATCTTTACAATAGAAAACAGGAATTGGAACACCCCAAGTTCTTTGACGAGAAATACACCAATCGTTTCTATCTTCAACCATTTTTGTAATTCTTTCTTCACCCCAAGCTGGATACCACTTAACTGTTTTTATTGCCTCTAATGTTTCTTTTCTAAATCCATCAACAGAAGCAAACCATTGATTTGTTGCTCTAAATATAACTGGATTTTTACATCTCCAACAATGTGGATATGAGTGATTTACTTTCTCAGAAGCAAGTAATAAACCATTTTCATCTAACCATTTTATAATTTCTTTATCTGATTTTGCATAATACATATCTTTGAAAGGTCCAGCTTCTTCGCCTCTTTGTACACCTTTACTGTCTACTGTAACTACTATTTCAAGATTGTTTTTCAAGCCACATAAATAGTCTTCTTTACCATAACCAGGAGCAGTATGAACAGCACCTGTACCAGTATCTAATTCAACTAAGATTGTATCATCACTACCAAGAACAATTCTTGAATCTCTATCAAAGAATGGGTGTTTACAAATTACTCCTTCTAATTCTTTTCCTTCAAATTCTTTTACAATTTTATATTCTTCAATTTCAGCTTTTTCCATTACTTTTGAAACTAAATCTGTTGCCATTATTAGTTTTTCTTTTCCAGTATCAACAATTGCATATTTAAAATCAGCACCAATTGTAATTCCCATGTTACCTGGTAAAGTCCAAGGTGTTGTTGTCCAAATTACAACAAAAGTATCTTTTACATCGAATAATCCTTTACTGTCTCTTACTGGAAATTTAACATAAGCTGTATTTGAATTTACATCTTTATATTCAATTTCGGCCTCAGCCAAGGCTGTTTCGCAATCTGTACACCAATAAACTGGTTTTAATCCTTTATAAATAAACCCTTTTTGATACATTTTAGAGAAAACACCAATTTGTTTTGCTTCCATTTGAGGTTGATAAGTAATATATGGATTTTCCCAATCAGCAAGTACTCCTAATCTTTTAAATCCTTCTGTTTGTATATCTTTATACTCAGCTGTGAATTTTTTACATGTATCTCTAAATGTATTTACTGGTATTTCATTCCTATTTAAACCTAATTTTTCAATTGCTTTTTTCTCTGTTGGCATACCATGTGTATCATAACCAGGAATATATGGAGTATAATATCCTTTTAAATTTTTATATCTAACTATTGTATCTTTTAAAATTTTGTTTAATGCGTGTCCTAAATGAATTTCACCATTAGCATAAGGTGGTCCATCATGTAAAACGAATGGCTCTCTTCCTTCATTTTTCTTCAACATTTTTTCATATAGTCCCTTATCAAAAACTCTTTCTTTGATTTTAGGCTCATTTTCTGGTAAATTTGCTCTCATTGGGAAATCTGTCTTTGGCAAATTTAATGTTTGACTGTAATCTTTCTTTTCTTCGCTCATAATTTTGTCTCCTTTTCTTTATATTTAAAAAACAAAAAAGGTCATTCGACATAGGACGAATGACCGTGTTACCACCTAACTTTAAAAATTATCTTATAATAAATAATTTTCCTCTAATTTCTTTAACGCAGAATTACGAATATACTTACTTCTTTCGGTATATTAGCTCCAAGGTGATAATAAATAAGTTATTTCCTGCTAAAATCTCACCAAACATTAGCTCTCTTTTGGTTTTTGCTTATTTATATTGTCCTTTTCTTTGCTTTCTATATTAATTTTAATATAAATATATTATCACTTTTATCTGTAATTTGTCAATATTATTCTTGTATTTCTTCTACTTCAAACACTTTACTTACTGTATCTATTGAAAGCATATCAGCCAATAATCTATTTTTATTTATTGGATCTCTGTGTTTTCCTGTAATTTCAACAGTTTTTATTGTATTTTCATCACCTTTATCAATATTCATTTCTTGAACTTCAATTTTATTTCTATCTAATAATTCTTGAAGTTCTAGCATGATTTCTTTTGGATTAGTTGATTCAATATGCAAATTGATATCATGAAAATGTCCTATTTTTTCAGAAATTGAACTAGAATGTCTAAGAACTATATATACCACAGCTGTTGCAATTAATCCACTAAAATACATACCAGCACCTATACATAATCCTATACAAGTTATAACTAACAAGCTGGCTGCTGTTGTAAGACCTTTTACATTAAACCCATCTCTTAAAATAGTTCCAGCTCCTAAAAAACCTATTCCAGATAATAATTGTGCTGGTATTCTACTAAAATCCGTTCCACCAGATAATTCTGATATTTTTTCTCCACATATAACAGTAAGTACAGCACTTATCCCAACTAATACATGAGTTCTAAAACCAGCTGGTTTACTTAAAGAAGCTCTTTCAAATCCTATAATTCCAGCTAAAATATATATTACAACAAGTTTAAGTATAACTTCAATTGGTTCTAACGATAAAAAACTCTCTAAGATATATAAATACTTCAATTTATTGCCTCCTTATCTTTTGTGCATTTATTATATATCTTATGAAAAAAATTTACAATATCATTTCTTTTGTTTCGTCATATTTTCCATCCTTTTTGCTTGCTCTTTTTGCTTATCTATTGGCAACCAAATATCATAAGAACAAATAAATTCACCATATTTTGTTGTTTCGTCTTCATCCATAATATTATTCTCCTTTCAATAATATTATGAACAAAAAACTTTAAGCTATTCTAAATTGGATTTACATGAATTACAGTTAAATAAACCTCTTCTATTTCTCTATCAATCTCTTTTTCTAATTTATCTGCAATATCATGACTTTCAAATGTTGATAAATTTCCATCAACAAATATTGAAAATGAAATTTGATATTTATAGCCTACTGGTGTTGAATTAAAGTGAGTTATTTTTTGAATTTCTTTATGTTTACTAATAATGTCTAACACTTCTTTTTTTGTATTATCATCAATACATTTATCCATTAAAACATCATAGCTTTGGATAAAAATTTTAATGGCAGAAACTAAAATCCATATTGCAATTCCAATTCCCACAATTCCATCAATCCAATAAATTCCCTTTAAAGATAACAAACACGAAATTAAATTACATAATGTTACTATGCAGTCATTTCTGTGGTCTTCTGAATTAGCTTTTATCAATAAATTATTCAATTTTTTTGCTATTTTATTTGTATATAAAAACAAAGACAATTTAGTAACAATTGTTATAACACATACTATAACCAGCCATACTGAAAAATCATATTTATTATGGAAAAAAATGCTAGTAGCAGAATTCTTTATTATAATTAAAGACATCACAATCATAACAATGCTTATAAACATTGAATATATGTATTCTGCTTTTCCATGACCTAAATTATGATCTTCATCGTCTGGTTTACTTGCTATTTTATTTCCAATAAAAGTCATAACAGAAGAAAAAATATCTCCTGCACTATTAAAGCTATCTGCAATCATTGCTTGACTTCCAGTAAGCAAACCTACTGTTGCTTTTATTACAAGTAAAAATACATTTCCTGCTATTCCCAAAATACTTGCTAATCTTACACTCTTAAATCTATCCATATCTTGTTCAATTTCTCTTTCTTTTTATATTAAATCAGTTTATATTATTATATTTGTTTTATACTCCTATATATGTCATACCAACTATAACATTTTGTTATTTTATCTTCTACACAGTTTTTATTATATTCTGTAACATAGCAAATTACAGGAACAATTTGTGATAATTCCTTTATATTATTCGGATTATCCTCAATCATTAAATCAATCTTGTTTTCAATAATTTCTTGTGATTTTCTTTCATTTTCTGCTTTTGAAAAAATCAATTTATCATATACTATTCTGTTTTCTGATAACCATTTTTTTACTAATGCCCTCATGTTGTCACCTAGCTCATCATCTCTGTTAGTAAGCCATCTAGCAGTTATTATATATATTTCATTTCCATCATTTTTTAACTTTTCTATAACTTCTGATGCAAATGGTCTAGCCTTTTCATTTGCAGCATAATATTCTAAATATTCATTCCAAAAATTATCTTCAATTTCTTTACTAATATTAAATGTTTTACAATAATCATAATCTATATCACCAATAGTATATTCAATATTATTTTCAACACAATATTTGCTTGTATAATCCATAACAAACTGACCTATGTTTGTTAAAACTCCATCAATATCTATTCCTATTCTCATAAATTCCTCCAAATTCTACATCATTATACATAAAAAGCAAGTAAGTTTCAACTATTTTACTAATAATACAATCTATTAGATTTTTTACTTTTTTCATAATCACACAAACACATAAAATTATCTACTTCTAATTTTTCAACAAATATATTTTTATTTTTTTCCATATATAATTTCTTCAAATATTATAAATTATTGCCATCTTTTAATTTTAATATGTAGTAAGTAAGATAAAATGGAATTGTCATTTGTCCTAATGACATAATTAAGCTAAACCAAAAACTTCCATTAGTAACTTTATATAAAAATTCAATTGGAACAATACTAAAATTTTGTGATATAAACATTAAATTACTATCGAAAATATTATTTATAAAAAATGCCACACAACACATAACTCCAACTAAACTTGCAAAATATTTTATATCATCTTTTTTTAACTCTATATATTTTGTTTTATTTACTAATATTCCTAAATATACCATTATGCCATGAAACAAAAAACTATGAATACTAAAAAAATGGAAAGCTGGATAATATACTAATGATGTTGATGGATATATTATAAAAATAGCTCCTCCAATTATAGAACCTGTAGCTAAAAAAACATCTCCTACTCTTTTTAGCTTGCCTTTTCCAAAAGAACTTAATAAGCCTGCATATAGTGATATACTACAATAATACAATGGTAAATATGTATTTACATTATATAATGAATTTTGAGATATACTATAAATTACTTTAATAGCTTCTAATATACACATGATTATTGTTAGTCTTGTTATTATTTTACAGACATCTTCTTTACTTTTCGACATTGTATGCTTTAATGTTAAAATAATACTACTTATTGTTATAGCAATTAGAACACAATGACCTTGCGAAAATATTCCACAAGCCTTATATTTCCCCATTTTTGAAAACATTTCTTATCCCCTCTATACTACTATTTTACTATATCTTTTCTTAAAATTGCATTAATAATTAGATATTATCATATATTTATTTATCATTCTACATATTTTTAATATATTTAAAAATATGTAGAATGATAAGCTAGTGTTATGCATCTAGTAGATGTTTTTAAAGACTGCATTCTATTGACTTTATTTCCAATTCATAATAAAATAAAAATAGGAAATGAAGAAACCACAAGATGTGGTTTGCCAGATATGTATAAAAAAACACATTGAACTGGGCAAAGTTACAATGGTATTCTATTAGTTCACGTTCAAGAAGTGGTGCTGAAATCAGTGATTATTTAGAAGATTATTTTGTGAAATTACTTGCTGATAATGATCATCCTAGAATTTATAACGCAGATTCTGCTCCAAAAGGGAAAACAAAAAATCCTTTTAATTTTAGATTTTATTACAAATACGATAATGATGATTTCCATTTTGACGATGTAATATGGGGAGATATAAAAGCTAGTAAGTTTAGTTACAATGATAGCAATCCAGATTTAGGCACACCAACAAAGATAATTAAATTTATGCTAGATGATCATTTTTATCTAATATTTGTATTTTTTGAATATGTATCAACTGATAATAACAAAACAAAATTTATACAATTTGATAATAATGAATATGTTAAAGTTGTTTTCTTAAAAGACATTCATCATAGTGTAAGAATAAATCCAAAACCACAATTTCAAATTAATATTCATGAACCAGAAGAGTATAGAACTAAAGAAGAATTTCTTGATTTATTTTTGCAAAAATATAAAGAATCAAACAATAGAATTATTAAAAAAGCAACAAAGAAAAATGAAGAACTAGATTCTATATTTAATAAAATCAAAGAAATTCAACTTATGAAAAAGCAATGATTTAACTCATTGCTTTTTCAATATATTCTTCTTGTTCTTCTGAAATTCCATATATTTTATATACTAATTTATTCAATTCTCTATATTCATTTTCATTAAATCGTTCCTGTAATTTATCTGCTAAATCTATAATCTTATTAAAATCTTCATTATTAGCTAATGCTATTGGTATTCTCTTTAAATCTGAAATCTTTATTTGTGGAGTTTTCCCATTTCCACCTCTAATAACATTAGTTGATGAAGCAAAATATGATATTAACTTACTATTTAATATTCCATTTGTATATTTAAGTTTATTTGTTGATTCTTTGTTACTATTTTTTAAACTTAAAATATATATGCTATTATTTGCAGCATAATTTTCTTCTGTATATGTAGATATTATTTCACTTGCACTTTGTCTTATAAATATCTTGGGAGATTTATAGCATTCTTTATCTCCTAAAGTTACTCTCTTTTTATTTTTTATTCCTAAAGCTTCTAATTCAACTTTAAATTCATCAGAAATTTTAAGTTGCAAATCATAATCATATTCAATATATCTAAATGGACTAGGTTTTGCAAATTTATATGCTATCCCTTTAGAACCCTCTAAATAAGGAAATATTTCATTATCTGTTTTTTTGTCCTTTTCAACAATAAAATCATCTGTTCTACCTGTTAATGCACAACAAGTTCTTAATGATTTTCCTGGAAAATAATCATCAAGTTTTTGGTTTTTTTCCATTATATTTATAATTTCTTTTTTTACTCCATCTAATGGCAATAAAAAATTATACTTTTTATTTCTTTTATTCCAAATACTTTGACTAAACAACTTTGTTTTTTTGTAGAATAATCAAAATATTTCACATTATCTTCAACATCTGATTTTTTATTAAGTATTGTTAATATGATTTGATTACTTGCAACATTTTCAAACCCATTTATATTGGTTGTTAATTCTTCAATAGTATAATTATCTAATAAATATTTTCTCATATCCATATAGGCATCTTCAAAAAATGAAATATCTAATATAAAAGATAATTTTCCATTTTTTTCAACAAGTCCAAAGAGTTTTCTATAAAAAACATTGATAAATTAAATTTATTGTTTTTCTTTTTGTCAACTACAAACTTAAATGTATTAAAATATGCTCTTTTCTCCTCAGTCATATTTCTACTTCTTCTCCCATATAAAGTAACAAATGGGGGATTACCTATAATTACATCATACTTATTATTAATATTCTTATAACAAAAATCATAATTATATATTTTTAACCTTGGAAGTTTGAATTGATTGTCTTGAATATATACATCTTTAATGTCCTCTATCAAACTACAAAGAATATTTGCTTCTGTAATTTTACAAGCCATATTATCAATATCATTTGCTTCAATATTCTTAAAAATTTTTTTTAGTAGTAATGCCTTATTTAATCCTTTACTATTGTTTTTAATCTTTTTAATAATTTCTATTAAAAACAAGCCAGATCCACAAGAAGGCTCAAGTATATGTGTGTCTTCATCTATTTTTACATTATTAATCATATAGTCGATAATATCATTAGAACGAGTATAAAAACTACCACAATTCTTTTTATCCTCTGATGACATCGTATTTTCGTATAAATAACCAACAATGTCATTTTCATTTGTACTAGAAAAATAATTTATTAAAGCTATTGCTTCTTCACAATCATAATCATATTCGATTTTTTTGAAAATATATGGATAAACATTTTTTAATATGTCATCTCCATTAGATTCCTCTGTTCTAATTTTAGATATTAAAAAGCAATTTATTAAAATACTGAATATTTCCTCTAATGAATATTGTTTTTTTATTTTATTTATAAAATTTAAAATATTTTGATTATTCATTACTTAATCTATTCCTTTCACTTATTATTTTATATCATACATTTTTTGTTTTTTCAATACTGTTGCGAATATTTGTTTTGCTCTTTTATTTCTTTTTCTAATACCTTTTCTTTATTAAATAGATTTCTTATTTTCTAATAAGACTAGCCATTGTAATATATATCAAATATTCTTATAGTTCTGATTATTTAATCTTTTTAGTCAGAATAGTAAAACTAGGGTTAGTCTTATAACTCTAGTTTTAAATATCTTCTATTTGAAGTTTCTTCTTTACTTCTTTAAAAACTTCTTGTTTTATATCGTAGTACTCTTTTGAAAATAAATCTTTAATTAAATTATCCAATTTTTTCTTTTTTAATTTAATAGAATATCCATCACACATTTTACAAAGATATTCACTTGTAATTTTAAAAATATCCTTTTCTCTTATCATATTCCATTCATGAACAAAAACTTTTCTTCCAAAATAAAATCGTTTTTTTAAATCTTCTTCTAACTCTTTAGAATATTCTATTGATTGAAGTTCTTTTGCCTCTTCCACTCCTGATATTTTCCAGTTGGAAATATCTTTATATATACTATCACTTTTATCTATCCAAAAAACAATACCTTCAAAACAACTTTTACCATAATTTCCAATTGACATCTTTAACTCATTAAAAGAATCATATATACTTTCTCCGACTAAAAATACATCATCAAAATTATTATTATCAAACAGTTGAATTTGTCCATTTTCAACTTTCCAAGCTTCAAAATATTTTTTCGATTTTTCCAAATTGTTTGTTTTTTCTATTTTTATTTTTACCAATTGAACGATATAACCATTTGCATTGCTCTGCTTTGAAATCTTTTCAATATTCCATTTAGCTTTTTGATAACAATACATATACTTTGAATAGTAATTTTCAACAGTATATAAATTGTTTTTTTAGGATTTAAAATTTTCATATATAAAATACCTTTTAGTTCAATTATTATTTTTAGCAAATAAATAATATCATATCATTATTTATTTATCAACTATAGTTATATATAATAATACTATTTTATGTGTGCACGAAATTTTTTACCAAAACTTGAAACAGTATATACTAATATAGTTTCAAAGATTATTATGTGTGTGCAATTCTGTGTGCATATTGTGTGCAAAATTGAAAAAACAATGAATAATTTTAAATAATTTTGAAAATAGGTTGAATAATGAAAAGTGTATATAATGTACTTATACCAATACTTACAAATACTTTTGAATAAAAATAAAGAACACTGAATTTGGTTAAAATTCAGTGTTCTTTGGTGCGGTAGGTACAACTTTAACTCTTGTACCTAGCTATTTTAAAGCAATTTTAAAATTTATCCGTGCAGTTTCCGTGCAATTTCTTTAATAATCAAAAATGTTAAATAATGCTATATAGTATTACAGCTTATTTTTCCAATTCATAGCACCATATAAAATTCTTTCAATATTTACTACTTTTTCATTTTCATTAACTCTATAAAATGCAATATAGTTTTTTATAACTAATTTTCTTATGTTTGAATTGTCTTTTAAATTTAAATCTATAATAGCAAATTTTTGTGGGTTATATTCTAATTTTTGTATTTCCTCTTTTATAAGTTTTGCATATCTATCTGCAATAATAGGTTCTACTAATGAATATTTAATATATCTAATAATATTCAAATAATCAATTCTAGCATCTTTTGAAAGTTTTATTTTGTATTTTTCCATAGAAAAAAGCTCCATTTACTATTATATTTTTTGTACTTCGTCAAAAACTTCGTCAAGAGAATATATATCACCACTGTTTGTGCTTTCAATTCCTTTTTCAAGTTTTTTTATTAAATCATCTTTATCTTTTATAACTACACTATCAGGTGCTTGATTTATAACATACATAAATTTAACATACTCCATATAATCAAGTACTTGACTTGCAAGTTCTTCTGGTAAACTTTCTATTGAATTAAGTAATTCTTGTTTTTCGATAGACATATTTTTCACTCTCCATTTTTCAATATATAATTATTATACCATAAATTTCGTAAAATTTGTAATTATTTTTAAATTTAATTATTATAATCACAACCTTTTCACATATTTTGTACTTCAATTTCAATTATTTTATATGCTATTTATTATTATCTATTATATTTAATATTGTATCTAAATCTTCTTTGGTAATTTTTGCTTGTTTATCTTCTTTTTGGATTTCTTGGCAACTTTCTTTAAGATAATAAGTTTCATTATCAAGCATTATCTTATGAGAACTAATTCCCTCACACAATTCATTATTATATTTTGAATTTACTAATATGTTTTCAATAATTGCTACATCTTTCATATCAGTTATTGAAATTGTTTGCCCCTCATATTCTTCAATTTGAATACTTTTAGAATTAGACAATTCATATTTCATAAACCAGTTTCCCATTTTGACACCAATATTGCTTTCATAAGGTTCATTTGGGGATACTCCAACATAACGAACTACTTTATAACCTAACCCCCAGTAAGTTACTTTTTCACCGTCTTTACTAACTATTTTTATGCAACATTTAGGTTCGTGACCAGTTGTTACTCTTGCACTATCAGCATAATTAGTTACAATTCCTAAAATAAATACTACTAAAATTATACCCAAAACAATATATACTTTCTTCTTCATATAATTTATATTTCCTTTCTAATAAATTTAATTATTTTTGTTTTCATCTATTGATTTTTTACTATTTCTATATAATGTTGCAAATATTATACCAAACAACATTGGTATAACAGCATATCCTGCATTACTTACTTTATGTAATATTACTAAAATCGCACCTAAAAAAGTCAAAATCAAAAATATTATATATAAAATTAGAAATACTTTCATTTTTAATTGTTCTTTTTTCATATCTATCGCTCCTTTACAAAAATATATTTATCTGTATATATTATATATTAAAAATATCTAAATATAAAGCATTTTGCTTATTTAATGTTTCTTGTTCATTTTCATTTAACTTTAATTGTTCAAACATCTCGTCAGTAAAATCAACATTTCTCTTTGAAAAATAGCACTTTCTTAAACTAGGCTCACATTTTGCATTTGTTCCAAAGTAACCACCTAGCATTAAGCCATCAGTACCATTACAAATATTGATTTCAAGAACTGCAACATCTACACGAGAACTTGTAGGTTTGTAGTTTTCCATTACTGCAAATACGATTTCGTCATTGCATATTAAGTAGCCCTCTGAGTATATTCTTTTGTCGTGATAATCTACAAACTTTGCTTTGCATATATTTTGTTTTTGCTCTAATTCTAATATGTATTTATCGGGAGCAAATTGTTTTGTTCTAAAATTGTAAGCATTAAAATATACATATAATTTATCAGTTCCAAAAGGGTTTTTAGATTTATTATTTTGTGTTGTTCTGTTAGTATCACTTCCGTATAAGTCAGCCTCATATATTCCGAGTTCTTCACAAATTATACTAATATCTCTAACATCTGGCAAAATTTCTCCTCTTTCATATCTGCCAACAGTAGTTTTATTTTTTCCTATAAGTTCTGCTAAATTTTCTTGGCTTAAACCTTTTTGTATTCTGTAATTTCTAAGTCTTTCTCCAAAATCTTTGCTATCAAATTCTGCCATAATATGTACCCCCTTATATAAACTAAATTCATTATACTATTATATAGAAAAATATTCAATACAAAAATCAGCATAAGGCTTGATATAATTGATTTATAAGGCGTTTTATGGTATAATATATTATATAAATACCTATTTGGTAAAGTCTTTTTTATACGATTTTGCCCAAGCAGTAGCTTGTTTGTAACATAAAGTTATTATTCGAGCTACTGAAAGTGGCTCGAATTGTATATATAGAACTTCCACTAACTAATTGTTGTTTGGACTTTCTAGCTTATGTGCAAGAAATAGAGATTAGATAGAAAGGAAAACCGAACAATGATTAAAAAATCTAAGAAAACAGTCGTAGCATTCCCTCGGAGGCGGTGGAGGTTGCTAAAAGGCTAGATATGGAGATTGCACTAATCTCCATTTTCTTTTGTAAGTATAAAAGGTGCGTGACACGCAACATTTTATGCTTTTTTCTATTTTTTGAAAAATTTTAGCAAAATTATTATAAAAATCGGTCAAAAACAGGCTATTTTTGACCTAAAAAGTGCGTCTGACGCAACATTTGGTGCGTAGAACGCACTTTTGCTATGTTTTGACTTGTTTACATAATGAAAGTATAATATATCTATAATCTATTAAATCTATTGTAAAGGTTAGTATGTATGAAAACTAAATATGATGTTTTTACCAAAGATAAAGAAAAAATATCATATCGTGCTTTTATACAAGCTACACTCATTGAATTAGGTTTAAGCCCTACAAGTAAAGGCACATATTATTTAAGAGATATTATAACTCTAGCTATACAAGAATATAGCTATAATGATGTTAGCTTAGTAGATTTAAGACAAAAACTAGCTAAAAAAGAAAACACATCAGCAAGCACTATAAAAACTAACATAGATTACACTTTTAAATATAAAGATACATCAAAAGCTGAAAAGAACTTTGAAACAATTTTTAATACAAAATATGACGAGTATTATATAACTGCAAAATCTCTTACTAATTTAATTGTAAGTCTAATTTATACTCACTAATTACAAAACACAAAAATAAGACTGGCTAATAAAACTTAATGTTAGTTAGGTCTTATTTTTGTGTCTTTTTTTATAAATTCCTATGCTTTCCTACGCATTTTTACGCATATCTATGTGAAATAATTTATCTCAATATTTCCGTGCTAAACTGTAATTAGTTCGAACAACAAAAGATTTCTAGAAATCAAATTTTTAAAGGAGATTTCAAAAAATGAAAAAAATTTCAAGAGCTATTACGAAAGAAAAACTAACTAAAAAGCACGACAATTTATTTACAAAAGATGTAATCAGTTTAGACGATAAAAATAATCAAAAGTATTTTGACGAGTTATCATATCAACAGTATCTATCAACTTTAAATAATGAAAGCAGTGATTTATATGACTAATAAGGAAATTATAATCATTTATAAAAAAGTTGGAATAGATGCTGAACTAAAAAAAGTTCAAAACGACCAAAAAACTTTTGAGGACTTACTAGGTGGCGAATTAGACTATATACCCTATGAAGATATAACAATAATTGCAAGAAAAAATAGAGATAATTTAAAACCTAACATTTACATCAATGCAGAGTTTTTAAGTATTGGCTCGTCTATACGAGGAGATGTGATTATAGCTTTAAAGGAAAACGACATTTTTAAATCATTAACAAAAGAACAAGCTATAAAGTATGTAGAATTTTTGAAACGAGCAAGTTTTAACTATGACAATTTTGACGAAAAAGGCAGATATATTCCAAGCAACAAAAGCATTATGAAAAGAGGAAAACTTATCGTAGAAAAAAGTATTGGCGACAATGATGTAACTAATCTAAGTAATACTAATGAAGAAACCCTAAAAATGATTTTAGGAATACAAAGTGTAATTTTAAATTTTATAAAAAACAATGCAAATTAAGGAGTAATAAAAATGAGTGAAATAGATAATATAACAACACAAGTTGTAAATGAAATTGATACAAAAGATAAGAAAATAGATATAAATTTACCAGCACCAGTAACAACAGAACAATTAGCAGTATTAGAAACTATAAAAAGGCTTAAAAACCCCTTTCGCATGCTAGGTGTAAAAGATGTTATGAGAGATTTAAACATTTGTGAAACGATAGCTTACAGAACTTTTAAAAGAGCTGATTTTCCCTCAATAAATATTGGAAAATCTAATCAAGTAATGCTACTTGCTTACTTAATATGGAAAATGAGCAAACGAGTTTAGGTGGTGGTATATGTGAGTAACAAAAATCAAAATAAAGGTGGTAGTATTTACTACTCAAAAAAAGACAATAGATATAGATGTACTTACTATGTACTTGATAAAGACACTTTAAAGGAAACAAGAAAAACAAAATCTTTTCTAAGTGAACAAGAAGCCAAAGATTTTTTAACAAGTATTCAATATCAAAAAGGCAATGACTTATTTATTAAAAACAATGGTATTCCCTTAAATCAGCTTATGAGAGAAAATGTTGAAAGAAAATTAGAATTAAATTTAATTGGTGAAAGAACTTATGGTCGTACATTAAAAACAATTAAGCTAATCGAAAAAAGCCCAACTTCAAAAGAAAATATTTCCGATATAACCAGTAGTGATATACAAAATTATTTCAATACTTTAAAAGATTATAGCAATTCTACAATAAAGAAAATAACTGAACAATTTTCACAAACCTTTGAACTTGCTATAAATAGAGGGTATCTGTTAAGAAACCCTATGTGTGATGTTATTAAACCCAAAAGCAATAAAGATAAAAAAGTTGTTAGAGCCTTAGAAATTGAAGAACAACAAGTATTAACAGATTATCTAACAAATATATCTATATCAAACGAGCCATATAAAGTAGCCTATTTAATTGAATTGTACTTAGGACTTCGTATTGGCGAAGTATTAGCATTAAGAAGTACAGATGTAAACTTACAAAAGAATTTAATATCAGTAAATAAAACTTTAACCAGAGATAGAAATAACAAAGTTATAATGGGAAAAGCAACAAAAACTTATGCAGGAATTAGAGAAGTACCTATTCCCTCATTTATCAAAAATGACATTATAAATCAAATGAGATTAGCAGAAAACAATAAAGATAAACAATTATTTTTAGATACAAACGGAAACTATGTTAGACCCACTACTGCTAACGACAAATTAAGAACTTTACTAAAAAAGCTAGGTATAGAAAATATAAGTTCTCATAGTTTACGACATACTTATGGAACAAGATGTGTCGAAGCTGGTATGAGAGGTGTTGCACTTCAAAGACTAATGGGACATACTGACATATCAGTAACAATGAATACATACACAAGTGTTTTTAATAGATACAAAGAGGCTGAATTAGACAAAGTTAATAGCTATTATATAAATAATGCTATTATTAGTCCTACTCAACCAGTCTTATTAGAAGAAAATGCAGACTTTGAAAAAATCAATAGTATAAATAAAAATAAGCAGAAACTATTAGAATTAACAAAAATAGTTGAAAACTCAGCAATAAAAGGCTTAATACCTATGGAAGTATATCAAGAAAACATAGACTATTTAAAAGAGCTTGAACTATATTTTGATAACAAGGAAAAAGGAGATTTTGAAAGATGACCAAAACTGAAATAGAACAAAGAATAAATGGCTTAAATGAATATATGCTCGAAAATAGCAACCAAGAATTATTACTTTTAAAATTATCTAGTGATTATACATATAATAAAGCAATTGCTATTGTAGAGAAAACTGCAAAACGCAAAGACTGGTATTCCGTTAACGATAAAAATTGCTTTAAAACTTGGGACGAAGTTGAAGCTTTTATTGACGGAATTTGCAAAGGAAAAAATACTAATTTTAATTACAGCCACGAAGAAAGATAGATTTGTGAAATTGATTAAATTTTATTTAATTGATTTCACAAATGAAGTGGAAAGG
>ERZ777011.712-NODE-712-length-46953-cov-16.529895_pt1 | contig 46953 bp, 57 predicted proteins | sample MGYA00374964_ERZ777011 | MGnify/ENA primary metagenome ERZ777011 (study PRJEB29310, sample SAMD00008975) | mouse gut metagenome | study: EMG produced TPA metagenomics assembly of the Metagenome analysis of fecal microbiota from mouse which was promoted...
TATTTTTTTTAGTAACTTTTTTTACTGCTGGAATAGCTGAAAAAATCAAAAAAAATAATAATATTCAAACATATAAAGAAATTTTGGCTTTTATTAATAGTAAACAATTGAACTATGAAGAAAGTCAACAAGAACTAGGAAAAAGAATGTATCAGAAGATTTTATTTGCAATATTAATAGGTATGATAGCACTTATTATAAATTTAATTATAATATTTATAAAATAGGAGGAATAATATGGAATTTTGGATATGGATGATAGTATTTATATTTATTGGTGGGGGCTGTTCACTTACTGGTACTTGGTGGAGTAAAAAGAAAAAAGAAGAAAAAAAGAAAGAACAAAAAAAGAAAGAACAAAATTAACAAGAAGTATTTAATTATTAAAAATATTTGTATAAAGAACAGAAAATTATCTGTTCTTTTATGTTATAATAAATTTAACAAATTATATTTATAAAATCTTTTAAAATTGTATGAAAAATATAATATGTGTGTTATAATATTATATATGTTATAAAAAAGGAGAAAAATATTATGACTTATGAATTTGCAAAATATCCTGACGGTACATTAGGAGTATTTTCTAACATTGAAAAAAAAGAAAATGACGAAGAATATATCCGTATTACTTTTGAAAGACCTATGGAATATGGTTTCGATACTTATGTAATTGAACTTCCAAGTTATGAAGTAATTTTAGAAGATGGACACTATACAGAAGAAGAAAAGAAAACTTTTATGGAAATTGCAAAAAATGGTTCTTCTTTCTTTTTCAAATATGCACGTTTAGGAGGGTTAGAAATTGCCTAGTATTTTTGAATTAAAACGGATATAAAATTTATTTTTGGACAAATGAAAATGACGAGCCTATTCACGTTCATATTTCAAAAGGAACACCAACTGCAAATTCAACAAAAGTTTGGATAACAGAAAAAGGTGGTTGTATTGTTTGTCATAATAAAAGTAAAATTCCTGAAAAAGAATTAAATATTATATGTGAAGATATTTCATTACATTATTTTCAAATTGTTGAAAAATGGAAAGCTATTCACTCAGGTAATATTAAATTTTACTGCTAAAATAGTAAAATTATTATATAACAATATTTGGAATTATTTATTAGTACGTTTTTTGCACACAATATGCACACAGCATTTATTAAAAATGCTTTTAAATAGCACATTACAGAGAATTGAACTTGCACATCTGCACCAAAACAGTTGAAATTTAACCAATTTCAGCTGTTTTTATTTTTATTCAAAAGCATTTGTAAGTATTGATATTAATTTTTTCCGTTATTCCAAGCTATTTTCAAAATTATTTAATATACAATTATAATGAAAAATAGTAGTTTGTAAAAAATATTTTTATATAAGGAGAAGCAATATGAGTACTAGAGTAGATTATAGTAAAATTATTAAGTATGTAGAAGAATACCCAAAAGATGTTATTGAAATAATTCAAAAAAAGTAAAAAGAATAGCAAATAATGAATTAGCAAGATATATTTTAGAAAATGGATTTGAATTTGAAATTATAGAGCCTAAACTAATTATAAAAAAGAAAAGTGCATAATTATAAATTGAAATTTGAAAGGAAATAATATTATGTATTATCCAAAACAAATACCATATTTGTTAGATAAAGAATTTAAGGAAAATATAGAATATAAAGAATATAATGTAAAAGAACTTGAAGATTATTGTATGTGTATTTGGACAATGAAATCAAAGAAAATATTAAATACGACAATATCAAATAATATTTTACCAGATGCTTGTATTGATATTGTTATAGATTTTGCAAATAGTACAATTTGTTTTGCAGGATTTAGTAAAGAAACTAAAGATTTTAAGTTAGATAAAAAAATAGATTATATGGGAGTTAGATTGAAACCTAGTATATTTTATTTGCTTTTTAATATAGCAGCAGATAAAGTAATGGATAATGAAATACCTTTTAAAGATATAGAAAAAGAAATTGGTATAGATAGAATATTAGATTTAGAAAATACAAATGAAAGAATAGAATATTTAAAGAAATATTTATTACAAAAAGCAAAAAAACAAAAAGAAATACCATTTATGAAAGTAATAGAAAAATTATATGAAAATCCCAAAGAACAAAGTGTAACAGATATTGCAAAGGAATTTGGATATAATGAAAGAAACTTATATAGAGTTTTTAAAGCAACTTTTGGAGTATCACCAAAAGTATTACTAAATATACTAAGATTACATTTATGCTTAACTTTTATACTAGAGAAAAAAATGAATTTAATAGATATTGCTCTATTTTGTGGTTTTTATGATCAATCACATTTCATAAAAGAAATAAAGAAATATACAGGTATTTCGCCTTTAAAAATAATAGAAGATTATAAATAATTGTCCGTTTTTTACAATACAGTTTTAAATTATTTTTTTATAATCATGTAAATATATGTATGAAACAATAACAACCAATATTATGGTTAAAAATGTAAAAGAAACAATAAAATTTTATGAAGAAAAATTAGGATTCAAAAAAATATTAAGTGTTCCAGAAGAAGGAGAAACTTTGAATTTTGCTATTTTAAATAAGGATAAAATTTCTATAATGCTACAAGAACAAGAAAACTTAATTAGTGAATATCCAACTTTAAAAACTGATGCAATAGTACCAACATTTACACTATTTATAACAGTCAATGATGTTTTGGCAATGTATAATGAATTAAAAGATAAAGTAAAAATTGCTAAAGAACTTCATAAAACTTTTTATGGTAAAGATGAATTTGCTATTTTTGATAACAATGGAAATATATTAACAATATCTTGTTAATATTAAATGGCAGACTAGAAATAGTCTGTTTTTGAATATATAATAAAAAATTAGTCTAAATAAAAAATAGACTAATTTTTTGATTTATATTGCAAAAAACAAAACATTATGATACGTTGAATATATATTCAATGAAAAATAATTTAATAAAAAGGAAAATGGAAAGATGACTAGAAAAGAACAAAAAGAAAATCGCCAAAAGCAGATACTATTTAAGGCGCTAGAATTATTTGTTATAAAAGGATATATGGAAACAAAAATTACTGATATAGCAAGTAGTTTAAATATTAGTGTAGGACTATTATTCCATTACTATGAATCTAAAGAACAATTATATTTAGAACTTGTAAAAATAGGATTAGATGGAATGAAATCACCACAAAAAATAGAATATAAAGAGCCAATCGAGTATTTTGAGAAGTTTTTAGAAAACTTATTTAAAACAATAGATAAAGAGCCATGGATTTGTCAAATGTTTTTATTGATGGCACAAGCACAAAAGAAAGGAATTCCAGAGAATATTAGAAAACTAGCATTGTCTGTTAATCAAATTGAGTTATCATCAAAAATAATTCAAGAAGGACAAGTAAATGGAACAATAAAAAAGGGGAATCCTTTAGCTTTATCAAATGCTTTTTGGTGTAGTGTACAAGGAATTATGGAACGAAAAGTAAATTTTCCAGAAATTCCTTTACCAGAAGTTAGTTGGATATTAGATATTTTAAGAGAAATAATATAAATATTATTAGATTTATTGAAATGAGAGGAGAAAGGTATGGAGAATTTTGGATTTTCAATGTTATGGTATTGGGTTGCATATTTTATAGTTACAGATATAGGAGTATTGCATACTATTTTTAATATTAAGGTTTTAAAAATGAAATCAATGAAAGAAAGTAGTGGTATGGGTGAAGGATACGAAAAAACAAAGCCATGGCATCCTTTATATAATATAATTATATTTCCTATTTTTGCATATCTATATTTTAATGGGTTAGAAATTGTAACTTTATCAAATGTCATTGCTACATCGCTTATTTGGGGAACAATAACAGTAATATTTGATGTAGTTGGATGGGTACTAATTAAACATCCTTGGTCTTTATCATTTAAAGAGTTTTATATTGATTATCAACCTTGGATAACTTTAATATATATTACAATATATGCTAGTCCATTTATAACTTATGGAATTATGAATTTTTTATAAGCGGTAAGTTACTATCTATCTTACATATACATAATATTATATGGCTTTTTTATCAATAAAAGTAATATTTGTATTATAGGAAATTACTATAATATATCAAAATTGCAAATGATAGAAGACCTTTTGAAACACTTGATAGAAAAGGACTTTAAGAATATACCCCCTTATTTACAAAATACCCTACTAGGTATATAATAATTATGGGTGGTGAGAAAATGGAAAATAATGAATGTGATAAATGTTGTAATAAGAAAACACATAGAGCAGAAGAAGAAAAGAAATTGATAAATAATAGATTAAGCAGAATTGAAGGTCAAATAAAAGGTGTCAGGAAAATGATAGAGCAGGATGCTTATTGCAATGATGTTTTAATACAATTATCAGCAATAGAAAATTCAATAAAAAGTCTGTCGAACCAAGTATTAGAAAACCATTTATATACTTGTATCGCTCGTGATATGGAGAATGGAAAAGTTGGTACGATAGATGAAATAATAAGTTTATTCAAAAGATTTAATAAATAAAAAAGAAAGGAAATGATTTTTATGAAAGAGATAATTTTAAAAGTAAATGGAATGATGTGTGAGGGTTGTGAAAACAGAGTAAAAAATGCACTAGGAAATATTGATGGTGTTGAAAGTGTAATTGCAGATCATACTACTGGAAAAGTTTGTGTAACTACAAATGATAATGTATCCAAAGAGTTAATTCAAGAAACGCTTGAAGATGTTGGATATGAAGTTGTAGGAGAATAAGAAGAATGAAGAAAATAATTTTGTCCATTGATGGAATGACTTGTTCAGCTTGTTCAAATGGATTAGAAAAGTATTTGAATAAACAAGATGGAATTATATCAGCTTCTGTTAATTTAGTAATGGCAAATGCTATTATTGAATATAACGAAACAAAATTAAATCAAGAAAAAATTGAAGAATTTGTAAAAAAAGCAGGATTTAAAAGCTTAGGGGAATTTAAGGAGATAAATACTAATACGAGAAGCAAACAAGAAAAAGTCAAATTTATTGTATTTACTGTACTTGCTATACTTTTAATGTATATTTCAATGGGACACATGGTAAATTTACCTGTAATTCCATTTCTTGATCCACATAGTTTTACGGCTAACTATATGATTTCATTACTAGTACTTACTATATGCTTTATAATCTATGGATTTGATATTATAAGAAATGGCTATAAGAATTTAATTCATAAAACTCCTAATATGGATACTTTAGTAGGAATTGGAGTTATTACAAGTTTTTTATATAGTTTATATAATATGTATTTAGTATTTAAAGGAAATACAAGTCTTGCTATGAATTTATATTTTGAATCTTCTAGTATTGTTATTTATTTTATAAAACTAGGAAGATATATAGATGGTTTAAGTAAAGATAAAACAAAAGAGGCGATTAGTAAATTAGTAAAAATAACGCCGAATAAAGCAGTAATAAAAATTAATGGAAAATTAAAAGCAGTAACATTAGATGAAATTCATAAAGGAGATATTGTTGTTTGTAGAGCAGGAGAAAAGATTGCTGTCGACGGAGAGATAATAGAAGGAAAAGCTCACCTTGATGAATCGTTTATAACAGGAGAAAGCAAACCACAAACAAAGGAAATCGGAAATAAAGTAATCGCAGGAAGTTTAAATTATGATGGATATATTGAATATAAAGCAGAAAGAATTGGAAAAGAGTCAACTGTATCTGAAATAGTAAAACTTGTTGTTGAGGCTAGCAATACAAAGGCACCAATAGCAAAAGTTGCAGATACAGTATCAGGATATTTTGTCCCATTTGTAATTGTTTTAGCAATATTAACATTTATTGTGTATTTAATAATGGGGCAAAGTTTTGAAATTGCAATAACAACATTCGTAACAATTTTAGTTGTTGCTTGTCCTTGTAGTTTAGGATTAGCTACACCACTTGCAATTATAGTAAGTGAAGGTTTATGTGCAAGTAATGGAATTTTAATAAAGAAAAGTGAAATATTAGAAAATGCTTGTAAAACCAATGTAATTGTTTTTGATAAAACAGGAACTCTAACTTATGGAAAATTAAAAATAGCAGAAGTTAAAAATTATAGTGATATGCCAGAAAAAGAACTTTTACAAATAGTAGGAAGTATTGAAAGTAAAACTACACATCCAATAGGAAAAGCATTTACAGAGTATTTAGATGAAAACAAAATTCAAAAATTAGAGGTTAAAGAATTTGGAAATGTTGCAGGTTATGGAATTATAGGAAAAGTAAATAACAAAAAAGTTATTATTGGAAATTCTAAAATTCTTGAAAACTATCATATAGAAAACATATATATAAAAGAAGAAAAAGAGCTTGCAAGCAAAGGTAACAGTATTATTTATGTAGTACAAGAGGAAAAAATATTAGCTTTAATAGGAGTAAATGATATTATACGAAATGAGGCAAAAGACTCAATAAAAGACTTGTTAAGTATGGAAATTGAGACAGTAATGTTAACAGGAGATAACTTCGAAACAGCCAAAAAAATAGCAGAAGAATTAGGAATTGAAAAAGCTATTGCAAATGTGTTACCAAAAGAAAAGTCAGATGTGATTAAGAAATTAAAAGAAGAAAATAAATTTGTAATGATGTGTGGAGATGGAATAAATGATAGCCCAGCTTTAGCAAACTCTGATATTGGAGTAAGTGTAAATAGTGGAACAGATATTGCAATGGATTCTTCTAATGTAATACTTACTAAAAATGATTTAAGTAGTATAATAAAACTAATCGATATAAGTAAAAAAACAATGAGAAATATAAAACAAAATCTATTTTGGGCATTTTTCTATAATTGCTTAATGATACCAATAGCAATGGGAATGTTAAAACCATTTGGAATTTTTATAAATCCAATGATTGCAAGTTTGGCTATGGTATTAAGTAGCATAACAGTTATATTAAATACTTTAATATTAAAAAGCATAATAAAAAGCAAATGATAGTGGCGAAAAGAGAATACAGATAAAATAAGAAAGTAAAACCAATGATAGTAGAAATAGATACAACATTAAAATATGAAATATTTTCAGAGGACGATTTTGTATATATAAAGGAGATTGAATTATGGCAACATCAAAAGAGTATAAAAATTTTATATTAGAACAATTAGAATTATTAGATAATATAAATTGCCGAGCAATGATGGGAGAATATTTATTGTATTATAATAATATTTTATTTGGTGGAATATATGATAATAGACTACTTGTAAAGATAGTGAATAATAATAAAAAATATAACATGCAAGAACAAATACCTTATGAAAGTGCTAAACCTATGTATTTAGTGAATGATATAGATAATAAAGAGAAATTAAAAGAAATAGTAATTGAAACTTGTAAGGATTTACCAATTAAAAAGTAAAAAATGGTTCTTCTTTCTTTTTCAAATATTTATGTTTATGAGAATTAGGAATTGCCAAAAACAGTTGAAATGAAACTTATTTCAACTGTTTTTGCTTTTTTTAATAATATTGACTTTATATTTAGATATTTTTAATATATAATTAGAAAAAAATATTAAATTTTGTTCTAGGAAAAAAATTTATTTGTCAATTATATATGTGGACATAATACAAAATTATCAATTAGTAAAATTAAATTAGCCAAATGTTAGCAAAAAATGTCGGGTAAGGTAAAACCTTTTAAAGTAAAATATATTTGTGAACGAAAAGGAGAGAAATTGAACTGGATTGAATCGATAAGTAGAGCAATAGAATATATAGAAAACAACTTAACGAATGATTTGAAGATAGAAGATATTGCTAGCTATTCTTATATCTCATCATTTTATTTTCAAAAAGGATTTTCAATTATTTGTGGTTATGGAGTTGGAGAATATATTAAAAATAGAAGATTATCTATGGCAGGTAAGGAAGTGTTAAACACAAACAAAAGGATAATCGATATAGCAATGGAATATTGCTATGATTCACAAGACAGTTTTACAAAAGCATTCAAAAGATTTCATGGATTTACTCCAACAGAAGTTCGCAATAATGGTGCTACAATAAAAGATTTTGCACCATTAAAAGTAAATTTAATTTTGAAAGGTGGTTATATTATGGAGTATAAAATTAAAGAAAAAGAAGCTTTTAAAGTTATTGGTTTAAAAGAAAGCTTTAAATACGAAAGTGCTGAACAAAATGTACCCAAATTATGGAAAAATTTTTTTATGAAGTCTTCATTTAGTAAGATAAATGCAAAATATGCAATTAATATTGATACTACTTTAAGTGGTGAGTTATTTGATTATGTTATAGGAGATGACTATAACTCTGTTGAAAAAATACCAAAAGATTTTGAAATAATAGAAATACCAAAACTAACTTGGGCTATTTTCCCTTGTATAGGAAAGGCAAGTGAAAGTATAAGAGAAATAAATCAAAAAATATTTAAAGAATGGTTACCTAATTCAAATGATTATGAAATAGCAGAAGGTTATAATATTGAATATTATTCTAATCCAAAAGAATATAAAAAAGGCATAAATGATGAAAAGTATTATTGTGAAATCTGGCTACCTATTAAGAAAAAAGAAGATAAATAATTATTTTGATCAATTACAATAAGTATTGTAATTGATTAAGCCCCAAAATTATTTGTCCTTTGTGATATAATCGAAACAGAAGATTTTAATTTGAAAGGAAATAGTTATGTATAATATATTAGTGATTGAAGATGATGAAATGCTAAATGCTGGAATTTGTTTTAATATACAAAATAATAATTGGCAGACAATAAGTTCATATAACATTAAAGATGCTAAAAATATTATTAAGGAAAGCAAAGTTGATTTAATTTTATTGGATGTGAATTTACCAGATGGAAATGGTTTTGAGTTTTCAAAAATAATTAAAGAGAAATTTAATATTCCTTTTGTATTTTTGACAGCACATAATTTAGATGACGAAGTATTAAAAGGTCTTGAATTAGGTGCAGATGATTATATTACTAAACCTTTTAATATTAAAATCCTTTTAAAGAAGATAGAGCTGATTTTAAACAGAAATTCATCTGAAATAAGTGAGTTTTCTATAAAAGACTTAGTTATAAATTTTGAGGCTAGAACAGTAAAAAAAGCAGGTAGAATAATTTATCTAACACCGACAGAATTTGATTTATTACAAGTATTTGTGAAAAATAAAAGTATGGTACTTACTAGACAAATTTTACTAGAAAAGCTTTGGGATTGTAAAGAAAATTTTGTAGATGAACATACATTGACTTTAAATATAAGTAGGTTGCGTTCAAAATTAGATAGAGAAAATGATAAATACATAAAAACTATTTATGGTATAGGGTATAAATTAGTAGAGGAGTAATCTATGGAAATAATAATTATAACTTTGGTATTTATTATATTGAATGGTTTGATATATTTCTTTTTTAGACAAAAATATGTGAGATTTACTGAAAATATAGAAAAACAAATTGATGATTTTATAAATGGTGATTTTGATAAAAGCAATATAAATGAAGAACAATTGGATTCGAAGCTTAGTTCTAAATTATATAAATTAGGTAATATCATAAATGCTAAAATGGAAAAAAATAGCCAGTCTAAAAAAGAAATTCAAGAAATGGTATCAGATATTGCACACCAAATAAAAACGCCAATAGCTAATATTAGAATGTATAGTGATACAATTTCAAATAATGATTTAAGTAAAGAAAAAGAGCAAGAATTTTTAGAGATTATTACTGGACAAGTGGATAAATTAGAGTTTTTTACAGATTCTCTTACAAAAATGTCTAGACTAGAAACTAATATGATTGTTTTAAATAAAGAACAAGCGAAAATTATAGAGTGCTTAGAAAAAGCTAAAGAACAAGCACAAAGTTTAGCAGAAAAGAAAAATATAAATATAGAAATTAATGGTGATATTTCGGCTACTATAAAATATGATAAGAAATGGACATTAGAAGTTATTTGCAATATTTTGGAAAATGCTATAAAATATACTAATGACAATGGAAAAATAGAAATAAATATAGAGAAATTAGAAAGCTTTTTGAAAATTGATATTACTGATAATGGTATTGGAATTGAAAGTGAAAATATAAACAATATTTTTAAGAGATTTTACAGGGAGCAAAAGGTTCATAATATTGAAGGAGTTGGAATAGGGTTATATTTAAGCAAGACTATTATAGAGCAGCAAAATGGTTACATAAAAGTAAAATCGAAAGTAAATGAGGGAAGTACTTTTTCAGTATTTTTACCACTATAAGACTGAATTTTATATCAGTCTTATTTTTTTGAAAAGTTTCAAAATTGAAACAATTTTGACAGATTTATGAAGTATTATATATTTAGAAAAGAGAAAGGAAAAAAATATTATGGAAAATAATTGTATTTTAAAAGTAAATAATTTAAAAAAGTATTATGGAAGTGGTGAGACACTAGTAAAAGCATTAGATGATGTATCTTTAAAAATAAATAGTGGAGAGTTTGTTGCGATAGTTGGAACTTCTGGAAGTGGAAAAACTACTTTACTTAATATGCTTGGAGGCTTGGATAATCCTAGTAATCGGAAATATTGAAATTGATGGAAATGAAATTTCAAAAATGAAGGATGAGGAATTAACAATTTTTAGAAGAAGACAAATTGGTTTTGTATTTCAAAATTATAATTTAGTGCCTATGCTTAATATATATGAAAATATAGTACTTCCTATAGAATTAGATGGAAATAAGCTTGATAAAAATTTTATAAGTGAAGTTATTAATTTACTAGGAATAGCTGATAAAGTAAAAACAATGCCTAATAAATTATCAGGTGGACAACAACAACGTGTGGCAATTGCAAGAGCCTTATCAACTAAGCCGTCAATTATACTAGCAGACGAACCAACTGGAAATCTTGACACAAAAACAAGTTTGGATGTTATTGGTCTTTTGAAAAATTCTAGTAAGGCTTTTAATCAAACAATAATTATGATTACACATAATGAAGAAATTGCACAAATGGCAGATAGAATTATAAGAATTGAAGATGGAAAGATTGTTTAAAAGGGGAAAAGAAATGAGTTTGAAAAGTAATAATAATAAAAGAATAATTTATAAAATTGCAAAAGCATCTTTTATTAGTTCAAAATTAAAAGTAGGTTTCATGAGTCTTACAATTGGGTTAGCAATTTGTTTTATTATGGTAATGGGACTTTCTACATTGAATTATAAGACTTATGAAAAAGAAACTGTAAAAGGTATGCAAGACTGTATGTTTTATGAAATAAGCTCGGAACAAATAGATAATTTAAAACAAAATGAAAATATAAAATGTGTTATGACTTATAGGACTGGTATCGAAAGACATATTGGAGATATAAAGTTAAATCCAGTATATTATGATTATGATATAGAAGATATAAGAACATACAAATTATCAGCAGGAAATGTTCCATTTAAAGAAAATGAAATTGTTATAGATGGTTATGTTCTAAAAGAGCTTGGCAAAAATGCTAAATTAGGTGAGCAGTTAGAGATATTAGGTGAAACTTTTGTAGTATCTGGTTTATTAGATACTGGAAAAGGCTTATCTTATCCAGTACTATTTTCTAAAGAATATTCTGAAAAAGGAAGTATTTTTGAAAATAGTAGAACAGATGCTTTAATAAAGATAGCAGATGATATGAAGATACCAAGTACAGAATATATAAAAAATTTCTTTTTTGAATTAGGCAAAGAAAATGGCATAGAGCGAAGAAATGTAAATTATAATGACAAGTTTGTAGAATCTTTTTCATTAGATTCAAAAGAAATTTCAGCTTTTTTTGTACTAAGTATTGCTGTACTTGTTGTTAGTGGAATTGTAATTTATAGTATTTTCTATTTATCAGTTTCTTCAAAGGTTAGAGAATATGCACAGCTTAGAACTATTGGTATGTCTAAAAAACAAATGAAGAAAATGATAAAAATTGAAGGTTTAAATTATTGTAGGCTAGGAATTACCTTAGGAATAATTGTTGGAGGAATTGTTTCATATTTTTTAGTACGAGAAGGTTATACTTTCTTGAATTTTGTAAAAATATCAATAGTATCAATTGTTTTGGGAGTTTTGGCAGTACTTATTTCTGTTAGTAAACCAGCTAAAGTTGCAAGTGAAGTATCACCAGTAGAAGGTTTAAGATATACAGGAGATAATGAAAATATAAGTGCATCAATCATATTATGTAGAGATTTAAGTCCTATTTCACTTGCTAAAATTGAGGTAAAGAAAAATAAGAAAAAAACTTTAATGACACTTATATCTTTAATAATAGGAGGAGTATTGTTTATATTTGCAGCAGCTTATTCAAGTGCTATGGATGAATTGGCATATGCAAGGCAAGGAACTTTTCAAAATTCTGAATATCATATTTCTTTTACAGAAGAGGCAAAAGAAAATAGTAAAAATGGTATTTATGATGTTATAAAAGAGAAAAATAATCTTACTGAACTAAAAAAAGAATTAGAACAGTTAGAAGAAATCGAAAAAGTAAAAGTCAATAAAGCTTTTTCAGTAAAAATGGAGTATAATGGAGAATTATTTGATGATGTTATTTCACCGATGTACGATTCTCATACAATAAGTGCAGAAAAGGCATTGATAGATGGAATAGGAGATTATAATAAACTAAAAGCAAATAAAGAAGTATATTTTCCAATGAGTGGTGTTTTTAAAGAAATATTTGGTTGGTCTCCAAAGGTTAATGATAAAATAGAATTACATTATTTTAATGAAGAGGATAGATCAATTGAAGTAACTTTAGGTGGTATTGGAAGCAATATGTTTTCTGGATATAATATAGAGGCAGATAATACAACGGCAGATGGATGGTTACTTGTGCCAGATAATATGTATGAGGAAATTGTTGGCGATTTAGATACAACTCGTTCTTTACACGTAGCAACTAAAAATCATATATATAATGAGGAATTAGATAATAAGGTAAAAGAACTTGTAAATAAATATGAAGGATTAGAAATAACTACTTTTACAGATTACTATGCTAATGCAAAGAAGAATTTAGCTGGATTTAAAAATGTAATTCTAGGAATGTCAGTATTTATTGTACTATTTAGTTTTATTAACTTAATAAATACAGTTATAACGAGCATAACTTCAAGAAAAAAGGAAATAGCTGTGTTGCAATCAATAGGTATGTCTAAAAAGCAAGTAAATAAGATGCTTATATTTGAGAATATTTATTTAGCTTTACCAAATTGCATAATTAGTGGAATTTTAGGTCCAATTTTAAGTTTAGTAGTAATTGAAATTTTCGAGTATTTTGGAATGAATTATATGATATTCCATTTACCAGTCTTTGCAATTTTAGGATACTTATTTATTTCAATATTTGTGCCTTCAATTGTTGCTATATGTTCTATAAAAATATTTAATAAAGAATCAATTGTAGATAGATTAAGAGATAATTAAATTATATTAAAATTAAAAAGTATATAGCAAAATATAATAATTGGAGCAGATAATAAGTTAAATTATCTGCTCATTTTTTATAAATATGACAAACAGATGTCATATTTATATGTTATAATATTGCTAGGAGGAAAATATGCAAGTAAATAATAGATTATTTGAAATAGTATATATATTAATGCAAAAGAGAAAAACTACGGCAAAAGAATTGGCTGATAGGTTTGAAGTATCTACGAGAACGATATATAGAGATATTGAAACACTAAGCACAGCAAATATACCAATTTATGCAAGTAAGGGAAAAGATGGAGGAATAGGACTTTTAGATGAATATGTACTAAACAAAACTATTCTTTCAGAAGAGGAGCAAAATCAAATTTTGTTTGCTTTACAAGGAATGAAAAAAGTAAAAGGACAAGATGAAAAGGATATTTTAGAGAGATTAAGTATATTATTTAATAAAAAAATAAATGATTGGATAAAAATTGATTTTTCTAATTGGGGTAATGTACAAGAAGAACGATTTGACATTATTAAATCTGCTATTTTAAACAAGCAATTAGTACAATTTATTTATTATAATTCTAATGGAGAAGAAAGCAAAAGAATTGTAGAACCATTACAAATATGGTTTAAAGATAAATCATGGTATTTAGTAAGTTATTGTAAATTAAAACAAGATTACAGAATATTCAAAATTGCTAGAATAAAAGACATAAAGATATTGCAAGAACATTTTGAGAGAGAACTACCGAAAGAAGAAAAGAATGAAAAACATAACTTCAAAATTATAGAACTTGTACTCGAAATAAACAAAGCTATGACTTATAGAGTATATGATGAATTTGAAAGTAAAGAAATAACGAAAAAAGAAGATGGAAACTTTATTGTAAAAGTGAAATATCCAGAAAATGAATGGATATATGGATATATTTTATCTTTTGGAGAATATGCAAGAGTTTTAAATCCTGGCTATGCAAAAAACAGAATAAAAGATAAACTACAAAGAACTTTAAAAAATTATTTATAATATGACACACAGTTGTCGAATTATATGATTTATACTTTTAGCTAGGAGGTAGATATATTATGAAATATGAAATTGTAGAATTAGAAGAAAAAATTATTACAGGGATTAGAATTAAAACAACTAATCAAGATGGAAAGGCTATGCAAGATATAGGAATGACTTGGCAAAAATTATTTACAGATGGAATTTATGAGAAGATTCCAAATAAGATAAATGGAAAAACAATAGGATTATATACAGAATATGAAGGTGATTATACGAAACCTTATACATTTATTGCAGGAGCAGAAGTTAGTCGAGAAGAACAAAGTGGAGAAAAAATAGAAAGTACTATTATTTCAAAAGGCAAATATGCTAAATTTATAATAATAGGAGATGTACAAAATTCAGTAGGACAGGCTTGGCAAGAAATATGGAATATGAATTTAAAAAGAAAATTTACTTGTGATTTTGAAGAATATCAAAACAACTCAAAAGATATGCAAAAACAAGAAATTCATATTTATATTGCATTAGATGAATAGAAAGGAAAATAAGATGGCTTTTGATTATAAAAAAGAATATAAGGAATTTTATATGCCAAAAAACAAACCTGATATTATAGAAATACCTAAAATGAATTATATTGCTGTTAGAGGAAAAGGAAATCCTAATGATGAGAACGGAGAGTATAAAAAAGCAATAGGACTTTTATATGCAATTGCTTTTACTATAAAAATGAGTTATAAAGGAAATCATAAAATAGATGGTTTTTTTGAATATGTTGTTCCACCACTTGAAGGTTTTTGGTGGCAAGATGGTATGAACGAAACTATTGATTATAATAATAAAGGTGCAATGCACTTTATATCTATTATTAGATTACCAGACTTTGTAACAAGAAAAGATTTTGACTGGGCTATTGAAGAAGCAACCAAAAAGAAAAAACAAGATTTTTCAAGAGTAGAGTTTTTAACTTATGATGAGGGAGTATGTGTTCAATGTATGCACATAGGTTCTTATGATGATGAGCCAATAACAGTCAATTTAATGCACGAATATATGACAGAAAATGGATATGAATTAGATATTACAGATAGCAGATTTCATCATGAGATTTATTTAAGTGATCCAAGAAAATGTGATGTGAGTAAATTAAAAACAGTTATAAGACACCCAATTAAGAAAAATTTATCAATATTATAGACATAGGCAAAGCAATATTGTAAAATATCAGTAATAGGAAATGATAATAAGCAGATGTGGTTTTGCCACCAATTATACGAATTATCGTAGGAGAGGTGGTGATGTTTATGGTTAAAGTGATACTATTTTTTATAATATCCTTAATGTTATCTTTAACATTAAACGTTGCCTTGACAGCAGTTCTGTATAAGAACTGGGTTGATAAGCAACTACATAAATAAAAAAAGCTCACATCTGTAACTTTGGCGAGTTAGGTGTGAGTTTTTACAACTAATTTCGGCAAAACCACGTTTGTGGATTTGTCATTTCCTATATTTATTATAGTATATTTTTAAGTAAAAAGTCAAGATTACTTAAAAATATATAATTATAAAAACAATTTGATAGTTTATCATAGAAACAAGAGGTATGTATATGGATGAAAAAGAAAAAATGTTAGCAGGAGAATTATATGATGCGAATTATGATGAAAATCTAATAAAGGAGAGATATTGGGTAAAAGATAAATGTTATGATTATAATCAATTAAAACCATCAAATCATAAAGAAAAAGAAAATATCATAAAAGAAATTTTTGGAAAAACAGGAAATGTCTTTACTATTGAACAACCATTTATGTGTGATTATGGATATAATATAGAAATAGGAGAAAACTTCTATGCTAATCATAATCTAATTATATTAGATGGAAATAAAGTTCAATTCGGAGATAATGTTTTTATTGCACCAAATTGTGGTTTTTATACAGCTGGACATCCATTAGATTCAGAGATAAGAAATAAAGGTTTAGAATATGCTAAGCCAATAAAAGTTGGAAATAATGTATGGATTGGTGGAAATGTTATTGTACTTCCAGGAGTAACTATTGGAGATAATGTTGTAATAGGTGCAGGAAGTATTGTAAATAAAGATATTCCATCAAATGTTGTAGCTGTTGGAAATCCTTGTAAAGTTATAAAACAGTTATAATTTATTTACAAATTATGAAATTAGAACGATAATTTATATGGGGGATTAAATAAATGAATGAATATATCAATTTAACATTAGAAAATATTGATGAAGAACATATACTAAATGCAAATTCATTTAAAAAGTTAATAGACTAGAAATTCTACATAATTTAGGAAAATAGTATATTGTGATAATAAATTAAAATTTTAAGGTGGTATAAATATGTCAATGTGGAATCCTTGGCGAGGTTGTAAAAAATGTAGTGATGGTTGTTTACATTGCTATATTCATAAAGGTGATTCAAAAAGAAATGTAGAGACGGCTGAAATTATAAAAACAAAAGATTTTGAAAAGCCAATAGAAAAATTAAAAAATGGTAATTATAAAATGAAATCTGGAATTGTTTATTTATGTTTTTCTACTGATTTTCTAATAGAAGAAGCAGATGAGTGGAGAAATGAATGTTGGAAAATGATTAAAGAAAGACAGGATTGTACTTTTTTGTTTTTAACAAAAAGAATTGATAGATTTATGAAATGTATTCCAAATGACTGGGAAGATGGATATGATAATGTAGTTGTATGTTGTACTATTGAAAATCAAAAAAATGCAGATTATAAATTATCAATTTTTAAAGATTTACCAATAAAACATAAATGTATTACAGCACAACCATTATTAGAGAAGATAGACATTGAAAAATATCTTGATAATATTGAATTAGTTGTTGGTGGTGGAGAATCAGATATAAATGCTAGACCATTTAATTATGAATGGGTATTAGATATTAGAGAACAATGTATAAGAAAAAATGTTAGTTTTGAATTTAGACAATGTGGAACTTATACAATAAAAGATGGAAAACAATATAAAATACAAACAAAAGACTTGTGTAAACAAGCAAAATTAGCCAATATTGATTATAAAAAGTAATCATCAAATTATTAGAGGAGAATATTTTTATGGAATTAGTAAAAGTTGGAGAAAAAACTTATTATATAAAAAATGCAACTAATATTGGTATATATAAAATAGATGATAAATATGTGTATATTATTGATAGTGGAAACGATAAGGATGCAGGAAAGAAAATATTAAAAATTATAGAAGAGCAAGGCTGGAATGTTAAAGGTATTATAAATACTCATTCAAATGCAGACCATATTGGAGGCAATAAAGTAATTCAAGATAGAACTAATTGTATTATACTTGCTAATAATATAGAAAAAGCTTTTACAGAATATCCAATTTTAGAATCTTCTTTTTTGTATGGTGGTTATCCATTTAAAGATATAAGAAATAAATTTTTACTTGCGAAAGAATCAATTGTTACATCTATTGAGAATAATATACCAGATGGATTAGAGTATTTTGCTTTAAAAGGACATTTCTTTGATATGTGTCGGTATAAAAACAAGTGATAATATATATTTTCTAGGAGATTCATTATTTAGTGAAGAAACAATTGAAAAGTATAGTTTATTTTTCATATATGATGTAAGAGAATTTATTAATACTTTAAATTATTTGAGTACTTTAAATGGTAGTTTATATATTCCGTCACATTGTGAAGCAACAAATGATATTTCTTCTTTAATAAATATTAATAAAAATAAAGTAAATGAGATTATGAATAAAATATATGATGTTTGTGAAAAAGAAATGACTTTTGAAGAAATATTAAAATATATTTTGGATGAATATAATTTGATATTAAATACTAATCAATATGTTTTAGTTGGAAGTACAATAAGATCATATATATCATATTTATTTGATGAAAACAAATTAAGATACGAATTTAAAGATAATAAAATGCTATGGAAACAAGTAGATTAAAAAATTTCGTGTATTATGCCTATAAATCTTGAATGTTAATAAGCATTGCTTGTAGCAACGGACTATTCTTTATATAATAGTTTGTAAAGAAAGGAGTTGTTCAAAATGTTAAAAGAAAATATTAAATCAATAAGAAAATCAAAAGGACTTTCACAAGAAGAACTTGCTATTAAATTAAATGTAGTAAGACAAACAATTTCAAAATGGGAGCAAGGATTATCAGTTCCTGATTCAGAAATGCTAGTTTCAATATCAGAGGTACTTGAAACACCAGTAAGCGTATTACTTGGAGAAAATATTACAGAAAATAAAGTAGATGATTTGAAAGCAATTTCTGAAAAATTAGAAATAATAAACTTACAATTATCACAAAGGAATAATGCAATAAGAAAAATGATTCGTTGGACATTAATTTTATTATGCACAATCATAATAGCAATATTTATCTCTTTATTCTTATTAAATAGTCCTTATTTTAATTGGGATTATAATAATCCTGAAAATGCTGTTTTAGGAGTTACTTTTCATTCATTTGAATGGTTATTTATTAGAATAGCACCAATTATATTTGTTTTATCAATTATTGGAATCATATTAACTCGAAAGAAAGTTTAAAATAATTTAACATATTTATCATGAATTGATACGAAAAACACCCCACTCAACCAATGGTATGTAGATTTTTCGATAAATAATAATTACACTTAAAGTAAAGGAGGTATTAAAAATATGGATCAAGTAAAAATAGGAAAATTTATTGCTGAATGCAGAAAAAAGAATAATTTAACGCAAATGCAATTAGCAGAAAAATTAAATATTACTGATAGAGCAATATCAAAATGGGAAAATGGAAAATCAATGCCAGATTCAGGGATAATGCTTGATTTATGTAATGAACTTAAAATAAGTGTAAATGAATTATTAAGTGGGGAGATGATTGAAATGAATAATTATAATGAAAATTTAGAAAAAAATTTATTAGAAATGATAAAACAAAAAGAATTAGCAGATAGAAGATTATTAACAATGGAAATTGTTATTGGAGTTTTAGCAACAACTATTTTGCTTATTCTAACAGTTATTGCATCTTTTATAGAAATGGCAGATTGGACTAGAATTTTGCTTATAACAGTTGGAATAATTCTGTTTATTATTGGAGTTTTATGTGCTATAAAAATAGAACAAGTAGCAGGTTATTATGAATGCCAAGAATGTCATTATAAATATATTCCAACATATAGGAACACATTATTTTCAATGCATTTTAATAGAACAAGATATATGAGATGTCCAAAATGTAATAAAAAAAGTTGGACTAAGAAAGTTATTTCTAAATAATAATTAAAGATTATTTAAAAAGAGAAAAATTGCAAAAATAGAGAATGCAAAATGTACAGTTTTAGTTGCATTTTGCATTTTTTATATAAAGTGCAACTCAAAGTTGATAGAAATTTGAGGCAAACTACACTACAATAAAAGATGAAGGAGGAGTAATCTAATGAAATTTGGGGAGAATTTATATAATTTAAGAAAAACAGCAAAAATGAGTCAAGAAAAATTGGCAGAAAAAGTTGGGGTAACAAGACAAAGTGTATCAAAATGGGAAAATGGAGAAAGTTATCCAGAAATGGAAAAAATAATGAAATTATGTAATATTTTTCATTGTAAAATAAACGATTTGGTACACGAGAACATGGCAGATATAGATTCATTAGATGAAGATATAAAAATGAGTGTAGTTAAATTTAAAGAAGAAAAGCAAAAGAAGATTAAAGGAATAAGTAAAGCGATATATATTCTTGCTAGAATTGGAAAAATTGCTTGTATTATTGCAATACCAATTATAATTATTGCAATAATAGCAACGCCTTTTTTCATAAGTAATATTGAAGTAGAAAACAATGAATTGGTTTGGAATGGTAAGAACAATAAAATTAATATAGTGGATGATGGAAATAAAGTAACATTAAAATATAATGATAACTATACAATCGCAGATGCTAATTCTGATGAGGTAAGTACAAAATATATAGAAATATTAGCCAATAATTCAAAGTATTTAGTAATGAGTTATATTGAAGTAGGATTTATAGTTTTACTAATCAGTTTATTCTTATATAAAATGACATTAAAGAGATTAGAAAAATTATTTATAAATATAAATGAGGGAGATACACCTTTTACATTGGAGAATGTTAGATATATTAAAGAAATGGCAAGATTAATGATTATAGCTTTAATTTTACCAAGCTGTGGTGGAAGTATATTTGAAATAATATTAGGAGCTGATTTAGGTGTAGACTTTGAAATGTTTGATATAATACAAATATTATTCTTATTTGGTATATCATACATTTTTGAATATGGATATGAATTACAAAAAGATACACAAGCTAAAATGTATGGTGAGATATCTAACAATGAATAAGGATTGGATTAATCAATTATAGGTGATAGAGATAAATAAAATAGCAGAGATAATCTGCTATTTTTGATTTTTACGATATTCGTTTCCCCATTCTACCATAGAATCTAATATGGGCTTTAAACTTAAACCAGTATCAGATATAGAATATTCCACTTTTGGAGGAACTTCTGCATATACTTTTCTTAAAATAAGACCAGATGATTCCATCTGTCTTAAATTATTAGTTAATACTTTTTGACTAATACCAGATAAAGATTTTTTCAATTCTCCAAATCTTTTTGTTCCAGTTAGTAAATCTCTAATAATCAAAATTTTCCATTTATCTCCAATTAAGCTCATTGTTATTTCAACAGGACAAGCAGGTAATTCTATTTTCATAAACGTAACCTCCATAAAAGGACTATATCAAAAAAATTATAAAATGTAAATAGATATAATCTTAGATAATCAATAATAGTATAAAAAAGGATAGTAGTATCTAAAAAGAATGTAAAGAATAAAAATTTTTTTCTCCTATAAGTTATGAAAATGCACAAAAGTATCTCTAAGGAAACTATGCCACTGTAAAGTGCCTACTTTACAGAGCAACAGTACTCTATTAAAATTAAGATAGTTGTTAGCGAGGTGTGAACTTTAAAAAGTTTTATGCAATAGCTGATTACAGAAATTGAAAAATAGAGTAGCTACTAAATTTCAAAAGATTATAAATAATTGGAGGTAGGTTTAGTCTATGGAAACAAAAAGAATTGATTTAAAAAAAGGATTTATAGAGGTATATGATTTTGGAGAAATAAAATTGCATAGTTATCAAACAAATGATTTAATGTATGATGAGAGTTATATTTTAGAAAATAAAGATAATGTATTATTAGTAGAATTTCCAGCATTTTATGATAATTTAGGAGAATTTGAAGAATATGTAAAAGGATTAAATAAAAATATTGTTGGAAAAGTGTTCTCAGATCATCCAAATGGAGCAACAATTTTTAAAGATGTAAAAGGTTATGCTTCAAAAGGTACAATCAAATCAATGAAAGAAGGAACAATAAATGGATTAGTTACTGGATTTGAAACTGCATTTGGAGGAACATTTGCAAAAGAATATCATGAAATAACAGATGTATTAGAAGATAATAAAGTAAATATCGGTGGATTTGAATTAAATATAACATATCATGATGAAAATATTGAAATTGAATTTCCGCAAATTGGATGTGTATATACACATATGTTAGGACATGATTGTCATTCAATTGTTGCAGGTGAGGATCATGCAAATGCAATCATAGAACAATTAAAAAGTTATAAAGAAAAAGGATATAATTTAGTTTTATCAAGTCATTATACACCAGAAACATTGAAAGATGTTGATACCAAAATTGCGTATTTAGAAAATTTAAAAGTCTTAGAAAAAGACAGTATTGATATTAATGATTTTAAAAAGAAAGTTAAAGAAAAATATCTAGAGTATAGTGGATTAAATTATTTAGATATGACAGCAGGATTTTTCTTTCCACAAAATTAATTAATAACTAAGGTCTAGGATTGCATAATAAATTTTGCAATCCTTTATCTATAATATAAGGAGATGATTTATTTGGAAAAATTAGATTTTTTAATAGAGCATTTATTAACAGAAAATAAAGAAATAAAAATAGAAAAAATGCCTACAAACATGGAAGATAAAAAGAATTTATGGAGAAGTTTATGCAATATAAGAGATGCAAAACCAATTTCTAATAAATATTTAGAAATAGAAAAAGAATATTTACAAGAAGAATTAAAGAATAAATCTATTGTTAAAGTGGAAACTATAAATTCAATCTCTAATGCTATAAAGGAAACTAATTTAAAGAATAAAGATAAAATATGTTTATGGAAGGGAGATATAACAGTACTTGAAATAGAAGCCATTGTAAATGCGGCAAATTCTGATGGACTTCGGTTGTTTTGTTCCTTGCCATAAGTGTATTGATAATCAAATAAATACATTTGCTGGTATAGAATTAAGATTAGAATGTAATGAAATAATGAAAACAAAGAATTATAATTTAGAAACAGGAGAAGCGATTATAACAAAAGGATATAATCTACCATCAAAAAATATTATTCATACAGTTGGACCAATTATAAATAATTTTGTAACAGTAGAAAAAGAAATTGAACTTGCGAATTGCTATATAAATTCATTAGAATTAGCAATAAAAAATGGCATAAGAACAATAGCATTTCCATGTATATCAACCGGAGAATTTAGATTTCCAAAAGAGTTGGCTTGTAGAATAGCAATTCAAACAGTAGATGAATTTTTAACAAAAAATAGAGAAAAAATTGATAAGGTTATATTTAATGCTTATGGAGAGGAGGATTACCAAATATATGAACGTACTAGCAGAAAGAATTGAACAAGTAAAGAGATTAATTAAAGATGCAGACTATATATTAATTGGTGCAGGAGCAGGATTATCAACATCAGCAGGTATAGAATATTTTGGAAAAAGATTTGAAGATAATTTTGCAGAAATTATAGAGAAATATCATTTTACAGATATTTATTCATCAGGATTTTATGATTTTGAAACAGAAGAAAAATGGGCATATTGGGCAAAACATATGTATATAAATTGTATTGGAAATAAGAGTATAATTATTGAAGATGATATAAAGACAGTAATAGAAAAAATATGCAATAATAAGTGAGATGGTAGAAAATCAAAAATTATAAATTATTATTGATTGATAAAAAAATAATTATATGGTATTATCTTTGTAGATAAGTAGTAAGTTATAGTGGAGATATTTGATGGAAGATAAGCAAATATTACTTAATAATATAGGTAAAGTTCATACTACTGAAATGGGTAGTGTTAGAATAAAGAAAAATTTAAAATTAGATATAAATGATGTAGTTGAATATTGTAAGCAAAAAGTTTTAGATAAAAATTGTAATATCTATAAACAAGGCAAAAATTGGTATTGTGAAATTGATAATATGAGAATAACTATTAATTCATATAGTTATACAATTATTACAGCACATATTATTCACTAAATTAAAATATATAAAGGAGAGAAAAAGTATGGATAAAAAATTAAAAATAATAACAGAAAATTGTCCTCAAAATCATAAATGTCCAGCTGTAAATGTTTGTCCAGTTGGTGCATTAAGTCAGAAAGATTTTGAGGCCCCCAAAATAGATCATGATAAGTGTATAAGATGTGGTAAATGTTCAAATTTTTGCCCTAAGAAAGCATTAGTATTAGAAGAAAAGATATGAAATAATTATTTGAAAGAGAGACGATTAAATGAACAAAAAAGAGATTTATGAATATTTGAAAGAAAAGAATATATGGCATGAAATAACAGAGCATAAAGCAGTATATAATATGGAAGAATTATCTGAAATTGATATGCCATATCCAGAAGCAGATGCAAAAAATCTTTTTATACGTGATGATAAAAAGAAAAATTATTATATTATAACAGTAAAAGGAGATAAAAAAGTCAATTTAAAAGAATTTAGAAAAAATAATGATACTAGACCATTAACTTTTGCTTCTGAAAGTGATTTGATGGATATAATGAGATTAATACCAGGAGCAGTAACACCACTTGGGTTATTAAATGATGATGAATTAAAAGTACAATTATACTTAGATAGATATTTTATAAGTGATGCTCATATTGTAGGTGTACATCCAAATGATAATACAGCAACTGTGTGGTTAAAACCAGAAGATTTAATTTCTATCATAAAGGAACATGGAAATTTAGTAAAAGTTATAGATATTTAAAAGAAAAAGAGGCAAGTAGCAATTGAAAACTACTTGCCTTTGTGATATAAATTAGATAAATATTTATACCCAAGGAGGAAACATGTCATTAATAAGTGTAAATAATTTGACATTTGGATATGATGGAAGTTTAAATAACATATTTGAAAATGTATCTTTTAATATAGATACAGATTGGAAATTAGGACTAATAGGTAGAAATGGAAAAGGTAAAACTACATTTTTAAAATTGTTACAAGGAAAATATGAATATAATGGCACAATCTCAAAAAATGTAGATGTTGATTATTTTCCGTTTGAAGTAAATAATAAAGACAGAATGGCAATAGAAATTGTTTATGAAATTGCACCAAATGTAGCAGATTGGGAAATTGTAAAAGAAATAACTTTGCTTAATAGTGACAGTGAAATTCTTTACAGAAATTTTAGTTTATTAAGTGGTGGAGAACAAGTAAAAGTACTTTTAATCAGTTTATTTCTTAAAGGTAATAATTTCTTGCTTATAGATGAACCTACAAATCACTTAGATATTGATACGAGAAATAATTTAGTTAGTTATTTAGAAAAGAAAAAAGGCTTTATTTTAGTATCTCATGATAGAAATTTTTTAGATAAAGTTGTAAATCATATTATAGCTATAAATAATACAAATATTGAAATACAACAAGGAAACTTTTCATCTTGGAAAAACAACAAAGATGCTCAGGATAATTTTGAATTAGTACAAAACGAGAGATTGCAAAAAGACATAAATCGATTAGAAATGGCTTCGAAAAAAACAGAAAAATGGTCAAATTCAGTTGAAAAATCAAAATACAATCATAGTGGTTCTAAGGAAATGATAGATAGAGGTTATTTAGGACATCAATCAGCTAAAATGATGAAAAAATCAAAAATAATGGAGCAAAGAATTGACAAAGCAATAGATGAAAAAACTAATTTATTAAAAAATATAGATAAAAACGAAAGTCTAAAAATAATTCCAATAGAAAGTAGAAGAAATCCTTTAATTTTAGCAAAAGATTTTCAAATAAAGTATGATGGAAAAGAAATATTTTCTAAGATTTCGTTTGAAGTAGAAAATGGAGATAGAATTGCAATAGTTCGGAAAAAATGGGATTGGAAAATCAAGTATATTAAAACTAATTATGGGAAATGAAATACAATATAATGGAGAATTAAAAATAGCAAACGATTTAAAAATATCTTATGTATCACAAAGTACAGAAGCTTTAAAAGGAAACTTAAAAGATTTTGCACAACAAAATAAAATTGATGAAAGTATTTTTAAAGCAATGTTATCTAAAATGGGATTTTCAAAATTAGATTTTGATACCGATATTGAAGAAATGAGTGAAGGTCAAAAAAAGAAAGTTTTAATTGCTAAAAGTATTTCAGAACAAGCTAACATTTATATATGGGATGAACCATTGAACTATATAGATATATTAACTAGAATACAAATAGAAGAGGTTATTCTAAAATATAATCCAACATTTATTTTTGTTGAACATGATGAAATTTTTGCTCAAAAAGTAGCAACTAAAACAATAAAATTACAATAGATTTATACAATTTGAAAGCGAGGGAAGGCACTTGTTTAAAATTTTGATAATTGAAGATGATATAAGCATTCATAATATGATAGAAGAAATTTTGAAAAATCATGGATACATAACGTATAATGCGTATTCTGGAACAGAAGCGATGCTTTTGTTAGAGAAAGAAAAGTATGATTTGATATTATTAGATTTAATGCTACCTGCTATGAGTGGAGAAGAACTAATAAAAACAGTTAAAGATATACCAATTATTGTATTAAGTGCTAAAATCTCGCCAGAAGATAAAGTAAAATGTTTAATGTCAGGTGCAAATGATTATATAACCAAACCATTTGATGCTAGTGAATTAATAGCTAGAATCGAAGTGCAATTAAGGCAGAAAAATAAGCATAAAGTAACAGAAAATTTAAAATATAAAAACTTAGAATTATTAAATGATAAGCACACATTACTTTTAAATAACGAGAAAGTAAATTTAACTAAAACTGAATATGCAATTTTAAAACAGCTAATATTAAATAATGGACAAGCAATTACCAAAAACAAATTACTAGATTTGATAAGTCTTGATACAGAAGATTGTGATGAGAATTCTTTAAAAGTTCATATTAGTAATATTCGTAAAAAAATAAGAAAAATAAGTGATGAAAATTATATTGAGTCTGTATGGGGAATTGGTTTCAAAATGTGTGATTAAAATTGTATATATAAAAATCTTTACTAAATCTTTACTTTTCCTTAACTGTTTTCTTAACTTTTTTATTTTATACTAGATTTTGAAAGGAGAAAACTTATGGAATATGTATTAGAAACAAACAATCTTGAAAAGAGATATAAAAATTTTAAAGCATTAAGCCATTTAAGTATTCATATTGAAAAAGGTAGTATATATGGATTAATTGGAAAAAATGGCGCAGGTAAAACAACACTTATTCGAATTATTTGTGGATTACAAAAGCCAACCGATGGAAGTTATACTATTTATGGAATAAAAAATAATAGCAGTGAGATATCAAGTATTCGAAAAAGAATAGGAGCAATTATTGAAACACCATCGATTTATGGAGAAATGAGTGCTAGGGACAATTTGATAGAACAATATAAATTAGTAGGAATGCCAAGTTTTGATGGAATTAATGAATTACTAAAATTAGTTGGATTAGAAAAAACAGGCAAGAAAAAGGCAAAGAATTTTTCACTAGGAATGAAACAAAGATTGGGAATTGCAATTAGTTTAGCAAGTAATCCGGATTTCTTAATTTTAGATGAACCTATTAATGGACTTGATCCACAAGGAATTATAGAAATTAGAGAATTAATTTTAAAATTAAATAAAGAAAAAAGAATTACTATTTTAATATCTAGTCATTATTTGGATGAATTATCAAAAATAGCAACTCATTATGGATTCTTAGATAATGGTTCTATTATTAAAGAAATAAGCAATGAAGAGCTTATGAGAAAAATGGAACACAAACTTATATTAAAAGTAAGTAATCCAAAAGATTTTGTGAAATATTTTGAAGAAAATAAAGTTGATTATGAAGTAATAGATAGTAAAACCATAAATGTTTATGGTAAATATAATTTATCAAAATTTATTACAGAACTATCCAATAAAAATTTAATAGTAGATGAAATTCATGAGCAAGAAGAATCATTAGAAAACTATTTTATAAATTTGATTGGAGGTGCTAAAAATGATTAAATTATTAAATGCAGGTTTTACAAGATTGAGAAAAAATAGAGCATTTTGGTTATTTTTAATTTTTTCTATATTTATGTCTTTATTTATGATTTATACTCAATATAAAGATATGAAAGAGTATGGAGAAGTTATACAGGTAGAACAAATTATACTTAATTATTCTACTATTATAGGAATAGTAATAGCAATATTTGTAAGTCTATTTTTAGGAGTAGAATATTCGGATGGAGCTATTAGAAATAAAATTACAATAGGACATAGTAGAATTCAAATATATTTATCAAATTTAATTATTGTTAGTATTGCAAGTGTTTTTTGTTATATAGTATTTTCTTTTATATCAGCTTGTGTTGGAACACCATTATTTGGTTGGGTTAAAGTTGAAGGAATTAATTTTACTACATTATTTATTGATATATTATTTTTAATTATGGCATTTTCAGCAATAGATACATTTATTGCAATGGCTTGTTCTAATAAAACTTATACAGCAATAGGAACAATAATCGTAGCTTTTCTAATGATGATGATTGCACTAACTTGTTTTAATCTTTTGTGTTCTTCACCAATAATACAAACAGTTACTATTAATGAAAGTGGAGAAATGATAACAAAAGAAGAGCCAAATCCAAGGTATCCTACTGAAAAAGAAATGAAAATTTATCAGACTATTGTAGATTTTTTACCAGCTGGTCAAGCTTTTCAAATTGCTGGAAGAAATAACACTAATTTCAATATATTACCTGTATATTCGCTAGTTAATGTTATTATATTTACTGGTGCAGGGTTAATTATATTTAATAAAAAAGAATTAAAATAAGGAAGTAAAATATATGAGTATATGGTTTTATTTGTTTGTAGTATCATCAATTTTTTTAATATTTTTAATAATAAAACTTTTGATAATGAATAATGAAATCAATAACATAGGAGAAGATTTATCTACAATTATAAAATCAGATACTAATAAATTAATTACAGTTAATACTAATAATAGAACTCTAAAAAAGTTAGCTAATACTTTAAATAAAAGTTTAAAAGAATTGAGACAATTAGAACTTGAATATAGAAACGGAAATCAAGAACTTAAATCATCAATAACCAATATTTCTCATGATTTAAGGACACCTCTTACAGCAATAAGAGGTTATCTTGATTTAATGGAAAATAATAATATTACAGAAAAACAAATAAACTATTTGAATATTATTGATAGTAAAGTGCAAGATTTAACAGAATTAACAGATCAATTATTTGATTTTTCTAAAAGTATAGACATACATAATGAAGCCCAAAGAGAAAATGTTTGTATCAATAATATTTTAGAAGATTCTATTATTGGATTTTATAGTTTCTTCAAAGAATATAATATAAATCCTAAAATAGAAATATGTGAGGAAAAAATTTTTAAATTATTAAATGAGAATATGCTGAAAAGGATATTTGAAAATATTATATCTAATGCAATTAAGTATAGCGAAAATAACTTTAATATAATTTTGAAAGAAGATGGAACAATAATATTTTCAAATAAGACTAATTTAATAGATACAACGAGTTTAGAGAAAATATTTGATAGGTATTATACAGTAGAAAATGCTAAGAAATCAAATGGAATAGGATTATCTATTGCTAAACAATTGGTAGAATTAAATAATGGAAATATACAAGCAAAATATGAAAATCATTATTTAATAATAGAAATAAAATTTAAGTAAGTAATTAAAAACTACTTACTTTTTTTTATGAAAAATATTGACAAGTGTTATATAGTGTTATATACTGTATAACAAGGAGGCGATAATATGAAGATGCTTATTAGTAATAGTAGTTCTGTTCCAATATATGAACAAATAAAGAAATCTATTATTAATCAAATATTAGATGGTGAGCTAAAAGAAGATGAAGCACTGCCTTCAATTAGAGTATTAGCACAAGATATAAAAATAAGTGCTATGACTATCAAAAAAGCTTATGATGAGTTAGAAGCAGAAGGGTATTTGAAGTCAATACAAGGTAAAGGAACTTTTGTAGCACCGAAAAATACAGAACTGGCAAAAGAACAAGCTCAAAAAGATATAGAAAAATACATAGAAAAAATTGTTGCTATTTCTAATAGATTTGAAATATGTGAGAAAGATGTAATAGAAATGTTCAAAATGTTTTATGAGGAGGGACTATAATGGAGAATATTATAGAAATAAAGAATTTGAAAAAGAGATATGATGAAAAATTCGCATTAGGAGAATTGGATATAGAAATTCCAAAAGGTACTATCGTAGGTTTGATTGGTGAAAATGGAGCTGGTAAAACTACTTTAATAAAATCAATGCTAAATATTATTAAAATAGATAGTGGAGATATAAAAATATTTGGTAAAGATTATAAAAAATTAGAAACTGATATAAAAGAAGATATTGGAGTAGTTTTGGACAATATGTTTTTTCCAGAAATTCTTAATGCAAAAGATATAAATATTTCTATGAAAGATATATACAAAAATTGGGATAGCAATTTATATTTCTCTTATTTAAAAGAGTTTGGTTTACCAGATGATAAACCTATAAAATCAATGTCAAAAGGAATGAGAAAGAAGTTAGAAATTGCAACAGCATTATCTCATAAGCCTAAATTGCTTATATTAGATGAACCAACAAGTGGATTAGATCCAATTGCTAGAAATGAGGTATTAGACATATTTTTAAAATTTATAGAATATGAAGAACATTCTATTTTATTATCTACTCATATAACTACTGATTTAGAGCATATTGCAGATGAAATAATATTTATAGATAAGGGAAAGAAAGTATTAGCAAAATCAAGAGATGAGATAATTGATAATTATGCAATTTTAAAATGTAATATTGATTATTTTTCTAATATAGACAAAAAGGACATTATAGCTTATAAAAAGTCAAAATATTCATACGATATATTAGTGCACAATAAAGAAGAAGCAAGTAGAAAATATAATGAATGTGTGATAGATAAAATTACATTAGAAGATTTAATGCTATTAGTAATTAAGGGGGAGAAAGCATGTTAGGTTTAATAAAAAAAGATTTTTTAGTAATGAAGGCAAATATGAAATCAATGCTTATGATATTTTTGGTATATTTTATAATGATAGTACAAGGTTCATTTGATGCAACTTTTATAATACCATTTATTGGAATAATGCTATTTATATCAACATTTAGTTATGATGATTTTAATAATTGGAATGCTTACGCAATAACTTTTCCAAACGGAAGAAAAAATATTGTTAAAGCGAAATATATTTCTTCAATAATTCTAACAATTATTTTAATAATATTATCATTAGCCATTTCTATAATAGTTAGTTATATAAAAACTAATAGTATCAACTTAGAAGAAAATGTAGCATCATTAATGGGAACCTTATTATCAAGCTTTATTATTATTTCATTGCTTTATCCAATAATATTTAAGTTTGGAGCTACAAATGGAAGAATAATTTTGTTTACAATGGTATTTGGTGTAATAGGAATAATAACTTTAATATCAAATTTTGTGAATATGACAGTTTTCATAAATGCAATAAATATGTTAGATAACTGTTGGTATATAGCACTTCCAATAATGTTTGTATTATTGCTAGGTGGATCATATTTAGTATCAAACAAAATATATCAAAATAAAGAATTTTAAGTTTTAATAAAAGCAAGTAGTAATTGAAAACTACTTGCTTTTGTGTTATAATTTATGTAAAAAAAGAGGTGATTTGATATGAAAAAAGATAAAATTATGGATATTATATTTATTATAATAGGTACTATAGGGTTTTTAGAATTTAGTTTTTTAAGAGGTTTGTTTACTGGAACAATTACTATGATTGTTTGTGGAATTACAGGAATAGTAGCTGTTGTTTATAAAATTTGTAAGAAAGATTATTATTCAGCAATTCTATATGCTTTATTATTTGCAACTATATTCTTTGGATATGTAAATATAATGTAATATAGATTAAAAGGAGTTTAAAAAATGAGTGATAAAAAAAGGGTCTTGCTTGGTATGAGTGGAGGCGTTGATAGCAGTGTTTCAGCCCTTCTGCTAAAGCAACAAGGATATGAAGTAGTGGGAGCTACTTTAGAACTTTATGCTGGAAGTAGTTGTTGTAACAAAGACACATATTTAGATGCAAAGAATGTTTGTAATTCTTTAGATATTATGCATTTTACTTATAATTATAAAGAAGAATTTCAAAAATATGTTATTGATGATTTTATATGTAATTATGCTAATTGTAAAACTCCAAATCCTTGTATTGAGTGCAATAAATTTTTGAAATTTGGACTTATGTATGAAAAAGCAAAAGAACTTGGTTGTGATTATATTGCCACAGGTCATTATGCAAAAATAGAATATAGCGAAAAGTATGGAAGACATGTTATAAGAAAATCAAATGCTGGAAACAAAGATCAAAGCTATGTTTTGTGGAGCATACCTAAGGAAGTTGTAAAGCATATAGTATTTCCACTTTCTGATTTTGAAAGTAAAGAAGAAATAAGAAAAATAGCGAGAGATAATGAATTAAAGGTAGCTAATAAGCCTGATAGTGAAGATATATGTTTTATACCAGATGGAGATTATAAAAAATTTTTAGAAGAAAAAGCAAAATTTTCACCAAAAGTGGGAAATATTGTGGATAAAGCTGGAAATATTTTAGGAAAACATACAGGTTTATATAGATATACTATTGGTCAAAGAAAAGGACTAGGCATTGCTCATGCGACACCTTTATATGTTATAGGCTTTAACCAAAAGAAAAACGAATTGATAGTAGGAGAAGAAAGTGAATTATATACCAAAGAATTCATGGTTGATGATGTTAATTTTTTAGTTTTTGATAAATTAGAAGGTGAACTTGAAGTAAATGTAAAAACAAGATATTCTTCAAAGGAATATAAAGCAACTATAATACAATTTGAAAATAATGTAAAAGTAATATTTGATGAACCACAAAAATCAATAACATCTGGACAATCGGCAGTTTTCTATATTGATGATATTGTAATTGGCGGTGGAAAAATAATATAAGTAAAAAAGAACAAATGGTTTTGACAGTTTGTTCTTTTTATCGCATAAAAGCTATAATTTTAGTGTAAACTAAGTTACATATTAAATCGAGGTGAAGGTAATGACGAATTTTAAAGAAGAAGTAGACATATCAAAAATGTATAGTGATAGTTCAAAATTAAGTAAAACTCAATTTTTACAAAAACAAAATGTAAACGAAGTTGGTATTTCTAATGACGAAGCAAATGACAGATTAAAGAGCTTTGGCTATAATGAGATAAAGCAAGCCAAACCAAAGAAATGGTACAATTATTTTTTAGAAAGTTTATTTACACCATTTAATTGCATTTTGATGGGAATTGTTTGTATATTAATATATACAGATGTATATTTAGCAGAAATTCCAAGTTATGCAAATATTATAGTAATTGCTATTTTAGTAACAACAAGTACATTATTAGAATTTTTTGAAGAATATAAATCTAATAAATCTGCTGAAAAGTTAAAAGAAATGGTAGCAACAACTACAATAGTTATAAGAGAAGGAAAAGAAGTAAAAATTCCAATAAAAGATGTTGTAGTAGGAGATATAGTTTTATTATCTGCGGGAAGTATGATACCAGCTGATTTAAGAATTATAGAAGCAAAAGATTTATATGTGGGACAAGCATCTCTTACAGGAGAATCTGATAGTGTAAAGAAATCTGTTGAATTACAAAGTGAAGAAATTGAAAGTATTATAGATTTAGATAATATTTGTTTTATGGGAACAAATGTTATATCTGGTTCAGCTAAGGGAATTGTTATAAAAACAGGTGATTCTACTTATTTTGGAAAAATTGCTCATACATTAACTTCTGAAAAAGATAAAACAGCATTTCAGAAAGGTATAGAAGATATTAGCCGATTATTAATTCGATTTATGCTAGTTATGATACCAATAGTATTTATTTTAAATGTTGAAAAACATAATATTATTGTCGCTTTTACTTTTGCTGTTGCGATAGCGATATGTATCACACCATTATTATTACCAGTTATATTATCATCAAGCTTGTCTAAGGGCGCTGTTAGAATGTCTAAGAAGAAAACTATTATAAAAAAACTTGATAGTATTCAAAATTTTGGTGCAATGAATATTTTATGTACAGATAAAACAGGTACATTAACGGAAGACAAAATTGTATTGGAGAAATACTTAGATATATATGGAAATGAAAATATGAGTATATTAAAATATGCTTTTTTAAATTCATATTTTCAAACAGGTTTGAATGGAAATATTGATGAAGCAGTTATAAATAGAGCATTAGAAAATAATTTGGAATATTTAACAAAAGAATATAAGAAAGTTGATGAAATTCCTTTTGATTTTTCTCGAAGACGTTTGTCAATCGTAGTGGAAAAAGATGGAGAAAAGGAATTAATAACTAAGGGAGCAGTGGAAGAAATATTAAATATTTCCACAAAAATAGAAAAAGATGAGAAAATTTTACCTATAACAAAAGAGATAAAAGAAAATATCAAAAAAATAGTAAAAAAATTAAATGAAGATGGATTAAGAGTAGTAGCTATAAGCAAAAGAAACGATATAAATGCCATAGAAGATTTTGATGTTTCTAATGAAAAAGATATGATTTTAATAGGTCTTATTGGATTTCTAGATCCACCAAAAGCAACAGCTAAGGAATCAATAGAAAAATTAAATAATGCTGGCATAAGAGTTATAGTTTTAACAGGAGATAATCTAGAAGTTACAAGATGTATATGTAATAAAGTAGGGATAAACTCAAAAAATATTGTAGAAGGAAGTAAAATAGATAAATTATCTGATTTAGCTGTTCAAAGATTACTGAGAAATACTAATATATTTGTAAAATTATCTCCTATTCAAAAATCGAGAATAGTTAGAATTTTAAGGCAATCTGATAATATAGTTGGATATATGGGAGATGGAATAAATGATAGTCCTTCGCTTACCAATTCGGATATTGGAGTTTCAGTTGACACAGCTGTTGATATTGCAAAAGAATCAGCAGATATTATTTTGCTTGAAAAAGATCTAAATGTTTTGTTAGATGGGGTAACAGAAGGCAGAGTCACTTTTGCTAATTTAATGAAATATATAAAACTAGCAACAAGTTTTAATTTTGGAGAGGTTGTATCTGTTATAATTGCAAGTGTTTGTTTACCGTTTTTACCAGAAACACCAATTCAATTATTAGTAGAAGGTTTAATTTATGATTTCGGACAACTTACGCTTCCATTTGATAATGTGGATAAAGAGTATTTAAAAGAACCTAAAAAATTTAATATAAAAAGTTTAAAAACTTTTATGTTATTCATGGGGCCAGTTAGTTCAATTTTTGATATAGTAATTTTTGTATCATTATGGTTTATATTTAAAGTAAAAGATGTAGAGCATTTTCAAACTATATGGTTTTCATATAGCATTGTTTCAAATTTAATAGGAATGCATATTATAAGAACGTCAAAAATACCATTTATACAAAGTAATGCAAGTGTACCAGTATATATATCTTCAATTTTGCTTATGACTATTGGAATTTTAGTTCCATTTACCAGATTTGGTGCAATATTAGGATTTGTGCCAATTGCTTTTGAATATATAATTATGATTTTTGCTATTACATTTTTATATTGTATTTTAGCAAGTTTAGCTAAAAAAATCTATATTAAGAGATATGGAGAATGGTTGTAAAAAAAATTTTAAAAAATTAGCACTCTACTATTGACTTTGCTAAAAATAGATGTATAATAGTATTGAAGTTAGGAAATAGTATATAAAGAACCTAACATGTGCTACTGCAAAAAGTGACACAAAAATATTATTTTAAGGAGGATATGCGTTATGATGTTAGTACCAAGAAGAGACAATGGATTTAATATTTTTGATGAAGTTTTCAATGATCCATTCTTTAGTGAAAGTGAAAGAGTAAGTAAGTTAATGAAAACAGATGTCCAAGAAGTAGATGGAAATTATTTATTAGAAATTGATGTTCCAGGATATGATAAAGAGAATATTCAGTTAGAATTAAATGATGGATATTTAACTGTAACAGCTACAAAGAATGAAGACAATGAAACAAAGAAAGCTAAATATCTAAAACGTGAAAGATTTTCTGGAATTTGTTCAAGAAGCTTTTTTGTTGGAGAAGATGTAAAAGAAGAAGATATAAAAGCAAATTTCAAAAACGGAATATTATCAATAACATTTCCAAAAGAAGTTCAAAAACAAGTTCAAGAAAAGAAATATATTCAAATTGGAGATTAGAAAGATAAATAGATGGTTATTACATAGCCATCTATTTTTTTGTTTTTGAAAAGCAAACAATAGACATTTATATAAAAAAGTGATAAAATATAAAAACTATTGTCGAAAGGGATTATAAAATGAAGAAAAGTATTGAAGAATATGTTGAAACAATGGATGTAAAAAAAGCCGCATGGGAAATATCTATCCCAATGGTTATATCAATGATATCACTAGCATTATATGGAATTGTTGATACAATATTTGTATCAAATTTAGGAGAAAGTGCATTAAATGCAATTTCATTGTCATATCCTATTCAAAATATAATAACAGCCTTAGGCTTAGGAATAGCAATAGGATTAAATGTTGTTCTTTCAAAATCAATAGGTGAAAAGAATAAGGAAAAGTCAAATAAAATTATTGTAAACGGAATAATTTTGAGTGCTTTTGCGTGGATAATTGTAGCCGTATTAGCACTATTTGGAACAGAATCGTTTTTAAAGTTTTTCACAAAGGATACTGAATTAATAAATTTAGGTGTTGTGTATTTAAAAATAACATCAGTTTTATCTGTTGGTATTCTTTTTGAAATTTTATTTGAAAAAGTTTTAGAAGCTTATGGAAAGACAAAGGAAAGTATGATTTTGCAGATGTCTGGTGCAATTATAAATTTAGTTCTAGATCCTATTTTAATATATGGATTTTTAGGAGCTCCTAAACTAGGAATACAAGGAGCAGCAATTGCTACTGTCATTGGTCAAATTAGTGGAATGTTAATTGGAATTTTTTTAATATTAAAAAATAAGATTGTAAATACTTCAATTTTTAAACAAATGAAAGCAGACTTTGAAACAATGAAATCAATTCTTTATGTAGGTATTCCAACAATGTTAATGGAAGCACTAAGCTCATTTATTATATTGTTATTAAATAAAATTTTAATAGGTATATCAGAAACAGCAGTATCTGTTTGGGGAATATATGTTAAGGTAGAAAAATTTGTATTTATAATAATTCATGGTTTTGATTATGGTATGATGCCAATGTTAGGATATTCAATAGGTGCTAAAAAACAAGATAAAATTAAAGATATAATACATTATTTTTATAAGTTAGCATTAGCAATTAGTATTATTGGAATGTTGTTATTTATGTTACTACCAAAAGTTATGATAGGTTGGTTTGGTGTTTCAAATGAAACTCTACAAATTGGAATTGTAGCTTTTAGAATTTTAGCAATAGGATTTATTTTCCAAGCAACTAGTACAGTTTTATCAGCTGTATTTCAAAGCTTCGAAAAAGCTTCGTATAGTTTAATAATAAGTTTATTAAGAAAAATAGTAATTGCTATACCAATAATTTTAATATTTAAAGATAGTTTTGGATTAAATGTTGTTTGGTGGGCATATTCGATTGCAGAAATTATAACTGCGATTGTTGCAATAGTTTTATATAAAAAATCAATAAGTAAACAAATATCTGTAAAACCACTTTAAAAAAAGTGGTTTTATTTAATAAAAAATATTGTTATTTTTACCATTTATATATATAATAATAAAAATAGCTAAGCTAAATTGGAGGAAATAAAATGAGCCCAGTAGATGATATAATAATCAATAAGCACATGCCTCAAAAGCGTAGAGGAAAAAGCATTATTTTAGTGTTGTTTTTCTTATTGCTTATAGTTTTAGTTGGAATGTGTGGAGCATATTATTGGTATACAAATATGAGGGTATCACCAAGGGAAATGTTTTTTAAACATATTGCACAAACCAATATTGCTGAAATTGCAGATACAGAAATTTATTATACTATTTTAGAAAAATTAAATAAAGAAAATTATGAAACTTCTACGACAGCTAATTTTACTACTAATAAGAAAACAGACTTTACTGAAAATGTAGACGTGAGTAAATTTGAATTCGTTTTAGATACAAAATCTGATAAAACAAAAGAACAATCAGTAGTTGATGCAAATATTACTTACTCATCAAATGATTTTTTTGATTTAAAATTTATTGGTACAAAAGATAATGTGGCGATAGGTTCTAATGAAGTTTTAGATAAATATATTGCTACTTCAAAAAATAAGCTATCAGAATCAATAAATAGAACAACAACTTTTGAAACAGATTTGGATGCTGATTTTGCTTATAGAGAGATGGACAAGTTTGCACATAATCAAATTAATTTTGATGAAGAATTTAAAACTAAAAAGGCAAATGAATATATGTCTTTAATTTTAGAAAAGGTGCCAGAAGAAGCTGTAACATTAACAGAAGCATCACCAATTACAATAAATTCAGAAGTTATAAATACAGATGCATATACTTTAACTTTAAGTGGACAAAATTATGCTAATCTTACAAAAGAACTTTTAGAAAAGCTAAGAGATGATGAAGAACTTTTAAACAAAATAACTACTGGTGAAGGAAATGAACTTACAGAAGAACCAGAAGAAATAGTACAAAAACCTAATCCAATTAATATTCAACCAATTGGCGGAGAAACAGAAGAACATCAAACTACACAAATAGTAGGTAATGAAGATTTGCAAGTGCTTAATGAGCCAGACACAGGTGAATTACTTGAAAGTAATGAAATGATGACAATACCACCAGTAGAAGCAGATACAGATATTGAAGAAACTGAAACAGAAGAAGAATATGATAATATTTTATCACAAATACTAGGAGCAATTTTACTAAATCAAAAATTAGATATGACAGTAGAAGAACTTCAAAGTAAAATAAATCGAGACTATGATACTTTAATTAGCACTGATGAATTAAAAATTACAGTATATGTGAAAAATGTAGAAGGTGAAGAAAAGAAAACTATAAAAATAGTTGCAGAACTTCCACAAAATGCAGATCTTGATGTTGAATATCCTGAACAAGATAAAATAAAAGTTACATTTTTACAAGACGTTGAAGAAACTGATGAAAATGGAAAAAAAGTAAACAAGAATGTAGGAACATCTTTTGAAATAAAAAGAAATAATACAGATATGCAAACAAAGTTTGATATTACTTTAAATAGTATAGAAGAAAAGAAAGTTATAGCTAAATTAAAATTAGATATTACAACACAAGGAACTAAAACTTCAAAAAAATATTTAAATGATGTAATTATAAAATATAATGATAATGAAAGTGATTTTAAAATTAATTTAAAAAATACAATTGACTTTAAAACACCAACAATTACAGAAGAGTTAAATGAAGAAAACACTATTTTTGTAGATACACTTTCAGATGAAGAAGCTACTAATTTATATTCTACAATAGTTATGAAATTAATGGATTTGTATTCAGAAAAAATAGTAAATATGAATTTTATAGATAATAATTCTTCAAGTGGACTTGTTGAACAACCCATAAGAGAGCCAGAAAACGAAGGAGAAGCTGAACCAGTTGAAGAAGAAACTACTGAGGGAAGAGCAGATTTAGAAGAACAACCAGTAGAAAATGAGGCACCAGTTGAAGAAACTCCAGTAGATGATAATCAACTATCAGAAAGAAATGGACAAGAAGAACCATTGCCAATCAGTAAAAGAGATGCAAGAGACATTTTAATTAGTAAAATTGAAGAGATGATGGCTGATGCAGAAGAACATGAAGAAGAATTTTCTATTTTAAATTTAGAATTATTACCAAAAGAATTAGATGGTAATAAAGTAGAAGTAGAAATTAGTGAAGAAAGAGCAAAAGTAAAAGTTGCAGATTATACATTTTTCATAGATAAAGATTTTATGCTTACAGAAGAATAATTTGAAAGGATTAGAAAAAATGGAAGAAACAAAGAAAACTTTTAGTTTAAGTAAAAAGAAAATAATAGCAATAATTATTGCTGTAATTTTAATTGTGTCTATTGTTATAACAATGATTGCAATATTTGGAAAAAGAAAAATAAATGGAGAGCTAGGAAATTTATCAAATATGGGACTTGCAGCTAGTGGAGATGGTGCAGTTTTTTATAACAAATATGAGGAAGGAATAGTTAAAGTAAAAGGCTTTGAGGAATTCCAAATTACTAATGAAACAGCATACGGAATAAATGTAGTTGGTGATGATGTATATTTTTTAAGTGTTGGTGATACAAGTAATATTGCTATAAAAAAAGTAAAAACTAATGGAAACGAATTGAAAACAATTAAGACAGTAAAAACTTCAATTAGTAAAATTTATGTTTTAGATAATTATATATATTATGCTACAAATGAATTGCAAGATGGAATTGCAAAAATGAAATTAGATGGAAGCGAAGAGAGAATTATTACTGCTAGTGATATTTCTGATTTTGAAGTAATAGACGGAAAAATATACTTTTCAAATAAATCTGGAATTATGTACAAAATGAATACAGAAGGTGCAGAACTTAACAAAATTGACTTAGATGCTACTGTAAACAATTTCCAAATAAAAGATAGTTATATTTATTATTTTAATGAAGATGACAAAAAATTATATAAAGTTAAAGATGATGGAACAGATACAAGCATTGTTTCAGAGTATGTTAATTCATCAACGTTTAATATTACAAAAAACAAAATATATTTTTTTGATAAAGAATCTAAAAAGATTGCTAGTATAAACTTAAATGGTGGAAATTATAAAGAGATAGTAGATATTTCAACAAACAATACTAAAATTAATGTTATAGATGATACAATTTATTATTTAGATGCAAGTAAAAACGAATCTAAAATATATCAAATGTATAGAGTAAAAACAAATGGTGGAAAAGCAAAAAGTATAGAATATTAATCGAAAAGATATTGACTTTTAAATAGTAAAAATATATGATAATAAAAAAGAATTAGGAGAGAAAATATGAAGCTTGGAACAGTTGTATATGATGGAAAAATATATAATTTAGATTATATGTCAAGTGAAGAAGTTGAAAATCTCCTTAAAAAGGTAGAAGCAGAAAAAGCAAAAGATTTTGAACAAGGTAAAAAAATAGCAAAAAAATAAACATAGGTAAGGGGGCGATATCTATGGATAAAGTTGAAAATGATGCGTATGTTGCAATGGCTTTAAAAGGAGTTTATGAAAGAACTAGTGAAGGAATTAGTATAGATGCAATGGTAAATCGTGCATTAACAGATAAAATAACTTCTGAAACTATAAATCAAAAAGTAAATTCTCAAATGAATGCAATTACAGTTGGAATAAAAAATATAAATCCTAAATTTAATGAAAATTCAAAAAATTATGATATAACTAAGGCAGCTATCTTAGATACGCTTACTAATTATGAAGCAGCTTTGGTAGAACTAAGTGAATTTTATGATGGTAAAATAGAGCAACTAATTTTAAGAAAAGTTGAATTAGAATCACATTTATTAGGATCTATTGTTAAAGATGAATATTTAATAAAAAAAGAAGAAGAAAAAAAGATACAAAAAGATAATGATAAAGTAAAAAGAAATATTTCAACAGCATTTAAAAATATGATAGAGAAATTAGGAAATAAGAAAAAGCAAAATGAAGTAGATGCAACTCTTATTTCAAAAGCAAAAGATGCACAAGATATAGAATTTGAAATTGATGAACAACTATCTGCTAGAATTGAAAAAACCAAAGAGGAAGAAACCCAAAACAAAGATAGAATTGCTAAGGTAGAAAAGGAAATATTCTTAATAAATGATGAAATCAAAAGAATAAATGAAAGAAAAAAACAAAACCTTTTAGATGCAATGGAAGTTGGAGAAAAATGGGTTACAACAACAATTAAAAAGCCAAAAACATTTTCAAGAATAACTAGATTTTTCGTAAGTAAATTTAATACACCAAAAATAATTATAAAAACAATTATAGAACCATTAAATGGAAGAATTGAAGATTTTGTGAATAATGAATTGGCTAATGTAAAGGGGTAATGATTAATGAGTTTTTTTGATGATGTAGCACAAACTAAAAATAGAGTTTTAAATTTACCAGAATATCAAGCAGCAATAAGAGCACTGCAAGAAAGAGCAGATTCTTATAAAGTAAAAACTAATGAGAAGCAAATTGAATATAAACAAGAAGATTTAGAAAAATAGGCTTGAAATTAATTGAAAAATGTGTTATATTATACATATTGTAAATAGTTTAACCGTTTGAAAAAGCAAAGTAGGTAATTAAAAAATATATTAAAGAGAAAATAAGTATAAGCTGAGAACTTATTTATATATACATTACTGGAATTTCACTTTTGAGGTTTTTATGTTGAATTAGTAGTAGGCATAAACGGTAGTTCCGTTATAACTTTAAAGATTATTAGTGTTAATAATAAAATTAGGTGGTACCACGAGCACTTCGTCCTATGACGAGGTGCTTTTTGTATTAGAAAGAAGGAGAGAGTTGTATGAAAGAAAAAATTGAAATGATCAAAAAAGTAGCAAAACAAAAGATTGAGTCAATCACAACTTTGCAAGAATTACAGGAGTTAAAAGTAAAATATCTTGGTAAAAAAGGAGAACTTACTTCTATATTAAAAGGTTTAGGAGGATTATCAGCAGAAGAAAGACCTAAAATAGGAAGTATGGTAAATCAAGTTAGAGATGAATTAGAAAAATCTATTGAAAATGCTGAAAAAGTTATGAAATCAAAAGCTTTGGAGCAAAAATTAGAGAAAGAAAAAATAGATGTAACAATGCCAAGTAAAAATATTCAACTTGGTTCAGTTCATCCAATCACACAAGTTATAGAAGATGTTAAAGAAATATTCTTAGGAATGGGATATTCTATTGCAGATGGTCCAGAAATTGAAAGAACTTATTATGTTTTCGACCAATTAAATACTCCAATAGATCATCCAGCAAGAGATCTACAAGATACTTTCTATGTTACAGATGATGTTATTTTAAGAACACAAACTTCATCTGTACAAATTAGAACAATGGAGAATCAAAAACCACCAATTAAAATAATTTGTCCTGGTGCAGTTTACCGTTCTGATACAGTAGATGCAACGCATTCACCATTGTTCCATCAAATAGAAGGATTAGTTGTTGATAAAAATATAACAATGACAGATTTAAAAGGTACTCTTGAAATGTTTGTTAAAAATTGCTTAGGTCCAAATACTAAAATAAGATTTAGACCACATCATTTCCCATATACAGAGCCATCAGCCGAAGCAGATGTATCATGCTTCGTTTGTGGTGGAAAAGGTTGTAGAGTTTGTAAAAATGAAGGATGGATTGAACTTTTAGGTTGTGGAATGGTTCATCCAAAAGTATTAGAAAATTGTGGAATTGATCCTAATGTTTATTCAGGATTTGCATTTGGATTTGGTGTTGAGAGAATTGCAATGGCAAAATTTGGAATATCTGATATGCGTTTATTATTTGAAAACGATGTTAGATTTTTAAAACAATTCTAAAATTTGATAATAAAAAGGAGAGAAATAAATGAAAACAAGTGTAGAATGGTTAAGAGATTATGCTGATATAGATGTTGAAACAAAAGAGCTTGGTGATATTCTTACAATGACAGGTTCTAAGGTAGAAACAATAGAATCACGAGGAAAAGATATAAAAAATGTTGTAATAGGAAAAGTTTTATCTGTTGAAAAACATCCAGATTCAGATCATTTAGTTATATGCCAAGTAAATTTAGGTAATGAAACTGTTCAAATAGTTACAGGAGCACAAAATGTTAATGCAAATGATATTGTTGCTGTTGCAAAAGATGGTTCAGAATTACCAGGAGATGTAAAAATAAAGAAAGGTGTTTTAAGAGGCGTTGAGTCTTGTGGAATGATGTGCTCTTGCTCAGAACTTAATATACCACTTAATAGATTTCCAAATCAAATAGAAAAAGGTTTAATGATATTACCTAAGGAATATGAGAAAAATTTAGGTGAAGATGTTGTTAAAGTTTTGGAATTAGAAGAAGAAATTATAGATTTTGAAATTACTTCTAATAGACCAGACTGTTTATCAATAGAAGGATTAGGTAGAGAAACAGCTATTTCTCTTGGAAAAGAATTCAAAAATCCAAGAAAAAATTTAGATACTTTGAATGTTGAAACTAAGGATAGTTTGGAAGGTTTAAAAGTAGATATTACTGCGCCAGATTTATGTTATAGATATATGGCAAGAATGATAAAAAATGTAAAAATTGCTCCATCACCAGCTTGGATGACAAGAAGATTAGAGGCTTGTGGAGTTAGAAGTATTAATAATATTGTTGATATAACTAACTATGTAATGCTTGAACTTGGAGAACCAATGCATGCATTTGATATCAATTCTATTGCTGGAAAGCATATTACAGTAAGAAGAGCAAATGCAAATGAAAAAATGACTACATTAGACGAAGTTGAAAGAGATTTAGATGAAAATATGTTAGTAATTGCAGATGATGAAAAAGCAATTGCTATTGCAGGCGTTATGGGTGGTCAAAATTCTGAAATTGAACAAGATACCAATACTGTTGTATTTGAAGCAGCTGTATTTAATGGTGGAAGTGTAAGAAAAACTGCTAAAAAAGTTGGATTAAGAACAGAAGCTTCTAGTAGATTTGAAAAAGGATTATCTCAAATAAATGCTGAAAGAGCAGTAAATAGAGCTGTTGAACTTGCTGTAATGTTAGGTGCAGGTGAAGAAGTTGAAGGAAAGATTGATGTATATCCAACAAAACAAGAAATAAATAAGGTTGAATTTAGTCCAGAAAAAATTAATGGGCTTTTGGGAACTGATATTTCAAGAGAAGATATGGTAAAAACTTTGGAAAAATTGGAAATGAAAGTAGAAGGAGATTATGTTTTACCACCATATTTTAGAGTTGATATTGAAAGAGTAGCAGACTTAGCAGAAGAAATAGTTAGATTTTATGGTTATGATAAAGTTGAAACAACTTTAATAAATGCAGAAACAACATTAGGAATTCGTACAAAATCACAAAAAATTACAGATAATATAAGAGGTGCATTAGTAAATAGAGGTTTATCAGAAATTTGTACTTATGCTTTTATAAACGAAAAAGATTTAGATAAAATTAATGCAACAGAAGATAGCGATTTAAGAACAGAGCTTATAAAAGTAAAAAATCCACTTAGTGAAGATTACTCTGTAATGAGAACTACAACACTTCCAAGTATGTTACAAATTTTATCAATTAATAATGCTAAAAAGAATAAAGCAGTTGCTCTATTTGATATTTCAAGAGTATATAGAGATAGAGGACAAATTGCTGAGGGACAAAATCCAGATGAAGAATTTATAGTAACAATAGGTCTTTATGGTAAAGATGTTGATTTCTATACATTAAAGGGATTAGTAGAAACAGTTATGTCTGAAAGTTCTGTACTTAGATATGAAGTTTCAAGTGAAAAATTTAATTATAGTTATCATCCAGGAAAAACAGCAAAAATGACAGTAGGAAAAGATGTAATTGCTGTGTTTGGTGAAATTCATCCAGAAGTTGCTCAAAATTATGATTTACCAGAAGAAGTTTATGTTGCAGAAATTGCATTAGATAAATTAGTAAAATATGCAAAATTAGAAAGAAAATATGTAGAAGTTCCAAAATATCCAGCTGTTGAAAGAGATATAGCAATGGTTATAGACGAAAAAGTTGAAGTCGGACAAATAGAAAAAGCTATTCAAAAGAAAGCTAAAAAGATTTTAGAAGAAGTAGAATTATTTGATGTATATAGACATGATAAATTAGGCTTAAAGAAAAAGAGTGTTGCATATTCTTTGAGATTTAGAAGCAAAGATAGAACTTTAACAGATGAAGAAATAAATAATACAATGGAAGAAATAATCAAAGAATTAGAAACTTCATTAGGTGCTGAATTAAGAAAATAATAGTGAACTGATTAATATTTACTATGTAGAAAAGCTAATGGACTTAAAAAAGTCCACTAGCTTTTTATAGTTTAAAGAAATTTTTTTAATCTGTCAATACAATTTTCTTGCATTGAAATAAATCCATTTAAAATATTCTTTACATCCTCAGAAGCCTCTGGATTTTGGTTTAAAAGTTTAACACCTTTAATAATTCCCATATCATATCCTTGAATTAAAAGCTCTGAAAGTTTGCTGTTACTTGTATCAGCCAAAGTATTGAACTGAATACCAGTCCAGCCCATTAATTTTGTGTTTATAGGAGTATCATCTGGGATTTCGCCTTCATTTTTAAATCTGTTATTCACAGTGTTTAAAGTGTTTTGATATTCATTATATTGAAAACTTAAATCATCTTTTAATGTTTGATCTTGTGTTTTATCTGATACTAATTCTAATGAAGCCATACCCATTGTTACGCCTTTATGAATTTCATTTAAAATAGTTAAATCGTCCATAAAAACCTCCCATATTTATTATGTGAAATTGAAAAAAGATTATTCAAAAATAAATTGGCAAAATATGTAAAAAAAATCGCTAGAAATAGCGATTTTTTCGTTAAAATAGTATATTAACGACTTATTACAAAACTATAATACACATAAATTTCTAAGAAGTCAAGCTTTCCATAATATTTTTTTAAAGAGCATTTTATTGCTCTTTTTTTGTTGCTTAAAAATCGCGAAATTCCTATGCTTGTAAAGAATATTTGATTTACATTTTTTCGTTAATATACTATATTAACGAAAAATATTATGTAAATAATCAGAGGTGGTTTTCCTTCTGATTAT
>ERZ777011.713-NODE-713-length-46918-cov-57.809679_pt1 | contig 46918 bp, 37 predicted proteins | sample MGYA00374964_ERZ777011 | MGnify/ENA primary metagenome ERZ777011 (study PRJEB29310, sample SAMD00008975) | mouse gut metagenome | study: EMG produced TPA metagenomics assembly of the Metagenome analysis of fecal microbiota from mouse which was promoted...
AGACCGCTCTACAAGCCGAAATTCGATGTCTTCAAATTTTTGTCATGTACTTAGCTTTAAAGTAATCAAATTTAAGATGAGGTGGGTCAAAGTTTTCTGGCTGTGAGGGCTGAGAGGGTGGTTTTGCCGGTAAGGGGGATTAGGTGAATGTGAATTGAGCCGGTTGTATTTTCTACAATGTATTTTTTGCGGACTGCATGTTGGAATCCGCTAAGTTCCGAGGGTGAAAAATCCGGATCAACAATTTTGTCACAAATCTCTATAGACATTCTAATGATGTCCCCGGTTTTGCCGCTATTGCTGTCATGCCCAAGCAGATATGGTGAATTGTTCCCCGATTGGTTAATGTCGGTGAACAGCAGTTCGACTTCATATCTTCCGACAGGAGCGTCAATACGATAGTCGGTGATATCTTCCATCATTGTTTGATACAACGGTCCATCTAAAGTGTTGAAAATCTCGGAGGTTGTCGAGCGCTTTTTGCCGTTCAAATATCCCCATTTCCCTGATTCATAGGGCCTGTCTGTTAGCCATGTCTGACCATTTATCTCTGATGTGAAATCGCAATTGCTGCCAACATTTATCGCAAAGGTTTCACCTGCGGACAGATCCGGAAGCTTAGAGCGATTGACTGTCGCAACGTCAGTTTCGGTCACATCTCTCATATTGCCTTTCGCCAATAGCTTGGATTGTCCTTCAGGAAGATTTACGTTGAAGATAGCGTGGCAGTTGACAGTTGGTTTAACCCCATGGGATATACCGTTTACATACAGCTCAACATCGGGGCAGTTGCTATATATTTTAATGGCAGTAAGTGAATCATCGTCACACACTACGCTTTCCCGGTCATTGACAGCTAAATGTACTACCGGTATATCATCACGCCACATGGATTTGAAATAATAAGCCACATCTTTGGGCTTTCGATTATTGTAGAAAAGCCCCTTGTTGTTAACTCGCGGCATAGACTCTTGGCGTTCCGCAACATTGAAATCAATAAAATTCCAATAAGCTCCGCCACTTATATAGTCATTCTGTTCGATATAGGGCAAATAATGCTCGATATATTTTTGCTGATACTCAATACTGAAATCAAATGGTTCGGGCAAGTTGGAGTGCAGACGGCGGTCTGATCCGGCTCCCCATTCGCTGACAATCAAAGAGCGGTGAGGGTAACGGCTATGCTGGTTTTCAAGATACCGTTCAAAGCCTGAGAGATCTCCTCCATACCATCCCTGATACAAGTTCCATCCCTGCACATCAGTGATATCGAGCCCTACTGTGTTATATCGATTCGTGCCATGAAAAGCCATAACGCTTGCTCTGTTCGGATCTTCCTCTTTCAACTTTTTTTCAAGCCGATTAGCGAGATTAGTAATCCTTGTTTTCGCAGCGTCCCATTCGTTAGATTTATCAGAGGGTGCACGAAGCAATATTTCATTCATATATCCCCATATCATCACGGATGGGTGATTATAATGCTGTCGAATCATCTCCACAAGATTGGTCTCACAAACGTCATCGAAACCGTTCTCGTCGGGAACCATATTTACTACTGGGATTTCTTCCCATACAATCAAGCCGAGACGGTCACATTCATCAAGGATGGCATCATCCTGTTGGTAATGAGCAAGACGCACAAAATTACAACCTAAATCTTTGAGCAATCTGATGTCTCGTCTATGCGCCTCATCGTCAAGAGACACACCTACCGGCGAGAGATCCTGATGGCGATTTATGCCTCTTAGTTTATAATGACGACCATTCAGTTTGAAACCTTTGTCTCCATCGAATGAAAACCATCGGAATCCAGCGGGGATGGTGGAGCTGTCTATTGTCTTGCCTGACTTTGAATCAATTATTTTAGCCGTTAGCGAGTACAGGTAAGGATTCTCCGGGCTCCACAGATTCGGATTCTGTATTTCCGGTAAATCAGTTTCAATTACTGCGATTCGGTTAGGCTCCAACTTAATGTTTTTCGTTTTAGATGACACCTCTTTCCCTGACTTGTCATTCAAGGTCATCACTAATCTTACATCCGTTGAGATTTTATCGTCGTTTTTTATTCGGCTTTTCACCTTTAGACCCGCTGAGTTTTCCGACACATTTAAAGGCGTGACGTAAATACCGGACGAAGCATTGTCACAAAGGTCAAAATGCTGGAGAGGAGTGCTTATTAGCCATACATCACGGTAAATGCCTCCCCAAAAAGTAAAATCAGCGGATAATGGAGGAACATCTCTCCGTGAATTGTCTACTGTAACAAATATCTTATTATCATCATTCTTTATATATGGAGTTATATCCTGACAAAAAGCAGAATATCCACCGGCATGATCGATTGCAACACTGTCATTCACACATAGAAGCGCAGACTTGTTTACTGCATCGAATTTAATAAAATACCTGCGTGATTTATCTATGTCAGGCATTTTTAAATTTAGGAAATACTCCCCTTTACCTTTATAGTAATCCTTAGTGCGGTATGCGTCCTCATTATAAGTGTGAGGCAGGTTGACAGAAGTCCATTTTGTGTCATCAGGATATCGGAACGACCATCCGTCATTAAGACTCTTAATTATTTTTTGTGCGGATATATTCAATACTGACAACATGAATATACCCAATATTATTCTTAGTCTCATGGTTATATATTTAATTGTCATAAAATTGCCCGCCAAAGATAGTAAATAATTTATCTTGACGGGCAATATTGACGTTGATTAATTGTACTTAAATGTAGTGCTGCTTCTTATATCGTCACTTGCTGCTCCTATGTGTACTTTAAATTCGCCCGGTTCCACTGTCCATTTGTGATTTCCGGCATCGAAATAGCTTAAATCGTCTTTACCTATTTCGAATGATACATTTTTTGTCTCACCGGGTTGCAGGAAGACTTTTGAGAATCCTTTAAGCTCTTTAACCGGTCTTTTCACAGAACATTTGGGGTCTGAAAGATAGAGTTGGATCACTTCCGCTCCTTCAAGTTTACCTGTGTTTGTTACAGGGACGGTGAATGTCACCTTATCTTCACCGGTAATAGCTTCTTTATCTGCTTTGACCTTTCCGAGTTCAAAAGTGGTATAGCTTAAGCCATGTCCGAAAGCAAAGAGGGGAGGAATCTTTTTTGTGTCATGCCAGCGATACCCTACGAGAATGCCTTCATTGTAGTGTTCGTCCCAAATGTCCTCATCATTACGTTTGATACCCGGATACTCTCCTATGGCATGAGCTGCCACATGCTCAAGTGCAACAGGAAAGGTGAACGGTAATTTTCCGGATGGATTTACTTTACCAAAAATCACATCAGCAATAGAATTACCGGCTTCCGAGCCAATAAACCATGCCTGTACGATAGCCGGGACTTTCTTTACCCACGGCATAGCCACGGCATTACCGCTGATATTGACCACTATCAGATTCTTATTAGCATCGGCAAGAGCTTCGATCACTTCATCTTGCTGATATGGCAATTCCAACCCGGCTCTGTCGGAATCCTCGCAGTCCTGATTTTTGCTTTTGTTCAAGCCACCGATAAATATCACGTAATCCGACTTTTTTGCTTCATTCACTGCTTCCGCTATCAATTCAGATGCAGATCGGTCATCACTGAGGTTCTGACCGGTTACGACACCATTATATTCACCTGAAATATCCCCAACATAGCCTCGGGCATATACAATCTCACAATTATTGCCTACACAATTGCGAATACCTTCAAGCGGTGACACTTCACGTTGTACTTTTAATGATGAACTGCCACCTCCGACAGTCATCATTTTAATAGCGTTCTCACCGACCACAAGTATACGTTTAGTGGAAGTTAGATTCAAGGGAAGTATCTTTCTATTGTTTTGAAGCAGCACAATTCCCTCGTCTCCGATTTTACGGGCGGCATTATAATGCTCCTCGCTGCATAGGCTGCCGAACGGTCGTTTCGGGTTCATCTCGGTGCGTAAAATCAATCTCAGTACTCTGCGTACTTTATCGTCAAGCTCCTGTGTGGTCACTTTGCCATCTTTAATGAGGCTCAAATACGGGTCAGCAAGATAGTAACTGTCATACGCATTGCTGCGACCGTTAGAGAGCCCATTGGTCCATGAACCAAATTCCATATCAAGTCCGTTGGTGATAGCTTCCATTGTGTTATGGGTTCCACCCCAATCACTGATGACCACACCATCAAAACCCCATTCACCTTTAAGAATGTCATTTAGCATGTATTGATTATGGCACAGATGCTGATTCTTATAATAGTTATACGCACCCATGATTGCCCATGCGCCACCTTCAATCACAGCTTTCTTAAATGCGGGAAGATAGATCTCATACAAAGTTCTGTCGTCAACTATCACATTGGTGGTGTGGCGGTTGTATTCCTGATTGTTGAGTGCAAAATGCTTCACACATGCAGCCACACCGTTTGACTGGACGCCTTTAACATAAGGTACGACCATTTCTCCTGCGAGATACGGATCCTCACCCATATATTCAAAATTTCTGCCATTCAGAGGTGTCCGGTAGATGTTGACACCGGGACCGAGAATAACACTCTTTTTCCTATATCGGGCTTCTTCTCCAATTGATTTCCCATATAGTTCAGACATTTCAGGATTCCAAGTGGCGGCGAGACAAGTCAACGCCGGAAACGCAACGCATGAGTCATTGCTCCAGCAGGCTTGCTCCCATTCATCCCACAATACTTCGGGACGTATGCCGTGAGGTCCGTCTGTAGTCCATATTTCCGGTATACCAAGACGCTTAACACCGGGTGAACAAAACTTTGACTGAGCATGTATGACCCCAATTTTCTCTTTGAGCGTCATACGTGACAAAGCATCTTCAACACGTTCCTCTATGGGTAGATCTGCATTGAGATATGCAGGTGTCTCACCTTTGATTGAGAAAGCGGAGACAATCAGTATAGATAAAATGCATTTTAGTTTCATGGTTGTGGCATATTTAACTTTATTGATTCAATATATGAGACTTGAGGAGTACAATTTTCAAATTTAACATTCTCAAGCCAATCGGTCAGAGCCTTTTGCGCTATGTGTTGGTTTGGACGGGTCTTCCGAATCTCAGCATAGCTGGTGCGGGGGCTTTCAGCGAACTCAACAATCATATTCCAGTTTCCCGGACGTGCTATTCCAGCCATGCATGATTGATCTATTTTCTTGTAGGGCCAGAAGGTGTAACCTATGTTATTTTTCTCCATAGTCTCACAGAATTTATTTTGCCATTCATCTGTGTTATGACCTATTTCACCCATATACATGGGGAGATTAACGCTGTCACGGAATGCGATTATTTCACTTATCGCCTCAGGGGTGGGTTCACCTCCGTATCTGTGACAGGTATACATCAGTTTATCATCGTATTTCGAGTCTGTGAATGGCTTGAAATTTCCATTCCACTGCGCACCACCGATAAGGATAATATGATTGTTATCAACTTCTCGGATGGAAGCTACCGCACGTTTATGAAGAGGCTCCAATTTGCTATTCAAATCATCCATATTCTCAAAATATGGGGCGATTGGCTCATTTATAAGTTCATATCCAAGTATTACCGGCTCATCCTTGTAATAGCCAGCAATTTTCTTCCAGATATCACAGAATAACTGTTGGCTCTTTTCGTTTTCAAAGAGCCATGGGTATCCATAGCTGTCATCAATATTATCGCCGGTCTGTCCGCCCGGTGCGTCATGCATATCAAGGATAAGATATAAACCATTATCACGACACCACGATACCACACTGTCCACACGTTGGAACCCGTCTTGTGCCGAATTAAGACCCATGTAATCCTCGTCAGTGAAAAGTTTATAGTGGAAGGGAAGGCGTACTGTGTTAGCCCCGGTCGAAGCAATGAATTCAATATCCTTACGGGTAATATAATTATCCTTGAACTGTTTCCAGAATTCGGCAGTGAAATCTTCGCCTGCCAACTGGCATAACATTTCATTAATGAATCTCGCAGAATTGGTTTTCCCGAATCCGAACATGTATCCTTCGGGGTTTAACCAGTTGCCAAGGTTCGTACCTTTTATAAATAGCTTGGATCCGTCAGGCTGAATCAAATCCTGTCCTTCAATTCTTACAAACTGATTTGTCTGAACCGTTTTTTCTGTTGTATCATTACATGACAGCAATCCTGAGGCAAGGAATGTCATTCCGGCAAATAATAAGGATATATATCTGTTTTTAACCATTTTATAAAATTTAAATAAAGTTGTTACTTGTTTTCAATCTCCCTTTTCCGCAAGAGAGCTTCTAAATAGTAGTAATCAGCGTAGTTAAGAGGTACATCTATCTCGCTTCCGCCCGGGTGATGTCCGGTGGAATGAAGCAGGAGGAATCCATGATTGCTGCCGGGTTCTGCCTGATAATGATTATGCAGACTGTCAAGTATTTTGTCGGCAGCGGCTATGTAGCGTGTCCCTTTTTCAGGATTTACATATTGCGAAAGTTCGTACAACCCTGATGCTATGATGGCTGCGGCTGATGCGTCACGAGCCACATTGACGTTCACATTCTCAGGGGTGCAATTATTTACTTCCGGCATTTTCATATCCCAATAAGGTATCATATCAGCCGGCATGTTTGGCAATGATAGCACGAAATCGGCAATTGCCTCGCTTTTTTTCAAATATGCCTCATCACCGGTGAAACGGTAACATACTGCAAAACCGTAAAGCCCCCAGCTCTGACCTCTGCTCCAGAAGGAGTCATCGGCATAACCCTGATGAGTAAATTTTCCTCTGACACCACCGGTTTCGGGATCATAATCAACGACATGATAGGATGAATGGTCATTGCGGAAATGATTCTTCATAGTCGTATTTGCATGATTTACCGCTACATTCCAATAGATTGAATCTCCGGTAAGCTGTGTGGCACGGAAAAGCATCTCAAGATTCATCATATTGTCGATGATAACGGGGAACGCCCATTTGTCTCTGTTGTGATCCCATGAGCGGATGCTTTTCACTACAGGATTATAACGTGAAGTCAGCGTCTTCGCACTCTGTATCACCACATCTTTATATGACTGCTCATTGGTAAGCTCATATCCTTTCCCGAAGCTATTATTCATCATAAACCCGAGGTCATGAGTGCCTTTGTGCCATTTAGCTTCTTCGATGGGCCAAGTCCACGATATTGCCTGTTGGCGATGAGCGGGATTTTTGGTGAAATCATACAGTTGCCATAATGAGCCGGCGAAGAATCCTGAACACCAGTCATGTGGATGAATCATTGCAAGAGTTCCATCCGGCTTGATCGACCGAGGAACCACACGCCTTTGGCGTGCGTTATCTTCCTGCTTGCGAGCCTTGTCTGCATCAGCTGTCGCTATACTCAGCTGATCTGCTGCAAAAGCGAAAGCATCGTCCACAGCGTCAGCTTTGTAATATACAAGATTGAAGATATCATTGTAGTCGAGATGGCGATTCCCATTATAAAGATTCATATAACGCTTTCTGCGGTTCACGTATTCTTTGTCATCAGCCCCGGCAAGTAATGCGGCTGATCGGTACAGGCTTTTGCACACGTTCTGAGTCGTCGATTGCCACCCGCTTATCTGAGCGTATGGCCACTCGCTTACATCCATCCCAACATAATCAGCAAGAAAATCCATACCCTTATAGAAATTAATTCCATCCTTAGATGTGGATTTGTCAATCTCTATTCCGGCTTTTTTAGCCATTGAAATAATGTCTATGAGATGCTCAAGATTATAGTTGGAGTAATGGAACGCAAGTGTGCGCTTAAGCTCGTGAGGCTGTGACCCGTCAGGTCTCAACTGTTTGTAAATACGATTTTCCGGCACAGATTCTATCGCCTTTTTTGCTGTGGCAATATCACCTGTATATAATGCAAATGCTATGATCTGAGCATCGTAAGCGATACTGTGGTTATTGGCAGCCTTTGACTCTTCAACACCTTGCGGACTCTCAATCATCCACTTTGTAAACTCGGCAAACCATTTTTTCAAATTCTTGCTGTCCTTTTTTGTGAATGATTTTGAATTTTCCAACAGAGCTACCGCATCGAGCATTTCCACGAAAGAATAACTGTCGATTAATCCGTAGGAGCGCCCCTTATTATTGAAATGTCCGGGAGCCACTTGGGCATATTCGAGATTCGGATTCATGGCTGTGGCTTTGTCGAGGAACCAAACCTTTATAAGTTCGGTAGCCTTACGGGCATATTTCTCATCTCCGCTAAAATACCATGCCGATGCCAATGTTTTAATCCTGCCGGCTGTTATTCCGAGTCTTACACGGTCAAGCTTGTTAATTTCAGGATTAGAGATCCCATCCCTGCTGATATAGGGAAGCCCATCTGGTTTGGATGGATCACGCCAATAGTAACGGGCTTGACTCATATAATCATGTTTGTCACCGCTCGCAGGAATTTTTTCCTTCATCATAACCGACAATGGCTCCGCATCAAGCAATCTGTCAGCTTGGCTTATCAGATTACTGTATGTCTTTGAATAGAATGGCTGGTCAAGACTATTCTTTACATCAGCCAGATGGTTTGCATCCCATACGGATTGCGAATTGGCTCCGAATATGGCAAACACCATTGTCAGCAATAGAAAAAATCTGTTTATTCCCATAATTTTACTTTTATAATAGATGGTAACAGGCATAAGATTGAGATTAAAGTATCCACCTTTCTTCCGATTCTTTAATCAGCGACACTGATGGAATGAGAGGAAAGGTGGATATTTAGTATCTCAACCTTCACAGGCTAAATATACAACCTTTTCTACCATTAATTAATTTACCATCAAATTATTGCAATTGTAACACGATGATTTTGTGTGAAAATACGAACCGAATAATCCTTTGTGCGTACCTGATAGGTACTTTCCGGATCAAGATTGCTCAAAGTCACATCAGAGTTAGGGTTGAATGTCTCAAGGTTGAAACAGCCTTTCTTACATCCGGGGAGTGCCTTTATGTAAATATTCTGGTCACCCTTTTTAGCATTGGGCCATGACATTGCAAAAGCACCGTCGCTGTTGGGCTGCAGCACATTGCCGTTGGCATCAACCACTTCGTAATCGACGCCTCGTGTCAGAACTGTGCCATCGTATGCTACTTGAGTCTTATTTACCTCAGGAGTGGGATAATACTTCTCATCAGCAGGTTTAGGTGTGGTGTAATAAAATGTCTCCACATTAAAACTTCTTACAAACTCACTCCATAAATGCATAGGCACAGCTACTGTCTGTCCTTCGATAACTGAATATGTAAGCACGTTATTGCTGCCGAGCTTAGTTGACTCGTATCCCCATTCTTTGGGTCCGAAGAAGAATTCATTTTCAAGCGAATGGTCATAATCCCAGTCATTTTCTCTGCCACATGAGCTTAGGGTGACACCTATGATGACTGCCATTATTGCCGCATATATATACTTCAGTTTCATATCTATTAAAATTTAAAGGTAAGCAAATTTATTCCCAACCGGGATTCTGTGTCACGTTACCGCCGGAATTAGCTATTTCATAGAGAGGTACAGGGTAAAGATAATCCTTTGCCGGATTAAATTTTCTATCCTCTGCAAATTCTATGACATACATGTCGTTCTGGTCATAGCGGGTCTTGCCATTTAACATACCGGCTGTTTCGGTAAGATGTCCGTCATAGTCTGTACGCTGTTTCGGAGTTTCATCATCGTTGAATTTAGCACCGATAATATCCACTGGGAGGACATATTCGGCTATTTTCCAGCGGATAATGTCGTCATATCGCTTGTTCTCATCGATGAACTCTATGGTGCGTTCACGACGTATCTCATCGAGTATGTTTAGTCCGTTGGCTGATGCGAAAGCATTGGTCAACATAGCAGGCATACCTACTCTGCGGCGAAGAGCATTGACAGTAATATCAAGGTCTGAATCGGATATCGAGCCGTTAAGCTCATATAACGCTTCTGCGTATGAGATAAGAACTTCCGCATAACGTATGATCATCTTATCAGTCCATTCACCACCGTTAGTGGTCCACTGAGCTAACTAAAGCCTTTCTTAATGCTGTATCCGGTGCCAAAAGCGAATGGATTAAACGCACCTTTATAGGCTTCTTCTCCAATCTTGTAGATTGTCATTCCAAGGCGAGGGTCACGATTGCTGAAAATATCATCATAGCTGGTTTCAGGGATGATTGCAAGCGGTGATTTTTCTCTGGGAAGACCATCGGTATATAAGAACAAGTCTACTATATTGCGGGTCAGAGAGGTCCCGGTTTCAAGATCACGTGAGTTACGATGGTTTGTGGTAGCAGCTCCGTTAGGTCCATATACTTTGACAAATATATTCTCACGGTTACCTCTGCCTTCGGCTTCATCCTGAAACAGTTTCTCAAAATCGTAATATAACTCGAATTTACCCTTGTTATCTCCGACTATAAGATTACGGGCAGCCTCAACGGCTTTTGTCAGGTGGTGGTTAGGATCACAGCCGGCATCCTTATGATACTTACCATGTGTTCCTGTGTAAAGACCTACTCTGACAATCATGGCAAGAGCTGCCTGTCGAGACACCTGTCCCCAGTCTTTAGCGGAAATATTATCAATGTCAGGGAGCCATTGCGAAGCGAAATCAAGATCTTCGTAAACCTGCTTGATTACTTCCTCACGGGGTGTGCGTCCCATCTTAAGATCGGGATCCGTTGTGTTATCGATGGTTTTCAGAAGCAAAGGCACATCACCATACTTCTTTGTGAGTTCAAAATAATAGTATGCACGGAAAAACTTTGCTTCTGCCTGATAACGGTTGAGGATATCCTCCGGCACAGCCGCCTTGGGTGACTTTTCAAGAATGTTGTTGGCTATATTGATACGCCAGTAAGAGTCGGTCCATGCCCCGTTAGTAGAGGGGATTGTCCAGTTACCTTGGCTCTGTCCGTTGGTGCCGGCAAGTTCATCAGAACGTTTGTCATGAGTAAATCCTCCGCCGAGATCATTATTGCCGTTAAGTTGCTCATAAAATCTGTTACAAGCGCCACGGAGGTCAGTCTCTGTTTTCCAGAATCCGGTATCCGTCATTGTGGTCTCCGGTTGCATGTCAAGGTCACAGCCGGTGACTGCGAGGGCAAATGCCCCCATGATTATATATTTAGATATAGATTTCATTGGTAATTTGGTTTAAAGAGTGAGATTAAGTCCTACAGTCCAAGTACGGAAGAATGGGTAATAATTGGCGCTCGGGTTGTTGCCTACTTCCGGGTCAAATACCTTTAACATTTTTGAGTGTTCCCAAAGGTCGCTTCCGTTCACATATACACGAAGTTGTTCGATATGATATTTCTTTAGAGGTATGGAATAACCTAATGTCACATTTTTAAGTCGGATATAGGATGCGTCCTGAACCCAGCGGTCAGAAGTGTTATAGTTGAAGGCGTTTCCGCTAAATAGGCGGGGCCAGTAAGCATCTTGATTATCTTCAGTCCAATAGTCACGGTGGATAGTCCATGGCATGTCGTAAGTGCGATTCAAAGGAGCAATCTCGGCTGCGTCGATAGCAACTTTACGTTTTGCAACACCTTGGAACATTATAGAGAAGTCAAATCCTTTCCATTGTGCTCCTAAATTAAAGCCGTAGAAATAACGTCCGTTGGATGAACCGAGACATACGAGGTCGCCGGGGTTTTCAGGTGTGCCTCCGCCTTGTCCGATCTGATGATCAGGGTTGCCCTGTGCCACATATTTGACATCACCTCCGCTAACCTTAGCGTCATTGAATGACTGATAGCCGGGATGAGCCTCTTTGTAATCAAGGTATTCCTGTCGGCTTGACCAGTATCCGTCTGTCTTATAACCCCAGATGGTGTTGAGGGGATAACCTTCGAGGATACCCACTGATCCAGCCTTGATAGTATTCTGTCCTGAATATTCCACAACCTTATTATCGCTGTCGCTCAGGTTGAAGCTAAAGTTATATGTCAAATCTTTCCAGCGGTCACGCCATCCGATCTCTATTTCCCATCCCCAAGTCTTAAGTGTACCTACGTTTGAATTAGGAACTGTGATACCGACCAAATGGGGGAGTGTAACACCGGCAAGCATGTTGTCGTTCTTCTTCCAATAGTAATCACCTGTGAATGTGAGTCGATTGTTTAACATTCCAAGGTCAACACCGACGTTGGTTGATGTGATGATTTCCCATGTTTTGTCAACGGAAGCCATGTTGCTCTGATAGTAGTTGGCAACACCCATGTTTGACGAGCTGTTTATGACGGGGATATAGTCATACAGACCGAGTATGGCACCATTACCAAGCTGACCCCAAGATGCGCGCACCTTAAAGTTGTTGATCTGCTCAATATTCCAAAAATCTTCTTGGCTTACACGCCATGCAGCGGAGAATGAGGGGAAAGCGTGCCAGCGACGTTCAGGCGCAAGGCGTGAGCTGCCGTCATAACGCACATTGGCTTCAAGGAGATAACGTTCATCAAAATCATAGTTGATTCTGCCGAAATATGACATCATAGCCCATGTCTCTATTTTGTCACCTACGATTGTGTTGGCAGGGTCGGATGAATCATAATAGTTGAGCGAGAAGAAATCATTTGAAATCAAATTCTTGATGCTTGCATACATCTCCTCTTTACGATAACGTTCGTAGGAAGTACCGGCAAGTACTCCAAGACCATGTTTTCCAAACTGACCGTTGTATGTCAGGATAGCCTCCACATTGTCATGGTAGTCGCTATTCTTTCTGCGTTCCATAGAGTTGGGGTTGTTAACCTGCTGGCGATTTGTCAGTCCGAGACGGTCTTTCCATTCGAGGTTTCGGCGGGTGATGTCCTGTGACCAGTAGCCTGCGCGACGGCTGGCACGGAGGGTAAGAGCAAGCCCTTTGACAAAATAGTCATGAATGTTTAGTTCAGCTTTGCCGATATAGGATTCATATTTTTGTTTGTTTTCACCACCGTTAAGCATAATGTCGATGGCGTTTTGCTGCAAGTCACCATTGTAAGGACTGTCATTGATATCCTCTTCCGGGTTTAATATAGGCTGGCGACCGCGTACTCGATACAGACGGCTGAGAAGTCCCTTTGCACCGTAAGGATTGTTTCTGGTGAACTTACCTTCATAACTTGCCATAAGATTGAAACTGATATGGTCATTCAGTTCGGAATTGATTTTCGCACGAAGATTGTATCGTTCATTCTTATCAGGACCGTATTTGAGTATACCATCCTTAGTATAGTATCCGCCTGAAACGAGGTAGTTCAAATCCTTTTTACCACCTGTAAGGCTGACGCTGTGGCTCTGCTGAGTGGTATGGCTTTTAGTACCTTCGTTTACCCAGTTGGTAGATTCGAAAAGGTCCCATCTGCCATTTGTATGGTTAGGACGATAGTTGAAATTGGGGTTGCCGACCCATGAGCTCTGTTCGGCGTTCCATTCGGGGTTCTGTCCTGCTTGCACACGTGCTTCATTGATCATCACCTGTTCTTCCCATGCCGGAAGACGCTGGGGCATAAGTCCCGGTTTATTAAAACCTACAAATCCGTTGTAGCTGACCTTCACTTTCCCTTCAGTGCCATTTTTTGTGGTGATAAGTATTACACCGGCAGCTGCACGGGCACCATAAATAGCACTTGCCGCAGCATCTTTAAGTACTGATATGGATGCAATGTCGTTAGGGTTAAGCAATGTCATATCTCCTTCCACACCGTCAATCAACACGAGTGTTGAGGTGGCGTTGGCTGATGAAAATCCGCGAACTCTCATTCCGCTTGTCTCCGAACCGGGTTCGCCGCTGGTACGTAGCACCTGAAGTCCGGGGACTTCTCCTTGCAATGCTGTCAATACATCAGTGGTAGGCTTTGATGAAATCTTGTCACCGTCAATTGCTGATACAGCACCTGAAAGGTTAACTTTCTTTTGTGTGCCGTAACCTACGACAACCACTTCATCAAGTTGTTCGGTGTCCTCCTGCATGGTGATTACGCCCATGTCAGCCTTAGCCGGCATTTCTAAGGGCTTATAACCTACGTAAGAGAACTCGAGAATAGCTGACGGGCTTACCTTAAGAGAAAATTGTCCGTCAATATCGGTCAAAACACCATTGTTGGTGCCCTTCTCTTTGACCGCAACTCCGACCATTGGCTCTTTGCCTACGTCTTGGATTACACCTTTTGCTATGATCTGTGCCATTATACTTGGAGCAGCCAGCATAATCATGGCAAACAAAATCACGAAGGATTTTAATCGCATTTTTAAGTTTTCCATTTGTTGAATTTTGGTAATAATGATTGAAAAATTTCTGTGAGCAAAATTACAGACGATATTTCTATGCTGAAGGTCATAGTAATATACTTTGGTAAATGCTGCGCTGATTCAATCGGTTAATATTCAATATTATATAAGGTTACATATTGTGCTATTCGGTAAGGTATGGTGTTGATTGCAGGAAGTCATTAAAATCAGATTGAAGGCTTCCCTAACAGGCGAACCGCAGAAGCGAATTCTTCATTAGGAATATCTGATTTATTGCGGACTCGTTGGCGTGTATTATAGACTGTCTGGACAGAGCAATGAAGGAATTTTGATATCTTCACGCTGTCGTTAATTCCAAGACGGACAAACGCATATATCCTAAGTTCAGTGTTGAGGAGTTCCCCTTTCTTTAGCACAATCCTGTCGGCGGGACGGAGAAGCGTATTGAAGTCTTCCACGAAATTAGGGTATACCCTTAAAAATATCTGATCGAAGTTAGAGTATAGCTCTTTTATTTCACCATGGGAAAGCTCCGGCGATTTTGTGAGTTCCTTAACCTCCTCAAATTTATGTGCCATAATCTTTCTATAAATATCACGTCTGAAGTCATCGAGTTTACTGATGTAATTTGAGCAGATTGAAAATATGTCGGCGATATAGCGCTCTTTGTTATCGTTGGCGACAAGCAACTCACTTGCCGATTGCTGTGTATTACGGACTAACTCCTCCAGACGGGTATTTACATCTTTAAGCTGCATACGTGTCTCTTGCAATTCCGTGACACGGCGGTTTAGCTCGTCGTTTGTTTCATTGAGAATCAATTTTTGCTTCTTTAATCTCTTGAACTGACGGTAGATATAACATACCGCAACTACTAATACCACTAATATTAATATCAGTATGTATATGAATGATTTTATCCTTTTTGCCTGCTCGTTGCTCTTCATGCTAAGGGCTTCAGCAATATGGTACTGCAAATCGGCAAGACGTCCTACTCGTACACGGCTGTTGTAGTCATTGGCACATTGTAGGCAATAGGTTATATAATCATTTGCTCTGTTAAGGTCGCCGGCACCGTAAACAATGCTTGAAATTTCTTGCAATGAAGCTATCTCCTTGTTACACATTCTGATGTCAGCAATGGCAGAGAGAATAAGATATTTAAACGCATTCTCAGTATCACCCGTCTTTTTATAAAGGTGGCTGAGAACCCATGCATCCATCGCTTCCTTACGGGTTGAAAAATTACTGGTTCTAACCACTTTTTCGACCAGAGGAATAGATTTTTTTGCGAGATCAAAGTCATTAAAACTTCTCCAGCCTATAAACCAGCAATATAACGGGTCGGTGGATGGCAGGTTTCTTCCGAGATTCATCAACAGTGGTTCCATGTCGGGAAGAAACGGAGTCTCAAGTGAATTTTTACCAAGAAATTGATCTTTATGAGTCGCTATAAACAATAGTCTCTCATAGTAATCGACAATCATACCGTTTGATAAACTGTTTATGTCAACCATATCTATACATTGCTTCGCCTCGTCAAGGAGTCCGGTCGCCGCATAAATATATGATTTGTTCAGATTCATTTCATCCATCCATGATTTGCGCCCTTGTTTCAACGCAATGTCATAACAGATATTGGCATAGTGAAGAGCTGAATCGGAGTCAAAAAAAGAAAATTCATTGTAAAGGTCACGATTAATCCAGTATAGATGTTCCGGATCATCCACACCGTGCAACTTTTTTCTCAAAGTTTCAATCTTTGATTTTTTGATGTTTTCAAATACATCTTTCTTGCTTAGCTCGACATCTAAAGAATCAAGCAGGCTTGCCACATCGCAAGAAAGAAGTTTCGATTCCCTAATCGCTGAATGGGCGTGATAATGGAATCCAAACATCATAAACATAGCCGTGATGATGCTCAATCTAAGTTTAGACATGATATTAAATGACCGTTTTATTAGATTAATCGTATTATGTTATTTTAAGTTATGATAATCCTATTTATAATTTCGCAAATTTACATATTTATTATTTATTCAACAATTTTAGGTAAATTATTTCGGTAAACTTTTAAAATTATATATTTTTAATTAATAGGCTATTATGTGCTTTAGTTGGTAAATTAAAATTCTGTATTAATCTGTTTGTGAGTATGGCTTTGATTAAAATAAAAGCAAAATGAATAATTAAATTTATTTAAAATATTAATTGATGGCTTTTGCAATGAGGTAATAATTTTTGGTTGAGTAGGCAATCAAAAGCTGATTTTTTTTGAATAGTTAACCAAATGTTTTAAATTTGCGGTAGATAACGGGATACGATATATCTGATATCCCGTAATATGTGTGATATTGATAAATTATGCCTACAATCCTTTGGGCGGACGACGAAATAGATCTGCTTAAACCGTACATATTGTTCCTGCATGGTAAAGGTTACGATGTCGTTACCACTTGCAGCGGTTCTGACGCATTAGATTTAGTGTGCGAGAAGGATTTTGACCTTATCATTCTCGATGAGCACATGCCCGGACTTACCGGGATAGAGACATTGCAGCGTATTAAGTTGGTGTCTCCTCATATCCCGGTGATAATGATTACCAAAAGCGAGGAAGAGGATATTATGGATCAAGCTGTCGGGAGTAAAATCGCTGATTATCTTATAAAACCGGTAAATCCCAAGCAGATACTTCTATCCATAAAAAAGTGCCTTCATTCCGGTGAGCTTATCTCTAATCGGGCTTCAACCGATTATCGGCAAGAGTTTTCACGGATCTCCATGCTGATTAATGATGCGTCAACCATCAATGAATGGTTTGATCTTTACAAATTGCTTATCCATTGGGAAATGCAATTGGCTGACACTGATGCGCAGATGGCTGAACTGCTCGGTATGCAGAAAAAAGATGCGGAGGATTCGTTTGCGAGGTTTGTCAGGAAAAACTATGAATCATGGGTAACAGATGTGAAGGCTCCCGCTCGTCCGATGATGTCGCATGACCTTTTCCGAGATAAGATTATACCTCTTCTCGACAACGGGGAGAAGCTGTTTTTCGTGGTGATTGACAATTTCCGGCTCGACCAATGGCTTACTGTAAAGCCCTTGCTTGCTGATATGTTTGCCTTTAACGAGGAGATGTATTGTTCGATTTTGCCTACTGCCACTCAATATGCCCGTAATGCTATATTCTCCGGGCTTATGCCGGTGGAAATAGAGCGCAGATTTCCCGGATTATGGGTGGATGAGGATGAGCCGGAGGGAAAAAATCTGAATGAATCCCCACTGATAGAGACACAGTTTGAACGTTATAGGCGTAAATACAGGTTTTCATATAATAAAATTAACGATTCGATTGCCGGAGAAAAGCTTTTGCGTGAATTCCCCAATCTTTTTGTTAATGATTTGAATGTGATAGTGCTGAATTTTATAGATATGATGTCACATGCCCGGACAGAATCAAGAATGATACGTGAATTGGCTTCCACCGATGCCGCCTACCGTTCTCTGTCTGAGTCATGGTTCCGACATTCACCTGCTATAGAGATATTCAGGCGCATTGCATCAAAAGGGTATAAAATAATCCTTACTACCGATCACGGTACTATAAGGGTGAAAAATGCAGTTAAAGTTGTCGGTGATAAGAACACTAATACCAATCTGCGTTATAAAGTAGGTAAGAATCTTGCCTATAACCCCAAGGAGGTCTATGAAGTTAAACATCCTTCTCGCTTCGGGCTTCCTTCACCAAATGTTTCTTCGACTTATATATTTGCCACCGGCAAAGATTTTTTCGCATATCCGAATAATTTTAATCATTATGTTCAGTATTATGACGGCACATTCCAACATGGTGGAATCTCTATGGAGGAGATGCTTGTGCCGTTGATAACGCTGACTGCAAAATAACATAAATATGAAAGAGATACTTATACCAACTCTGTCCGATCTCGATGCCGCAGCGCAGGAATTTCTGTCGCTGATGGGTGACGAGACTGTTTATACTTTCGAGGGTGAAATGGGAGCCGGTAAGACGACATTCATCAACGCCCTTTGCCGTGCGCTTGGTGTGGAGGATGATCCCACAGGTTCCCCCACATTCTCAATTATCAACGAATACCGCTCTGATACCACAGCGGAACTCATATATCATTTTGACCTCTATAGGATAGAGTCACTTGAACAGGCGTTTGATATAGGTGTGGAGGATTACCTTGATTCCGGCGCTTTATGTTTGATTGAATGGCCCGATAGGATAGATGACATTCTTCCTGACGATACTGTAAGAGTCAAAATAGAAGTGTCTCCTAATGGGGAACGCCGACTGATTATCGACGGGCTTGCCGAAGAATAACTGCCAGCATCCAGATATACGTATATGCGGATAATAGATTTACCTGCAGTTGATTCTACAAATACCTATTTGTCAGGTATAGCAGCGGAATCTGAGAATGGTACAGTTGTTGTTACCCATGCTCAGACGGCAGGGAGAGGGCAGCGTGGTAATAGCTGGGAGTCAGCTCCCGGTGAGAATATAACCATGTCGCTGCTTCTGCGTCCGTCGCACATCGCTCCGGCTGCGCAGTTTGTCATATCGCAGGCAGTGTCGGTGGCCATAGTAAACGTGCTGAAACGATATCTCCCGGATAGGGAAGTCTCCATCAAGTGGCCCAACGACATATATGTGGATGACCGAAAGATATGCGGAATACTCATTGAGAATACTATATCGGGACATTCCATTGAATATTCAATAGTCGGAATGGGTATAAATGTGAATCAGCGGGAATTTTTGTCGGATGCTCCCAATCCCGTGTCACTAACTCAGCTTACGTGTGACAGATATGATGTCAGTTCGCTCGTGACTGAATTTGTGACTGAGATTTTGTCTATTTTTAATAAAGTAGATATTAGTCGGGACACGGATGGTGTGGAGGTTTCTCTATTTGCTGAACTGTCGCAGGACTATGCCGGTCTGTTGTGGCGACGTGACGGATATTATCCCTACCATGATAATATCCGTGATGTGGATATGATGGCTGCGATACGTGGAGTGGCGCCTACCGGTCATATAACACTTGTTACCCTTGAAGGTGAAACTTATGTGTATGCTTTCAAAGAGATAACGGCAATACTGAGTTGATTCTACAATGCTGAGTTGTCGGTCTCGTTTTTTGATTCCATTCGAAAATTTTTGTAAATTTACAACCTGAATCGGTTTGTAGCTGATTCGAATAAATAGTTATTAAACCCCTCTTACATTTACCATGAAGAGAAATATACTTTTATCATTGTTTGCGTTGTGTGTGGCATTCGTATCGTTTGCTCAGGATGATGCAGTGCCTAAAGTTCAGAATAACAAGGCTTACCTTGTGTATGGTGTCGCTTTTTATAATCTGGAGAATCTGTTTGACACCATTAATAATAATGGTAAGTACGACTATGAGTTTTCTCCTGACGGACCGCGCGGATGGGATAGTGAACGCTATTGGAGCAAGATAAATAACCTTGCCCGGAGTATCTCCCACATGACCACACCCGAGACACCTTATGGTCCAGCCATAATCGGTGTATCAGAAATAGAAAACAAGGGTGTGCTTGACGACCTTGTGATGGCTGACTCAATCAAGCAATGGAATCTTCAGGTGATTCATCATGATTCTCCCGACCGTAGAGGGGTAGACGTGGGATTACTTTACAGTCCCTATTTCTTCAAGCCGATAGATGTGACCAACCATACACTTTGTGTGCCTGATGACCCTGATTTCCTTACCCGTGACCAGATGTGTGTCACCGGTGTGATGGGGGGTGACACCCTTAGTGTCATAGTGAATCATTGGCCCTCACGACTCGGAGGCAAGGAGCGTTCAAGCTATCTTCGTGAGACTGCTGCCAGGCTGAGCAAGCATATTGCCGATTCTCTTTGGGCTATTCGACCTAATCAAGGTGTTATAATAATGGGTGACCTTAATGATGACCCGCATGACAAATCATGTGCCGTGGCTTTAGGTGCCAAGCGTGATGCTACAGATTTGGCTCCTCATGGGTTCTATAATCCATGGTGGCGATTATTGGAAAGCGGCGTGGGAACACTCTCATATAGAGGTGCATGGAATCTGTTTGACCAGATTATAGTGTCGGGAACTCTTATGGGACCGAATTATGACCATCTGCATTATTGGAATTGCATAATTAATGACTTTGATTTCCTATATCAGCAGGATGGTCCGTATAAGGGGACACCTTTACGCACTTACGGCAGTGGTAAATGGCTTAATGGCTATTCCGACCATTTCCCGACCGAAATATTCCTGATAAAAGAGAAAAAATTAACACGAAACAAATAAGTACAGTCCCGATGAATAAAGAACCTTTTGTTATAACAGTGGGCCGCCAGTTTGGGAGTGGCGGTCGTGAACTCGGCAAGGCTCTCGCCGAGGCACTGGAGATTGAATACTATGATAAAGAACTTCTGGTGGAGTCCGCAAAACTTGCGGGTGTTAACCCGGAATATTTCGAGAAAAAGGATGAGCGTTTCCCTACGTTTTTGCAGGGACTGTTCTCTTTCTCTATGGGCGTGACTCCGATGTGCTACTACACTGGAACTTCATCCATCACTGATGATGGTCTGTATAAATCAATAAGCGACTTCCTGCTTAAGACTTCGAAGGAAAAATCATTTGTGGTGGTAGGCAGAAGTGCCGATTACATACTGCGTGATCATCCGAGATGTGTCAATATATTTGTACATGCGCCGTTGGAGGAATGTGTGAAGCGTATTATGGGACGCAATGATGCTATTGATGAGGCAAAGGCTTCTGCTATAGCCAAAAAGACTAACAAATGGCGTGCCGAATACTATAATTTCTTCACTGACAAGCAATGGGGCGATGCTAAAAGCTATGACCTCACTCTCGACAGCTCCATCATGAGTATGGAGAACAATGTGGAGCTTATAAAGGAGTATCTGCGACTGAGAGGTATATTGTAATTTACGTCGTAATAAGCATACGAGCTAATGCCGGATTCGTGACTGCCATGACAGTTATGAATCCGGCGTTTTTTGTTGAACCTAATGACCCTATATGGTGTTACTTTTATAACTTACAATATCAAAAACAATTAAGTGATTATGAAAACTAAAATTGGAGCACTTTTGTTGGGTCTCATCGCATTAGGTTCTATAAATAAAGCCGATGCTTGTTCGCGAGTGCTTTATGTCGGCGACGATTCCCTGCGTATAGTAGGGCGTTCTCTTGACTGGAAAACACCTATTCCTACCAATATATATATATATCCGAGGGGGATGAAGAAAGTTGGTAACAATCTTCCCGGTTCGGTTGAATGGACTTCTAAATACGGGTCTGTTTACGCTGTGGGTTATGATGGCGGCGTCACTGAAGGTATGAATGAAAAAGGGCTCGTTGTAAACGGACTTTTCTGTAAAGGAACGGTGTACGTTAATGATTCCACAATGTCTCGTCCGCCAATGTCACTTGCCATGTTTCCGGCTTGGCTTCTTGACATGTGCTCAAATACGCCTGAAGCGGTAGAGCTTTTGCGTAAACATGATTTCAATATCTCGGGAGCGACATTCGATGGCGGAACTGTTTCTGCTCTACATTGGGGTATAACGGATGAACAAGGCCGTTCGGCTATTGTGGAATTTGATCATGGAACCATAAAAATTTATGAAGGTCAGGATATACCGGTGCTTACCAACGACCCGACTTTCCCGGCTATGAATGCTATTAATGATTACTGGGTGAAGAAAGGTGGTGTGCATACACTCCCCGGAACTGTCTCATCTCCCGACCGTTTTGTAAGGGCATATTTCTTTGACCATAATGTGGAAAAGACCGGTGATGCCGCTTTAGGAGTGTCAATAACCCGCTCTATATTGTATAACGTTTCTGTACCTTATACATATACAGTCGAAGGTGAGGGTAATGTTTCATCCACTCAGTGGCGTACATTTGCCAATATACGAGACCGTCTATATTATTTCGATCTCGTCACTAATCCCGGTATGTTTTATATTGATCTTAAAAAATGTGATTTGCGTCCCGGTGCTCCGGTGTTAAAGATTGATACGTCCAAATCAACTGATTATGTAGGAGAAGCTAACAAACATCTCTTTAAGACCAAGCCCTTTACGCCGATGTATTAATGTCGTAATCATGGCATACAAAAAGATATTTGATTCTACTTATATACTATAAAAAACACTACTATTACTATTTTGACAGTCGTTAGACTGATTATGGCTTCCCTACGCCGACGTAGGGAAGCTTTTTTTGTTACATGGAAAATTTTTTCTACTTTTGTATTCGGATATGCGCCGTTTCATAGTCATACTTATCGTGGTACTCACTGTTGTCTTCACCATTGGAGCGACGCAGCGGTGGGAAGAGGTGGACACACCTCCGAGAGCGATGGTTGAACTCCAGGATATTGACGAAAATCCGATAGGTATAGCTGTGAGCGACGGATATATTTATGTGTCGAGCGAGAAGCGTATAACGGTTAAAGTTTTCACTATACTCGGGCAATTGGTATCCGAAGAAACTCTTCCCGAAGGTATCCACAGGTTTCTTATGAGGGCTAAAGGTATTTATATAGTGAAAATTGGAGCATGTACGCATAGAGTGACTATTTAAGTCGCCATATCGGCATCTTATAACCTTGATTCTCTCCGAATGAATCTCCATTGTACAGAATTAAACATGAAATCACGACTCATAATTAACCCTATATCGGGCACACGAAGCAAAGCCGGGCTCGACGATCAAGTTAAAGAGATGCTTGCACCGCTTGGCTGGAGTGTCGAGGTGGTATATACCCAATGCCACGGCGATGCCACAAGACTTGCATCTGACGCTGTCGGACTTGGTTATGACGCTGTGTTTGCTGCCGGAGGTGACGGCACTATCAATGAGACGGCTGCCGCTCTGTGTGGCTCGCGAACAGTGTTGGGTATTATCCCTTGTGGTTCAGGCAATGGGCTTGCACGTCACCTTGGTATACCTATTGATATAAAGGAGGGGATAAAGGTGATACTTGAGAATCACCCGATGCCTATTGATTTCGCTACGGTTAATGATCGTAAATTTTTCTGTACGTTCGGAGTTGGATTTGATGCGGCGGTCAGTGCTGCGTTTGCCCGTAAAAAGACACGAGGGAAGTTTACTTATCTCCAAAGCACCTTTGAAACGTATGCCAATTACGAACCTGAATATTATACCATTAGCGCCAATGGGAAAATGTTGACAAAAAAAGCATTTTTAGTGGCGGTGTGTAATGCTTCGCAATATGGCAACAACGCATATATAGCTCCACATGCGGCTATTGACGACGGACTTCTTGACGTGACCATAATACACGCAGGAAACCTTTTCAACACTGCCATAGTCGGGGTGGATATGCTCACCGGTATGATAGAGAAGAATGTGCTTATACAGACATTCCGCACCCCACATCTTGTTATAGAACGTGAAAATTCAGGCGTGGCACATCTCGACGGCGAGCCTATGGAAATCGAAAAGCGTCTGGATATAGACTGCCACCATCATTCATTGAATGTGTATACACCCAAGCATGTGCAGCCCTTCAAGCCGATACTTACACCGGTAGCCTCAATGTTCAATGACTTGAAGATAGCTATAAATAACGTCTTTTCAAATTGACATTCTCTATCGCTTTCTGAAACTCAGTTGCACTTTTTCCATCCTTAACGCCATATAGATATATGCGAGCAGTAAGGGTGTGCGCACTAACATGTTAATCCACGGCTTGGCTTCTATTGCGATGATTTCGGAGAAAAACCAGAGCGCTATCGCAGAAATGAAGTAGAATGAAAGTTTTGGCAGATTGTAATTTATGGGATAGTATATACGTCCGAGTATGTAGCTTGCCGCCATCATTGAGCCGTAGCATCCGAAAGCTGCCCATGCGCATCCCATATATCCGTAATGTGGAACCAGCAGGACATTCAATCCTATTGTCATAGCCAACCCGAATAGTGATAGCCACATTCCCCAAGCGGTTCTATCGGTCAGTTTATACCATAGCGACAGATTGAATGAAATCCCGAAGAAAAGTTCGGCAATCATTACTATAGGCACCACTTTTAGTCCGCTGAAATAGGTGGAGGCGATGAAATGACGCAATATGTCAAGGTAGAACATCACTCCCAAGAATATTACCATCGCTGAGATCACGAACCATTTCATAGCATCACGATAGCTTTGAAGCTTATCCTCCCCGCGGTCTTTAGCCCGTGCGAATATGAACGGTTCGTAGGCGAATCGGAATGCCTGAATGAACATTACCATCACTATACCTATCTTATAGTTCGCACCGTATATACCTACCTGTGTCATGGCGTTTGCTTTGTCGGGATAGAGCAGCGGCATAAGAATAGAGTAGATGTTCTGGTTCATTATACCGGCAAGACCGAGCACAAGTAAAGGTGCTGAATAGCCTATCATTTCACGCCACAATGCCGGGTTGAACTTCCATTTAAACCCTTTTAGCTCTGGCAGAAGTAATAACAGGTTAAGAGCTGATGTAATAAGGTTGGCAAGGAATATGTATCCGATACCGAAGTCAGGGTCATAGAACCATGCTATCCAACCCGGAGCTTGCTTCCACAGCCATGGGCATATAAGGATGAAAAAGAGGTTAAGAGCGATGTTTGCTCCAATGTTTATGAGTCGCAGTCCTGCAAATCGCATGGGGCGTTTGGCATATCGCAGATAGCTGAACGGCAGTGCGGTGAAAGCGTCAAGAGCCACGGCGATAGCCATCATCATTATGTAGCTTTCATGATTTGCACAGTGGAATGTCAGTGATATGGGGCTTAGGAATATGGCTACCAACGCTATGAATGTGATCGAAGTCACCGACAGTGAAATCAATGCGGTGGAATACACCTCCATCGGATCCTTATACTTTTCATGGTTGGCAAACCTGAAAAAGCCGGTCTCCATTCCGTATGTCAGCACTATTAAAGCTAATGCCACAAGTGTGTATATGTATATCACCTCTCCATATTCACCCGGAGGGAACATTTGAGTGTAAAGTGGCACAAGGCACCAATTAAGAAAACGGCCTATTATGCTGCTTAAGCCATATACGGCAGTGTCTTTAGCAAGACTCTTGATTCCCGCCATAAGATATCTAATGATTGAATTGGTTATTCAAATAAGTTTGGCATCTGTCCTCTCTGAAATGAGCGCAGCTGCTTTTCATCGATTGAATCTTCAAGATGATTATAAGCTAATGAGGTGACTTCTCTCCCTCGTGGTGTGCGGCGTAGGAATCCTTCCATTATAAGGAAAGGTTCATAGACTTCTTCTATAGTGTCTTTCTCCTCACCGATGGCGGTAGCTATGGTGGAGAGTCCGACGGGACCGCCGTTGAATTTGTTGATCATTGTGAGAAGGAGCTTGTGGTCCATCTCGTCAAGACCATAGCGGTCTATGTTGAGCGCATCAAGGGCAAAACGAGCTATTTCAGGCTCTATGTCTCCTGTCCCTTTCACTTGTGCGAAGTCACGCACTCTACGGAGCAGTGAATTGGCTATACGTGGGGTCCCTCGGCTGCGCATGGCTATCTCGTGGGCGGCTTCGCCTGTGCATCTCACTCCGAGTAGGGCGGCAGATCGTAATATGATTCGTTCAAGCACCTCGTGATTGTAATATTCCAGATGGCAGTTAATACCAAAACGAGCTCTCATCGGAGCGGTAAGCATACCTGAACGTGTCGTTGCCCCGACAAGGGTGAATGGAGAAAGTGACAGTTGCACCGAACGTGCACCCGGACCCTTGTCTATCATTATATCTATGCGGTAATCCTCCATGGCGGAGTAGAGATACTCCTCTACCACACGGCTCAAACGATGTATCTCATCTATGAAAAGCACATCATTTTCTTCGAGCGATGTGAGTATACCCGCCAGATCTCCCGGTTTGTCAAGCACAGGTCCGGAAGTGACTTTGAAATTCACACCTAATTCGTTCGCTATGATACCGGCGAGAGTGGTTTTCCCAAGTCCGGGAGGACCGAACAATAACAAGTGGTCAAGTGCTTCGCCTCGCATACGGGCAGCTTGGACGAAGACTTTCAGGTTTTCCACTATCTTCTCCTGTCCGTTGAAAGAATCGAAGTATGAAGGGCGCAAGGCCTTTTCAAAATCTTTGTCTTTATTGAGATTGTCGTGTATGTCGAAATCATTTTCCATATTGTTCTACAAAATTAATGAAATTTTTTTTACTTTTTGGGCTTTGTCATGCCATAATAAGAAAATATTGAGTATATTTGTGGAGCGATAAAGACACTAATATCAAAAAACAATAATAATCCCTTGAAATTAAAATTATGAGCAAACCATACGTTTTAGGTGTCGATATAGGTGGCACTAATACCGTGTTCGGATTGGTAGACGCACGTGGCACAGTGATAGCAAGTTCCTCAATTAAGACGTTAAAGCATACCGATGTTAACGCTTACATTGATGAACTCTATGATGAGGTAACAAGAATGTTGATTGCTAACGATGCAGTTGATAAGGTTCATGGCATAGGTATTGGCGCTCCGAACGCTAATTACTATACCGGAATGATTGAAAAACTTGTCAATATACCTTGGCCCACTCCGTTACCTTTGGCTCAGATGGTAAGTGATAAGTTTGGAATACCTGTAGCTATCACAAATGATGCCAATGCTGCCGCAATCGGCGAAATGACTTATGGCGCAGCTCGCGGATTAAAGGATTTCATCATGATAACCCTTGGTACCGGTGTCGGTAGCGGTATTGTGATTAACGGTCAGTTAGTTTATGGTCACGATGGTTTTGCCGGAGAGCTTGGTCACGTGATTATGAAGCGTAACAACGGTCGTCTTTGCGGTTGCGGTCGCACAGGCTGTCTTGAAGCATATTGCTCTGCTTCCGGAGTTGCACGCACAGCACGTGAATTCCTTGAAATACGTGCCGACGAATCTCTGCTCCGCAATATTCCTATTGATGCCATCACTTCTAAGGATGTGTATGACGCAGCTGTGAATGGTGATAAACTCGCTAATGAGATATTCGAATACACAGGCAATATTCTCGGTGAGGCGTTCGCTGACTTCACTGTGTTCTCATCTCCTGAAGCCATAATCCTCTTTGGCGGTTTGGCTAAGTCAGGTGAGCTTCTTATGCGCCCGTTGCGTGAGTCAATGGAGAAACACATGATGCCTACATTTAAAGGCAAAGTTCGTGTCCTCCTTTCAGAATTGAAGGAAGCTGATGCGGCTGTGTTAGGTGCGAGCGCTCTCGGTTGGGAAGCAAAGGCAACAGTTCCTCCCACTGCTCCCACTACAGCAGAATAAATTAGCAAGAAGTTATTTTATAGATAGATAGCAATACCGGCACAAAGCGACGATGCTTTATGCCGGTATTTTTATATTGGTTATTGTGATGGGTATTCTATTTGATCTCTACAGTCTTGCCCGGGGTGTCGAGACAGTAGCATTTAGTATTTGCTGTCGGCGGAACATACACTGAGAAATCACAAGCTTTCTGAGGTTCGCCCCAGAAATGCATCGGGAAGAAATTGTCAACCTTCACTTCACTTAAGAATATATTTGCTCCCTTTGCGAAATCATCGCCCATGCGTGCGTCAACCGGGAACATCGCAACCTTTATTTCCGGGATTTCCTCGGCGATACGATGAACGATTGTGCGGAATTTCGACTCTGCTTTCTGAATTTCACGTTCGGTTGATTCCTCACTCCAGTGCCAGTCGTTGAGATCGCCGGCATGGAATATCACGCTGCCATCTTCAAGAGTTATGGCGAAGCTTACACCTGCGTCTGTCGAGCCGTAGGCTTTTACCTCCTTAGTGCCGGGAATTTGGTCAATGACATCACCTGCGCTCATCCATGCGACTGAGATGCCTTCTTTAGGCACAAGCTTTGAAAATATATCGTTCGAAAGGATATAAGTGCGCTTCCTATCCTGCGCAAGTTCAAAAATCGATGTGTTGAAATGATCCGGATGATGATGTGATACAAAGAATAGTACAGGTTTCTCCGGTGAAATCTTCAATAGATGCTCCAACTTTTTGTCGGGATCTTTATAATAGTCAAACACCATTATGGCTGCGGGTGTCGTGATGGCAAAGCCGCTGTGGTCGAGATATGTTACATTTAGCATGGCTCTATGATTTTAAAATGTTATCATATACTAAACGCCCCCGGCGATGTATGGGTTCATCGTCAGGAGCGTTTTAGTGGTAATTTATTCGTGACCGGTATTTATCGGAGAGCTACCTTCGGTATATCTTCAGCAAACCGTCCTCAAATACAAGGTATATGCCGTTTTCATATAGCCATATCTCACGGAGATAGGAATTGTTGGCGGCACGGTCTACCTCTTTAGGGCTGCCGAGTGCAAGACGGCACTCTTCACGTGTCATGCCAGCTTCAACACGTCCGTTGATAATACGTTCCCAGTTTTCAGGGGATATGTCGGGATACTTCTTGCGCGGGTCGTCGAATGAGAAGAGCGTGGGGAATGTTCGGGGAGACCCTTTGAGTATACCCGGAAGGAGAAACATCCTTGCGGAAACGCCTTTGTCGTCAGTGAACGACAGCTTTAAGGGATACACGGAGTTGCCCGGCGATACTGAATCGATAGTTATGGGAACAAACTGCCGTCCCCCTACTGAATTGTCGTTATCGTCACGCCATGAGCGTGTGAGTATGTAAAATCGCTTGCCGTCAAGAAGTGCCCGTGCCTGTTCAACCATGCTTTGCTGTATGGTAAACGGTACTGAAAGCGAACTCTTTGACTCCAACTCTTTGAGCGGTTGGTTGATCCGATACTCCACAACGTCACCTGATGCAGTGATGAAAGATAGGTCGGTGACATTTCCGCCGGTTATGCCGGTCGATTCCGAAGCTCCGTTATAAATTATCTCAGTACCGGCAAGTGATTGCGCAGGGGCTGTAGGTCCGAATATCAGTTTTATTTTATCATCCGTGACAACGAATCTTTTTCCCCGTTCCCATGCCGAAAGAGGGCTGTCGGTCACTCCTGCAAGATAGTTGTCTTCAGGGGTTGTAGTCACTCGTTCCTTCCTTACATCCGCACCTGTTATTTTGGGGGTTGATTCCACCCCTGTGAAACAGCCGGTGAGTAGTAGAAGAAGCAGAGAGGGAATTACGGGGAAAAGTTTCATTGTGCTATGGGTATGATATTATTTCTTGGGCTCGATACCGAGATTTTCAAAGATGAATGAGTAGATGTCGGTATATTCTTCAAGTATCTTTGCGATTGGCTTGCCTGCGCCATGACCTGCCTTGGAGTCGATGCGGATCAGCTTGGGTGCGTCACCGGTATCGGCTGCCTGAAGGGCTGCGGCATATTTGAATGAATGTGCGGGCACTACACGGTCGTCATGATCGGCAGTGGTGACAAGTATAGCGGGGTATGGTGTACCATCGTTGCGGATAGTGTGAAGAGGTGAGTAGTCGAGCAGATATTTTGCCATTTCGGGAGAATCTGCGCTTGTGCCATAGTCAGAAGCCCAGTTCCAGCCGATAGTAAATAGGTGGTAACGCATCATATCCATCACACCTACCTGAGGAACTGCCACCTTGAAGAGGTCAGGACGGAGGTTGACAGTTGCGCCAACAAGGAGACCACCATTGCTACCGCCGTTTATAGCGATATGCTCAGGTGAAGTCCACCCTTCGTTTACAAGGTATTCGGCAGCACCGATGAAGTCATTGAACACATTGAGTTTCTTCTGCTTGGTGCCTGCTTCATGCCATGCTTCGCCATATTCTGAACCACCGCGAAGATTTGCCTGTGCGTAAATCACACCATTCTCAAGCAGGAACATGCGATTGGCTGAGAAGCTCGGAGTAAGTGACACATTGAAACCACCGTAACCATAGAGGAACACCGGGTTTTTACCATTTTTCTCAAGACCTTTCTTATAGGTGATGAACATAGGTATCTTAGTGCCGTCGGCTGACGGATAGAATACTTGTTCGGTCACGTAATCGTCAAGATTAACATCGTTGATGTCAGCTTGGAACATCTTCTTGCTCTCACCTGTGGCGAGGTCGTATGAGTAATGGGTAGAGGGAGATGTGAATGAGGTGAATGTGTAGAAGATATCTTCAGGATGCTTGCGGTCGGTTGAGAATCCTACCGAACCGTATCCGGGGAGTTTGACTTCACCCTCTTTCTTTCCGTCCATTGAGTAGATTTCAACATGGTTTGATGCGTCTTGCTCGTATGTCAGGAATAGTTTGTCGCCGGCAAATTGTGCGCCAACCAACACACCTTCACCTTCGGGCACAAGTTCTTTCCAGTTCTCACGCTCAGGTTTTGCGAGGTCGGCTATCATAAGACGATTTTTTGGTGCGCCATACGAAGTAAGTATGTACATCTTATCATTGATAACGTCAATCACGCCATGAGAATAGTCCTGAGTTGACTCCATGGTCTTCCATGTTCCGTTTTGACGCACTTTCAGTTCGTTGCCAACACCTTGACCACCTACAGAGATGAAAAGCACAGGCTGTGATTCTGCCACGTATGCTGTGTGGAAGTGGAAAGGATGAGCCGGGTCGCTGAATGCCACTGTGTCATCGCTTTGGGGTGTGCCGATCTTGTGGTAATATACCAGATGGTTCTGGTTGGCATTTGAAAATTCCTTGCCCTCTTCCGGACGTGGATATGCGCTGTAATAGAAGCCGTCGCCATCCCATTCAGCACCGGTAAATTTTGCCCATTCTATATGGTCGGGGAGAAGTTCTTTGCTCTTTGTGTCCATAAGGTATATCTCAGTCCAGTCAGAGCCGCTGCGAGAGATGGTGTAGGCTGTGTATTTGCCATCTTTTGATTGGAATACACCTGTAAGTGCCACTGTGCCGTCATCGCTTAATGTATTGGGGTCAAGGAATACCTCTTTTTCGGTGGAAGTGGGCGATTCCATGCGGTAGAGCACCGATTGATTCTTCAAACCGTCATTTTCAAAGAAATAATACATCCCGTCATTGCCACGCCAAGGCAGTCCTCTCTTCACGAAATTGTTAAGTTCTGTAAGGCGTTCGTTGATCTGAGAACGGAAAGGTATCTTTGACAGATATTCCTGAGTGACAGCATTTTCTGCCTCAACCCATTTTACGGTCTCGGCTGCAGTGTCATTTTCAAGAGGACGATAGGGGTCAGGCACCACCATTCCGAAGATGGTGTCAACTGTGTTATCGCTTGGAGCGGCGGGATAAGATAATTGCTTCGAGTTGGAGCATCCCGCAAATGAACCACATATCATGGTAGTCATTAGGGCTAAAGTTAAATTTTGGTGTCGTGCCATATTATTAATGTGAAATGAATGTCGATTGAGAGGAGACAGAATGATTTGATTTTCTGCAAAATTACTGAAAATATTGGCAATTGTCCATCCTTAAATGTGAAATTTCAATAACTTCGTTGAAATTTATTGATTTGTATTTGCGACTAATAGAGTAGAAAGTAAATTTATGAACAGATGTTTAACTATGAAATAAATATTCCCCAACCCATCCCGCGCCATTCGGTTAGGCATATAATCGGGTCGGTGATACGATACGTGTTATCGATTATAGAAAATGCCGACAGACCGGAGCTTGTCAACAATTGTCGCTCAATGGAGTCCCGGTTTAACGAAGTTTTCAGAATGTATGACAATCTGATTGTCAAACTCTGTTTCGGGTATGCACGTACGATGGAGGAACTTGAAGATCTTCATCAGGACACCTTAATTAATATATGGGAGGGGCTGCACAGATATGAAGGGAAGTCATCGTTGAAGACATGGATTTATCGGGTGACGTTAAACACCTGCGTCTCCACTTTGCGAAAACGTCATAAGGAAATTTCAACCGCCGGGAGCACAGAACTTTACGATGTCATTGACGATTCGGTGGAGAGAAAAATGATGCTTCGAGAATTACATGAGATCATATCATGCCTCTCGCCGGTAGATAAGGCAATAGTGCTTCTTTGGCTGGACGAATTCAGCTATGACGAAATATCCGAGATGGTGGGTATGCCTCGTAATTCGGTTGGCACCCGATTGAAAAGAGCAAAAGAAAAACTAAAAAACATAAAATAATATAACAGTTAGCTATGGACGAAGAGATAAAAAAAGGGTGGAATGAAACTCGATTCAGTCCCTCAGACAGGGAATATGTTAATGAAGTCATTAATGGCAAACGCAGAACCGCATTGCAGAAATTGGCTTGCAGGTATCGTCGGTTTTCAAATGTGGGGCTGATTATGATTGCGTGGTCATCACTTTTAATGTTTAATAATATATTGCCTGAAGGCACCAAAGTATATTTCAGTATTGCATTCGCCACTTACTTCCTTATGTGTTCCATTATGGATAGATGGCTTTATCAAGGTGTAAGCAGGATAGATTGTGTGTCGATGGCTGTTGGGGAAGTTTCAAGGCTTGCCACATTCTACCGCAAACGTCACCTTCAGTTTATGATTATACTAATACCGATTGCCATAGCGCTTTTAGGCTCATTTATATATGTAATGGTAGATAATATTTATTTTATTTACGGAGTAATATGTGGTGCCGTCATCGGTTTGGCTATAGGCATATTTCAGTTTATGGAATTTATGGCGGATTATAGGGATGTGATGAATAAATGAGGCTAAAATAGACGTTATTCTGAAGTGTGAAATTGACCTAAAATAGAGCCAAAAATTAGGGACTATGCTTAAATCAGTTCAATAAATAAAAAGCTGGCTGCATGATGAAGTGCAGCCAGCTTTATTATTAGCAATTATTTTATACTAGTATTCTTGCCATGGTGTGATGCCGATTGATTCGACGGGGCGTGATACGAATGCTTTCACGTATGCTAAAGCAAGACGTGCATTGGTGAGCAGCGGAGTGTTGTGGTCAATAGCATGACGGCGTATGCGATAGCCATTTGTAAGCTCTCGCTTGGTGTGATTTTTGGGAATATTTATCACCAAGTCAACAGTGTGGTCGCCTATGACGTCGAGCACTGACAATCCTTCTTCGTCGGGCCAGCATACCTGAGTAGCTTTGACTCCGTGATTAGCGAGGAATGCGGCTGTTCCGGGTGTCGCATAGATGGTATAGCCACGAGAATCGAGCAGTCGGCAAGCCTCAAGCATGTCAACCTTGGCACGTGCATCGCCTGAGCTTACAAGCACACCCTTGGTTGGAACATGGTGACCTACGGATATCATGGCATTGAGCAGAGCCTCGTCGAAGTCACGTCCAAGACAGCCAACTTCACCGGTTGATGACATGTCAACACCTAACACCGGATCGGCTTTATGCAGACGTGCAAATGAGAATTGCGATGCTTTAACTCCGATATAGTCAATATCGAAAGTTGAAGTGTCTGCCACTTCGGGCTTCTCACCGAGCATGATACGTGTTGCTGTCTCGATAAAGTTCTTTTTGAGCACCTTGCTCACGAATGGGAATGAACGTGAGGCGCGAAGGTTACACTCTATGACTTTTACGTAATTGTCCTTGGCAAGATACTGGATGTTGAACGGACCTGAGATGTTGAGAGCCTCGGCAATGCGTGCGCTGATGCGTTTGATGCGTCGAGCGGTAGCCATATAAATCTTTTGCGCCGGGAATACCAATGTGGCGTCACCTGAATGGACACCTGCGTATTCAACATGTTCGGAAATTGCATATTCCACAATCTGTCCGTTGCGGGCAACAGCGTCAAATTCAATTTCCTTGGCGTTCTGAAGGAATTCAGATACTACCACGGGATACTCTTTTGACACCTTTGCAGCCTGACCTAAGAAACGGTGCATCTGTTCGTAGTCGTAGCATACATTCATCGCTGCGCCTGAAAGCACATAGCTCGGACGAATCAACACGGGGAATCCGACCTCTTCGACAAATGCGTGGATCTCATCCTCAGTGGTAAGTTCCTTCCAACGCGGCTGGTCGATGCCAAGCTGGTCGAGCATGGCTGAAAATTTGTGACGGTTCTCGGCACGGTCGATTGACACCGGTGATGTTCCCAAAATAGGTACATGACGACGGTAAAGCTTCATCGCAAGGTTGTTGGGTATCTGACCACCCACGCTCACTATCACGCCACGTGGAGTTTCAAGGTCAATGATATCCATTACACGTTCGAAACTTAGCTCATCGAAGTATAGACGGTCGCACATGTCATAGTCGGTTGAGGCTGTCTCAGGGTTGTAGTTGATCATTACAGCCTTATAACCGAGTTTGCGGCAGGTAGTGGCGGCATTCACTGAACACCAGTCAAATTCCACGGAGCTACCGATACGGTATGCGCCCGAACCGAGCACTATTATATTGTTGCGAGAATTGAGGTCATATCTGATGGCATTCTCAGTTGCTCCGTATGTCACATACAGATAGTTTGTGAGTTCGGGATATTCTGAAGCCACAGTGTTGATGCGGAGCACGTGGGGCAACACTCCGAGTCCTTTACGATGGTTGCGGACACGTAGGACATCGGCTTCCATATTGCCTGTGGGATTTTCAACCAATCGGGAAATCTGGAAGTCGGAGAATCCAAGACGTTTTGCCTCAAGCATAGTTTCCTTGTCGAGATCTTCGACTGCGCCACCACGTTTACGCAGAGAGTCGGCGAAGCGAACTATATTGGCAAGACGGTTTATGAACCATATATCTATCTTGGTAAGCTCTGCCACTTGTGCCGGGGTATATCCCTCTTCAAGGGCTTGGGCGATAGCGAAAATACGAGTATCGGTGGGGTGGGTCAACGCATGCTCTATATCGTCAACATGAAGGTCGGAATTTCCGACAAAGCCGTGCATACCCTGACCGATCATGCGCAGACCTTTCTGTATGATTTCTTCAAAGCTCTTGCCGATTGACATGATCTCACCCACTGATTTCATAGATGAGCCTATCTCACGGTCAACACCTACGAATTTTGAAAGGTCCCAGCGAGGTATCTTGACAATCATGTAGTCAACCTCGGGAGCTTTAGCAGCTGAATAGGGTGTGCCGGGCTCACCTATCTGGTCAAGTGTGTAACCGAGGGCGAGTTTGGCTGCCACAAATGCGAGGGGATAACCTGAAGCCTTTGATGCGAGTGCCGATGAGCGGCTGAGACGCGCATTGATTTCGATGATGCGGTAATCGTTGGTTTCGGCGTTGAACGCATACTGTATGTTACATTCACCTACGATGCCGATATGACGTACAACCTTAGTGGCAATTTCTTCGAGCATCTTTATCTGCTCCGGAGCTAATGACACGATAGGCGCAACTACGATACTTTCTCCGGTGTGGATACCTAACGGGTCGAAGTTTTCCATAGGCACAACGGTGAAGCAGAGGTCGGATGCGTCACGTATGACTTCGAATTCGATTTCTTTCCAGCCTTTGAGCGACTCTTCCACAAGTATCTGCGAGGAGTATGCTAAAGCGCTTTCGCAATGCGGAATGAACTCCTCATCATTGTTGCAGATGCCGGAACCAAGACCGCCAAGCGCATAACCTGAGCGTACCATGACCGGATAGCCTATGCGATGAGCTACTTCCAATGCGTCCTCAAGATTTTCCACAGCTTGTGAAACAGGAGTCTTAACATCGATTTCACTTAGCTTTTTCACGAATAGGTCACGATCCTCGGTTATCATGATGGCTTCTACGGATGTGCCGAGCACTTTCACACCATATTTTTCGAGAGTGCCGTCAAGATAGAGTTGAGTACCGCAGTTGAGTGCGGTTTGACCTCCGAAAGCAAGTAATATGCCGTCAGGACGTTCTTTTTTGATGACTTCTTCTACAAACTGGGGTGTGATAGGCAAGAAATACACACGGTCTGCAACGCCTTCTGATGTCTGGATAGTGGCAATGTTCGGATTTATGAGCACAGATTCGATCCCTTCTTCACGCAATGCCTTAAGCGCTTGTGAACCGGAATAGTCGAATTCGCCAGCTTGGCCGATCTTCAAGGCTCCCGAGCCGAGCAATAATACTTTTTTCATCGTCTGAATTAATGAGTGGTATATGAAATCGATTGGATAATTTTTGCAAAATTACGAATTTTGCATCATTTGGACTCTATCAGTGGCTTGAAAAATTTGATTTAAACTCTTTATGAGGAGTTTGAACCAAATTTATTTTTATCATTCGAGCTGTTTTGATGCTTTATACGCTTTTAAAATGTTTTTTGTTAATATGTTTTTTAATGGTTATCGATTTTTTATTTTAAGGATATTTTAAAACACGTTATAGATTTTGGGAAAAACCTAATGCGGCGATAATAGTTACTATCACTGTAATGTTACTCGATGCATGGAATGTCAGGCATCAGATCATTATAATGTCATTTTTTTAACTACAAAAATTTTTTAATTATGGAAACCAAAGCTAAGAAAGATGCTTCTCAAAAGAAGGATGATGTGAAAGCAACGGCGGAAACTAAGAAAAAAGATGTAGCTGAATCTAAAGCTGACATGAAAGCCGCCAAAGCTACTGAAAGTGGAAAGGATGCGAAGAGCAAAAAGGAAAAACCGGGAAAAGAATTTCGTGAATTTTTCGTTGACGAGTTGAAAGATATCCTGTGGGCTGAGAAGGCGCTTCTTAAGGCTCTTCCTAAGATGAGCAAGGCGGCAACAGGTAAAAAACTTGCGGCATCGTTTGATACGCATAAGACGGAAACAGAAGAACAGATCTCTGTTGTGGAACAGGTGTTTGAACTGATGGGCGAGAAACCTGCCACTAAAAAATGTGATGCGATGGAGGGACTGATTTCGGAGACAGAGAGTATTATTTCCGATACTGAAAAGGGGTCAGCCATACGCGATGCGGGATTGATACTTGCAGCCCAAAAGGTAGAGCATTACGAAATTGCGACCTATGGCACTCTTGCGGCATTTGCTGATGCGATGCAGGAACCTAAGGTAGCTGATCTGCTTCGTTCGATCTTGCGTGACGAGAAGAAGTCAGATAAGACTCTTACTTCTCTTGCCCTTGAATCGGTCAACGAAGACGCATCCGAGGAATAGGCACATAAACATGGCAAATAATTTATTCGGTTAGCAAAAAAAGAATCCAATCGCCAAACAATTAGACGATTGGATTTTTTTGTCTCGGAAGGTCAGCAACTTGATGCTTAGTTTGCCGAGATTTGAGATTGGATATGGTTCATTGCATCATTATAATTAGTTTCAATCTCTCCGGCTTTCAAAGTGCCATTTTCAAATAACCGCAAAAGGAAATCATTGTAAGATTCGTTGCGGTTTCTATATGATAGATTGGTATAAATTATAGGTGCCAAAACCAGGCTACCGTCAACGTATTGTGAAAATTCATCGTAGACATTCTGAAAGTCGCGCAGCCCTAATTTTTCAGAAATATATACCTCAGCGGCTACAACGAAAGCTTCATTTCTGCCCTCTCCATGTTTTTGTGCTATGGCTTCTTTGTTGTTATAAAAAGGGTCTTTGTCAAGTTCGCCCAACTTTGCCATTAGTTCGGGAGAAATATAGAGATTGTGCAGATTTTCGTGAATATAGATATTTAAAAAATTTAATCTCAACTGTTTCTCTATTTGGGGGTCGAGAATAAGCGGAGTGCAACAAAATGATTCATCTGAAAGATTGAAAGCATTTTCAATATCCAAAATGAATATTTTGGAGTGGGTACCGGAAAGAGATTGAGGGTAGAAAAAATCGGTAAGGCTGTCGTTTATAGTGTTCAGCAAGTCCTGATCCAAATTGTAACTGTTGATATGGGATTTCAGCTTGGGGTAGATTGTATTATCCCAGTACTCGGAATATCCGTGATCGACTAATTTCTGCAAGACGTATGCCAGTTTTGGCTGAACCGATACGATTCCTTTCGACCATTCAATATCACAGGCAAGACTATCCAAATGCTGAATGGCGGAAAGGCATTTGGAAATATCGTTTTTATCTCCGTTGATTTCGGAATATAGATTGCAAAGTTTAGATGCGCTGCAATTAGAATTAACGTCTGCGACATTAAAGATAAATACAGAATCGGCAAATAGTTCGGCAAACCGTACATCATCTTTAAAATGGTCTATATATTGTGGCGAACACAATAAATCAAAACATTTTGATGTGTTGAAAACCTCACCGAAGGAATTAAATGCCGATAGTAAAACTAACAGTAAAGTAAGGGTATATTTCTTTATCAAGAACATTGTAATATTTATCATTATCATACGCAAAGTTATATAAAATCGGCGAGATATGGGGTACTAACAGTGAAAAAGTTCGAGCCATATAAAATTTCTTTTTCAAAATAACGGAGGATGTGTTCTATATAGGTTTGTCGCCCAATTAGTCCCATAGTGCAAATGTGGCGATTTTATCAATCATACCAAATAAAAATACCATAAAAAAGATTTTATAAATCGTAGTTTATAAAATCAAATCATTCACAAAGGTAACATTGTACTCCGACACTACCCCTCTACCCACCGGAAAAATCCGCTGACCCCTTCTTGCACACCCGCAGTTTCAATATTCTGCGCCGATTGGGGATTGCGGTAAAAAGAAAAACCTCTGAAAATCATTGATTTTCAGAGGAATTCGTCGGTCTGATAGACCCTTTAGTGACCTCGGAGAGATTTACCCGAAACGGGGTCAACTATATTGTCTGTCAAGACTTTAGATTTCTTGAAAATCATGGATGTTCCCTTTTTGCACACCCGGACATTTCAATGTTCTTCGTATATCTACAACGCAAAAGTAGCTATAATAGTCTGATTTCAGGCTGTTTTCAGCGTTAAAAATTCTATACATCCGAGAGTGATATTTATCGGGTCGTTTATCGAGTCATGCTGTACATTGATGAATACGGAAACATAAAAGTCCCTAACCAGACTTCTATCATCAGTACATTGTTATTGATATTCACAATAAGATGTCTCCCTTTTTCTGACTTATAGACTCTCTTTTTTGAGGATTCTATTGATTGTGATAGCGACTGTGTCATTAAGGAAGAGAGAGGTTTCCTTATCATCCTTTACATAGACATGAAACTCTCCCAGTAGAGTATCAAGTGCCAGTTTACGAAGTTGCTTCAGGTCACCGTCAACCGGAATCTGTCTATGCGCCTCCCAATACTCAGTAACGGCATGGCTCATATATTCCCGAAGAACATTCCTCATGCTTTTCGAGAGTTTTCCCAGCCGCTGTCTTGGAACAAACTCCGTTTCGCCGGGTATGACCGGACAATCATTGACGGTATCATATTGGGGGCCATATTGAAGGTAGTCCTCAAAAATGCCATGATTGAATTTCACTTCTGCATACTCGGTTGGAACAGTTCCTTTATTCTTTCCCTTCTTTGCCATGTCTCTATTTAATAATCATAATGACAGGAATCCTCCGACTTGTAAAATATTCACGTGAAACCCCCATCTCTATATCGGTTATTGAATATTCTTGACAAATACCCAGTGCCCGGTTTTGGGATGACCAAGCCACGCAATATTCCACTCTTTAAGCCGTCGTTTGATGGTGCTTTCCGAACATCCGGCTATACTTGCCAACTCGGAACGGCTGATTTCATTGTTTTCTTTGATAGCTTTGATGATGGCTGTCTTTTGATGGTCAAGTTCTTCGTTTAGAGGGTCAGGCTGACCCTCTAAATTGGTTTGAGGGTCATTTTGCGGGTCAATTTGGATTCTTTGCGGGTCATTTTGAACGTCATTTTCGTTATCATGACGCTCGTAATACAGGGCTTTGCCTTTCAATGTCAATCCGTATCTTTGGTTCGGAGCATTCGGGCTGTCGGGATTTTCAAGAGCTACCAGTCCACAATTCATAGCCGGCCTAATATAATTTCTTATAAAGGAACTCTTTGAGGATAAACCAATTATTTCGCATAACATGTTCGCTGTAAACCAATCTTCTCCAATAGATTGAATGAGAATTCTGATTGACTTACTTATAGGCATATTGTTCAACAATATTGAGCTGTGTCCTACTGTGTCCGTACTGTGTCCTACTGTGTCCTTGCTTACTCCAACTGTGTCCTTGCCTGTGTCCTTGGGACGCATAAAAGTAATTTTGACAACGGTACCGTCACAATAGAATTCGGGAGCAGGCAATCCAGCACCTTCACATTGTCTTGCCATCATTGACAGTCCACGCCCCCAATGTTCGATGAGGCCGGCAAGATACATGACATTGGCAATTACCGGATTCGGAGGCATTGAGGTATTTTTACGATCTTCTTCCTCCTTACGCATCAGCGTGTTTGGCGAGATTCTGACCGGGAAGCGACCAGCATTCTCAATTACTATACAGTCATCGTAAATCGCAATACCCACAGTGGCGATCTCATATCCCCATTGCATATGACAGTATGCATTGACAACAGCCTCACGCAAAGCATCATAGGGAATCTCAAGATTATCTTCTCTGTAAAGGCGATTATGCGTCGTACCCGAAAGGTTGAGATGCTTGAAGAAGAAAGCCATAGCCGCATCCACCAACTCAAAGATATTACCTTCATGTTGTTGGTTGTCGATGAAATATTGCTTGCTGGTCCCTTTGAATCGCGCAAGGCGTAACCTGCATTGTGGATAATCAGAAAAAACTTTTCCGAACAATACAGCCGCTGAATTGCACACAGCTCCGTCTTTAGTCAGATTGAGTCGTGACAAAGCGATGGGCACAGTATCATTAAGAGCATCGTTTGATAGTCGGCCTCGCCTTACTGCGTTTTGGATTAAATTGTGTATGAGACGTTCATCAAGATCATCAATGGTCAGATTATGATTCACTTCATTCTCCCATTTGTATTTCAATCCGTGCTGAAGCTCATGAAGCCGGATGAATTTCTCGCGGGGCATGACACTTGTCACGCTGTCGTGTCTGCGATACGGTTTGCCGTCCCACATATAAGGCTTATCAGTCTCCAATCCATCTGTCCGGAATACTATGACATACTTGTCGGAATTGTCAACCGGCACATATATCGGTTGAATGTCAACCGCCGGATCGAATTTATTGATTGCCTCCCCGATTTCACGGGTAGTCTTGTCGCCGATTTCCTGTCCGATGATTTTACCTTTGTTCGATACCCCGAACACAACGACACCTCCGGAGCCGTTGATCATACCGCATAATGTCTCCATACCACGGTTAAGCTGTCCGGTGGTTTCCTTAAATTCGACATCAACACCTTCATGGTTTTTAGCCAAATGCTGTATGTAGTTTAAATCAAGCGTCATACATTCAGTGGGATTGCATATGCAAAGTTACAAAAATTTATTGAGTTTCAGGCTATTCAAGGTAATAAGATTGCACTGCGAAAACTGCGAGAGGCGTGGCTGCTCACGGTATTGTCGTCGGCTATGCCGTCGGAGTGTGACGGCGAAGCAGGCTTCACTGACACCCTCCGACCGCACACCGACTATGGGAGCCGGCTGAACACCGGCTGCCTCATACGCCTTGTGAGATTGCGACAGGGATGTCGCACACACAAGACTTCTAATCGACAGCCCGTGTTCTTAACGCCTGCTCATTGATAAGGAATTTGAGCCGCCTCGCCACTCTCCGTTTGTTACGGCCCACGGCGGCAAAGAATGTTTCGGTGCCGATCCCTCCATAAATTCCGGGGTCGTCCCCGACACATACATTGCCTTATACCGGGGCTGTCATAGCGGTTTCTAATGAAAGTATAGACATTATCATCGGTGAGAGAGTATGACATACATTAGCTTCGGGCATATTTATGGACATTGCTATTATCTTACGGATAGCATTTCTTGTATGTCTTCCGTTCAGTGTCACCCACCGGGGCGTTGCCAGCTCTATGTTTATCGCGGATAATAATCGGGGTTCAAAGTCTGTTCGCTCGGAGTTGATGAACACGCCGGGACGGGATATTCTGTGGCATTTGCCTGAAAAAATCTCCACAGCTCCCGGTGGTCGGTAGTATTTTTTCCGGCAAGAGCCGAACATCCCTTTTTCTCCCGTCGTGCCTACCGGTAAACGAGCGAACAAACTTCAAACAGCGATTATACGCATTAAAAAAATATCGCCTTATGACACTGAACGACAGACATATCAACAAAACGAGCTTCACTCCTTCTCCAGCTCATACCGCATTAAAAAAGGCGGCAAGAGTAATAGGGATTATAGCAGGTTTGATTGTCGGGGTGCTTCTTTGGGCGATACTGAAACCGATTTGCCGAGGTGTTGGGTGGATAATCTCAATCCTCACGGCAGCGGGGATAATCTATTGGATAACGACACTCTAAAATATTTACGACTATGGCAACGAACACAATGAAAGGAACACAAGCGTTCCAAGACACAATCGCCCGGTATCTTATGGCAAGGGCAGAAAACGACCCTCTCGTAGCGGTCAGGCTGGCAAATCCCTCCAAGACGATGGAGCAGTGTTGCGCCTATATCATCGGAGAGGTCAAGAAAAGCGGTTGTTGCGGTTTTACCGACGATGAAATTTTCGGCTGGGCTATGCACTTTTGGGATGAGCCGGAAATCGAGGTAAGCAATATAGCCACCAACTGCCAAGTGGTAGTAAACCATACGGTAGAACTTACCGAGGAAGAAAAGGAACAGGCACGGCAGGACGCCATAAACAAACTCCGTGACGAGGAAATGGCGAAAATGCGCAGACCCAAGACTACCGAGAAGAAAACGACCGAGAACAATCCCCAAATCGCACAACCCAGTCTTTTTGACTTTTAACACATTACGACTATGAAACCGAGAACGAAATACGAAAAAGCGGTAATGGCACAGAGTGGGCATCTTCGCCCACTCCCGACCGCCCCACGCCGTTGGGCGTTCACCAATGCAATCAACCACTATGCCTTCCGTCTGCCCAAAGGACGCACCACTTGTATGGATTGCGGACACTCTTGGCTGATGAACGAAACCGCCGAGAGATGCACCTGCCCCAACTGCAAGGCGAAACTTAAAGTCAAGGAAACCTATGAGCGCAAATGTCGGCAGAAATCCTATTTCAACGTGATAACCACTTGTGGGGAGTATCAGATATTGCGTATGTTCCTGCTGATAGTGGAAATGCGCAAAGGTATGAAGGCATCCCCCGCCTTTCTGGAAATAGGACAGTATTGGATTGCTCCGAATGGAAAGACCTCGCTTGTGGCTATTCAGCGCACTATGGGGTGGTATCTTGACTGCTTCGCTTTCGGTTCTCCTTTTGAGATTAGAAAGGATAACGATACCTATCAGTATATCGCAGACCAGTATCTCTATCCGAAAATCAAGGTCATACCGGAACTGACACGAAACGGCTTTGACGGCAATTTCCACGACATCCGCCCCGTCAGCTATTTCTCGATGCTCCTTTCCGCACCGCAAGCCGAGACACTGCTGAAAGAAGGCAACATAAGGATGCTTAAATATATGGCAGACCACACCGCAGATGTAAAGCACTTCTGGGCATCATACATCATCGCCAAGCGACACGGATATGAAATCCCGAACCTTTCAACGTGGTATGACTATCTGCGGATGTTGGAGCGTTTCGGCAGGGATACCCATTCCCCGAAGCTGATATCTCCTTCCAATCTCGTTGAAGCACACGATGAATATGTGCGGAAAGCCAACCGCCAGCGTGAAAAGGAACGTAGAGAAGCCGACCGCCTTAAAGCGATTGAGGACGATAAGAGGTTCAAGGAACTCAAAGGTCGTTTCATCGGACTTGTGTTCACAGACAACGAGATAGAAATCAAGACCCTTGACAGCGTTGACGAATACTATGCGGAAGGCAGCACACAGCATATTTGTGTAGGCAGTAGTCAATACTACCTTAAACCCGAAAGCCTTGTGTTCTCCGCACGAATTGGTGGCAAGATAGTGGCTACCATAGAGATAGACCTAAAGACTCTCAAAGTGATACAATGCCGTGCCGCCTGCAACAAGGTCTGCGAGTATCAGGAACGTATAGAAAGGGCTATCGCAAGCCACCGAAAGGAAATCAGGGCGAGAATGACCGCCTAAATGTCTAACAAGACCTGCGTCAGCAATGGCGCAGGTCATAAAAACCACCTATTATGAACGTAACATTTGAACATCCGACCATCATCTTTGATGATAAGGTTGCCGAAATCATCATAGAGTTTGTAAACCACATTCTCTATGCCGACAGCGAGGAAACGCTACGGCAGATAGTAGCCGATTTTGCAGACAAGTACCCCCTTGACCGCTACTTTGTCTATGGGTACGGCAGCCACCACTTATGGCTGAAACAAAGGAAGATAACCAACCCCGATATAACATTTGAATATCGGATACTGATTGTAGAATACTAAAACCGAAATACTATGGCAACGAAAATGACTGCCAACGGAGTAAGCACAACCACCACTCCCGGCACTGAACAATACGAGGTGTTTTACACCGGCTATCGCACACGGCGAAAGAAACACTATCAATACGATTACCGCCACACTGACGGAGAATTGTCCTCCTGCGTGGCTGATACTCTCAAAGAGTGCAGACAACGCCGTGATGAATGGCTGAACAAGAAAATCAACAACTGAGATATAATTTGCCAAGTCGTAATATAGCAAGTGGAGCGACCTCGTGATGAAGTCGCTCCACTGATTTGTTCGCCCAGCATGTATTCAGTCTAACAGGTGAGAGACCTCGGCACGCCCGATAGCGGGAAGTGCGCAGCCAAAGACAAGGGTGTCGGTCGCGAGGCCGAATCTGAAGGAAGTCGGCGGCAAACGTCTGGCCTGACGAACAGAAACTTGATATCAAGGCAGTCCAAGGTGGGTAAGGTTGCAAACGAAACCGAAGCCCGATAGCTATACGGAACCGCGGCTGTAAATCAAGCAGGCATAAGGCGGAAAGACTATGGAATACCTAACTGGGGAGGTCTCACGGACGCGGCGGAGATGTTTTTTTCAAAGTCGACGGAGTAAATCTTGCCGTGAGAAGTCAGCCGAGACCATAGTACCCGATGGAGATAGCATAGGGGAAGGGTCGAACCTAACCGAAGTGAACACCACAAACGCCATCAAATGAAAGGAAGAATGCAGAAAATACCGACACAGAGCGATAGCCGCCCTCCGAAGGATAGGCCGGAAGCCGAAAGCTACGAGGGGGTGCAGACTTACATGGACGTGGAGGACGGATGTCTCACAACGGAACAACCTAAAACGGAATACCCACTTTTGGAGCAAATCCTGTCACCTGCCAATCTGAACTCGGCGTATCTGCAAGTGAAGCGCAACGGCGGAGCGGCAGGTATCGACAAAATGGACTGCGACCGGCTGCTCGGCTATCTCATCGAGCACGGAGAGGAACTGAAAGAGGGTATTCGCCAACGGACATACCGTCCGAATCCCGTCCGTAGGGTAGAGATACCCAAGGACAACGGAGGCAAACGCCAGCTGGGAATACCCACTGTGGTAGACCGCATGTTTCAGCAGGCGATAGCCCAGGTGCTCAGTTCCATCTATGAGCGTCAGTTCAGCGAGGGGAGCTACGGCTTCCGTCCCAAGCGAGGGGGCAAGCGGGCACTGATAGCGGCGACGAAGATAGTGGAACGAGGCTACCACTATGCAGTTGACATAGACCTCGAACGCTTCTTTGACACGGTCAATCACGCCAAACTGATAGAGATACTGCAACGAACAATCAAGGACAATGCAGTCATCTCGCTCATCCACCGCTATCTCAACGCAGGGGTTATGAACGGCGGCAAATACGAACCGAGCGAAGAGGGAACACCGCAAGGAGGCCCTTTAAGCCCGTTGCTTGCCAACATCATGCTCGATGAACTGGATAAAGAACTTGAAAAACGCGGACATCCGTTCGTGCGCTATGCCGACGACGGATTAATCTTCAGTCGGAGCAAACGCGCGGCCGAACGCGTCAAAGAAAGTATCAGCAAGTTCATAGAGGGTCACCTCAAATTAAAGGTCAACCGCGAAAAGACCGAAGTCGCCTACATCGGCAGACTAAAATTCCTCGGTTACGGCTTTTATGTCCGCAACGGCAAATGCCGCCTGCGACTGCATCAGAAGACCGAAGCCAAACTTCGCCGCCGCCTCAAAGCCATTACTTCGAGAAGCAATGGAATGGGGTATGGCAAGCGCAAAGTCGCCCTGCGGCAATACCTGCGAGGGTGGACGGAATATTATAATCTGGCCGATATGGGAGACAAGGTCAAGGCAATAGACCAATGGCTGCGCCGTCGTATCCGTATGTGTATATGGAAATCGTGGAAGCGTATTAAAACGCGCGTCCGCAATCTGATACGCTGCGGCATAGACAAGGGGAAAGCCTACGAATGGGGCAACACGAGCAAGGGATATTGGCGCATAGCCGACAGTTGGATACTGACGCGGGCACTTCCCACTGACAGACTTCACACAGCAGGCTATGACTGGATAGGCTGTTATTACACAGCGTCATCGCTGCCGAAAGGTTAGGAACCGCCGTATGCCGAACGGCACGTACGGTGGTGTGAGAGGTCGGTAAACACGAAAGTAGGAGATAAACACCTGCGATTAGTGTTTACCTCCTACTCGATTCGCTAAAAATTTCGGAGGGTGTTGCAGAACTCCCTTTGTTAAAGCTTTTGAGAATTGAATATTTTGAA
>ERZ777011.716-NODE-716-length-46805-cov-86.086481_pt1 | contig 46805 bp, 56 predicted proteins | sample MGYA00374964_ERZ777011 | MGnify/ENA primary metagenome ERZ777011 (study PRJEB29310, sample SAMD00008975) | mouse gut metagenome | study: EMG produced TPA metagenomics assembly of the Metagenome analysis of fecal microbiota from mouse which was promoted...
GAAACGGGTAAGGGCAGGTATACACTTTATTTTATCTTAAATGAAAAAGCCGTGCCGATTGGCTGATGACAGCCTCTTTCCGGGGTGGTCAGATTAATCCGTAAATAAAAACGAGACCTATGCAGAGCGGGGCTATATAACGCAGACATGTGATGACAGCTGTCACCATCCACGGCCTGACACTGCTGTCCGGGGTGATTAACTCTTCACAGACCACACTGCGGTCAAGCACCCATCCGACAAAGATGGAGATAATCATGCCTCCCACCGGCAGAAGGATGTTGGACGAAACGTAGTCAAATAGGTTGAATATTGTCATCCCGCATATGGTCCACTCCGAGAGCGAGCCGAAGGAGAGGGCACACAGTGTGCCGAACAACATCGCGACGGAGATGTTGATTGCAGTCGCTTTCCGACGTGAGAAACCGAACTCATCTGTCATGTAGGCTATGGTTATTTCGCTCATCGAGATGGTTGATGACAGCGATGCGAGGAACAGAAGTATGAAAAAGAGCGTGGACCAGAGCATTGCTCCGGGCATCTGCATGAATATGGAAGGGAGTATCTCGAAGACGAGTTTTGGCCCGGCGGCAGGCTCTAAACCGAATGAAAATACCGCAGGAAAAATTATTATTCCTGCGAGTATGGCCACGAGAGTGTCAAGCGAAGCCATTATCCCTGCGGTGCGCAGCAACAGGGTTTCTTTCTTAAAATAGCTTGAATAGGTGATAAGGCATCCGAGACCGAGACTTAGCGAGAAGAAGGCTTGTCCCATTGCACCAAGCATAACCGACGGTGTCACCTGCGAGAAATCCGGTTTGAAAAGGAAGCTAAGGCCTTCGGTGGCGGCATCCATGCGCAGCGAGTTTATGCAGAATACGATTAGTATTACAAAAAGCATTGGCATCATGATGTTTGACATCTTTTCAATGCCTTTCTGGACTCCGCGGGCAAGGATGAAATAGTTTATGGTAAGGAAGGCGAGTGTCCAGATGACAGGGCGGATGTCGGATGTGGCAAATGAGTCGAACTGCCCGTGTAGTCCGGCTACAGACGTGATTCCACCGAAGCCTGACATTGACTGAATGATGTATTCAAGAGTCCATCCGGCAACGACGGAATAGAAACTTAGAATAAGCATCGAGGCCAACAGTCCGAGATAGCCGACGATTCCCCACGGTTTTCCGGGCGCGAGTTTGCGGAATGCTCCGCGGATATTCAGCCCTGTATGACGTCCGATAATGAATTCGGCGCAGACTACCGGCACACCTATTATAAATATGAAAAATAGGTCAATGAGGAGGAATGCGCCTCCTCCGTGGACTCCCGCCTCGAAAGGGAAGCGCCATATGTTGCCGAGCCCCACGGCCGAACCGACGGTCGTCGCTATGACTCCGAGACGGGTTGCAAACTGTGCGCGTTTTTCAGTCATGTTTTAAACTTTGCAAGTTAGACATTTGAGTGTGGTTGAACCCATGTGTGGCTACACGTCCAAATTAAATTTTTACAATGTCGCAAAGATAAGGATTCTTTTTCTAATGCCGTCGGTGAGATACTATAAATTTTTATTGTGCTTTTCATTGTAATGTGTCAGTCTGGCTTATGATTTACAAAATGCTCAGGATCTGGTATCTGTAGGCAGATTCCTGAATCCTGAGCATTTGCGGTCGGAAAGAATATCCTATTCTTGGATAGTATAGAGATGTGATTATTTGAGAACCACGTTTTCAATCACACAGTTTTCGATGTTTTTGGTGTCGAATGACTTCGACGGGTCTATGGCCCAGATATCTTTGAATGTAAAATTGGTAAGAGTGTATTCGTCAATTTTCTTATCCTTATAGAAATCGCGGGTGCATTCGAGTTTGCCGTTTCTGAAAGTCACATTGTCGACCCCAGATGCCGGCATCGGATCGCGGTCTACTTTATTGAAGAATTGTTTCCACGTCTGGACTTCGACAGCATTGCGCACGCGACCTGTCGCTCCGTCGATTAATACATTGCGATATTGCTGCGGGGTGTCGGGGCGCATTTTGAATAGCAGCACATGGTAGGTGTCTTCAAATTTGCAGTCTTTCATAATGACATTTGAGCAGTCCCATGCCTCGCTTCCGAAGGTCACACCTGCATTTGTCTTGCCGAATGTGCAGCGGTCGATTATCACACGTCCGACAGGGCCGTTTCCTGCAATCGTGTCGACATATGTGCCCTTGCCGCCTTTCAGACAGACTCCGTCGTCGTTTACGTTCATATAACAATTGCTGACGAGCACATCGTTGCAGACGTCAAGGTCGATTGCATCGGTGCTCGGGCCTTTGGGATAGCCGTCGGTCGGGGCAAGTATGGTGACTCCGAGATATTTGATTCGCTCGCAATTATACAGGTGGTTTGTCCAAAATCCGGAATTGACCATGTGGATTCCGCTGACAGTCACATCCTTTGAATTAGAGATATAGGCCATTCTCGGACGCAGTGCTTCAAGATTAGTGCATTTGCGGTTGACTTTGCGTCGAAGCCAGAATTCGTCATAAAAGCGATGACCGTTTCCGTCTATCGTCCCCTCGCCTGAAATGGTGAAGCCGTCACATCTGTCGGCGTTGACAAGAGCGGCGAAATAGTCGATTGTCTGTCCTTCGAGGCGGGTCTTGACAATCTCATAGTTGGTAATCGCATCGCTGCCTTTGAGTTTACCGCCTTTTTGAATGTGAAGATGGGTTCCGGGTTTGAAGAATAGTGATCCGCTTAGGAATGTTCCTTCAGGAATGACAATCACTCCGCCTCCTTCGCCGGCGGCTTTGTCGATGACAGCTTGTAAAGCCGGAGTCTGGATGACAGTGCTGTCATTTATCACTCCATGATCAGTTACTACATATTTTTTGCCTAATTTATCAATCTGGGGAATTTCCGCATTGTTAAACCATGCGGGCACAGCGCTTCCGTCGGGAAATGTCTTGAATTCAGCACGTGAGTTAACGGCAAACAGCGAGAATAATGTAAGGGCGATAGCCTTGGTCTTTAAATTCATAAGTCTTCATTTAGAAATAAGATTGTGCAAAGGTAAACAAAAACAGCGATTTTTTATGCACAACAGTTCGGTAATTTTTGAGCAGGCATAGCTGTATCGCACTGATACACAATAGTTTGCATTGATATTGAATTGTTGTTGCATCTTATTGATATTCAATTGAATATGCAAATTTTACCGAACTATTGAAATAAAAAAACTTATTGGTTATATGTGTCTATCAATTCAGAGGAGTTGATAAATTGGTCTTTCTGCAAGAAATGTTAGCATATTTTGCCAAATTATAATATTATAAAAAAAGCAATGTGTAGATTTGATTGGTAATCAACATGTTTAGTCATTGTTGTTGAAAAATGATATTTTTGTGTGATAAAAAATAGTAAAAACATTTGGTAAATTCCAATTAAAGCACTAACTTTGCAGTGCTTTTGAGAGAAACGCATTGTTGATTGTGACAGAATCTTGAAAGTTCGGATTTGAAGAGTTAAAGTCCGAAAATATTGGAGAGATGGGTGAGTGGCTGAAACCACCAGTTTGCTAAACTGACGTAGGAGCAATCCTACCACGAGTTCGAATCTCGTCCTCTCCGCAATCTCACTTGATTATCAAGTGATTATCGAAAAAGTACACGAAAAGGTACACGAAACGACCCCGAAAGTCACATTTCCGGGGTCGCTTTTTTGTGTGAGTAACCACTACACACCCATAAAGAAAACGCCCGACAAGCTGCCGGGCGAATTGTCATTGTTCCCCTTTCGGGGCTTTCGCAACAATGATGTTGCAAAGGTAAGAATTTTTTTCAAAAGATGCGGCGCAACCCTGATAAAATTCTTTTTATCCAATTCAAGATTGGAACACGTTTCAAGTATAGAAGCGCAACCGCGCCGACGGCGACAATATAAAAGATGTACCGCCAACGCTTGGGGTCGGGCGCGGGTTGTTCGACACGATTGTTTGTTTCTTCGGCGACCGAAACATTTGCATTGCATTTGGATTCCTCTTGCTTTCGGGATTCCTTGCTTTCACCGTTGGTCTTGTTTTCCGATTCAATGACGGTTTGCCGAATTGATTTGATGTTGCCGGACACCTGACCGAAACCGGGAATGTTAACGGATGCGGTCGGGGGTGTTCGTGTCGGGGCGGGTTCGGGGTTATCCCTTACCATGTCGGGCGATGCCCTTGCGTCCGGCGAAGCTGCCGGGGTTGGGGTCGTGTCAAAGATGATTTCAGTTATCACGACTTTGCCGTGTTCCGTTCGGGTCGTGTCAACAACCGTTTCAGTTTCTTGCTTGGTCGTTTCCTGAACACTTGCCGATTCTACCGATACGGTGGTGGTCGCTTCCTGAACCTTACGGGTCGAAGCACACGACGCAAGCATCAGGGCAAGGGCGATGAAGAAGAACACACGTTTCATGGGCGAAATTCTTTTATCGCTTCAAGACGGCGCAACCATCCATTGATGAAGCGTTTGTTGGTGTGCTTCTTCAATTCGGCTTCCGTCGCCTTGCGTCCGATTTTGCGTTCATATTTTGCCACCGATTGCGCGGTGATGTCGTTTAAGAACTTCTTGCGGGCTTCAAAGATTGCGTCGAAAAGCTGCTGTGGGTTGGCGGCATTGACGGCGGCAAGGGTCTTTTCGCCGACGATGCCATCAGGTGTGACACCCAAGACACGTTGCGGAATTACAATGCCGTGCTTGCCTGACCCCCATACCCAATCGACAAGGATGTTTGCGACACCTTGCGACAAGATGCGGTCGGCTTTCCACCTATCCCAAAAAGCGGGCTTCAACACGCGGTCGCGCACGTCGGCATCGGTCAGCATTTTCAGGTCGGCAACATCAATGTCGCCGTCGCCGTCTTTGTCATAACCGACTTGCCGCCATGTTGCGATTGTTACGCCTTTGTTTGTCGCACCCCCGGCATCGGCGGGGTCATTGACAAAACCACCCTCAAATTTGAGAATGTAAGGCAATAGGGAATCAACATTTGCCATGTGGTTTAATGATTTGGTTTATTACTCGACACCGGGCGTTGCCGCCGGGGTGTCTTTGTCTTTGTTCCTTTAAGGGTGTTTCAGTTCGTGTAAGTCGATGTCAAAATGCCTTTCGGTCTTGTCAACCATTATTCGTTGTGCGATTTCCGCCCAACGCGCATCATTACAAGACGATTCGTTTTCAAGCATTGACCATATTTGCCAAAAACACACCGTTCCGGCAACGATATTAGGCAACATCATTGTCATATCGGGGAAAATGATTGTGTCTATCATATAAGCAAGCACGGTCACGGCATAGGCTTTCACAAGGGTAATGAAAACCCGTCCGGCATAATGGCTTTTGAACTTGCCATCGTTTGCACCGGGAAACTTCTTCTTGACGCGGCGCGACAATGCCCATGCCGTGTAACAATCAAGCAACACGGCGAGGGTGCAAACGATGATGAACGGGAATGTCGGGCGCAAGAATCCTATCAGTGCGCCGACCGCCCCCATCAGGTATTTGCCGACCGCCGAAAAAAGCGGATGGAGTTCGTTTGTCATGTTCAGGTGAAATTGAAACACTTGCCGACTTTGACAATGGTTGTGTCAATCGGATAAAGTTCAACGGGCGGTTCGCCCTTTTCGGCACGTTCCGCATTGATGGTCGAAATCTTAGCTTCTGCTTCTTGGATTCCCTCAATTAGAATATCCGACCCGGTGAAGCAACAACGCCTTTCGCCGTCGGGTGTGCCGTCGGGCTTCTTCACAAAGAAGTCACCGTGCGAATCGGCACATTCGTTGAACGACGCAAGAACGACTTGCATTTGCAGTCGCAAACCTGAATTGTTCTTGCCCGTGAACTTTGATTTTGAAATTTTGGTTTTCTCAATCAAAATCCGCTTGCCGAACAATTCTTCAATCTCGATTCCTTTTCCGATAATAGCCCCGGATTCAATTCCGAGGTTGCCAAACCTTGCCATTGTTAGTAAGTGTTAGTTAATATTAGTTTTTCAGGACTTCGACCAACGCCGCGTCGATTTCTTCGGTCAGGGTCAAGAAGTCCTTGTAACGCTGCACGGCTTCTTCATCGACCTTAATTCCGAAAACGTGCTTGTTGTAGGAATTTACAAGGTCAAATTCGGCGGTTTCATCCACAAGGGAACGGATGATGTCGCGCTTTAAGTTTGCTTTGGTCGGGGCGGCGAATGTCCTGACTTCATAGCACGACCACCCGGTTTGTGCTTCTTCCGCGTCGGCGGACTGAACGGCGATGTCACCGCTGGGGTTGCCCATTTCGGGCGTGATGTTGATGCGCACGATGCAAGACCCGTCATTGTCTTTTTCAAGCGTCAGGGGCTTTCCGTGCGTCATGTCGTAGTGCGCATTTGGCGCGATTGAAACTAATTTCATACGGCATTGAAGTTTTTAATTTGTTGAAAAGGTTGATTGAATTGCAGTATTTACACCATCCCCACCAACTGCAAATTTGTTGGCGATAGGCTTCTTTGGGCAACGGCTTCTTGCGTTTGTTCAAGTGCGCCACCCGGCGGCACAACCGTTGTTTGATAGATTTGCGCAATCGCGTGTGGGTGTGGTAAAAGACATAACCCAAAAAGTCGATGCCCCGCGAATCGACGGGGAACACTTGATAATTCTTTTTGACCGTCAGTTTCAACCCGGCGACATATTCCCGGATGTCGTGCAATAGTTGATGCAAGGTTTCCTTGTCGGCGGCAAGAATCACAATATCATCGGCATATCGAAAGTAATACTTCACCCGCTTTTTCTCTTTCAACCAATGGTCGAAGTAAGCCAAAATCAGGTTCGCAAGGTATTGTGACAAGTAGTTGCCAATCGGCACACCCCAACCGTCAAACGCAACAACCTTTCCGTCAACCTGAACGAAATTTCGGATGCTCAAACCGGGATTGTCGGTTGAATCAATGATTTCATCAAGAAGTGCAAGCAATCGTGCGTCCTTGATTTTGCGACGCACGATGCTTTTCAACACTTCATGGTTTATTGACGGATAGAACTTGCGGATGTCGATTTTCAGGCAATACCGTGTGCCGTCCTTATCTTCACGCAACGCCCGGCGGACTGCCTTTGCGCAAGCGTGAATCCCGCGATTCTTGATGCAAGAATATGTGTCTTTTGTGAACACCGACACCCAAATGGGTTCAAGCACGTTCATAATCGCGTGGTGCAAGATTCGGTCGGGAAAGTACGGCAAGCGATAAATTAACCGCTCTTTGGGTTCATAGATTGTGAAAACGTGATAAGGCGATGTCTTGAAAGTTCCGTTCTTTAATTGCTCATGTAGCGCAAGAATGTTGGCTTCACGGTTCTTGTCGTGAAGCTGCACACCATAAGTCCGCACCTTTCCACGTCTTGCCCGTTCATCGGCAAGACGTAAATTGTCAAGACTTATGACCTTTTCAAAAAGGTTGTTCAAACGCTTCATATTTGCTTGAATAATAGGCTTCTTCGGTTGCCCTACCAAAGCCGTTCAACGTGATTTATTTTTTGCCGTGGGTCGCCCCACTCATTCATCCCCGGAATGGGATGTTTTTGTGGCAAGGTTTCAGGTGATGCAACTATATTTTTACAAGCATAGCTGAGAACCGATATTCGCATTCGTATTCGACGGCGTATTATTCGTATTCGCATACACGAAGCCTGCATTCGCACCATTATTCGCATTACCGCTGAACAAAACACCGCGACACCTGACAACCCAATTATTTTCATTTCAAGATTCGCTTAAAATGCTTTCGGGAAACGATTTCCGCTTACGCGGCGGGGTCGATTGGGTAAAAGCAAAGCCGAGAACCGACATTCGCAGTCGTATACGACGGCGTATTATACGTATACGCATACACGAAGCCCGCATGCGCACCATTATTCGCACTACCGCCGAACAAAACACCGCGCGTTGCTGAACCACTTGCGGGGATGTTCGTATAAAAGTAGTCGCAGAAATAGGTTGTTGACCCGCCACCAACTTCAAGGGGCATGATTTCGCCATGTTCGCCAAGAATCAGGGCTTTTACATATCCCTCTTTGCGGGGCAAGTTGCCGCGCAACTGATAGTCCGACCCGATGGTGCTTGCGAATGATTCCGGGTTGTCACACACGAAAAATTCCGACAAGCCTCCGGCGGCATCTGACTGAATGTTGCAAAGGCAACCATCTGTCCATTTCCATATATGCCCGAAAGGATTTGTCACACCACGATACGACGGCACTTGCACCGTTAGGGCTGAACCATATTCAGCGGGCAATTCGTAAGGCACAACGCCCGTGTGATTGCCCAACGAAAGGGTGTGACCGCAAGGGATGAAAGGGTTGTAACCATTCCATGTATTCCACGCCGTGCCGTTAAGAGTTGTCACACCCGCGCCAAGTCCGCCTTGATGGAATCCGTCGGCGGTCAATGCGGCGTTGAAAGCTGCTTGCGAATTGAAGTTGCAATATTCAATCGCAAAGAACCACCACAACTTGCGGTGTGTCTGATACAAGTTGCAGTTCCACGACACCGACCCGCGCTTGCGGGCGTATGCGCGGAAATTGGTCAGGCTGATAGATGTTGCCGGGCGACCTAACAACGTGTGGTCGGTTGCATCGAAAGTCGCATTGTTATTGCCGCCGCGATAATCGACATCGTTGTTGACCACGGCGCAAAGGGTGTTTGTTGACCTCTGCACGCACGCTTCATCGGCGGAAACATAGTCTTTGCGCCACTTGATGAAGCCCGGCAAGGGTTGGTCGGACATCAGGGCGCGACACTTGTTGCCGTCCATTTCAAAACGCATATAAGCGTCGGGCAACTCAACCATGAATTGACCGTCTGCCCCGGTCAGGTTTGCCGCCGCGCCGTTGTCGCGCTTTGAAGAATCGTTTGCGTGTAAGTAGTAGTTGACCGTTCCGTTGTCGCGTAAAACGCAACGTCGCATAAGTGACTGCACGGGCAAAGACTTGTGAAGTTCATCTTTGCCGACACGGGTTGGGATGGGATTTGAAACGGTCTTATCCCATTCGATACCGTAATAATAGTCATAAGCGAATGTGGGCGTTGTGTCGCCCATTCCGATTAAAAGACCCATATTAGAAGCCCCATTTTAGGTTAATATTAGCCAACGACGTTGGCGCGATTTCTCTCACGATTTCAGGATTCCACCCGCAGTTGAATTGCGTTTCGATGAAATCACCGTCAGGCATCCCCGCAAGTCGCACGGAAAGCACGACCGGGGCGATGCCGTCGTTCTTGATGTTGAAGCACTGACCGTCCGGCAATGAAAAGCCGGAATCAGTCAGGGCAACGACACCCATTTTGCCAATTTGGGCGGAAACTTGTTCGCCCGACCTTGTTGTGTTCATTTCGTTTTCGATTTAGTCGATGCAAAATTACTTTAATGTGTCGCACTATAAAACACAGTTGAATAAATAAAGCATAACTTCACGCGATAAGGGCTTCAAGGCGGTTGATTTCATCGCGGATTGATTGCCTTTCCCGGTGCAATTCCGCGATGTCATAAGGCAATGAATCACCGACCAAAGATGCTTCATAACACTTTGTTACCTTGTAGTCCGAATCTGCAAGTCCGGCTTTTAGTTCGTCGATGCGGGCTTGTGTCGCCACGGGGTCAACCTTGATTTCCCACGACTGCACGACACACCCATCAACGACGGCGAATGAATCAACCGCGACAAACCCGGTTTCCGTTTGCGGTTGTTCGGTCGGCACAAAATTGAGAAACCCGGCATCCCGAAGTTGTGCCATTCTTTCGCCAAGCGACGGCGGACAAAAGCGAATGTCCGCCGTGCCATCAGGCAATATTTTTGCTAATTCCATAATCGTTAATAATATCGTGCAATTACCGTCCAGCGTCCGGCATAATATCGCAAGCGGATTGAATCGCCCTTTGCCATGTCAAGTGTCGAAATCGTGCCGCCGTTTTGATTATACATTTGACCGCCTGATTGCGATGTGAGAACAACCGTATTTGACATGAATGGGTCACACACGATTTCCAAGTCAAATTGAATTGCGGCATTATCGGTCATTCGGTCAACCGTTGTTTTTGTCGGCATTCTTACGGGCAATCTCGACACGGTATTGGTGGTGAAATAATATTTGTGTGTAATACCAATCCATGATTCGATTATATCCGTGTAAGCCTGACCGATGTAACCCTTTTCAAACAAGGCAACCTTGCCGACATTGAATTGATTTCCGAATACGGCAAGTGCTTTCGGACGATACCAATATTCGTTTTGTTCATCGGCGGTGCTGTTATGTTTGTGTTGAACTTGAAGTGCCGTTCCCATGTCGCCCGTCTGTTCAAACAATCCGTTGAACGGATAGCCCAAAGAGTTAAGGCAACCGACAAGAACTCGTTGTGTATTGTTTGCAAAGCGGATGAAACTATTTGTCAAGCAAAGTCCGTTTGTTGTGTCTGATTCGGACGTTGTGCCGCTGCCGATTTGCCCGGTCGCAATTTTGAACCCACCGATAAAGCCGGAAATCGCATTTATAACGCCCTCGACGGTTGCTTTGGTCATAACAACCGACCCGTCTTGCATAACCCGATAAGGCGCGGTTGCTCGATTCTCAAAGGATGCACCAGCCCAAAAGCGAATCGACGATGCCGCCGTTCCCTGCCCGGTCATACCCGCAAGGATGCTTTTGTTGTCGCCCGCAACCTGAATCGTGCCGGACGTAACAATGCCGCCGTCGATGGTCGTTTTGGTGTTGTCATAATACACCGCAACAACCCAATCATTGACATTGTATGATTGCCCGGCGGCTTTTGCAGTGACACAACGGCGCAATTCTTTTCCGTCCACCCAAAGGTCGCCGATGTCATAAGGTGGGTAAGGGGTTGAAACGAAAACTTGACGTTTGCCGTCGGCGGTGTCTTGTGCTTTCGACGCTGCTTCATAAGCTGCAATGGCTTTTTCATCCTGAACAAGCGTCCATTCGCATATCGGTGTCCGCAACCCGGTTTGCGGATTGAGGGCATAAGCGATAATCCTATAATATTTTAGTTGCTTTGCAGATGGTTTATACCACATATCGCCGCAATGCTTTTCTTTAAGAACGGGTGTTGTCCATGCGGTCGCCGGGTCGGACTCCTGAAACCATGTTTCAATCTTTCCGTCGATTTGGGTTGTCAGGTTGTCGATAGTGTCGTTGTAACTCCCATTGATAAAGTTGTTCAACGCTGAATCATCGGTGTATTTTGAAGCCTTTTCCCAATCGCTTGACGTGAAAGAACCTGAACTTCGGGCGGTCTTGCATCGGAATATGTCGCCGCTTGCGCCCTGAACCCAAAGGTCGCCGACCGAATAAGGGGGATAAGGTGTTGACGTGAAAATGCGGGCTTTGGAGTTTGCCGCGTCAAGGGCTTCTTGCGCCAATGACAAGGCTTGCGCCAATTCCGTATCTTCCAACTCTTTCCAATAGTAATAATCAGTCTTTGACAACGCCGCGCCCGGACGCGGGCGCACTTTGCCTTTGACATATCGCCAAACTTTGCCCGATTCGGTGTTATAAAACAAGTCGCCCAAATGCTTTTCACGTTCAGTTGTGCCGCCGCTTGTGGTGTCGGCTTCAATCCAATCTTTCGCGGGTTCATTGGCTGTTGCCAACGGCGTGATGCTGTCCGGGGTCGGGTCAACGGTATAAAACCATTGTTCAATCACGCCGTCAAGCTGCGATTGGATTTCCGAAAGAAGCCCCGGCAAGGTGTTGTTGATGAAATCCTTGCTTTCAAGGGCTTCTTGCCCCAATTCTTCAAGGGTCTTTTCTTCTCCGTTGGAGTTGAACACGATGCGACCGCCGATTTCGGAATTGTCCAAATCGAAGTATGTTTCACCGTCGGCGGATTCGATGCGCCCGGTCTTGATGAACCGCCCGTTTATCATGGTGAATCCATAAGTCAGGGCGACGGAACGTGCCTTGATGTCAGGGTCAACGGAATTGATAACACCTATCCAAAACCAATAATAATTGGCATCCTCGTTGACCTTGTGTTGTGCGGTCGTGATTTGAATTGTGCCGTCTTGTCCGGCTTTGTTGCACCGGGCATAAATATAAAATGCTTGGGTGTCGGGGATAAGGGTGATTTGACCGTCTGCAAGCACCCACGACACCGCCGATTCCTCGTTGATGGTGTAATGGGTCAGCACACCGCCTTTCCACCTGAAAATGCGCGGATTTCCGTTATAATTCGGCTCAAACACCGTGTTTGTCAACCCGAATTGCATTGATTTCGCGCCGACGGATAATGCAAGCGTATCAATCGAATTGGGCTTGATTTTGTCGGTGTAATAATCACCCTCCGGGTCGAAAACCATGTCAAGGACTTCACGACTTGACCGCCAATTTGCGCGGGCGCGGGCGGGGTCTTTAAGATTGTTGATTTCCAAAATCTTGTCAATGTCGATGATGTCGGAAATCACCCGGTTGGTGATGGTCGTTGTCACCGTGTCCGATATGGTCAAGTTATATTCGTAAGGGTCAAGGATGTTGCGCGTGATTGCCTTGATGCGAATTGCCTTGTCCACGTCAATGTCAGGGTCTTTAATAGGCACATAATCCCCCGGCGCAAAGACGTTGACAATCCCGGCTTCCGTCGCAAAGTTCTTTTCGATGTAAGCCTTTGTGACGCTGACCGAATATTGCACTTTGGGTTGCGCGTTTTGGTCGTAATACTTTGTTCCGGCTTCCAAAAGTTCGGCTTCCGCCGCGCTTATCAGCTCCGGCGGCAAAGTGATGTCCACAATCTTATATTCATTTCCCGTGGCAAACTGAAACGCCGCCGACGTTTCGGACGGGAACACGTCGCCCCGGTCGTCGGTGAACTTGCGCAAGGTGATTTTGTGCGTCGCGTGGTCATACTTGGCAATTTCAAATTCATATCCGGCAAGATTGCCCGTGTTGAAGTGAACCTTTGCGGCGACCCCATCAAGCAAATATTTGGTCGTTACCCCGTCGGCTTCCTTTGCGTTCAGGTCAAACGAAATGGTCGGGTCGATAAATTCAAGGACGGAATCGCCGACCGACTGAACGTGACCCGTAAATGTCGGCTTGATGTTGTCGAAGTGCTTGCGACCCTCAAAGATGCCATATTTCGCCACCGCTTCGGGCTTCTCAATGTAAGATTGCCCCTTTGTCTTGCCCGGCAAGCAAAGGCGGTCGGCGCGATATTTAGACGTGATATTGGACGCGCTGCCATAGACTTTAAGACGGGTCACGATGTTTGCAGATGAAACATTGTCGCGGCTCATCATGTAAAGCCCTTTGTTTTTGCCAAATTCAAGTGTGAACGGCAAAGTCTGACTTGCCGAAAGGATGTTCAGGACGTAAACCGACCCGTCAACGGCAATATCGAAGAAAAGGGATTCGCCGAATTTGCCCATCAGGGATTGAAGCACCGAAAGGCAATTATCGGATTCGCCGAAAGTCAATGTGACATCGCTTGCGGTTTCAGGGCAAGAACCCAAACGCCATTTGCCGGGGAACACACGGTTTGCATTGGCAATAAGCACCGTCAGGAATCGGTGTAAATCGCCCGTCAGGGAATCGCCTTGAACGTCTTGCAAGTTGTTGTTGGTCGTGTCGATGGTCACGTCATAGGTTGCCCGCAAAAGGTCATATTGCACACCCTCGAATTGCAATGAATATTGAAATTCGTGCATCCCGGTTTTCTTCGGCTTGGGCAAGCGGTTAAGGGTGTAATCACGCCCGAAAACGCTTATCTTGTCGCCGATGTCATAGCGTTGGGGGAATGGCGATTCAACGGTGATGTCCACCGTGTCGTCGCCGTTCAACGTCCAATTCTGCCGGGCTGATGTAACGGCGGTTGCCGTGCGCCGCGATTGAAGCGGCACACGGTTTCCGTTGCGTTTTGTGATAATTAGATTTTCTCCCATACGACAATCGCGTTGGTTTCAAAATTGCTGATTTCGTCGATGCAACCCGTTATCACCGGGAAATAATCGCCGTTGGTTTCATAGTTATGGGAAATCACTTTGTCAGTTCCGAACACGTCATAATCCACCGTGCCGTCGCCCCAATAGATGTTCACATATTTGCGGGTGGTCAGTTTGATTGTGCAAGTCTTTGTCGCTTCACCGACGCGGATGTGCTTCAATACTCGCTTGACGGGTTCGGGTTCAATCAATTTCAACTTGAACGTGCCAACCATAAGATTGTCGTTCCATTCTTTGGTGATTTCAATTGCGTCCTTGCAATAGACTTCATAAACAAGGGGCTTGACGGGGTGAACGTCTATAACAAGACGTTGTGTGCCTTTCTTGTCGAAAAGACGTTCAAAGGCGGCAATTTCGGTGATGAAGTCGATTTTTGAAGCTGCCTTTTTGAAGCACGACAATGTGATTTCGCGGGGTTCATAGAACTTGTGCATCAGGTCAACCGCTTCACCGTGGTAATCATCCCACGAAATTGAAGCCGGGTTTTTGAGTTTCGGACGGTTCAAGATGCCGTCGGACGCTGACACATAAACGCCGTATGTTTTGAAGTCTATGCCGTCAACAAGATATGCGATTTCTTTGTTGTTGGCGACTTCATCCATCAGGTCGGTTTGCGACAATGCGACATTGAACACCTTGACATCATCAAGAAGCCCAAAACCGTAGTCGCCGGAATAGGTGTCTTGATTCAGGGAAATGCCAATGGGTGTTCCGGCTTTCGTTACTGACTTGATAAGGGTTGAGTTCACATAGAAGTCGTAAACCGTGCCGTGCTTGACAAGGGCGACGGAATACCACGACCCCGGCGTTGCTTCAAACGAAAATTCGATGAAGTTTTTCAGCCCGGCAAAGTTGATAAGCCATATCAGCTTCGACGGCGACCCCGTGAATTTTATTCCGGGTTGAACCCACGCAAGAATCGTGAAATCCACACCCAAGTTCGGCAAGATGTTCTTTGACACCTCGCAAGTGTCGTTTCCGGCAAAGGAAATGGCATTACCATTCTTTCCGGCGACAAAGTGCGCCCCATTCACCGTACCATCGGCACGGTTTGGCGAATAATCGTAAGCGGTCAACGCTCCGTCGCTTTCGTCAAAGGGCATTTGAAAGATGCTGTTTTCGGTGTTCATTCCTTAATAAGTTTTTTGATTTTTAACCCGGATTTTCACTTGTGCTTCGGCTTCCTCGACAACGATATTGACGCGCCCGCCGTCGCCATATTTGTTCACACACACTTTTGCCCGGTCGTGCGCGTGGATGTTGACAACTGAATTATCGAACACATCAATCATCACAAAGGCATTGTCGGCGGCAACCACGTTCAATTCGGCGTGATGTTTGGCGAATATTTCGGTAACATTGAAATTGTTGGTCTTGACAACTCCGAAAGTCGCCCCAAGACACACGCATTTGGGGCTATTTTCGACGCTGATTTCAGAATCGACAAACACACCCATCCGGGGCGCGATGTCCGCGAAATGGGCTTTTATGAAATTGTTGGTCGGATAATCATTGCGTAAGCAAAAGTCAATGCCGCGCAAATACATATCGACCATTGCTTCACGGTCGTTCAACGACCGCAAGGCGGCAAGCCATTCTTTGCAAATTCCTTTCTTCTTTGCTTCTTTGGCAAGGGTTCTTGATAGTCCTTTTTCCATTTCTTTTTCAGGTGTTTTATTTTATGCCAACCCTTGCGACCTTAAAGAATCGCCGCCGTTGGATTCAAGAATTGTAATGATTCGGTCAATCTTGGCAAGATGCTTATTGAAAGACGTATTGGCGGCAATCGTATTGAGGACAAGAAGTTGTTGGCGCAAGATGTCTTTGATTTCAAGTTGATTGATGCGCACGGCATTCATTTGTCCGGCAACCAATGACGCGGTTTCCTCGGAAACGCCCTTGACCGCCCCGGTTAAAGACGTGTCGGCATCTTCTTCGTCGGTCAGGTCTTTGAATAAATCCGAATAGATGCCCAACGCTTGATTGAAGTTGTTGGCGGCGGCTTGCACCTTTGCTTTGAATGCTGCAATCTCGGAATCGGTCAGTCCATCGAAAACGAAATCATCACCGTTCCAATAGCCCATCGAATTTGTCAGGTTGTCAAGTGCGCCTTGAAGTTGTTGTTCAAGGAACTTTTTCTTCAACTGATTCACGATAGCATTCTTCAACACCTCGTTCACCGTTTCTTCAAAGGCTTTCGCGGCGGATTCGCCCTTTTCAAATGCACCAACAAGGTTTTCGGCAAGCTGCGCGGAAAAGTCCTTTGCATTGGTCTGCAAAAGGTCGTTGGCGATTTCATCAAGCATATCTTGAATTGAACGGTCAAGTTCGGCAATCTGCTCTTGATATTCGCGGATTTTGCCGTTGTCCGTTTTCTTCTTGCTCCGTTCATCGTTAATCATTCCGTAAAGATGCGCTTGTTGTTGTTGCATATTACGGATGGCGGCTTGCTGATTCTTGTAAACTTCACCGCCCAAAGCCTTGTTGATGTTCCATTCTAATTGTTTGTAAGCGGTTGAAAGAATGTCGATTTGTTCCTTGTGCTTCTTGATGGATTTTTCGGCTTTGCGGTCGCGGGAATTGAACAAGTCGAATGCCGATGATAAAAGGGTAATTGAACCCTGAATCACGGCAAGGGGATTGCCGGACGCGATGCCCTCGGCTGCTTGCGATGCGCCCGAAAGGATGCCGCCGATGTCGCCAAGAATCGCGGACGTTTCTTCATCCATCGCAACGCCCATCTTTTCCATGCCTGACACAACCGAATCGAATGTGCCGGAAACAAGGCTTAATGTTGAACCGACATTTGAAAACACATCTTTCAACGCATCTTTCATCATGTCGCCCGCCGACTTGCCGGATTCGACCTTGCGAATAAGTGCGTCGATAACTTGCATCGAATTTCCGACATCAACGCCCATGTCGATTTTGCCTTGCAATTGGGCTTTCTTGCTTTTCAGGTAGTCAAGATATGTGCCGCCCTGCGCAAGAAGCCCAGAAAAGGCATCTTGCGACCCTTGCACAAGGTCTTTATTGCCCGACTGAATCCACTTTGCATAAAGTTTGTATTCATCTTCTTTGGCTTTGAGTTCCGCCAAGAACGGGTCATTGTCATTCGACAATAACTTATTATCGGAAATTTGACGGCGCAATTCTTCAAAGGCATTGCCCAACGCCTTGAACGGATTGCGCTTGTTGATTTCTTCACGCGCCTTTTCAAGCTGCTCATTGATGGCGGCAAGGTCAGCGGGGTTGAAGTCGCCCGAAAACTGAATCTTTTGTTCCTCGATGTCTTTAATAAGACGCTCGATTGTGGATGTGGTCAAGCCCTCTAAATTGCCGAAAAGAAGTTGCCAATCGGCTGATTGGGTCAATATCTCATTCGACAACTTGGAAAGTTCATCTTGTTCGGCATGGGCAATCCGGGCAAGCATTTCTTGGTCGCCGTGTTCACGGGCAAGGCGGCGTTCTTCATCGTACTTTTTAGCGATGGCGGCGCGTTTCTGCTCATAACCCGTGTATTGTTCAACCAACTTGTCATAATCGGCATCACCCGTTCCGTCGGTGTCCTTTTCATATTGACGGCGGCGGTTGGCAATGGCGGCATCGACACTTGCCCGGTCTGCGTCCGTTGTGGCGGCGGCACGGGCGCGGTTAAGCAATTCCATGTCCTTGTTGAATTGTTCTTCAATCGCGCGGCGTTTGTCGGTGTAAGACGCAAATTCATCAAGCAATGCTTCGGTCTGCTCCTTTGCTTGTTTCCGGGCATCCTTTTCGGCATCATCCAAGATGTCGGATTTGCCGTTGTCGATGTCTGTTCCGTCTTTGGCAAGTTCTTGTCGGCGACGCTCGATGATATTCAACATTTCAATCACCGATTTGGCATTGGTCAGTTGCTCGGACAACTCTTGATTGAATTGTTCAAGGACGGTGCGTTTCGTTTCTTCGGCGATTTGGTCGTTCAGGGTGCGCAACTGCTTGTTCTGCTCCTTTGTCCGGGCGGCAACATCGACCGCCAAGATTTGGTCGCGTTGCTTCTTCAAATAGTCAATGTAGGTCGCGCCTTGTTCAAGAAGTCCGGCAAACTCCTGATTGGCGGATGCAACAAGCACGGAATCGCCCGAATTTACCCACTTCAAAAAGCGTTGATATTCGGCTTTGCGCTTCTGCAACTTTTCCAAGAACGGGTCGGTCTTTGCACCACCCCCGCCGCCGTTGCGGTTGTTAGTTGTTCCCGTGATTGCATCGGCTTTTTTTTGCAAAGCGTCGATTTCGCCCATCACTTTTTTGTAAGTGTCGGCATCAAGGGATTTCAAAAGTTCTTCACGCTTTGCGGCGATTTGTTGGTTCAGGTCGCCAAGTGACCCGGCAACAACTTCGTTGGTGTCAATCATTGCGTCAGCAAGAATTTGTGTGCCGGATGCTTCGGCTTGACGTGCCTTTTCAAAGTAATCGCGCATTTCAGCTTCCAAACCGATTGCTTCATTGGTCAACTCGGTTCGCTTTTCGCGCAACATCTTTGCGCCCGCGCCGCCATAAGAAAAGATTTCTTCAAGCCAATTCAATGACACATTTTCGGCATCTTCACGCTTCTGCAAGGCTTCTTTCAACTTTGCCATGCCCATTTCGATATATGCAAGGGCTTTCGCCTTTTCGATTTGGGCTTGAATGAATGCTTCCTTGTTGTTGACAAGGGCATTTTCGGCGGCGGTCACACCATCAATCGAAATGCCCAATTCGTCAAAGGCTTGCTTGTTCTTGCGAATAAATGCTTCCTTTGCTTCGATGTTGTCGCCCAACGCATCCCAAGCGGCGGAAAGTTCTTCAATCTTGCCGATGGGCTTGTAACAATTTTCGACAAGGGCTTTTGAAAATTCTTCTTGCGCTTTCTTCGCTTCGGCGGCTTTGCTTGAAAAGTGAGAATACAAGCCGATAAGGGCGGATATTCCGGCAAGAATCCACCCGAACACGGGAATTGACTTAATCGCCGCGCCGACCATACGGAAAGCCCCGGCAAGACCAATGTTTGCCGCCGTTCCCGCCGTTGCGGATGCAGCTTGCGCCCCGGTCGCGGCGGTGTTTGCGCCCTGAACTGCCGTGTTTGCGGTGGTTGCGGCGGTTGCCTGACCACGGGCGGCGGCATTTGCGCGGTTGGCGGCGGCACTTGCTTCGTCTGCGGCGGCATTTACCCCGGTTGCCGTGGCGTTTTCGGCTTGTGCGGCGGTGTTTGACTGAATCGCGGCGGTTTCGGCGACTTGGGCATTGCGTCCGACTTCAAGAAGCCCGTTCCACCACTCTTTGAGGCGACCGACCGTGCCAAGCATGAAAGCGGAATCCTTGTTCAATGCTTGCGACACTTGCATCAAACCATTTGTCACCGCCATAATCGACTGCGTTTTCAGCATGATTTGTTGCAGATTTTCGGATTCTTCACCGAAAAGACCAGCCATGCCCGCAACGGCGGAAAAACCGCCCGTCAAGCCCGTAAGACCCGACATGACACCCGCGAATCCGGCATCATCGTTGGCAAGGATGTTGGCTTGTGCTTGCGCGTCGCCCCACGCATCAGTCAGGGCGGCGACTTCTGCCCGCACTTCCCAGTAACGTGCTGTGTTTCGTTGTCCGGCGGCTTCCATCTCGACCATTTCCATCTTCAATTCGCGCAACCGTTGACGCAAAGATGTTTGCGATTTGGCGTTTTCTTCCACCGCCTTTTGTTCGGCAAGCATAGCATCGCGGGCATCGTCAAGTTCGCTTGACTGATTCCGCAATTCGTTCAAAAGCTGCTTGCGTGTCGCAATTTCGCCTTGAATCGCCTTTTGTTTGTCTTTTAAGGCTTTATATTCTGCCGACCACCCGTTTTTCTCCCATTCTTGCGATGAAAGTTGTTTCAGGGCTTCAAGTTCATCTTCAAGTTTCCAAATCGCCGTTTCTTGCTTTTCGCATTCTTCACCGATTTGCCCCAGCATCGTGCCGATTTCGGCAACCGTCTTGTCAACGGTATCACCGACACCAACCATGCCGTCGGACAAACCTTGAACACGGCGCAAGGTTTCTTGGATAGCTGCTTCAAGTTGGGCATTGTCCATGTCGGATGTAAAGGACAATCCGCCGCCGTCAATATCTGACATGTTTACATCATTGAATTTACATAACTTAAAACTTGTTGTTGGTTGCTTTCCGAAAGGGCGATTTCCTGAACATCCGGGTTTGAATCGGTGTCATAACTCGGTGCATCAACCATCATTCTTTCGACAAGACCCCACGCAACGCCATTCATCAAATAGTCATAAGTCCACCCGAAATGCGCACACAACGCACCCCGGCGACCGTGCGGGCTGTTTAGACCTTTTTGTTTTCCTCTATCCGAATCGGCGTTGTCGTGCGGTCGATTGTTGACATCAATCGAATAGAGTTCATAAAATCCCCCATATTGGACATTGAATTGACCAACACGGCGAATTGGTGCAATCGCGACGGCTTGATTTGTCGGGCGAATAGTTCGGTCAGTTTGTTCAACTTCTCGGTGTCCTCGACCCAATGTGGGAATCCGCCCTTGATACTGCATTTCAGGCGGTCAACGCCAAGAACGGCGATTGCGACAATGCGGGCGCAACGAATTGAATGTTCATGCGCCATTGTGCGGGCTTTAACCATCGCATCATCGGATTTCAACGCCGTTTCATCAATGGTTAATTCTATCCATTCGGCTGAAAGGCGGTCAAGGGTTGAAAGGGTCGGTTCTTCGATGGTGAACTTGCGCGTCACCTCGACAAGCCGACGTTTGCGGATAAGCCCGAAAAATCGCTTTTCGGTCACAACTTCGGTGTCCTTGACCTCAAACGACACACCCTTGCGGATAAGGGCATTCAATTCGGCTTTTTCTTTTTCAAGGGGTGTTTTGTTTGCTTCTTCCATTTGCTTTGTGAGAATTAAGGAAAAACGCCCCCAAAGGGTGCTTGAAACTCTCCGGGGGCGTTGTCGATGGTTCTTGCGCTCCCCCGCTTATTCGTGGGGGATTCCGCGTAACGCCTTGCCGGATGATACCGCCATCGGCGTAACGGTGAAGTCCACAAGGAAAATGCCGGATGCCGTAAGGTCGGCATTGATGACCGCTTCGATGTCGCCGTTGGGAATCTCGAAGTCAAGACCTTGTTCAGTTATGACCTTGATTGCCTTGTTTGCAACAACTTCGTTGCCATCGTAACCCCAAACGGGTTTGGTGGTTGTACCGACATTTTCGCCGCCGACATAATCCACAAGGTCTTGCACGGACGCATCCATGATTGAGAACACAAGGGTTGGGATTTTGCGCGATTTACGGCGCACTTCGGGTGCGGCTTTGCCTTCCTCAAAGTGTTCCGTCACGTCGGATGAATCCTGCGCGATTTTGGCGGTGTCCTTGTAGGTCTTGCCAATCTTTGCAAGCGTCGTGGGCATTACACCCGACGGGGCGGCTTCTCCCACCTGAATCTCGCAAAGACCCAGCGTGATAAGGTTGGTTTTGTTGGTTGTAGCCATATTTGTTGAAAATTAAGTCGTTTGAATATTCCAATCAATCCGAATGTTCATAAAGTGCTGCTTGCAATTCGGCTCATACATTGTTGTGGTCGATTTGGGGATTGCTTTTATCCCCGGCAAGACGGTTTCACGAACTATCTTCAAGACTTCATGGGTTAGCACATTCAGGCGCGGACGGTTGGCGGACACTTGCATTTTCCCGTTGATGTTCATGGACACGTCAGGAACATAGATGTTGATGTTGGACGTGCCTATTTGGGGCAATGCGTCCGCTTCAAGGTCTATTGTGTTCACGACAATATCTTCTTCGGTTGAATCTTCGGGGCGACCGTCGCCGACATATATGCCGCCTTTGTTGGTCGTTTTCCCGGAAAGCAACTGAAACAAGATGCCATCCGTGTCAATTGGGGTTTTCAAGTTGTCTTTCATTCGGCTGCTGCTTTTATGTCGCTGATTAGTTTTTCTAACATCCGGGGCAATTCCCGTTGTGCAAGATGTTCGGCACTTGATAGCACGTTATATCCTTTTGCTTCGACGTATGCCGCATAATTCATTCCGGCGACCACAACAAGGGCGATGCCCTTTGTTTCCTTGCCGACCTTTTCCGCAAGACTTGAACCCGCCTTGATGCCGTTTTGCGCCGCGTTGGATTCCGCGCCGCTTGCCGCGTCAAATTGGGTGTGAAGCGCAACGCCATCACGGAATATCATGTAACCCGTCGATGAAAGCAACGCCCCGGTCTGCATCATGTAACCCTTATTGTTTCGGGCTTCAATCAGGCACATTTCACCCAACCTTTGCAATCGCGCGATTTGCTTCTTCTCGACCATTGCCAAGAATGCGTCAAGGCGTTTTTGCACGTCTGCACGGGTGAAATTCGGTCTTATAGCCATAGCCGACAATGAAGTTGTGCGGGGTCAAAGTTCAGGCAAATGCCCTCTATTCGGACACTTTCGCAATCTCGGTCGTTTGCAATTACCACCTTTGCGCCGATGCTTACTTTCGGGCAAGATTTGGGGCATTGAATCAGGGATGTGGCTTTGTGGTATTCACCGCCCGCAACCTGAAATTCCGCCCCGCGTCCGTCCGATTCTTCACGACACATTGAAAGGAACTTGCGCGACACATTCGATGCCGTCCAATTGCCTTGCTCATCCTGAACCGACGAATCAGCAACTTCGATGAAAAGGAAATGCGGATATTGCTTCACGATTGCCATAATCACCAAAAGTTTGAACGGTTACGAATTTTCGGTTTTGCTTCCAACACGTTTTCTTTGCCAAGTTCACGACAAATCGCGTTATACCACAATTTCACCGCATCCATGTTCCACGAAATCGAATATCCGCCCTCGGAAACATTCTGCATCATCGACGCAAGGACAACCGACACACGGTTGTATGCGGCAAGGTCGCAAGCTGCGATGTCGGCGGGCGCGTCTGCGTCCATTCCGGCTTTAAGTAGTATCACGTCAATGTCAGTGTCGGACACGTTCAGGTTGCCCAAGCTCATTGACAAATATTCCTTGTTGGTTTTTGTTGCCATGTCGAAATCTTGTTATAACCGCCGGGGAATCATCCGGGGAATCAACCCCGGCGGTTGATGTTAGTTTTTAGTCCACGATGTAGCGTTAATCTGCATCAGGACGGAACGACCCGAAAGTTTCCACGCGGGGAATGCGTTTGCGATGCCCTCGGTGACTTCCTTGACGGGGGTTGCGTCGTCGGAATACTTCTGCACAAGGGTGTGACCGTGCATAACCTTTTCGGCAACGCTGCCGGGGCGTTTCTTTGCTTCGATGGGCTTCTTCCAAAAAGTTGTGCCAAGCACTTTGCTTTCCGAAAAAAGAATCACATCATCTTCAAAGGGGTTGCCCGTGATGCGTGTGCCGTCGGCAAGTTCAACCGTGATGTCTTGGTCAATCACGATTATCTGCAAGCCACGGAAAGTTTCGGTGCGCTTTGCAAGATAGGCGTTAACCGTCTGCAAGTTGGGCGCATCGTTGGTGTCGGTCAGGTTCTGAACAAGGGTCGCGCAACGCTTGTAAACCTCTTCTTGCGATGCAAGTTTTTCAAAGGTTTCCACGTTCATAAACGCAAACTTGTACTTCGCGCCGTAGAGAGTGCGCCCAAGTTTCAGGGCTTTGGGGAAATCCTTTGTTAAGGGCTTGCCCGAAGTGCCGGACGCATAGGACGTTGTAACGCCGATTTTCTGTTCGGCGGGAATCAGGTAGTCGCAATCATATTCGGTCACGACCGTGGCATTGTTGGAATTTGTGATTTTCAGCTTGCCACCGCACGAAATTTGTTTGAGCGCAATCCATTCAAGACGCGCGGCGACACCATCCCAACAAAACTTGGTGTCCTCTGCCCAAAACTCGACAAGGGCGATAAGGTCGGCATTGCCGGATGCCATCGCAACCATGATGTCATATTCGGTGAGTTCATCTTCAAGTTTTTCACGCGAAATCGTGATTTTGGGAATATCGCCCTGAATACGCGCAATGGCATCACGGGTTTTCTTGGGGATGCTTGAACCCCTTGCCGTCAGGTCGGCGGCAATCTTTAAGCCCGTTTGCGCTTCAAGCACTTTCCACGTCAAAGAATTGGTTTCTTTGAGTGGGAAAAGCGTGGGGTAATAATACTCTTTAAGGTCATAGGTGCGGATTTCCGCTTCCATGTCCTTTTCGGTAAGCCCCACCATCAGTGTTTTCTGCATAATGTTGGCGTGTTAGGGGTTAGAAATATACGATGCCTTTAAGGGCTGATTTGATTGCGTCAGACACGGCGGGCGCGTTGGATTCGCGCACAACGCCGATAAGCCACGCATCAACCCAAAGGTTGTCAACGTCGGGGTCAACGTCCCAGTTAGACCCGGCAACGACGGTTGGCTGAACTTTTAGAGTGGTGTTTGCTCCGGCGGATTCAAAGGCGGTGTCGCCCACCTTGACGGCTTTTCCAAGCGTCGCGGAAAGGGTGATAACGTCCTTTGCGGGGTCGCTCTTGTCAATGGTCGAAATGACCTGACCGTTTGCGCCCCCCGCTGAAAAGAGGTCGCCCACCTTGAAGTGATGCCCTTTGGCAACTTCATAAGCGGTCGCGGCGGCATCGGCGGCAGTGACAATCTGCGCGGTTTTCACCACGTTATAAAGACCGTCTTTGCCCTTGCCAAGCGGTGTTCCCTCAAAAAGTGCCTTGCCGCCAAGTGATGCGGTTTCGACCGTCACACCGCCGGGAATATCGGCGACGCGGTGGACGATACATTTCACCACGCGGCTATCCTTTTTGCGTTTTACCTGCATTGTCATGCTTGTAAGGATTTAGGGGTTTGACATTAGAGTTCTTTGCCCGCAAACTGATTGTTTTCGGGCTTCTTGCTTGCCACATAGTCGGCTACGGCTTGGGAAACGCCGGATTCTGCCTTGTTGGAGAATAAGGGCGACCCGCCGGAACGACCCATGTTGGTGTCGGCAAAGGCTTGATTTGCGGTGGCGATGTCGGCGGTCTTGTCGGTCAAGTATTCATCGAAAGAAGAATCATCGTCAAACTTCATTCGGGCAAAATCTTTCAGGGTTTGAGCCTTGAAAGTTTCGTCCTTGCAGCTTGCTAATGCTTCGTTCAGACGTTGAAGCCTTGCTTTGTTGACGTTATCGGATTCCATGCTTGCGATTCGGTCGGCATAAGGCTTGACCGCCGCGTCAACCGCGTTTTTCACGATTTCGGCGATGTTGTCAGCACCACCACCGCCGGGTTCGGTGATGGTTGCCCCGGTCTTTTCCTTGAAGTCGTACTTCTTGCGCAAATTGGCTTCCGATGTTCTCACACCGTCGGACACTTCCTTGTCCACATCTGCACGGTAGTTCTTAATAAATTCGCTGACTTGCGCATCGGTCAGTTTCTCAATAAGGGCTTCCGCGTCCTCTTTTGATGCACATTGTAACGCGATTGAGCGTGCCAACTGCATCAATCCATCTTTTCGCGCGCCTGAAAATTTCGCGGTCAGTAACGCAAGTAATTCTTGGATGTTCATTCGTTGTGATGTTATTGGTTTACAAATCACCGCAAATTTAGCGTGTTTTATAGTGATACACACACAAGCGCGGGGGCAAGTTACACCCGACTTATTCACATTTTGCATTGCATCAGCATAAAAATTGCACTGCAAATGCAAAATTTTCCTTGAAAAGTTTGTTATTTCCAAAATAACAACTAACTTTGCCGTGTCTTATAATAAGACACGATGTTTAACCGGGGCAACCCCACAATCTTTCGCAACAATGAACAACGCCCGTCGCAAAGAAATTGACAAACTGACCGCGCAAATCGAAGAAATCAAAGAAGCCATCGAAGCATTGCGCGATGAAGAACAAGAAGCATTCGACAATATGCCCGAATCACTGCAAGACGGTGAACGGGGCTTCCATGTTGCCTTTTCAGGCGGCAAGGATTCCCAAGTGATGCTTGCGCTTGTTGAAATGGCGGGCGTAAAGCATCACGCCGAAATGCAAGTGACAAGCGTTGACCCGCCGAACCTGATGCGCTTCGTGCGCAAGTATTATCCGCAAGTCAAGTTGAACTTGCCAAAACTGAATATGCGGCAACTTATCATCAAAAAGAAAATGTTGCCGACACGGATTGCCCGGTTTTGTTGCGCGGAACTGAAAGAACACGCCGGGGCGGGTTGCGTTACTTGCATCGGCATCCGTGCGGCGGAATCGACCAAACGCGCCAAACGCCATGCAATCGAAGTTCAGGGGAAACGCATCGGTTTCGACATCATCAACGACAAGTTGGTTGAATCGACACCGGGCGGGGAACAACTCTTTGACATGGATTCCGAAACAAAGGTCTATTGCGTCAACGGCAAAGACAAAGTGACGCTTGCACCGATATTCCATTGGACGGATGCCGACGTTTGGGATTTCATCAAGGAACACAATTTGCCTTATTGCGACTTATACGACAAGGGATTTCACCGCATTGGCTGTATGCTTTGCCCGATGTCACAACCCACTACAAAACGCCGCGAAATGGCAATGTTCCCGCTTGTCGCCGAAAGGGTTTATATTAAGGCAATCCGGGAACTTATGGCAATGGGCAAATATGACCGATTCGATTCTGCCGAACAAGTCTTTGAATGGTGGATTTCAGGCGAAAGCGTGAACGATTGGTTTGCTATGCAAGCCCGGAACAATAATCAACCAAACCTTTTCGACGATGCAACAACCACCGAAAGCAATTCTTGACTACATCAAGAAGCACAACCCCGGATTCGTGCCGATGTCCGCCCCGTCGTTTGACATCATGCCGCGACGGGAAAAGCCCTTTGACCTTGCAACGGCATTCGACCGCCACACGGTGTTCCGAATCTCTTATTTGCCGTTTGTGTTCTTCGATGTCATTTGGGATTATATCGACACGCTTATGGATTTAGCCCGCATTATCGGCAATAAGGACACAAGGCAACTTTCACGGGCATTGCGTGACATCCGGGCGGAATATGACCGGGAACGCGCCAAGACCCTTGATTGGGAACATCGCACACGCATTGCAGAACACGCCCAACAATTCATTGAAGAATCCGAACCCCTGACATGGGCATGGAAAATGATTCATTCGGAATATAAGCGCAAGAACCCCGACTTGTTGCCCGATTGGGTGATGTTCATTGCGCAAGCCGACCTTGTGTGTGCGATGTTCGCCGCCCTGATGCGATATGCCCGACACTTCGACGCGATGATTACGGCAAAGGCGGGGCGAAAGCTGCACACCATCTTGCCGGATGAAATCAGGCGGATGCAAGGCTTGATTCCTGAATATATGGGCGGGATGCCGCACACGCGCATCCGGCGATTGGTCGATGCCGCGTTGCTCAAAGACTTCTTAACACAACCATTATCCGATGAACCCGAAAACTAAATAACACAATGAAGAAAAAAGACATCGCAACAATCATCCTTTTGTGGCTGACCGTGCTTTTGGTCGCCCTGAAACTGACCACTTGCCCCGAAATGAATTGGGGATGGGTCTTTGCGCCGATATGGATTCCGTGTGCAATCGGCATCATCGCGTTTTTCGCGGTGGTCGTGTTCTTCTCAATCCTTAAACGCAAGAAGTGATGAACGAAAAATTCAATCCTTACAAGTTCAACTTGCACACAACAAGTTTCGACATTCCCAATCCGTGCATCAATGCGCTTTATGGGTCTTTGCGCCGGAACTGCATTGCAAGAATCGAACATCTTTTGTCAACCGAATATGGCTTGAAGCCGAACACAACCGGCACACCGCAAGCCGACAACGACAAATCCCCCTTGCTATTCATCGTCAATTTCCCGATTATGAAAACTTCATCGCCACGGGCGTTTGAAGCACAAACAATCAGGATTGACACGCGCCACAAATTCATTGTGCGCACATCTTGGCGTGGGTTAGTGTTTGACATTCCGGCGGTTGAGTTATCCACCGACACGTTGGTGCGCATAGAATCATCATTGACCCACGACCACCACCCGTTTTGAATCTCATAAAAAATAAATCACCAATCAATCCCCTTTTATCAAAATGGAATCAACAATCAAAAAACTTTCGGAACAATTCAACCTTTCGGTTGAGTTCCTGACCGAACTTTACTACAAAATCGTGGACAAAGAAAACTTCACCCGTGCCGTGCGGATGTTCGTTGACGGGCTGATGCCTTACGACCTCGCAACCGGGAAAGAACCAATCAATGTTGCGGAATTACGCCATAAGGTTGCTGCTGACATCGTGGCATTCCGCAAGGACAAGACGGCGAAAATCCGTGCCGCCCTTGAACAACAAAGACGCATCCAAGAATATTATTCCGGGTGCAAGTCTATAAGATACCCCAAAAAGCCCAAAGGCGGCGTTTCTGACGTTGCTTTCATCAAGAATGGACACTTGGTTGCCCTCGCACACTTTGAGCCGTCAGCGGGCGGAATTTACGCCGCCGACAATGAAGTGATGCCGGGGTGGAATTGGCGACCCCATGAATATCTTGCCCGACTTCGTAAGCTGAACAAAGCCTTTTACCGGGAAATCAAAAAAGCGGCTGTCAATTCACCCCGCGAATGGTTCAACTTCAACGCCACGACAAAATGACCAAAGAAGAATATGTGCAACGGGTGTTCGATGCTCGATTGCGAATGTGTAATGAAGTCATGGATATAACAAATGACTACATTTGCGAACACGCATCCGAAATCCCCGAAGTTGCAACCGACGGTCTTTATTTGGAATATGACAAAAAGACCCCGTGTGATGTTCACCTTTCATTCTCGGTGCATTTGTCATGCGACTTCCCGAATGTTCGACCACTTAATGCAAACCGAAAATGACTAAAAAGCAAGACCCCATCAATCGGTGGTTGAACATCATTTCAGGCGACAAAGGCTTTTATCGCTCCTTGCAGTTCATGCCCCGTGGCGACAATTCCTTTCTTTCCCCGTCGCCGATTCCTCGATTGACTGCACCCGTGCAACCGATTCGCAAGGAAACCGCCAACATGATTGAATCGTTTTTCTTCCGGCGCGATGAACTTCTTGCGGAAACATTGAACCGTGTGCCGCCAAAAGAACTTGATGAATTTCGCCGCCTTGCGTAGAAGTGTGAAAGTCAAATCTCCGATAGCGGCTTGCCCGCTGAAATTATTGAAACGCTGACAAATAAAGTGCTTGAATATATCCAAAGCGATGAATTTGCCGCGAAAATTCGTTATCTTTGCACATTAAACGCCATAAAAGATGCAAACCGCATCCAAATCAAAAGTGACATGAAGAATGAACAAGTCGTTCACGTCTGCTTGGGCGATGATAGACACTATTATTTTGGGTCAGTCGCCGCCATCTTCGACCGCTTCACCCCTGATGAATTGGGGGTGTCGCTGACAACCTTGTGGAATTACGGGCTTGCGCCTGACCGACCTTATAAGAACAACCGTTGCGCCATCTACCGGGGCAACATAGACCGAAAGAAGCAAACGAAATGAAAGATTATTCCGACTTAAAGAAAAAGACGGTCTTTGACTTTTGCACCGATGAAGCGGTGCTTGAAGAAGTCACGCCGTTTATCCCGTCCGGGGTTGACCGCGACCAATACTTGCACGATTATTGGGTGCAAAATCCGGCGCAACACGCTTTTTCGTTCATCGACCTTGCCGAAATAACCCACGACAAGGAATTGGCGGAACAAGCGGAACGACAATTTGCCAAAGAATTGTCGGCATACTTCAACGAATAACAAAGGGGCGGCACAATCAACGTGTCGCCCCTGATGTTTACTTGATGAACTTGTGTTCTTTCAACCACTCCAAAATTATGCCCTCTCTTGACATTGTTACGACATATCGGAATGTTTTGGGGTCATATTCCATTCGCCCGGATTCAAGGGTGCGAATCAGCTTCAACAAGGCGTTCAAATCGGACTTCTTCACCGCCGTTCCGTCGGCATAGGTCAAGCCACCATCAAGCAACGCTTGTGCCAACCCGGTTTGTTGGTCATTATAACCGCCCGTGAAAAGATGCTTGCGGACTGATGCAAGAACCTTTGCATGGTCAAGCCCGGTTTCCTTGATAACGAAATCATAATTCGTAACCATCTTATTATAACCCGTTGATTCGCGGTTTGTCTGAAATTCGGGATGTGGCACACTACTTGCGCCCAATTTCGCGTAAAATTCGGGCAATGTGTGTCGGGCGACAAATTCATTCGCCAACTCCATGAATCGTGTTTGCATCTTTGTTTTGTCGCCTTGCGTCCAACTCGGAATGTTGCGGTTGTGGCATATTTCATGCCACAAGGTTGCCATTGCGTCAGCTTCTTCAAAGGTGATTTCATCCGACTTGCCTTGTCCGATTTTACCCAATGCCGATTTTACCCTTTTCAGGCGGTCAGAGGTCAATGAAATCTTGCCATTCATGTAAGTAAAGCCATTCACGCCGCTTTTGTGCGTTGGGGAAAGTTGTAAATCCCCGTGTTCAAACCATTTTTCGGTCGTGAAGTCCTTGTTGATTTCGGCAAATGTCGCATCAACTTCGGAATCGGTGGAATAAGACGTTTTAATTGCCGGATGCGGCTTGCCCGTGAATGTAGGATTCAACACGTCTTTTTGTGCTGCGGCTTGTTTCTCCCTTTCGGCTTTTTGGGCTTCATCGACCTTTACTTTAAGGTCATTGAATGCCTTGTTCCTTTCACGTTTGAAATTTGTCCATGAATAAGCCCGGTCGCCACCGCGCAAATAGATGACTTGATTTCGCAATTCTGCGCTATCAATGCCCAATGCGTCGGCTTCTTTTATTAGGGCATCGGCATCGGCAAGGAATTTATCAAGTTGCTTTGTTGCATTGCGAATCTTCTTTTCCATATCGCATTGCATATCCCACAAGTGCCAATAATTATCTTCGGACGGGTTCTTGATAAAAGCATCGACCGCCGATTGCGCATTTGCCGTCCTGATGCCCCATTCGCCCGCTTCCTTGATTGCCGTGCGGGTTTCACTTAACAAGCGTTTTTCACGTTCCGAAAGGGCGGCTTCCGGGGATGCCTTATATTGCCGCAACTTGTCCTTTGCCTTTTCAAGTTCTGACTTGTAGAATGCGCCGCCGCCGTCCGCCCACATCGACTTGTCCGCCGAAAGATTGGTCATGTATTGTGTGAGTTCGGCAACGACATCAGGCAACACACCAACCCCGGCGGCGTTGATGTCCTTAATCACTTGGGCGGCATCCTTGAAGAATGCCGACATTTCGGCGGTGTACTTCGTACCCTCGGACGTGATAAGCGAAATGAACTTGTTGATGTCCTTGACATCACGCGCCGCAACCGCCGCGTCAAGACCTTTCAACCGAAGTTCAAGCCCCCATTCTTCGGCAATCTTTCGTGCTGCTTCGACCGACGGCATCAGTGCGTCAAGTTGTGCTTGCACGGGGTCAACTTCGGGTTCAGGCAAGGCAATCTTCAATCCCTTTGCCAAGTCGCCGTCAACAAAGTTGTCTTTTATGAAATACGGGGTCGATGCCCAGCCCGCCGACGCTTCCATGTTTTCGGCGACCCATTCTTTGAACCCGTCCGGCACGTCGGTAACGACATTCTTTGCTTGTTTTTTCTTGTACTCCGTGCCATAAAGTGCGGCTTTGAGGTCGCCCAATTCGTTTTCATCAAAGGTTTCTTCATCCATCAGGATTGGCACGGCGTAACACATACATTGCGGATGCCACCCTTTGAACTTGAAAGTCTTGGGGTAACGTCCTTGCAATCGGTCACACATCTTGCATTTGCAAAGGGGTTCATGGTTGCTTCGGTGAATCTCAAAGCCGACAACGAAATCAAGTTGTTGCCACCGCAAAAAGTCGCTTTCCCGGTAAGCCATATTGATTTCGGAACGGGTCAGGCGTTGGGCATTCTTCACGCTCGACCGATAGACACCTTGCCCCGGATGAAAAGCCCGTGCCGCTTTCGACAACACAAGGTTGCCCCGCTTGTCGCGCACACGGCGAAACAAGCGGTCAGGGTCGCGCAAATTCTTCTTGACATCGCGGGCAAGTTCTTGTGCGCTGCGCCCCTCTCCAAGTCCGACATCAAGGGCGGTTTCTAATTGGTCACAGTATTGCCCGACATATCGCCACACACGTTGCGACAAGTCCATGCCGCCAACCTTGCGCCCCTGAAAGGTGCTTAAAGCGTCCAAATTGCGGTCTTGCATCTTCTTCAACCGCGCCTTTGACAACTTCGACGTGTCCATGATAGACGCAATGAACCCGTCGTTCTTGTCGCAAGCGAACAACCATTGATTCTTCGACCCTGATTCAATCGTGGTTTGAAGCTGCGTGGCAAGTTGCCCGACAATCTTTTTCAATTCGGCTTTCACTTCGGGGTAACCATCGAAAGAAAAGGGCTTGTCGGGGTCAATCTTGCGCCGGGCGGCTGATTGTGCCATCGCAAGGGTCGCACGGTCAAACAAGGCTTGCACCGCCGCCGCATATTGCTCGGTGGTGCGATAATGGTTCAAGTCGAATCCCTGAATCGAAAACCGGGTTGTTTTTTGACGCTTCTTTGCCATTAGTCGTTATCGGTTTCAAGATGTGTGATAAAGTCATTCAGGACATCGCGGATTCGCCGCATTTTGGCAATAAATTCTTCGTGGGTGTCATAAGACGCTTGATGGATGTGCGCGGACACATGGCAATCCGACACGCGGATGAATGTTGACCGATACGGTTCATTGTCGTAATCATCCACCATGCCGTCGTATGCAACGACACTTCCCGTCGATGGTGAATCCGGGTCGTTGAGCCAAACGCGCCGGATGAACTTTGTTTCTCGCTTTTCGCTCATCGTTTCAAGGTGAAGTGTTCGCAATAGTCATGTTTCAGGAACTTGCACCACTTTTGGAACTTGCAGTTGCAAAAGATGGGTTGACCGTCCGCCCCGATGTTGTGCCAATTCTCGGAATGCGCACAATCCTTGCAAGTATATTCGGGGCGGTCGGGTTTAGTCGCTTTCTTTGCCATATCGCAATCGGATTGTTTCACCCTTGACGGCGGAATCAAAGGTGGATTTGTCAACATGAACGGTTCGCACGGCGGTTGAATCCGCAACATATAGAATCCACATTTCGGGAATTATGCGGATGCGTGTTGTCTGCGTCGCGGCATCGCGGGTGGTGTAATGCCGGACGGGGTTGTGCCGTTTGCCGACCACATAGCCGGACACGGTGTTGCCATCGCCGCATGATGCCACAATCAGCATCAGGGCGACGGCAAGAATTGATAAAAGCCTTTTCATTGTCGATTCGGTTTTTGAAAATGTTATGCGTCAATGATTGGTTCGCCGACCATGAACGAATTTTCGGCGGTGGTTTGCTCCTTGATTTTCTGCATGGTCGCCACGGGGTCGCCTGACAATCCCGCCTTTTCCACGGATTCTTCTTGCGAAATGACCGCCTTTCCGCCGTTGGCGGTAAGCCAATAATTCAAATCGTCGATTTCGCTTGTCAGGATGTAAGGCGTTATTTCGGGTTCAACGTCCATTTCATCGCAAGCATCGGCAAGTGCGGTGTTGAATTGCCCGATGTATGCAAGAAGCACGTTGGCGCGGCGTTGTAGGTAATCATCGAATATTTCGCGTTTGTCCTGAACTTTCAAGTGCGCGTCCATGAAAAGCAATTTCAGGGCAAGCCCGGAAATCGCGCCCAGCCCCTTGACCGAATCAAAGGAAATGTCGGGGGTCTGCGTGATGGTGTATATCAGGCGCAAAAGGGTTTCGATTTCCAACTTGACCGCTTCGGGTGCGTTTGCCCACGACACATATTGCATCGTTGCGCCCGGTTCACCCTCGATAACCGCGCCGGATTCGCCCTTTTTCGCCCATCCGTTGATTATTCCCGTGACAAAGATTTTCGGGCTTGCGTGATAATCGTTTGTGTCGGCAAAGTTCGACAAAAGGGTTTCCAAACGGTCAATCAGTTTGTCCACGTCCTCGGTTTCAAACTTATCTTGATACCCGTAAACGATGGGGATTTTGCCGATGGCAACGGGCTTCGGGAAACCATCGACAAGCTGCGCCCCTATGCCGCCGCCGTTGGTGCGCCAAAGCCAATGTTCTTCATCGGTGAATGTTTCAAAGTAATCAGTCGAAACACCCTTGTTGTCCTTGTGGCTGTAAGCACGGGAAAACGCCACCATGTCGCCGGAATCATCGAAGTAAGGGTAAAGCGTATCACCAAAGGCGGGCGAAAATAGAGTGCAACGCAATTTGAACTTCGATTTGAACCCATATTTGCCGTGTTCCTTTGGCACGGGATACCAATATTCGGCGCATTCCTTAAAGCCAAAAATGGCACGACCGATTTTGCGGTTCATCGAATTGCTTTTAACATCTTTCAAGATGCGTTTCAGGGCAAAAAGAACCGCTTTTTCTTGGTCATTGGCGGGGGTTGCGTTATACTCGACCGGGTTTCCGAAACAAAACGACACGGCGCGTTTGATAATCAGCTTTTGAATTGCCACGGCAATGCGGGCGACTTTTTCCGTGCGTGTGGCGACCGCTTCACCGTCGGCGGTGATAACTTTCTTTGCTGAATCACTTTCGGCATCAACATCGACGCGCACTTGCTTGTCCTTACGCTTGATTGGGTCGTTGATGTCGTGCAACTTCGGGTCAAGTGCCTTTTTTGCTTGTTCGGCATCCGGGATGGGATGATTGCGCCCCGACTGCAAAGCACTGATTTGGTCGGTCGGGTTCTCCGATTGGATGATGTCTTTTAACTTCATTTGTTCACTTGTGTTTTATAGTGATACACGTTAACGACCAAAAAGGGATGCAACCCCCGATTTGGCGCGTTTTCTTCTTTTCTCGATTGTTCCCGTCAATGCGTCGGGCGCATCGTCGTGTTCGTTTTGTCCGGCTTTCAAGTAACCACAAATCGCCTTTGCAAATTCAGGGAATCGGCGTTTCCACCCAAAGGGCATGAATGTGAGGTTCTGAACCATCGCCGAATGCTCATAAATGCGGATGTCCTTGTTCTCGGTTTGATGAAAGGCGATGAAGCGTGTTTTGGCATTACCCATCAATCGACATTGCTTTTCAACATTGTTCTTGAAAAGGCGACCACCGTTGTTGGCTTCAATCACACATTCGACAACCCCGTGTTTGGTCAGCATCTTTGCAAGGGCGGGTTCGGTATATTCGACCGGGCGGGTGGTGTAAAGCACATCGACAACATAATTGCCGTGTTCGGTTTCATCATAGATGATGCCGCACAAGAAGTCCTTGCCCGTGTCCGCCACGTCAACATAAGCCTTGCGGATGCAATATTGCGTTGCCGGGCGAATCTCATATTCCACGAATCCGGCTTCATACATAAGACCCTCGCGGGGTTGCGGGTTCTGCTGATAGAGTGAATCGAACACTTGCGGATTGCGCTTGCGTGTAGCAAGCAACTTTTCACGCGAATGCCGTTCTTCCCAAAGGGCTTCACCCTCTTGCCGGGGGTCATATTCGGTCGGTGCGCCCTCTTTGATTGCCTGATAAACGACCACAACCCAACCGTCGGGATTCTCCACGGGGTCATACACCCCTTGTTCCCTCAATAACTTGCCCGCCAAATCATCTTCATGCCAACGGGTAAAGACAATCAGTTGTTGGGAATCGTTGTGAAGTCGGGTTTCCGCCACGGTGTCATACCAATCGGACACGGATTCACGCACAATCGGCGACCATGCCGTTTTCGCGTCCTTGTAAATATCATCCATAATCAGGATGTCAACGGGTTCACCCGTCAATGCACCGCCGACACCAACGGTCTTGAAGCCCCCGCGATGCCCGACAATTTCGCATTCATCGGCATTGCGTAACCACGACCCGGCAATGGTCGTGACGTTGGATGCGTTCAAGCACGTTTCGGGGAAAATTGCGTGATATTCCGGGGAATCAATGATGCGTTGAATCTCTCGGTTGAATTTACGGGCTTTCGGCGCATTGTAGGAAACAATCGCCAATCGGTGTTCAGGACACAAGCCCAAAAGGAACGACGGCAAACGGCGGGTTGAACCCTCGGACTTGCCGTGCTGCGGGGGCATAAAGACCATAAGTTTCTTGATTTCCCCGTGTGCAAAGGATGTCAGCACCGAATAATAACGGCGGTGAAAGTCTGCCGGGCGAAAGGTCGGCATGGTGGCAAGGGTGAAACGCAACAAATCGGAACGACTTTCACGCAAAAGCCGTTCTTGCATTGCCTTGATATATTGCACCATGTCCGACCGCTTCATCAGGAATCCAATTTGCGGTGTAAATCCTCAATCATCGCCGCCAATTCTTCATCGGTCTTTTTGGCGAATAGGTCTTGCCCGTCCTTGCCCGTCACCTCGGTTGACTGACGGTTGCGCCAATGCTCCGGGTCGCCGTTGGTAAGCATGAAAATAATCGCGGCGGTGTCCGGCTGAATGTGCTTCTTGGTGGTCGTTTGCTCCTTGATGCGCGGCTTTTCTTTGCCGTCTTGGGTCTTTTGATTGCTCGGAACGGTCACAACCTTTGTTTCCGTCACGTCGTAACCCTGAATCTTTTTCCGCAATGACTTCTTGGCTTCAATGACCATTGATTGCATCAGTTCTTCGCGGGCTTCCTCGACGGCAAGGGCAAAATCTTCACGGGTGTTGACCCATTCGTGATAAGTTTGCGTTGAAATCCCGACTTGACGGCAAATTTCGGCAATGGTGTAAGTGTCCGACTTCAAAAGCCCGACAATCTTTGCAACCATCTTTTTGCTATACTTTGCCATTTTGATTCTTTTTTAGTTGAAAAAAGTAAGATTCATCAGGTTTTCACTCTTTCAACTCGCATTCAAAGCCCCGGTCTTGCAGTTCCGAAAACAACATTGATAACTTGGTTACGTCCTTGCATTCGACAATCAGGCGCGTGGAAATCTCCTTTTTTTCGGGTTCTTCTCCCTCTCCCTCGGCATCATCATCTATGGGCACACCCCAATCCGCCGGGTCAAAGTCATAGGCGGCGGCAGCTTCCGCGATTGCTTCTTCATCCCATTCAAGGTTTGCTTTCGATGTCGCATTGTCGGCAAGGGCAAGTTCGCGTCCGGCTCTTGAATCCAAGTCAATGTCGGTGCGCTTCACGGCGACAAGGGTTTTGCCGTCGGTTTCCACGACAAGGACATCTTCAAAGCCCAATTCCCCGGCTTTCTCGGTGGTCTTGTTTCCGGCGATGATGCGGTTGTTCTTGTCGATAAGGATTGAACGACCCAACCCGAATTGACGCAAGGATTCATCCATCAGGTGGTCGCCATACTGCGTTCCCTTGTTGAAGTTGTGATTGTCACCCACAAGGTCGGTGATTCTCGCTTTCGATGTTTTTGCCATGTCAAATCGTGTTCACGGGAAATATTAAGTCTTGCTTCTTGCCGTCCTCGTAAACTTCGACATCGTGCAATGTTTCATCGAAATCATCAAGGACATCTTGTGCAAGCCTTTCAACCTTGCGGATGATGTTGTTTTTGGTTAGTCGGGTTTCGGGGAAATCTCCGACACACACTTTGAAGCGAATTTCAATTTCTTTCATGTCTTAAAAAATCAAGTTGTGAAGTATGAATGCCGGAATCAGGGCGACAACCGCGCCAAATGAAGTAAACACAAAGTCCATAAGTTCGACCGTGCCGTGACCTTTTGAATCCCACCATTCCTTGATTGCCCCGGCGACACATCCGGCGAACAAGCCAAGAAGCGGCAAGAAAAAGCCGACAATAAGTGAAATGATGAACCCGCAAGCGAAATGAATGCGCTTGTCACGCTCTTTGGCGGCTTCTCTGACCTCTTTTGCGATGTCTTTGGTGTTATCCCATACATCTTCAAGCCAAAGGCGCACACGGGCGAAAAACGGGGGGAATAACAAAAGGCGTTTCCCCGGTCAGGTAAACGGGCGGTTGCGAATATCCGGCGTTGACACCCAACCACACCTTGCCCGCGAACAAGATGCGGACACGTTCTTTGAAAGTCGGTCGCCAGCACGACACACATTGTTTGCCGTCGCTCCAAACGGGCAACGATTGACATTCTTTTTCCGTCATTGTGGACGGTCTTTGCAGTACCTTTGTGGACTGCGGAAAATCAATTGGTTTCATCTTTTTTTGAATCATTTGTAATGCAAATGCAAAATTAGGGTGTGTTTTACAATAACACACCCTAATATGAAAAAAGATAAGCCAAAGTTATACACACTTCAACCGTATGGGCAAGTTGGCATAACACCAAGCAAGCAAGACGGCATCCCTCGATTCTTGATTTGTACGACCAATCAACCCGGTTATCTGTTGCAGTTCATCCGCCGTAATTTTACCGTCTTTGCCTTTCCAACACTTGCGTAATGGTGCGTGTTCCAAGACTTCAAGCCCCTTTGCCCGTGCCATTTCACAAATCAACTTGCCCGTTTGGTGGTTTTGCCCGACCTTATAGCCTGTTGCGGCGGCATATTCCTTGCGTGAACCGAACTTCAAGTGCCAATTGCTTTTGACCATCCAAGATGCTTCAACAACAACAATCACACTTTGCCCGGTTGCTTTTTGTCGTTCAACAACATAGTCGAAATAATCCACTAACCGGGCGAATGATAATGTCGAAACTTCCAATGTCCGATTCTTCACATTGAGGTGGGCAACCCCGGATTTGTCAATGTCCGGGTCAATACCAATCACATTTTGATATTTCATAAGACATCAGGATTAAAAGGGTAAATCGTCATTCGGCTGTGCGGGGTCTGCTGCTTGTTGCGCCGGGGAACTGCTTGCGGTGGATTGTTCACCTTTCAGACCGCACAAGTTCACTTCACTTGCGTTCACATTGACGGCAACTTGTATGTTTCCGTTCCTGTCTTGATAGGTTTTCACCGACAAGCGACCCCGGACGAACACTTTACACCCTCTTTTGAGGTATTGAGTAAGACCGCCGCCATCGCCATACCATAAGACGGACACCCATGTTGTTGATTCTACACTTGTGCCGTTGGCATCTTTTCTTCTTTCTGAATGTGCGATATTGAAAGACACATACTTTTTGCCGCTGAACTCTTTAATTTCGGCATCACTTCCGATATTGCCGATAACTTCTAATTGTAACATGATTTTTGAATTTAATTTTGGTTATCATCAATGAATCCCACTTCAATGCCGACATATCCACCCCGGCGAATATGGGTTTCAATTTCTGCTTCACTCTCAATCAGGCTTTCGGAATCATCGTCATACAAGGCGAACACTTCCACTTTGCCCAACGCTTGTTTGGCTTCCGCTTCTGTCAGAACGTGCCAAACAAAATTGTCGGATGTTATTTTTACACGTTTCATTTCTTATGCTTTTGATATGCAAGTGCATTGCATTTGCTTGTTAATACTCCTTTCCATGCAAAATTTCGCGATTTTAATTGTACTTCATTTTTGTGTTGATATGCCAAAGCAAATCAATTTTCAAGGTCTTTGCCCATCCCTCAATGTAGGCGATACCAAATTGCACTCGTTTTTCAATGCTTATGACATCGCGGGAAAGTCCTTTGACAAGTCCAAAGGCATTTTCCGTGAAGCTGAATTTGTGATAAGCCCGGTAATATCGACAAGGCTTCATCATGTCAAAATCAATTCCCAAAGCCCCGGCAAGGTCAAAAAGCCTAATGGCAACATCTGCCATTTCATCTTCAACGGTATTCTTTACGTGTGAAGCAAAAACATCGGCAAAAGATTCCCCCTTGTCCAAATCTTGCTTCACAAGTAGTTTTGCGCCGTATCCGGCTTTATCCCCTTTTCGGTCAGCTTCCACCAATTCGGCAACCTCGGTGATAACCAACATCAAGCAATGTTCATTGCTCCATTTTTCTTTCCAAAAACCATGTTTCACGGCGTTGGAATGTGCTTTCTCTTTTAATTCGTTGTAATTCATGTTTATAAAAATAATCTTGGTTGAACGGGTAATGAAAGTATCTTTTCATTTGCCGCTTTGAAAAACTCTTTTTTTATCTCAAATCCGTATGCCCGGCGGTCAAGATTTCTTGCTGCATATAGGGTTGTACCACTTCCGGCGGTCGGGTCAATAACCACATCGCCGGGGTCGGTAAATATGCGTATCAGATTTTCAAGCAATGGAACGGGCTTTTGGGTCGGATGCACTTTGGGTGTTTTGGTATCTCGCACCCAATCCATGCAATTGAATACCATTGCCCCCCCATTGTTGAATTTTGGTAACTTGTCACGGTATAGCAACACACCATATTCGCAATTACCAACTATCTTCATATTCGCTTTAAGAACTTGCGCTGAAAAGTTCTTTCGGAATACAAGGTTTATATAATGGTTGAAGCCATATTTTTTGCCTAACTCAATGTATTTGAATTGTTGTTCAAACTCACAAAACACAATCATGCAAGGGGCTTTCCCGGCTTCCTTTGGCTCTTTGACAAGCATTTGGGAACAAAAGTGCATAAATTCCGCCGGGCGAAAATCCTTGTCGGTGTCGAAAAATTCTTTTCCGGCTTTTGCGGATTCCCCCTTTTTGTTGTCACCATCCACATACCATGAAGGATTGCTTGCATAAGCATTTACCCCCAAATTATAAGGCGGGTCGGCAATAATCAATTGTGCTTTGGGGATTCCATAAACTTTGAAGTTTTGGAAATGGTCATTGAATAATTCAACCTTATTCATCGCTTCACAATATCATAAATCGCCCGTGTCAATTCAATATCATAAAGTGCATTATGCAAAGAATCATCAGACACGGACACGCCCAAGAACTTTGCAACGGTGGACAACTTGAAATTCTCCATATCGGCGCGGCGGTCGGCAAGGTAAGCGGATGCAAGAACCATCACATCAATGGAATTTGACCAAAACCAAGAACCAAAGTATTGGTCACCGTTCTGCAAGAAGAATCCACGCAAAAATTGATTGTCAAATGCGGCATTGTTATAACCTACCAAAAAGAACTTGTCTTTCTTGTCGTACTTGTCCACATACTTGCCAAGCATTGCCACAAATTCTTGATAAACTTGTTGCATGGGTGGGTATGCAAGGACTTGTTCACGTGTCACCCCGGCAACCTGCAAGGCGGCATCTTCAATCACCGCTTTGGGGTTCGGTTGAACGTGAAAGTCGAAATCCTGAATGTGCTTTCCATCAATCACGATTGAACCGCTTATTTGGTGGATTCCGTTTCGTCCGGGGTTTGTCCCGGTTGTTTCAAGGTCAAAAAATAATAGTTTCATTGTTGCATTGATTTATAGTGATACACTTATTGATTAAAAAGATTTGGTTCGGGTGGTCTGTTAGCTGCTTCAATGTCTTGCACCCTTTTTATTTCTTGGTCGATTTCCCTTTCAACCGCCTTTGACTTTTCAAGGGTCAAATGACTACGGCTTTTGAAATACTCCTTTTGCAATCGGCGCATTTCCACCACCTTATCGAAAAATTGTCTTGCATTCATTGTTTCTTATATTTTTGATAACCATTGTTCATAAATCCGGGATGCAACTTGTGCCATCATCACGGGCGGCACTGACATTCCGCAAATGTATTGTGGGCTTTGCCCGGCAAAGTTGTAATCTTGTGGGAAACTTGAAATACAACACACCTCGCTTGCACTCAAAAATCGGGGTTGCTCAAAGTGAATCAAGCATGATTCCTTGCTTGCAAGGGTCGGGCATATCCTATCCATATACACATAAGTTTGATTGAAGTTGCTTCCTTTGCCATACAACCGTTCATTTGCCGCGCCTTGGTTCAAATCTCCATGTTGGCGATTCTCCCACAACAAGCGTATCACCTTTGATTTTGCTTCACGACCCTTGAAATCGGCGCATTCTCCAAACATTATCGGTTCTTCCTTGAAAGTCATATCCAAGTATGGAAACGCATTAAACAAGTCATATTGGCAAGGCACTTTGTCAATCAAATCTTTGCGCAAGCACACGAAAAAGACACGTTCACGGCGTTGTGGAACTCCCATATTTTGTGCATCAAGCAACCAATGTTGGCAATAATATCCGGCATCCTCAAAGGATTCATATATGCGCCGGACATATTGTTTCGCTTCACCAAGCAACAAGCCCTTGACATTTTCAGCCACAACAACTTTCGGTTGAAGTCTTTTCGCAAGGTCTATGAAGTCAAAAAACAACGTGTCCAACACTTGTTCCGCCTGTCCCTCTCGAAAGTGCTTCATCTTTCCCCAAGCATCTTCCCGACTTCCTGCCATGCTGAAAGTCGAACAAGGGGGCGAACCATCCAAAATGTCAAGGTTGAACAATTCCGGGGGCAAATCTTCCTTATGCTTGAACTCTTGGATGGGTTCAAGGAAAGGGAACTTCGGGTTGTGATTCTGACAATATGCGTACATCATGCGGTGGTCTATCTCGTTGCAACCGATAACATCAAACCCGGCAAGTTTGTAACCCATCGAACTGCCCCCCCCACAAGCAAAACAAGAAAACACCTTGCCTTTGTCTTTGGTAAAGTGGGCATCCGCTAAATTCCAACGGTAATCAAATTTATGTTGAATCATATTTTTTCTACTTTTTCAATTTTTTTGCCCCACTGGTCGTAATACACTGCCTTGTTTTTGTGAACACCGCAAAGCATCTTCACGCTTCCATCCTTGAATGTTACTTTATACTTGGCGGAATGCGGGCAATCTTTATAATTATGCCATCCACGAATGCAGGTTGTTCCACAATCAATTGAATCATCGCACTTTATTTTATCTTTCATCACTTGTTGTATTTAATATATTATTCACCCTTGTTGCCATATCTCTGAATTGTGGGTTGTACCGAAAATCATCTTCATACTTATTCAGCAAATGAAGCATTGAAGAATGGTCGCGGTGAACGTACTTCGCAATCTGTGTCAGCTTCATTTTTGCACGGCGACAATGGTACACGAACAACATCCGGGCAAAGAATCCGTCACGTTTCCGGGACTTTGTGATATATTCGTGGAACTGCATCCCGGTAACTTCGTGGATTGCATTCTGAATCCGCATCACTTCTTTGTTTTCCCGGCACACTTTCGATTCAAACCAAATGTCCTTTTCAAGTCGTGTTGCCGCGTCGTACTCGATTGAAGCACCTTTTGAACCAATCCAATTGTCCATCATGTAGATTGCATCACAAGACAAAAGCAATTCAAAATCCTTAACCATGTGTTGTTCCCAAGTGGCATCAGGGGACAAACCTTTTTCCATCGGGTTCACGACTTCAAAGCCTATTTCTTCAAGCAAGGCTTGTGCATCGGCGAATTTTCGCCTTGTTTCTTCAAGTGGCAAGCCTGTAATCTTGCCGGATATATAAATTTTCATTTTCTTGTATTGATTTGTTGGTTGTTATATAGAAACTTGTTCACGAAATAGATTTGCCCTTTCCCCGTTACCTTTGTTGTGGTTGATACAAGGGTTTCGCCGTTGGCTTTCTGAATGGTGGTTTTCTTCATTTCAAACAATCCCATTTCCATTGCCTTTTGGGTGGGTTGGTTGTACCGTTCACCATATTGGCACAAATAGCCATTTTCGCGCATCCAAGCGAAAAGCCGCTTTTCCCCGGTCTGAACACCATTTTGGCAAATGATTTTAGCCAATTCACCAATCAAGACGGATTGTTTTGCCGTTTCAACCGCTTGTGAAAACAAGACACGGGGTCTTTCCGCTTCAATCTGCTTTTGTTGCTTTTCTATCTGTTCCGCCTGTGAAGCTGCAAGGCGCAAGGCTTCCGCGAATGTTTGAGGTATCGCCGGGGCTGCTTGCTTCACTTCCTGAACAATCCTTTCCATTGCATTGAATTGTTCAATGAATCCGACCTTGAATTGCATTGCTTTTGCACCTGTCAGACCCATTGCAAGCAATGAAAATCCATCCCGGTTCATCAAATACATTGGTCGCGGTTTGTTTTGTGCATCAGAGTATGTTGATTCACAAAACCATCTTTGGTGGGCTGAATTTTCAGCCGTCCCCAAAATGTTTCTTATGGATTGCATCACGTTCTTGTGTTGCTTTCCGAACACTTGTGCCACCTTGACGGAATCCGTCACGGGTGTTCCTTTGTTGGTCTTATAGACCACATTTTGTTGAATAATGCCGTTCATTGTTATAGTATGTTTTATAATTAGTTATTCCGCATCATCAAACAAGCCTTGGTTTTCATCAATGAATGTGTCAAGTGCATCATCACAATATACACCCTCACAAAGTGCATTGCATGGATGCTCGATTTCACCTTGTTGCCAAGGACAAAACTTGCACAATTCATCGTCCAACTGCTGCTTTAATTCTTCCTTATTCATTTTGTTATAATTTTCTTCTGTCTTTTCCTTTGATTTCAAAGTAATTACACATTTCATTCAACCTACTTGCCACCCGGTCGCCGTATCTGTTCACCAACTTTTCACCATTGATTTTCAGATTTGAGGTTATAAGGGTGATTTCATCGGTCTTGTCGCCCCGGTATTCGATAAGCTGCCGGACAACATCAACACGGTTTCCCATGTAAAGTGATTCTTGCGGCTCACATCCCAAATCCTGAATGCCTAACATGGAAATTTGCTTCAAGGTGTGAATCTCCCCGGTGTCAATGAATTTATCGCAAATGGCATCCGCACGGAATGTTCTCCACCAAAGGGGGCGCGGGCTTGAATCATCAATGAATTGCACCCGGAATCCCCAAGCCGTGCAATATGCAAGCATGATTTCAAGACACCAAGATTTGCCCGTGCCTGTGTTCCCGGCAATATATATTCCCCTTTTCAAGCGACCGGGGACAACCCCTTTCGTTTCCGGGTTCAAACATTGCATTGTGGGGTCACAATGACACCATTTGATAAAGTTTTCGTAAGTGAAGCGGTTTTCATCATCAATCACGAACTTGGGGTTTCGACTTTTTCCGATTGCTTCAACAATCTTCAAGGCTTCCGCAATATCATAATGCAAGTATTGATAACGGGTGAACCCTGCAAACATTCCACGTTGGTTTATGGCATTTAAGATTTGGTCAATGCTTGGCATCTGAACCTTGACTTGCTTTTTGCTACCGTTTTTGTCGGTAAATGTTTCTTTTATGTCCATTCGTCATTGCAACTTTTATTGGTTTGACTTTTTTTTGAGGTTGCCGGGCGATTGTCGCGTTTTGACCACGTTACGATTGCCATGCGCCAATCTTTCATCTTGTTCTTACCGACCATCCAACCTTTGCTTTCATAAAAGGCAATGAATGCTTCCGCATCTATCGAATACCCTTTTTCTTGAATATATGCTTGAACTTCTTGCAATGTAGGGGGGCAAAACCGTTTGACGGTTTTTGCTTTTTCCCTCTCTATATCGTTAGATATAGATTTATTCTTTTCTTTTCTTTTATTTTCTTTTATTGCATTGCAATCCATTACATTTGCATCGGGCTTGCTTTGCATTTGCTTTTCACGCCTTGAAAGCCAACTACTTAAAGCGGCTTGTTTCCGCTTCTCTGTTATTTCGTTGCGCTTGTTTATCCGTGCATTTACCGAATTTGACCAAAACTTTTCGCCATCATTTTGAAACAAATTGAAGTCCCGGACAACACTTTCAACAATGTTGCTTTCCGTATGCAATGCAAATGCAATGCTTTTGCAAGCGGTCAAAGGCAATTCGCCGCCCTGTTCATACAGATTCTCTATAAGACACCAAAAGACACCAAGCCCGGCAATCCCATGTTCAAACAAGACTTCTTGCAACTTTGGGTCATTACGGGCATTGTAATCATGTGAAAAATACTCTTTCATAACTTTGCACGTTGTGATTCACCAAGCCCGAACAATGCGAAATCATATTTGCAAGGGTCGTTTTTATCCAATTCCCGCAATTTGGCGGTCAATTCTTCAACCGTCTTGCGGTCATTGCCGTTCCTCTCAATCAAACCCATTTCGCGCCCAATCCGGGCAACATGGGTGTCAAGTGGTATCATCAATTCACTTGGCTTCAAATTGTGCCAAATACCCATATCAACAATGCCATCTTGCCGACATAGCCAACGCAACATCAGGTTCAAACGCTTGCAAGCTGAACCACCCTTGTGCCTGTTGGGTGTCGGGTTGGATATGTGCCTTGAATACTCACCGCCATTTGCTTGCGCAAACAATTCACGCAACCTTGAAAAGCCATCCCACACATTAGAATCACTTTCGGAAAAGGCGATTGCCAAAGTGTTGCATTGCAGATATACAAATTGCAATCCCCGGCACATATACACCAAGTCCCGACCAAAGAATGTGCGGTGTATATTCATTGCCGGGTCAATGTCATTGAATCTCCCACTTATAACAAACTCAAATGGGCGGTTCTTCATAATATCATGGAACATCTTGCGGCATCCTGTCAATATCTGCTTTCGGTTTCCCCAAGCGATTGTTGAAGCAAGGAATGCGGCAATTTCAATGTCTTGTTGTTTTTCGTATGCCCGTGGGAATTGTACCGGGTCATTTTCAATGAAAGCCGGGGTGTTGAATTGCTCCGCAAGGGCATCCATCTTTTGTTTCAATTCATTCATTGTTGCGACTTTTAAGCCCCCGACCCGGCACATGGTCAAGCCGGGGGCGATTCAACTTCTTAAACCTCAATGATTGCGATTTCCGGGGCAATCTCCTTGACTTGCTCCAATTGTTCGTCAATCACCTTGTCGCGCAAATCTTCAAGGGTTGCTTGCGCTCCGGGCGAAAGCAACACGAATGACACTTCACGCCCATTCACTTGTGCGAATGTTT
>ERZ777011.720-NODE-720-length-46523-cov-4.216902_pt1 | contig 46523 bp, 36 predicted proteins | sample MGYA00374964_ERZ777011 | MGnify/ENA primary metagenome ERZ777011 (study PRJEB29310, sample SAMD00008975) | mouse gut metagenome | study: EMG produced TPA metagenomics assembly of the Metagenome analysis of fecal microbiota from mouse which was promoted...
TCGCGCTCCCTGGCCGGCTTGCGCCCCCCGCTTTCTCGTTAAAGGTGCTGGAAAAACAAATGTCTGCTTCCAGGCGGCCTTCCGCCGCCTTGCGCTTGTTTTTCCTCTTTCTTCCTGCACATATACTCGAAAGCACGCGCTTCGCGCTCCCTGGCCGGCTTGCGCCCCCCGCTTTCTCGTTAAAGGTGCTGGAAAACCAAATGTCTGCTTCGCAGCCGCTTGTTTTTCCTCTGCACCTTTACATTATAGAATAAGTTTGGGGACGCGTCAAGAGTCGTCGGGCGCAGGATGCAGCCGGCAGGACGCACAGCCTGTCATGCCCACAGCCGGCGGGCCTGCAATATACCGGTTTTAGACCCAGGAAGACGCAGTGGGCTGTGCTCCCTGGGGCGGCCCGGGCAATACGGGGGAATGATCCCGGTCGCCCTTGTCCCGGTCCACAACCCGCACTTTTCCCTTGTCATAATCGCTTTGAGAACACAGATATGCAGTACTCAATCCGTTATAGGAGAAAATCCCCTTCCCGCTTAAGACGGTTTCCCCGCGAAATACCTTACATCCGCTGTCCACGCGTTTTATCTGTACATTGGACTCCTGCCGGGCAGCATCATTTCCCCGTCCGGCCCCGCCGTAGTCAAAGCTTCCTGCGGCACTGCCCGCCCCCGAGGAATCCGCTCCCCGGGTAATCAGCTTCAACACCAGGAAGACCACCGCCAATATTACCGCAAACAGGAACAGGGGTATGATATTTTCTACAAATAAGAGCGCCAGCGGAACAACGCCAAAGCAAAAGAGTCCCGACAGCAGAATAGATTTCAAAAGCCGGCCGGCCCCTGAGAAGGCGGTAAAAACAATTATCATCACAAGCAGGATGCCGGCTGCTGCCATCAACGCCGTCATCAGAGACGAAATATCCTCCATTCCCAGCCTCTGCAGGAATTCCAGAAAGGAATCCGCCTGTTCCTCCGTAACGGGTATGGCCCCGCTGCCCAAACGCGCAAGGTATACCATCGAGCCTCCGAGTGCTGCCGCCAACACGATCAGGAGCGACATGATTATGCGGCGGGGAATCCCCACATACCTGTAAAAGCAGACAAAGCAGGCAATGACGGCCGCTGCCAGCGCTATCCCTTCAATTACCGCAGCAGGATCTGCATAGAGAATACCCGCGGTTCCCTTGGTAAACAACTGCTCAAAGGCAAAAATACCGCTGTCTCCCACGATACCTGCCTGGGCTGCATACCCGCCCTCCACAATAAAAAGAATCCATCCCACGACCGCCGCAATCACAACGGTAATATCGGCCGCCAGAAAAGCCAGGACCCCGGCAGTTTCCGGGATACTGGCTGTCTGAAGCTTCCTGCGTAACTTTTCCTTTAATCTTTGAAGCATAGTATGTTCCTCCGAAATCGGTCATCTGTCAACAGACCTTTAGGGTATTCTATCATCCCCGGCTGCTTTCAGCAATAGCTTTTCCCTGCCGGCTTCCTCCCATTGCTTTTTGAAGATAATTCTGGTAGACTGTGAAAGCAGGGGAACGGTTCGGCGCCCTGTTTAAACTGCTGCAAAGCAGAGACGGTAAATACCTGCCGGACCATACCATAAAATAGTAGAAATACCGTATAAAAGGAGACGTGCCATGGCATTTGACGGCGTTACCATAGCAAATGTAGTAAGTGAATTAAAACGGGAGCTGATCGGCGGACGGCTTGTAAAAATAGCCCAGCCGGAGGAGGACGAGCTTCTCCTGACAGTCAAGCTGCCGGCAGGACAGCGGAAACTGCTGATCTCTGCCGGAGCTTCCCTGCCCCTGATCTACCTGACGGAGACCGGGAAGCCCAGTCCCATGACCGCTCCCAATTTCTGTATGCTGTTGAGAAAGCACCTGCAGAACGGGCGCATCATCGACATTTCCCAGCCGGGCCTGGAACGCATCGTCCGTATCCTGATTGAACATCTGGATGAAATGGGCGATCTCCGCCGCAAGACCCTGGTGGTGGAAATCATGGGCAAACACAGCAATATTATTTTCTGCGACGAAGACGACGTAATCATCGACAGTATCAAGCGGATTTCCGCCGCCGTCAGCTCCCTGCGTGAGGTTCTGCCGGGGAAACCGTATTTCGTGGCCGGAACCCAGGACAAGCTGGATGCCCTGACCGTGGATTTCGATGCCTTCCGCCAGGCCGTCTCCTCCAGGCCCCAGCCGGTCTTCAAGGCCCTCTACGGCTGCTTTACCGGAATTTCCCCGGTTCTGGCCCAGGAGCTCTGCCATGAGGCGGGGCTTGACGGCGACCTCCCGTCGGCAGCACTGGATGCCCCTGCTTATCAGGCACTTTTCAAGGCATTATCCGATATGGTCAATGCCATTCTGGAAGAGCGCTTTACCCCCAATATCGCCTATACCGGCGGCCGGCCCGTGGAATTCTGCGCCCTGCCCTTAAAAATGTACGACCATACCGTACCCTTTGAAACCATGTCAGGGCTTCTGGAGACCTATTACGCGGAAAAGGAAGCCATTACCCGCATCCGCCAGAAATCCGCCGATCTGCGGCATATCGTCCAGACTGCACTGGAGCGCAGCGTCCGGAAATATGACCTGCAGCTCAAACAAATGCAGGACACGGAAAAGAGGGATACCTGGCGGATCTACGGCGAGCTCTTAAACACTTACGGCTATGGTGCCGAGCCCGGCGCAAAATCCCTGGAGGCACTGAATTACTATACCAATGAAACGGTAAGCATTCCTCTGGACCCCACTCTCAGCACCACCGAAAACGCCACCAGATATTTTGAAAAGTACAATAAGCTCAAGCGGACCTACGAAGCTTTGTCTCAATTGACCATAGAAGTCAAATCCGAGATTGACCACCTGGAATCCATTGCCAATTCCCTGGATATTGCCTTGCGGGAAGAAGACCTGAACGAAATCAGGGAAGAGCTTACGGAGAGCGGCTATATCCGCAGGAAGAGCGGCAGCGGAAAGAAACGGGCCGCAAGCAGGCCCCTCCACTATATCAGCAGCGACGGCTTTCATATGTACGTGGGAAAGAATAATTTCCAGAACGACGAACTCACCTTCAAAATCGCCACCGGCAACGACTGGTGGTTCCACGCCAAGAAAATACCCGGCTCCCACGTAATCGTCAGGCTGGAAGGCGCGGAGGAGCTGCCCGACCGTACCTTTGAAGAAGCGGCACGTCTGGCGGCCTATTACTCCAAAGGGCGTGCCCAGGAAAAGGTAGAGATCGATTATGTCCAGAAAAAGCATGTAAAAAAGCCGGCCGGTGCAAAGCCCGGCTTCGTGGTCTACTACACGAATTTCTCCATGAGCATCGGAAGTGACATCTCCGGCATCCGGCTTGTATCGGACTGAGAAAGCCGTTGAAGGTGTTTCCCGTAATGCCATACTCTCACGCATTCCCCCTGTTCGGATACCGTCGGCAGGCAGCGGCCGGTGTTTTGACCATTTTAGTCAAAGCACCGGCCTTTTAACAATAATGCTGCATAATATACTGTACTTCCGTCTTTCCCCTATAGGTATTCTTTCCCATCTGGTATGCCACGGACAGTTTCATCCGGGATTCCCCCGCATACAGCGCCGCTTCGCTCCCGGGGCCGTATTTCTCCTCCAGAAAGGCTCCGAACTTCTCCAGATCTCCAAAATACACCAGCTGCCTTCTGTTCCCCGCCGGGGTCTGTACGGTGTACCTGGCACAATTCCGGTTAGCCCCCATCTTAAAGCCCGCCAGAAAGAGCAGATCCTTCTGTGCAAACAAAGGCCTGGGATTTCCCACCCCGAAGGGCTCCAGAAGGTTGATTTCATCCGCCAGCTCCCCGGTTCCGTAATCCAGGGGCATAGGCACGTCAATATGCACTCTGACCGTAAAATCTTCCGCCGTCAGCCTGCAGCGCGCGTTGATTTCCCTGCGGAAGGCCTCTACCATTTCTTCCTCCCTGCCGTTTTCCTCCGCCGTCCAGGGCATTGCCATGGACGCCTCCGCCCCGGACGGTGCTGCATCAGGCGGCACTGCCATGGATGGTGCTGCCATGGACAGTCCTGCCGCCATGGCATGTCCGCCGAATTTTGCAAAGTACTGCTTCACCTCCGTCATGGCGTCATACATATGATACCCTTCTATGGAGCGTCCCGAACCCTTGATCCCCTCTTCGCCCCTGGTAAGGATAAAGACCGGGTGGTTATATCTCTCCCGGATTCTCCCGGCTACAATTCCTGCCAGACTCTCATGCACCGACGGAAGGTAAATGACCATCACCTTGTCCTCTTCCATATGACGGGCTTCAATCTGGTGCTCCGCCTCCTCCACCCCCTTCATGGTCAGGCTCTTGCGGCTGTCGTTCATTTCCTTCAGCTCCCGGGCCAATGTAAAGGCTTCCGTCCTGGTGCCGCTCTGCAGAAGCTCCAGGGCGCGCCTGGCCGTATCCAGCCTGCCCGTGGCGTTCAGGCAGGGGCCGATGACGAAGCCCAGATGATAAACGTTCAAGGCCTCCATCTCCAGCCGGTTGACCTCTGCCAGCGCCCGCAGGCCCTGATTCCCGGAATTTCTGAGGCGCTTCAGGCCCTCCTTCACCAGAATCCTGTTCTCGTCCTTTAACTCCATCACGTCGCAGACAGTAGAGAGGGCGGCAAACTCCAGCAGCTCCTCCAGGATCTCCTCCAGCGCAGGATTTCCGGTCCGCTCCCACAGTGCCCGGATCAGCTTATAGGCTACCACCCCGCCGCAAATTCCCGGAAAAGGGTATCCGCACTGCTCCTGCTTCGGGTCAATGACTGCCAGTGCAGGAGGCAGTATCTCCCTTCGCACCACATTCCCCTCTTCGTCGGTCTCCGTCCGAAAAGGAACCTCGTGGTGATCCGTGACAATCACCCGGATGCCGTAAGAAGCTGCCAGCTCAATCTGAGCGGCCGCCGCAATGCCGTTGTCACAGGTAACGATCATCTCCACTCCGTCCAGCCTTGCCTCTTCTATTAACGTGTCGTTCAAACCGTAGCCATCGTGGATTCGATGAGGAATCACCCCGTCCACCCTGGCTCCCAGTGTTTGTAATCCTTTTATCAAAATATAAGTGGAGCAGATGCCATCCACGTCATAATCCCCGATCACCCGGATAAAGGTTCCCCCCTCTGCCGCCTCAATCAGGAACCCCACCGCTTTATCCATATCCTTCATCAGCCAGGGTGAATAGCAGTCTTCCAGAGTTCCCTGTAAAAACCTTTTGACCTCAGTTTCCTCCGTCAGGTCCCGATTACGCAGAATCCTCGCCAGTACGGGGCTGATACCGAATTCTGCCGCCCATTTATCAAAATCTGCCCTTTTTGCCGCCACATACCATTTTTCCATTTTCTTCTCCTGTCCATCGGAATTCTGTCCCCCATACACTGGCGGGGCGTATTCATATACGCCCCGCCAGTGTATCATAAAAAGATGAAATTGAACAGCTAAACTTCCGGCCACACTGAACTGTTTACTGCATAAAGATAAAGAACCCCTGATACACCACGCATTGCCTGCGCGGACTACGCCCTTTAATAAGAAAAAAAGATGAACAGAAATACCTCCATAAATACGTAATGTCGAAACAGTAACCTGAAACAGGCAGAACAACGGATTCTTAGCAAAGCGGCACCGCCGCATTTCAATACAGCATTATATTATCATATTATTTGACTTAAATCAACATAAATCGACAATTTTTTCAAAATTATTGAAATTATAATTGAAATTGCTCCTCCGGAGACAAATCGTCAAGGACTTTTTAACCAATTTCACATAAAATGCTTTCACCTTTCACATAAAATTCACAAACTATCACATCGCCAGCTTTACATTTCGCTCTGAATTGGTATAATAAGAGTAAACCTTAATTTTTCTTTAGATTTCAAGAATAGAAAGGATGGCTTTTATGAATTTAGCAAAAATCTCTGCAAATGGACAAATTACTGTGCCGGTAGAAATCCGCCGTCTGCTCGGTCTGAAATCCGGTGATAAGATTCTGTTTTACCAAAAGCAGGACGGAGAGGTGGTCTTAAGTAATGCCTCTGCACAGGCAATTCGTAAAGCGCAGGCTGCTTTTTCGGGCGCTGCCGAAGCTATGGGGATTTCCAGTGAAGAGGATGTGCAGGCTCTTGTGGCCGAAGTTCGTAAAGGCACTTCACAAAGTGCCTTGGGAAAGGAAAGGTAACAATGCGGATATTGGTTGATACAAACATTCTTTTTTCCGCATTGGTTTTCCCACAATCAAGACCGGCACAGGCTCTGCTCCATGTAGCCGATAACCATGAGATGGTTCTGTGTGACCGCAATATCACGGAACTAAGGGATATTCTGGGACGAAAAGCGCCTAAGTTCCTGCCGGATGCGGAAGTCCTGCTGGCGGAAATGTCCTATGAGCTGGTCCCAGCGGTAAACCATGCGGAAAAACTGATACGTGACGCAAAAGACCAGCCAATCCTGAATGCTGCCATTGTGTCCGATGTGGATATTATACTTACTGGCGACAAAGACTTTCTAAGCATTGAAATGGAACATCCCAAATGTATGACTGTCGCACAGTTTTTAGAAAGCGAAGGTGTAGTGGAATGAACCTCTCACTTTTCTAACAGCAGAGAAACCGACGGTCTGTTTTCAAATCGTCGGTTTCTCATTATAACGACTGTATCTCATTTGATGATCAGTGGCTTCCTGCTCCTGTACCGGCTGTCAATGACAAGGAAAATGTGTCCTTATATATCTCCCAAAGCATTATCATCCCCTGTTTACAAAATACTTTTTCTCGAAATCGTCCACCGGCATAGGCCTTGCAAAATAGTACCCCTGGAAAATATCACAGCCTATGTCTGTCAGGAAATCCACCTGCTCCCTGGTCTCCACGCCCTCCGTAACCACCTCCATGCCAAGCTGCTTCGACAGGGAAATAATCATCTTCAGGATCGTCCTGCTCCTCTCCTGATGACTGGTCTGCCTTAAGAAGCCCATATCCACCTTAAGCGTGTTCACCGGCATATCCTTAAGCATATTGAGAGAGGAATATCCGCTTCCAAAGTCGTCCATTTCCACCATGAATCCATATTCCTGCAGCCGCTGGATCAGAATCAGCTGCTTGTCAAAATCGCTCATAATGGCGCTTTCCGTAATCTCCAGCCGCAGATTGCGGGGGCTGATCCCATATTGCTCCACAAGGCCCGTAAATACCTTATATATATCCGCAAAATAAAAGTCCTTGGGTGATATATTCACGGAAATATGATACTCCGTAAGCCCTCTGTCCTTCCATTCCCGCAGCTTTCTGCAGGCAAGATCCCATATGTACATATCCAGCCTGCAGATCAAACCCGTATTTTCCAGAATGCCGATAAATTCTATGGGCGGCACCAGTCCCCGCTGGGGATGAATCCAGCGTACCAGAGCCTCCCCGCCCAGGATCCTGCCCCTGACGGACACCTGGGGCTGGATATAGAAGCAGAACTGACCGTCCTCAAGAGCCGCCGCAAACTCTCCCGTCACCTTCTGCTCGCTCACGCTGCTCTCCCTTATCCCCTCGTCATAATGTGCTATCATATCCGTGAGGCTTGACTTAATGGTTTTTATCGCCATATAGGCTCTGTCACACATAACGGAAACCGCTATGTCCCTGTCCACAATATCGTAGACACCTACATGAACGTTGATCCGGTAGGTGGAAGTCCCGCTCTTTTCCCCTATGCGCCGGATCTCATTGACGAATACATCCGGGTCAAAGCGCTCCCTGGGCATACATATGGCAAATCGGTCTCCTGATAGCCTTCCGTAGACGGAACCGGCGCCTGCCAGCCGCTTAAGCGTATCCGCAATATTCACCAGCAGCTCGTCGCCGACATTGATTCCGAATATATCATTCACCAGCTTGAAATTCCTGATGTCGGAACAGACCATGCAATAAGTGCCCGGTTCGGCCTTCTGTACTGCCTTCGCCGCCACATCATAAAAGTGCTCCCTGTTATAAATTCCCGTAAGCCTGTCGTGAGTAGCCCGAAAGCGTTCCACTGCCAGCTTCTCCACCTCTACCGTCTCATCGTGCATCTTGAAGAAACAGCCCACATAATTATCGTTTCTGTCACTCAGCCGCTTGAAGCTCACATCATAGTATCTCTTTTCGGAATTTACCTCCCTGGTCTCCTTCCAGTCCGAATCCTCGGTCTCCGAAAGCTTCCTTCCGTTCATCCATCCTTTGTAATACTCTTCAAAGGGCTCCGTATTCCTGGCCCGGAAAAAGCCGTAGGCCTCAGAATTGGCATAGACACAGTTTCCCTCAATGTCAAAGCATACCACGCTGTCATCCATATTCTTGATACTGGAGGATAAAAGCCCCTCTACCAACCCCTGGGGAACGTATATGACATTAAAATAGTAAATCGCCAGTGCCATAACGCCGTAGGTAAGCACGGAAAAATCTATCTCCAGCCTCAATGCCAGATAGAGCACGTTAGCCGCAATGATGATGACAAGGCTGAACAGGGTAAGCCAATATTTTTTTCGGTACATAGCCGGGGATTTAGCAATCTTTATCACCAGCGGCAGCACCACAAGCACCACCAGGCCGTAGATCACAAGCCTGTGGAAGTTATACAGGCCGCCCCTTTCCGCAATCCCGTAAAACTGCGTATCCCCGTCCGCCATCATGCCGCAGCGGAAAACAAAGACCTTTTCGGTAACAACGTTTGCATACAGCATCAGGGCATCCGCTGCCACCACAAAATACAGGATTCCCCGCTGCACGGTCTTCGGCGTATAAATATGGGTATATTGCAGCGTATAATGCAGCATGCAGATCAGAAGAATATCCGACACCACGTAATATGTGGCATAGATCAGCTCCGCCGCAAGCCGGTTCGTGGCAAGCAGCGCTCCTGCATAAGCAACCATGGTACAGGGCGCCGCAATCATTATGTAACGTATGGCTCTGGTGAGCGGGCTTTTGTCCCGCCTGTCAATGACGCAGCTGCAGATGAAGATGGCCGCCGCAAAGATCAACAGAAGTGTAGTATATACGTTCCTCATAGCTTATCCCCTGTATCATAAGAATTCACTCCAAAAACGTTTTGGCATGAACTGCCGGATTCCGTTTTCGAGTAAAACCATGATACCAGAAGGGGGATTGTTTTGTCAATACAGCCTGCCCTTCGGAAATTCTGATAATTCTATGTTTTTACGCCTATTTGCAAATAATTAAAATTAATTTACAAAAATGTATTGACAAATCCGGCTGGCCGCATTATAATAGCCTTAACAACGAAAGAAAATGCTAAAACTTCTTCCAAACTCACAACTGAATAAGTAACAAAGGGTAACACAAACGGCATTTGTGTAAGTACACTGACTCAGGCAGCGAATTCCGGGCAACAATTCGGACACTGCAGTACAAGGTACAAAGGAATGGTGAGAACGCACAGGGCCAAAGCAGAAATGGAAGAAAAAAGAGGTAAAAAACAGAATATTGAAGGAGGTAAAGTCCATTGGACCAAACGGTTTGAAAGCGCGTATTGATTCTGCAATCGATACGCGCTTTCTCATGTCGGCCTTATTCACTTGATCCGCCTGCTTCGGTTCCCTGGGGCTCCGCATCTGCTTCCAGTGCGGCAATCCGCTGGCTCACTGTGGGATGATCGTATGTAAGCTTCACAATCAACGGATGCGGCGACAGACAGACAAAGGAATTCCGCGCCAATACCTTAAGCGCCGAGGCCAGAGCGCCGCCAAAGCCCTGCTCCCTTGCAAACCGGTCCGCCCGGTATTCAAAGTGCCGGGACAAGGCCGCAGCAGGCAGGCCCAGAAAGGGTGTCAGGAAGGGCAGGCACACCGTCCCCAGCAGATACAGGGCAAACCCGTAATTTAGCCTGTCGAACCCAAAGCCGGCGTAGATTTCCGGAACAGAAACCAATACCCAGGCCAACAGTACCATTACCACCAGGTTTATCAGGCTCAGCCCCTGCATTTTCAGGTTATCTTTATGCTTATTATGTCCCGCCTCATGCGCAAATACCGCCACGATTTCATCCGGAGACATCTGTTCCAAAAGCGTATCGTACAGTACAATGGTTTTCGTCCTGCCGACGCCGCTGAAATACGCATTTGCCCTGGTGGAACGCCGGGAGCCGTCCATCACCTTGATCTCCCTCACCGTACAGCCGTTTTCATGTAACAGCCTGCACAGCCTTTCCCGAAGCTCTCCTTCAGGCAGGGGCTCAAATTTATTGAACACCCTGGAAAGAACCGGATAAAGTGCCAGGACCAGCAGCAACAGCAAAAAGACGATACCGGTGAATACGGGAATCAGCCAGTTCCCCAGCAGCCTGTGCAGCCGGATAAACAGACAGCACAGCCCGCCCATCATTACCAGCTCAATCAGCGTATTTTTTATCTGATCCAGAAAAAACGTCTTCCTCGTGGTTTTGTTAAAGCCATACTTCTGCTCCACCACCATTGTACTTACATAATCACAGGGAACGGAAAAGAGCAGGCCCACAATCATATCCGCCCCGATCACCGTCAGCGCCGTCAGGTACTCGTTTGCCGGAGACAGCCAATAGACAATCCAGGCATACACGTCCAGGCTTAAGATCAGATACACGGCAAGGTACGAAAGAAGATGCCGCACAAACGCCAGCCGGGTGGTTTCCCGATAATACTTCAGCCACCTTTCATAGGACGGACCGTCATATATATCCGCCACATTCTCCGGAATTTTCCTTTCAGCCGACTTCATCTCCAGCCACTTGATAAAGGTCTGGAAGAAAAAAGTCAGTGTGACAACGATAACCGCCGCTGCTTTATAATTCATTTTCCTCTCCTTTTTACGTTCGTCAATCGGACTCCCCGGCTTTCGTCAAAGCACTGTTTCCGCCCGGTCCTGCCCTGCGGGCCTGATCCCTGTACCCTGAAGTATACCGCCGGACATCCAAAAAAACGCCAAGAAAGGTTCAAGAAAGATTCAAGATTTCTATCCTGCTGCCCCCATGTCACTGCAGCAGGCGAAGCACCGCCTCCCCTTTTTTGTTTGCCTGGGACAGCATGGAAGCGCCCACCTGCTCCAGCATATTGAAAGTGGCCAGCTTTGACACTTCCTTCGCCATATCCGTATCCCGTATAACAGAGTCCGCATGCTCCAGATTTTCCTCCTTGTTCCGGTTGTTATTCATGGCATGTTCCAGACGGTTCTGCATACTTCCGAATTCGATGCGGAGAACGGATACCCTGTCGATGGCCTTCGAAATCCTGCCGATAGCCTTGGAAGCAAATTTCTGGCTGGCAATACTCAGAGAATCAATCCTTAACATCCTTGCGTTGAATTCGCTCCGCTTTAAGAGAATGCGGTCCGATACCTGACTGCTGAGATGGATATGCCGGGTTGAATTATCCGAACCGCCGTCCTCGTTAAAGAACACCTCCGTCCTGGCGCCTCCCGTGACCGGGCCAAATTCATGATGCCCCAGCTCCGTGTAGGAAATCTTAACCCTGCCGTCCTCCGGATTGATGCTGGCAGTCAGGGGAACGTCGGGCCCGATGGCTCTCTTGAGCTCATCCACAATTCCCTTGGCCGTATACTCTCCGGGCGTCAGTTCAATATCATAGACAGTGCCGTCCACCACAAAGGAAAGGTCTGTCTGTCCTTCCCGGATGGTTACGCCGTTCCGCACATCCTTGGCCCCCATCACATAAGCCGGCATAACCTTGCCCTCAGTCTGATAGAAAATCTCAAAAGCTGCATTGCCGCCGATGCCGTCGATCAGATAATCCCCTGCCTCATTCGCCTGTACCTTATCGGAAATCCGGAAATTCAACGCCTTATCGTCATTGCTGCCGGCAATGCCGCTTTGAATGCCGCCGATTCCCACCTGTACCAGCCCGGGCCGATACCCCTTGTCTGCCAGCTGTTCGTCCAGCTTTTCCTGAATATGCTCCACCAGCTCCTTCGCATCATATTTTCCCTCGTCCAGGGTCATCTCAATATGTACGGTCTGATCCTTTGCCTTTAAATCAAAAGAAAGGGTGTCGCTGACGCCGTAGACAATCTCTGCGCCGCCCGTCATGTCCTTACGTCCCACGGTATAAGCTCCGTTGACCTTCTGCGAGCCGGGAGCATCGTCCGCATTCAGCTTTTCCGTCTTGGTGGCTCCTGCGGATAAGACCTTATTGTAGAAACCGCCCGACAAATTGCCGAACCGGTAGCCATAACCGTAGTTTTTCGCCCGGATGTCCACCCCGCCGTCGGTGGTGACCGTGACCTCCATGGCTCCTCTCACCGGGGAATTGGCTGCATCCAGTTTATCCTGCAGCGCCTTCGCCAGCTCCCCATAGGTATAGGTCTTTTCATCCAGGGTAAGGCTGTATTCGCTGTAGGAACTGGAAGATCCGTTTCTGTAAACCCGGAAAGACAAATCCTTGTTATATTGGTTGATCTCTACCGTTCCCCCCTGCCTGTCAACTTCATCCAGGGAATAGTCCCTGAAGCTGACGCCGTCAATGGCCGCCTTTATCCGGGAATGATACCCGTCTGCCCGCGTCGGGCTTATATCTATAGTATTCTGGTCATCCGCCAAAAGTCCTGCACTGGTATTGGAAGTAACGCTGATTGTGGCATTCTTATCCACGGAACCGTCCGCCTTCCTGGCAGTCAGCACCAGCCTATCCCCTTCAAATTTGGCCTCCACCGGCGGATAGGTTACAGTGGATGTACCATAGATTGCCTGCATGGCGCTCCCGGGGTTATTCTGGGGAGCATCATAGGAGACGTTCACGCTGGTCCCCCTGCCGCTCTCCGTGGTTTCAAAACGCAGGGTATTGTAGTTTCCGGTATAGGGATCTCTGGCCAATGTTGCCACGACCCCCTTCCCCGCCAGTTTCGTGTTCAGCATGGTCAAAAAGCTGTTCCTGTCATATGTCCCCACATCCAGATTCACCTTCACCTCCGTGGGATTTGAGACGCCGTCCGCAGTATTGTCCACATACAGCTTGAATTCCTGCTTATCCTTCTCGATGGTAACGCTATTCTGTATGGGCCGGCTGGTATTCACATAAGCAGGTGTTTTTGTGGTCAGGCCGAACATGGGATCCGCCGCGGTAGACCCCGCCGTATCAAAGGAAATCCTCACCCCGTCTCCGGCATCTGTTGTAGTAAATACCAGACGATTATAGGCATCACAGGACGCTTTGATCTTGCCGTCCAGGCCCTTGGCCTTTAACTGCTCGTTCACCTCGCCTGCCAGCGACTGAGGGGTATAGCTGCCGCCCCTGAGATCCAGTTCGACGGGATTTGTGTTCACATCTCCCTGGCCCCGGTAATTCAATTTTATTATATCATTGGTACCGTCCGTAATCGCGATATTACCCGCCATCCGGTTCGTGCTGGTGCAGGAGGCGGGAGTCCTGGTGGTCCGAAGCCACCGGAGGAAGGAGCTGTCCGAGGTGCCGCAGGACAAATTGGCTTCATCCCCCTTCAGTCCGGTGGTGAGGACCAGCTGATTACCCTTCAGTTCTACCACCGCTCCCTTGGAACCCGTGCCAAATGCCGCGTTGATCTTCTCCTGCAGCCTCTCCTTCAGCTGCTCCTTTGTAAGCTCCTCCGGTACGCCGTCCTCCGTCAGCTGCAGGGTAACCGGGCTGCCGTTAATGGTAAGCCTGATCCTGTTATTGCTGTCATCCAGGCGCATTTTATCCTGCAGGGCCGGACCGACGGTAAGCACGGCAGGCGTACTGGGTTTTCCCCCGGTCTCCCCCTCCTGCTTGCCGCTGGTGCCTGTCTTCGTGTCACTCCAGGGATTGACGGTATCCTTTCCCACTACCGAAGATTGATTAAAGCTGGTGACTGTAGTCGTCCCTGCCGTAGGCCGGGAGCTGAAACCGTTATCCGAGGTAACGGTTTCCCCCTTCAGCTGGTCCGTGATCGCCTGGGCAATCTTGGCCGGATCCTTTAAATCACCGCCAAGGTTCACGCTATAAGGCTTCCCGTTCACGGTGATCCTCATGCTGCTGCCGGTGGCATAGCCGGGGGTTCCAAAGGAGCAGACACCACCCTCCGAAGACTCCGTGTGGGGAAGATACTGCACCGCCGCCGCCACAAAGAGCATACGATAACCGTTTTCCGTCTCGCTCACGCCGTTGGAACCGGGAGCCGAACTCACTGAAATATACCCGTTCACATCACCGTCTGCCGCTTCCACAATCTGCAGCCTGTTGTCCGCAGTCAGTTTTGCCTGGATAAGGTCGTCGAGATTCTTGGCCTTCAGCTGGTCATTCACGGCTTTTACTATATCTGCCTTTGCAGTATAGTTTCCGGCTGCCAGCTCAATGACAGCCGTCCGGGGCACCTTGTCATCCGTCCCCTTCAGGCTGATCTGAAAGGTGTTATTTTTATCCGTCAGCGTCAGGGGCGCAGTGCCGGAAATACTTCCCAGATCCTTACTGCCGGTATAATAAGCGTCCTTATCCGCTCTGGTATCGTAGTTGCTTATATCCGCTTTGGGGCCATAATAAAGATAGCTTCTGTCCCGAAACAAGGTGTCATAAGCACTGCTGCTTTGATCGATATTTACGCCGCTGGCAGGCCCTTTGGTCGTAGTGGTAATCGTCAGGCCGTAGAACTGTGTCTGGGTCCTGTTGTAATATCCGTCCCAATAGGAACCCACATTGACCGTCTGCCCGGAAGTGGTCCCCACCGCAAACAGAGGCCGGTTATTCTCATCCTTAAACTTCTCGTCCAGAAGCTGCTGAAGCTTGTTTACGATTCCGGACAGATTATAGCTGCCCTCCGGAATCTCAATGGTGACACCGGCCGCAGTCTCGTTGGGCCGCAAAGTCAGCTTGTTATTGGTCTTGTCAATAAAGAGAAGCTTATGCTCCGAGTCAATGGAATTTCCGTCCGCAATCAGTACCTTGCCCCCCGTAAACACTGCCGGGAACTGATCCACCGTACCCTCCTTTACATTATCGTAAAAGACGGAGGTGTAATCCGGCCCGTCGATGCTGAACATATTTCCCTTAAAGCGGGTTACAAATGCCTTGTCGCTGCCAAGCTTGATGCTGCGGTTATAAGCCTCCGCCTTCAAACCGTATTCCTTTATGTCTGCATCCTGCTCCAGTATGTCATTCAGCTTATCAATCAGCTGCTGCCGGGTATAGCTGCCTTCGGGAACCTTAAATTTTACGGGCTGGATATTTCCCTTCAGATCCTCTATATCAAACTCCATGTAATCGTTGCGGTCCGCGACAATGTCCAGGGTGTCCGTATCCGTGGTAAAAATCGTGGTGCCGAGCAGGGCTCCTGTACCGCCTCCCCTGTACATATCATACAAAAGATAAGACAGCCCTCCCGTAACGGAATTAATGTAGGTGCCGCCTTCCAGATTGACATTGACATGGCCGTCATCCGCCAGTTCCACCTGGAACCAGGTATCAAAGCCATCCATCTGCTCCATAACGGCAGTATCGATTTCGTCTATCAGCTCCTCGGTGGTATATTGCCCCGGCGGCACGGAAAAGGTAGCCGTCCGCAGGGCCTGGCTGTTGTTCAGGCGGTATTCAAAGGTGATACTGTTATCGCCTTCCACGATATTGTGCATCTCGCCATGATCCCACTTCTTGTCTCCCCTGGTCTGATACCACTGCTCCTGATGTTCCGAAAAGATATTAATATCATTGAACCTGGTGGCAGTGCTCACCCTGTCCATCTCTTTTTTCAGCTGGGCAAACTCGGCATCCATGGCTGCCCGGTCACTGGCGGAATTCGTCCCGTTCATGGACTTGATGGCCAGCTCGTTCATCCGCTGAAGCATTTCCTGCGCCTCATTCAGCGCGCCGTCACCGATCTGTACCCAGGAGATCCCGTCCTGGGCATTTTCCGTCCCCTGGGCAAGCCCCCGGATCAGTCTCCGCATCTTTTCGGAAATGGCCAGATTCGCCGCATCGTCCGCCGCCCGGTTGACCTTATAGCCGGAAGACAGCTTTTCCGTGCTCTGAGCCTTCTTTGACTTATTGATCCCCAGCATCCTGTCTGCATTCATCGCCAGTATATTGTGATACACCGAAAGCCCCATCCGCCTTTTCCTCCATGAATTCCGCCGGACAGCATAATTGAAATCCTGCTGCCATAATTATCCTGATCTTAATTATACCCCCCCCGGCTTCCGTAAAATCAAGCCTTAAGTCAAAAAACCGTTAATGGCGGTTATTATATTGAGATCGTTAGCCGGAAAGGTCGCATTATGCAAAGGCCTTCTTTATGCACCGTTCCTATCAGGCACCTGCTTCCTCGCAGCATTTTGAAAGCCGGCCACTGCCTTCATGGCCTGGGGAATTGCAATGTTTGTTCCCGCGCCTGCCACACAGCCGCCCGGACAGGCCATCCCCTCAATCAGGCAGCCGTTTTTCCTGCCTGCCTTGGCCAGCAGCAGCATTTTCCGACATTCCGCCAGGCTCTCTGCGTGCTCGATCTTTACCTCCGTACCGGGATGATATGTCTCGATGCACTTTTTGATCGCATCGGCCACGCCTCCTGCCACACCGTATCCTCTGCCTGCCCCCGTGGCATCCTCCAGGGCATCCATGGCCCGAATTTCCTCCAGAAGGATGCCTTTCGCCTCAAACATACCGGTGAGTTCTTCAAAGGTAATCACAAAATCTACATCCGAACGCACCGTGCGTCTGCTGGCCTCCAGCTTTTTGGAAGCACAGGGACCGATAAATACCACGGAAGCATCCGGATATTTTTCTTTTATAATACGGGCTGTGGCCACCATGGGCGTAAGCTCATTGCTGATCTTGTCGATGGTCTCCGGAAACAGCTTTTTGGCCATCATTGACCAGGAGGGGCAGCAGGAGGTCAGCGCAAAAGCCTGGTTCCCCGTGGCCACCTCTTTCACATAGTGCTCTGCCTCCTTGATACAACCCAGATCCGCGCCCAGAGCCGTCTCATAAACATCCGCAAACCCCAGCTCCTTCAATGCTGCCTGAAACATATCCGGTGTCACCCCCGGTCCGAACTGCCCCACAAAGGCAGGCGCTACCTGGGCAATAATTTTCCTGCCGGACTGCATTGCCCGTATGAGCTGGAAGATCTGAGATTTATCCGCAATGGCTCCAAACGGGCAGCTGACCATGCACTGACCGCAGGATACACATATTTCACTGTCAATGCAGGCCCTTCCGAACCCGTCGCTCTTAATGGCATTGACCCCGCAGACCGCCTTGCAGGGCCTTTCCTTATGGCTGACAGCATCGTAAGGACATACCTCTTTGCATTTCCCGCAGCGAATACATTTTTCCTGGTCAATCACCGATTTCCCGTCGATCATGGTGATGGCCTGCTTCGGGCAGACGCTCTGGCAGGGATGGGCCACACAGCCCATGCAGGCGCTTGTAACCTCATAACGGTTCTCGGGACAGGCGTTGCAGGCCGACGGAATCACCTGCATCAACGGCGGCTCGTAGTATTTCTCGTCTATGTTGCTCTCTTCCAGGCCTTCTGTCAGATGCCCCGGATGATCCCTGTTTTCCGGCCGAAGGCTCATTCCCATAGCCAGGCGCAGCCGTTCCCTGACAATAGCGCGGTCCCGGTAAACACTCTCCCAGTACTGGGATTTCTCATAATCTACTATCTTATAGGGCAGGGCTTCCATATCATCCTTTAAGTTTGACGAAGTATACGCCAGATTAGCCACTTCCCGGAATACCCGCCTCCTGCGCTGCCGCACCGGCGTATCGATTCCCCGCATATTGCTCATAATTTGTTTCCCCTGCCCTTCCACTCCTGCTGTTCTTAGTTTTCTCCCATTTTTGCCAGCTTCGCCGCCTGGTCGGCGGCAATACAGGCATCCAGGATCTCCTGAATGTCACCGTCCATCACCTTGTCAAGCTTATAAATCGTCAGGCCGATGCGGTGATCCGTGACCCGGCCCTGGGGGAAATTGTAAGTCCTTATCTTCTCGGAACGATCCCCCGTGCCGATCTGGCTCTTCCGCATTTCCGCTTCCGCGTCATGCCGCTGCTGCTGCTCTATGTCATACAGCTTTGCCTTCAGCAGGGCAAATGCCTTCGCCTTATTCTGTATCTGGGATTTCTCCGTCTGGCTGTACACCACGATGCCGGAAGGATAATGGGTCAGACGCACCGCCGAATCCGTGGTATTGACGCACTGCCCGCCGTTGCCGGATGCCCGCATCACATCGATGCGGATGTCCTTGTCATCTATCACAATATCAATATCCTCATCTACCTCCGGCATCACTGCCACGCTGATAGTAGACGTATGAATGCGCCCTCCGCTCTCTGTCTCCGGCACGCGCTGTACCCTGTGTACGCCGCTCTCGTATTTCATCCGGGAGTACGCCCCCTGCCCGGAAATCATAAACTGGACTTCCTTCATGCCGCCGATACCGATCTCATCGGCATTCAGGGTCTCCACCCTCCACCTCTGGCTCTCCGCATAATGTACATACATCCGGTAGATTTCCGCCGCAAACAAAGCCGCCTCGTCGCCGCCGGCGCCGGCCCGGATCTCTACAATCACATTCTTGTCGTCATTGGGATCCTTAGGCAAAAGCAGGATCTTCAGCTCCTGCTCCAGCTCTTCCACCCGCTTTCTGCTGTCATTCAGGGTCTCCTTAATCATGCCCCGCATTTCTTCGTCACTCTCTTCCTCCAGCATTTCCAGAGAGTCGTCAATATCCTGCCTGCATCTCTTGTACTCCCTGTAAGCATCCACAATCGGAGTAAGATCGCTCTGCTCCTTCATCAGCTTCCGAAAGCGTTCCTGATTATTCGTCACCGTCGGCTCATGGAGCTCACTCAGAATTTCTTCAAAACGGATCAACAGATCCTCCAGCTTATCAAACATATCATTCTCCCAATTACTGAAATTACGTAGTCAACCCCACTGCCGGACACTTCCCGTTCATGCGTCAACTCACTGTACCGGATCATCAAAGCGCAGGATGCCGCACACCACCCGGTCCATTCCTCCGTAATCCTTTATTACACGAACCTCCAGGAATCCGGCCTCTTCCATCAGGCGGCTCACCGCCTCCCCCTGGTCATAGCCCGTCTCAAACAAAAGCATTCCGCCCTTTTCCAGATACCCGGGTATTTCCTCCAGAATGCGCCGGTAAAACGAAAGTCCGTCCTCCCCGCCGTCCAATGCCTGCCGCGGCTCATGATCCTGCACCTCCGGCATCAAAGTGTCTATGACCCTGCTCCTGATATACGGCGGATTGGAGAGGACCATATCATACTTCCCTTCCACCTTTTCAAACAAATCACCTTGCACAAAGCTGATATGCGTGCCGGCAGATCCCCCCGAGAACTCCCCGGGCTCCCCCGGATCCTCCTGCCGCACAGTCAAAGCGCGGGCTCCCAGCAGCTTCTCTGCATTCTCCCGGGCCACCTTCAGGGCTTCCCCGGAAATATCCGCCCCTACACCTTCACAGTCATTGGAATAACGCAGCATGCTGATTAAAATGCAGCCGGACCCTGTACACATATCCAGAACCCGCATGCCGTCATGCAGATTCCGCAGGGCCTCCTCCACTAATATCTCCGTATCCTGCCTGGGAATCAGCACCTGCTCATTTACGCTGAATTCCAGTCCCATAAAATCCTGTACCCCTGTAAGGTACTGCAGGGGAATATGCCGGGAACGCTTCTCTGTCAGCTCCCGGTACCTGCCCTCCTCTTCTTTCGTCACCTCCCTGTCCCCATGGGCCAGCAGAGTGTTTCGATCCGTACCGCACACATATTCCAGCAGCAGCCTGGCATCGGTATCCGCCTCTGTCACGGACGCCTGCGCCAGGACAGCTCTTCCCCTGTCATAGGCATCCCTGTACCTCATCCTTCCTCCCCGGCATCTGTCCGGTCCTCCTCCGGAGCAGAATCTTCTTCCTCATCCATCCAGGTCTCATCCACCTCATAGCCGAAATTGTCATAAAGGAAGGCTTTCCAGTCAAACACGGCTTCCACCGCCGCAATTGCTACCTTTACCATCTCCCTGTCAGGCTCCCTGGTGGTCATTCTCTGAATCCACATACCCGGCAGGGACAGAATCAGGACAATAATATTGTTGCTGCGGCCGGCCAGCCGAATGATTTCATAGGAAATTCCGGCCACAATGGGCATCAGCAGAATGCGCAGGAAGACCCGCAGCGCCGGATTGTCCACCCGGATAAAAAAGAACAAAATAATACTGACCAGCATTACAAAGAAAATAAAACTGGTACCGCATCTTTTGTGCAGCCTGGAACTTCTCATGACATTGTGCACCGTCAGGGGACGCCCCTTCTCAATACAGTTAATGCACTTATGCTCCGCTCCGTGATAACGGTACAGCCGCCGTATATCCTTCATCAGGCTGATCGCCCAGACATAAAGCACAAAAATCACAATGCGGAGCGCGCCTTCCACAATCGCCATCAGGGATTCGTTGCGCACAAAGCCCTTCATAAGCGATGCCAGATAATAGGGCAGTATTACAAAAATGCCTACCGCCAATGCTACGGAGAAAACCGTCACCAGCGTTGTTGCTGCCTTTTCCCCGCCTTTCCCCTTGTCGTCCTTTCCCTCGTCCTCCTCATCATAGACAGAGGCAGAAAAATTCAGACACCGCATTCCCAGAATCATGGAATCCAGAAAATTGAAAATACCCCTGACAAACGGTATCTCTTTGATTTTATTACCGTGAAGCAGCCCCTGGTAATTTTCCAGCTCTACGGCTATCTCACCGTCAGCCTTCCGCACGGCCACTGCATATTTTTCCTGGTTTTTCATCATAATGCCTTCCAGTACCGCCTGGCCGCCGATACCGGAATAGCATTTCTTCTTCCTCTTTGCCATATTAATCCCCGTCTTCCCGTCAGATTCACGAACAGAAAAGGTTGAGATACAAGCACCTCAACCTTTTCTGTGATTCTTATTTAACACCGTACTTCTTGTTAAACTTCTCGATTCTTCCATCGGCCCTTGCCGTCTTCTGCTGGCCGGTGTAGAATGAATGGCACTTGGAGCAGACTTCTACGTGAATCTCCGGCTTTGTAGAACCGGTCACGAAAGTGTTGCCACAGTTGCAGGTTACAGTTGCCTGATAATACTGGGGATGGATTCCTTCCTTCATCTTTTTTCACCTCTCTATATCATTCCGTGCTATTGTCTGTTCTCATCCGCACTGCCTATGGAACCACAAACAGCGGTATTATTGTAACACAAGGTCCGCACACTTGCAAGTCCAAATTTTACAAAAATATACCAAACTGCTTAAATAAATTTATTCTTTTTCACCATCTGCACAAATTCGTTGTTGTTGCGGGTTCTTGCAAACATATCCAGTATCCTGTCCGTAGCCTCATCCGGCTTGAGCCCGTTCAGGGCCTTGCGCATAATATTGATCGCGTCAAGTTCATCCCTGTTCAGCAGCAGGTCTTCTCTTCTCGTACCGGATTTCGCCAGGTCGATGGCCGGAAATATCCTTTTTTCCGAGAGCTTACGGTCAAGCACCATCTCCATATTGCCCGTCCCCTTGAATTCCTCATATACCACATCGTCCATCTTGCTGCCCGTCTCCACCAGCGCAGTGGCAAGAATCGTCAGACTGCCGCCCTCCCGCATATTTCTGGCCGCGCCGAAAAACCTCTTGGGCATATGCAGGGCCGCCGGGTCAAGACCGCCGGACAATGTACGCCCGCTGGGCGGAACCACCAGATTATACGCCCGGGTCAGCCGGGTAATGCTGTCCAGAAGGATGACCACATCCTTCTTATGCTCCACCAGCCTCTTTGCACGTTCGATCACCATTTCGGACACCCGCTTATGGTGCTCCGGCAGTTCGTCAAAGGTCGAATAGATCACCTCCACGTTTTCTCCGTGGATAGCCTCCCTGATGTCCGTCACCTCCTCCGGACGCTCGTCTATCAACAGGATCAGCATGTGCATATGAGGGTTCGTGCGCAGGACGGACTTTGCCACCTCCTTCAGCAGGGTGGTCTTGCCGGCCTTGGGCGGCGACACAATCATGCCGCGCTGCCCTTTGCCCACCGGGCTCACCAGGTCCATTACCCGCGTGGCTATACTGCCCCCGGGCATCTCAAGCCGGATACGCTCGTTGGGAAAAATCGGCGTCATATCCTCAAAGGCTGTCCGCTTTGCGGATTCTTCCACCGTATATCCGTTAATCGTACGGATATACAGCAATGCGCTGAATTTCTCCTGCTGGGTTTTGACCCGCTTGTTTCCCTTCAAAATATCCCCTGTCTTTAAACCGAAACGGCGGATCTGGCTGGGCGCCACGTAAACGTCGTTCTCACCGGGCAGATAATTTTCGCAGCGGATAAATCCGTAGCCGTCCGGCATGACCTCCAGGATACCGCTGGCTTCTTCTCCGCTGTCCAGCTCCTTGGGATAGGTTTTTTCATCATAAACCTCGTTGGTCCTGACCGAACGCGGCATCGCTGCCCCCTCCGCGGCGGGGCCTGCATTTTCCGCCCTCACAGGTACCGCCTCCGCCTTCTGGGTGCTTTCGCTTTTGACGGCGCTCTCACCGCGGCTGGCGTTCTCGCCGCGGCCTCCGTCCTCGCTTCGTCCCGCATAATCGGCATGAGACGGTGCTTCACCGCGGGCCGGGTTTGCACCACGTGAAGATACCGGCCGGCCTGAAGCGGAATTCTGGCGCCTGTATCCGGGCTGTCTTCCGGTACTGCCGGCTGCCTGGGGTGCCTCCTGGCCCTTCGGCTTCCGTGCCCCAGTCTCCTGGGGCCTGGCTTCCTGTTCCTTTTCCACCTTTTCCTGCTCCTCCAGCTTTTTTAACCTCTCGTCCTCCGCCAGCATGGCTTCTATAATCTCCGCCTTTTTCATCGTCGAAGTACCCTTTAATCCACGTACCTTGGCGAGTTCTTTCAACTGTACCAGCGCCAGCGATTCATATTTTTCTCTCATAAACTCCTCCTCAAAACTGATAAATTCAGCAGCAGCTTTCAAATCCACAATGCAAAAACGGGGATGGCAGCAAGATGGTTATCGACATGCTTCCTTGACAATTTAATTTGAACGGCTTATCATGAATACTATTATAATACACTTTTCCTAAAATAGGAAGTCCTATTTTCAGCAAACCGAGAGTTGGTGAAAATCTCGCGAAATTGCAAGGGAACGCAATTTCGGCTTCACGATAGGGGTGTCTGAACCGTTATTAACGGTCTAACGAAAATAAAACGGAAAGAGGTACTGTCATGACAACTGACGAAAAAGCACTGCTGATGCACGAAAAATGGAACGGAAAGCTGGAGACCGTCTCCAAATCCCCCGTAAGATCCAGAGAGGATCTGGCCCTGGCCTATACTCCCGGTGTAGCGGAGCCTTGCAGGGCCATCGCGAAAGACAAGGAGGCTGCTTACAAATATACCATGAAGGCAAATACGGTGGCCGTTGTTTCCGACGGAAGTGCCGTCCTGGGCCTCGGCAACATCGGCCCCCACGCCGCCATGCCCGTGATGGAAGGGAAGGCCGTCCTGTTTAAGGAATTCGGCGGTGTCAACGCAGTGCCCATCTGTCTGGACACCCAGGATACCGAGGAGATCATCAAGGCGGTCACCTGGCTGGCTCCCGGCTTCGGCGGCATTAATCTGGAGGACATCAGCGCCCCCAGATGCTTTGAGATCGAGGAACGGCTGAAGGCAGCGCTGGACATCCCCGTATTCCACGACGACCAGCACGGTACGGCAATTGTAGTTCTGGCCGGTATCATCAACAGCCTGAAGGTAACCGGCAGGAAAAAGGAAGACTGCCGGATCGTGGTAAACGGCGCAGGAAGCGCAGGCGTCGCCATCACCAAGCTGCTTTTGACCTATGGTTTCCCCCACATTGTCATGTGCGACAAGGTGGGCATCCTGTCCAGGTCCACGGAAGGCCTGAACTGGATGCAGCAGAAAATGGTAGAGGTCACGAATCCGGAAAATCAGACAGGCTCTCTGGCAGACGCCCTGACCGGTGCCGACATTTTCGTGGGCGTATCCGCTCCGGGCATCGTGACACCGGAAATGGTCGCTTCCATGAACCGGGATGCCATCCTTTTTGCCATGGCCAACCCTGTACCGGAAATCATGCCTGACGCGGCAAAGGCCGCGGGCGCCAGAGTGGTGGGAACGGGCCGGAGTGATTTCCCCAACCAGGTCAACAACGTGATCGCCTTCCCCGGCATCTTCAAGGGGGCGCTGGAAGGCCGGGCCACACAGATCACGGAGGAAATGAAGCTTGCCGCCGCCGAAGCCATTGCCGGACTGGTGCCGGAGGAGGAATTAAACGACGAAAACATTCTGCCTGAGGCCTTTCACCCCAGGGTGGCCGAGCTGGTCGCCCAGGCAGTCAAATCCCATATCCGCTGAAAACGGGCCCGGCTGTCTGTGGGACATTGCCCGCGGGAATAAAGGAGGATTATGTTACAGGATTCTTTGACCCTCTATAAATTAATCGTACTGTATATGCTGGACCGGGTGGCCTTTCCTCTGACGGCCGCCCAGGTCAGCGACTATGTCCTGGGGAAGGAATATACCAGCTTCCTCACCCTGCAGCAGGTTTTCAGCGAGCTGGCGGATGCAGGACTGGTCTCCTCCGAGACCCTTCATAACAGAACCTATCTGACCGTCACGGAAGAAGGCCGGGAGACCCTGAACTTCTTTCGCAATCGGATTATCAAGGACATCCGGCAGGACATTGATACCTATATTCGGGAAAACGAGTATACCCTGCGCAATGAATTCTCCATCCTGGCGCGATACGATAAAGCCGCCTCCGGAGAATACGAGGCGCGGCTGACGGCAAAGGACAGGGGGATCAGCCTGGTGGATCTCACGCTTTCCGTTCCCGATAAGGAAACCGCCGCCGCCATCTGTGACAACTGGCAGAAAAAGAATCAGCAGATCTACCAGTATCTGGTGCAGGAATTATTCTGAGGCTTCCCCGGCCTCTTCCTTCAGCCTGCGCATATGCTCCCTGATCTTCACCTCATACCCGTTCCCGGAGGGCCTGTAAAATTCCTTTCCGCTCAGCTCATAGGGCAGATACTGCTGCTTTACATAATGATTCGGATAATCGTGGGCATACTTATAGCCCGTTCCCCGCCCCAGCTTTGCCGCCCCCTTATAATGCGCATCCTGCAAATGGGCCGGTATGGGCAGGTTTCCCGTCTGCTCCACCGTCTGCAGAGCCTCAAAAACGGCATTGCAGCCGGCATTGCTCTTAGGCGCACAGGCAACATAGGCCGCAGCCTGGGACAAAATAATCTGGGCCTCCGGCATCCCGATCCGCTCCACTGCCAGGGAAGCATTGACAGCCACCACCAGCGCCATGGGATCCGCATTGCCCACATCCTCCGCCGCACATATCATAATCCGCCTTGCAATAAATGCCGCCTGCTCCCCTGCATAGAGCATCCGCGCCAGGTAATACACTGCCGCATCCGGATCGGATCCTCTCATACTCTTAATAAAAGCCGAAATTGTGTCGTAATGACTGTCCCCCGCCTTATCGTAACGCACGGCGCGCTTCTGAATGCACTCCTGAGCCACCTCCAGGGTAATATGTATCTTTCCGTCCCCGCTGCGGTTCGTGGTCAGGATTCCCAGCTCCACCGCATTCAGGGCATGCCTGACGTCGCCGCCGGAAAGATCCGCCAGAAAATCCAGCGCGTCCTCGTCAATTGCGGCATTGTAGGCCCCCATTCCCCTGTCGCCGTCATAGACGGCCTTGCGGATCAGCTCCTTCACTGCCTCCGTCGGAACGGGCTTGAGCTCAAAAATTATGGAACGGGAAATCAGTGCCCCGTTCACCTCAAAATACGGGTTTTCCGTGGTAGCGCCGATGAGAATCAGTGTCCCGTCCTCCACAAAGGGCAGCAGATAATCCTGCTGGCTTTTGTTAAAACGGTGAATCTCGTCAATAAACAGGATGGTGCGTTTTCCATACATGCCAAGGGTATCCTTAGCCTTAGCCACCACCTCTTCCATGTCCTTCTTGCCCGCTGCCGTGGCATTGATCTGGGTAAATTCCGCGCTGGTGGTATTGGCAATTACCCGGGCCAGGGTCGTCTTACCCGTTCCCGGTGGTCCGTAAAAGATCACGGAACTGATCTTATCCGCCTGAATGGCCCGATACAACAGCTTGTCCCTGCCGATAATGTGCTCCTGCCCCATTACCTCATCCAGAGTCCTGGGCCGCATCCGGGCTGCCAGCGGCGCTTCCTTTTCCATGCTGGTGCTGCGCATATATTCAAAAATGTCCATAAATCCCGCCTTCTGCCGCCTGCCTTTTTTGTTTTCTTCCTTCCGGAAAGCGCATTCAGTTTGCTTCCCGATGCAGCGTCACCTGATTTTCATGAACCGTCACCGACTTCATGCTGCGCAGGAAGCTGGAAATGCGGTTATAACCAAACTGTCTGAAATCCAGCTGCTTATACTTTTTGTGGAGTTCATCGTTCAGAGTGGAGAGATTATCTATCATGCCGCCGTTTTTCTCAATCATGCTGCAGATTTCCCGCTCCAGCTCCGCCTTGGTAAGTGTGGAACGGCGTTCCACGCAATATTGGTAATTTATTTTTTTCACATTGAAATCAGGCAGCTCCTGGGTCACCATCGTGCTGAGCTTGGTATATCCGTAGTTGCGGACGTCAAAATCAGAAAACCTGTCGTTCAAACGATTACCGATCCTGGCAAGGTCTACCGGCTTCCCGTCGTTCTCATTAATCAGGGCCAGGATCGCCTGCCGCACCTCCGTCACCGAAGTGACATTCTGCTCGTCACCGCCCTCGATGCTCTCCGCGCCTTCCAGTGCCTTATTCTGCTCCGCTACCAGATTCAGGTGGATGAACCTGTTGCAGGCCCTGGTCAGCGCCGGAGGGGTCTTGGATTCCCCCATGCCTAAGACAAACATATTTTCTTCCCGCAGACGCATGGCCAGACGGGTAAAATCACTGTCGCTGGTCACCAGGCAAAAGCCCCTGACTTTATTCTTAAACAAAATATCCATGGCATCAATCACCATGGCCATGTCCGTGGCATTCTTCCCCGTGGTATAGGAAAACTGCTGTACGGGCATAATGGAATGCTCCAGCAGCATCCCCTCATTCCAGCCGTTGGCCTTCGACCAGTTGCCGTAGATACGCCGATAAGTGGAAAATCCGAATTTATCCAGTTCTTCAAAAATGGTGGCGGCATATTTGGAGCTGATATTATCCGCATCGATCAGCACCGCAAACTGCATACGCTCCCCCTGGATTGTCTCCATATTTTCTTCCATGCTAACCTCCATGTCGCAGCTAAAGCTGCATTTATTTCATTTTACAGGATTGACCGCCAAGATGCAAGCGTCACTTCTCCCGGGAATGTGCCAATACCAGTCCATTCCCGGCAGTTCGGACATTGGTGCCTGAACTGTTACCAAAGAAGCGCTGGTTAAATCATCGCTTCCTTAAAAGCCTCCGGCGGATGCGCACGGATTTGCAGGGTGTTTCCCTAAAAAAGTACAAATCCGGTAAAATTTGTGAGATAAAGTACAAATGTAATAAAACTTGTGATATAATGAATCCAACGTGGAAAATTGAGGAGGTATCGTATGACATCCCGATTAAAAGCTGTCGGCGGCAGCTTCCTGATTACCCTTTCTTTCCTACTGGGTATCGGAATTCTGTCTTCCGCTGCCATGATGGCCTTCAAAGGCAGTACGGAACATGTGGCCTTAATCAGCGGCATGGCCCAGGCCATATATCTGCTTCTTGTAATGCTCATTATCCGTTTCAGGAAAATAGACGTGAAAAATACATATGGCCTTAAAGGGGTTTCCGTGAAAAAATACCTGCTGCCGATCCTGGCGGCCTTCTGCTTTTCGGCATTCTCCAATATCCTCCAGGCTGTGGCTCCCATTCCCCCGGAGCTGATCGGAGGAATGGCAGAGGATATGGAGAAAAGCATGGCTGCTTTTATCTTATCCGTTTTTATCATTGCGCCGGTAGTGGAAGAATTTGTGTTTCGCGCCCTGGTTATGACCACACTGCACAAAGGCTTTTCCGACATTGCTTGCGTTTTTATATCGGCAGCCCTGTTTGCCCTGATCCATGCCATGGCGGGCGGCGTCATCATCGTCGTGCACGCTTTTCTTGGCGGTATCATATTTGCGCTTTCCTATGTTAAAACAAAGTCATTGTTTCCGGCTGTCATTGCACACATCTTCGGCAATATCGGCAGTTATGTCCCCGCTGTCACCGGAAGCCTGCCGGCTGCGGCACAATACGGGATGGCCCTGTGCTTCCTGCTCATTTCCGCCGCCTGCTGCATGGGACTGCTCAAAGAACGCCCTACCACTCTTTCGTGATCTCTTCCGCGGATAACCCGTAGCTCTCCATAAATTCGGCCAGGTCCCTGCTGTCACGAATGAGCATGATTTCCGTAAATTTCCCTGTTTGCCTGTCCTTAAACCCTGCCACCTGCTCCCCGTTGCAGATGCTTGCATGTATCACCGGCTTCAGATTCTCTTTATCATAGTCCCGAGGTCTGCCTTTTTTGCGAAACATCGCTTTGCCCTCCAATTTCCAATCCTTATCCCCAAAGAAGGGGCCATGGAAAACGAAGCCGGCTTCACCCCGTTTTTCACGCCCCCGCCTGCGGACACTCCAAAGCCGGTACGCCGGCCTGCGGAAAACACTGATAAAAGCGTTTCCCGATATTAAATCAACGGATATTTGTCGGTCAGAGACTGAACAATGGCCCGGGCCTCGGAAACCTTCTCCTCGCCGCCCTTGATCACCAGGGCAATGGCTTCCGCGATCCTGTCCATATCCTCCGCCTTCATGCCTCTGGAGGTGACGGCCGGCGTTCCCAGACGGATACCGCTGGTCACAAAAGGCGACTGGGGATCGTTGGGGATCGTGTTCTTGTTGCAGGTGATGTGTGCCGCATCCAGCAGCTTTTCCACAGCCTTGCCGGTAAGGCCGAAATTCGTCAGATCTACCAGCATCAGGTGATTATCGGTGCCTCCGGATACGATTTTGATCCCCCGCTCCAGAAGCCCCTTGCACAGAGCCTGGGCATTCTCGATAATGCCCTTCTGATATACCTTGAAATCGTCGCTCAGCGCCTCTTTGAAACAGACGGCCTTGGCGGCGATTACGTGCATCAGCGGTCCGCCCTGGATGCCGGGGAAAATCGCCTTGTTAAAATTATATTTCGCGTTTACTTCATTGCTGGATAAGATCAGGCCGCCCCTGGGTCCCCGCAGGGTCTTATGGGTCGTGGTGGTAGTCACATGGGCATAAGGAATGGGGCTGGGATGAAGCCCTGCCGCCACAAGTCCCGCAATGTGGGCCATATCCACCATCAGGACAGCCCCCACCTCATCGGCAACCTCACGGAACCGCTTAAAGTCAATGGTACGGGCATAAGCGGAAGCCCCTGCAATAATCATCTTCGGCTTTGCCTCCAGGGCGGTCTCCCGCAGTTTGTCATAATCAATAAAGCCTTCGTCATTTACGCCGTAAGGCACAATGTGAAAATATTTTCCCGACATATTAACCGGGCTGCCATGGGTCAGATGCCCGCCGTGGTCCAGATTCATGCCCATAATAGTGTCTCCCGGCTGGCAGACCGTAAACTGTACCGCCATATTGGCCTGGGCGCCGGAATGCGCCTGCACATTGGCATACTCGCAGCCAAACAGCTCCTTTGCCCGCTCAATCGCCAGGGTTTCCACCACATCCACGCAGTCACAGCCGCCGTAATACCGTTTCCCGGGATACCCTTCCGCATACTTGTTGGTCAGCGGGCTGCCCATTGCCGCCATCACTGCCTTACTCACCCAGTTCTCGGAAGCAATCAGCTCAATGTGGCTGTTCTGCCTCTCCTGCTCGTCTTCAATCGCCTGAGCGACCTCAGGATCCACCGCCCTTACATCGTCCAAAGAATACATTCCAAATCCTCCTGTTTTCACGCTTTACTGTATTAAAATACCTGTCCTAGATTATAACACAAAATACGAAATAAGAAAATGATTTTATTTACGGATCGGCAATCTGCTGATACAATAAAGTAGCAGACAATGAAAACAACAAAAGCGAAAGAGAGGGCCCAGCTTTATGTATCACATTATTATCAACCCGGCATCCCGCTCCGGAAAAGGGCTGAAAATATGGAAAGAGCAGGTGGAACCCGCACTGCGCAGGGGAAATGTCCCTTATCGGCCCTGGTTTTCCGAAAAGGCCGGGGACGTTTCCAGAATCGCCGGCGAAATACTGTCCGCTCCCGGAGACGGGCCTGTCTCCCTGATTATCCTGGGAGGCGACGGCACGGTCAATGAAGCCCTGCAGGGCATTCCTGATCCTTCCGGGATCATATTGGGCTATATACCCACCGGATCCAGCAACGACCTGGCAAGGGACCTGAACATCCCCACCTCCCCCACCGCTGCCCTGGACCTGATCCTGCACTCGGGAACCGCCTGCTTAATGGATCTGGGAACCGTCACCTATGAAGACGGGGAAAAGCGCCGTTTCGCAGTCAGCTGCGGCATCGGTTTTGATGCGGCGGTATGTGAGGAAGCCCTGCGTTCCAAGGCTAAAAAGGTTCTGAACAAGATCGGCCTGGGAAAGCTGACCTATCTCAGCATCGCACTGAAGCAGCTCTTTGCCGCAAAGGCCATTTCCGGAAAGCTGATTCTGGACGACGGCACCCCTGTGGAAATCGGCAGTATCCTCTTCACTGCCTGTATGCTCCGCCGCTTTGAGGGCGGAGGTTTCATGTTCAGCCCCGATGCGGACGCCACGGACGGTATCTTAAATCTGTGTGCCGTGGGGGATATTTCCAAGGCGCTGATCCTTTATGCCCTGCCTACCGCCTTTCAGGGCAGGCATTACCGTTATCAGGGCATTACCCCCTATCAGGCCAGGAAGGTCCGCATAGAGGTGTCCTCTCCTCTCTGGGTACATACCGACGGTGAAGTTGCCAGAAAAAGCCGCAGCATTACCGTAACCTGTGAGCAAAACGCCCTGCGCATTATCCGGGGATAATCCTGAAGGTTTTCTTAAGATTGCTTAAGAAGGGAAAAAAGGCATTGCATTTTTTCCATCCGACGCTATACTATACTTGTCGTTCAGTTGTATTACTGACATCCGGTGATAAACATAAAGTGTAGGTGGGCAGAATATGGAAAAAATGGGAAAAAAGGAAAAAATCAAAGCCATTTATGAAAAATATAAGCACGGGATTCCGTTGTTGATCTATCTGGCGGTTTATCTGGCCTGGTTCGCCTGGCTGGAGAAAACAAATGTCAAAAATTATCAGGTGATACACGTCAGCATGGATGACTATATCCCCTTCTGTGAGGTGTTCATTATTCCATACCTGCTTTGGTTCGGATATGTGGCCGCCGTGGTGGTTTATCTGTTTTTCAGGAATAAGCAGGACTATTACAAAGTATGCTGCTTTTTATTTACCGGAATGACCTTGTTCCTTGTCATTTCCACCCTGTGGCCCAACGGCCATGATTTAAGGCCTGCCGTTATGCCGAGAGACAATTGCTTTACGTGGCTGATCTCCCTCCTTTGGCAGACAGACACCCCCACAAACCTGTGGCCCAGCATTCACGTATTCAACTCCATGGGAGCACATTTTGCAGTAATGCGCAGCGGAGATCTGGCAAAGTCAAGGTATGGCAGGCCGATCAGGATCGCTTCCGGAATCCTCAGCGTCTCCATCATCCTCTCCACTGTGTTCATTAAGCAGCACTCCCTCTTTGACGTAGTGACGGGAATTCTCCTGGGCGCAATCATGTACGCCTGTGTCTACAGAAGGGAATGGCTGCTGGCCTTCAGTCCTGCAAACAAAAACCGTGAAAAAACGGCCGGCTGATTTTAATTGAACTTGAAAATCCTCTGGCAGATCTTATAACCTTCCACCGAGATCTTACGTCCGCCCCGTCCCGGCAGGTTCATGGCTTCTCCCATGATGCCGTGGCGCAGGCAGCGGTACAACAGCCTGTCCTTCTCTTTTAAATACTGCCACAGTTCCGCTTTCTTGGCCAGATTCTCCTCGGTGCCGGAACGTATCAGCAGCACCGATGAAACCGTGGTAATAATCTCCAGATAATTTCTCATGTATTGGTACAGACGCTTCTTCTTCGTGAGCGTCTGCTTTTTTTCCGTCAGATAATCGATCATCAGCTTGTTGACCCTGATTTGCTGGTCAATCCGGGAAATCATGACATTCTCGTTGACGGACTGGTCCTCTCTGCCAATATAGTAGCGGTAGAAATTTACATCCAGGTAATACATATTCCTCACATAAGGGAGGGGTTCAAATACATAAAGGTTATCCACATAGAAGGTATGCTCGGGAAGCCGGATTCCGCATTCCTTCAGAAGCTTTGTCCTGAAAATCACAGAGTGCATCAGAATATAATGGCCCTTTTGAAAATGATGGCAGTCCTCCCAGGTGAACATACGGCCTGTGGGGAGGCTGTGGCGGTACTGGATAATCTTCTTTTTCTTCTCCCCTTCCTTCTCGTATACATAATTGCAAACCAGCATATCCAGGGTATGTGCCCCCCCCATAAACTCCCGGAGAGTCTCCAGCACCCGCTCATATGCGTCCTTTTTCACCCAGTCGTCACTGTCAACCACCTTGAAATAGACTCCCGTGGCATAGTCAATCCCCGTGTTCACCGCAGAGCCATGGCCCCCGTTTGCCTTGTGCACCGTCTTCACAATGGCAGGATACCTGGCGGCATACTCATCTGCTATTTCCGCCGTTCTGTCGCCGGTAGAGCCGTCGTCTACAATGATAATCTCCACGTCCTCCCCTCCCGTCAGAAGGGATTCGATACATTTTCTCATATATTTTTCCGAATTATAACAGGGAACCACTATTGATAATAATTTCATATGTCTTCATACCTTTCTTTCCCAAGACGTATTTTCAGATACCCGGTATAAGCGGAAAACGCAGACGGCACAGGGTATTTCTCTTCCGTCTCACAGGGCTCCACGAAAAGCCAGCCCCGGCTGTCCTTCCCGGGACACCCGTGCTCCAGCTCGTCCACGCGGACCATATATCCTTTCATATGCCATTCCCTGTGGGTAAAAATGTGCCTGGCATCCTCCAACGGTTGAATGCGCAGAGTCCTGAAGCCGTTCTCAGCCAGATAGGCCGTGACCTCCTCCGCCGTCCGCCAGCCATCCAGCATGGGAAACTCGTACATTCCCGCCAGAAGCCCGCCGGCCGGACGCCTGTGGAGAGCCGCCCTGCCTGCATCCCGGATAATCAGCACCGTTTTTTCCTCAATCTTCCTGGGCTTCCTGCCTTCCTTCCTGGGAAACTCCGTTTCCGTACCGTCGGCATGGGCCCGGCAGATCCCGTTTAAGGGACAGCAGCCACACAGAGGCTCGCCGTTAGGGATACAGACACAGGCGCCGATCTCCATCATTGCCTGATTAAAATCCCCGGGACGGTCCGCGGGTATCACCCCGGCCAGCTCTTCCTCCACCGCCTTCTTTACTTTTCCGTCCGTAATCAGCCTCTCGTCCTTTCTGACCCGGGCAAGCACCCGGAGGACATTCCCGTCCACTGCAGGCACCGGCCGGCCAAAGGCAATGGAAGAAATGGCTCCGGCAGTATAGCTGCCGATTCCCGCAAGCTTTGTCAGCGACTCGTAATCCCCGGGCATTTCACCGCCGTATTCCCGGACGATCTGTACTGCGGCCTTCTGCAGGTTCCTTACCCGGTTATAATACCCCAGTCCCTCCCAAAGCTTTAACAGCTGCTCTTCCGGGGCCCGTGCCAACGCGCCTGCATCCGGCAGCGCCTCCATAAAACGCTCGAAATAGGGCTTTACCGCCTCCACGCGGGTCTGTTGCAGCATGATTTCCGATACCCATACCCGGTAGGGTGAAGGCTCCTCCCGCCAGGGAAGAATCCGCCTGTTCTTATCATACCATTCCAGGAGAGGTTTGGGAATGGCTGCAAGCCTTAATTTTTCCTTAATATCCCTGCTTTCCAGCCTTACCGGCACCGGGCGGTTCACTGCCAGGCTGTCCGGTGCCACCCTGCAGTTATATGCAAGGATTTCAACGCCTGCACGGGCCGCCCGGCACAGTACGTTTCCGAATTCCGGCTGGATGTCCCACTCCGGTTCAAAGTGGTCCGCCTGCTCCATCTGTATGACAAACATCACAAAAGCCCTGTATCCCTCTCCCTTCGCCCGGATCAGCTCCTCTATATGCTTTACCGCACGCCGGGAAGGCGCATCCGGAAACCTGACTGTCCCCCCCTGCTCCAGAGTAACGCCCTTGACTTCCAGAAATACCTTTTCCGTTTCCGTCTCCAGATAAAAGTCAAAACGGGAGCCCCCGTATACCGTCTCAGGACGTATCAGCTTCACATCCGCAAAAAGCCCGCCCGAACGCAGCCATTCCTCAACTGCCCTGTTGGGCGCCTGGGCATCCATATTAATCAGGCGGTCCCCTTTTTCCACCGCCACCAGGTCATAGGCGGTGGAACGGGCCGCATTACTGCTTTTCGTCAAATACACAGTTACACCGGGCTGCAGAAGCTCCCTGCAGCGTCCGGTGTTCTTGACATGGACTTTTTCCGTTTCCCCGTTCAGCTCCACAAAAGCAACAAAACGGTTCTGGCGGCAGACAAAACGTGCCGGCGTTATATTAGCGTATTTCATAAAGCTATCCTTATTATTTTCGCATGGCCAGGCTTTTATCCCCAAAATGGTATACCTCGCCTTTGCGCCGATAGGGAACGCGGGCAGCGGGAACCGCCTGGGCAGCGCTCTGGGTGTGTACCGACTGGTCGTCAAAAAAGATCTGTGCCCCAAAGGCCCTTAAAAACTCTTTCTTTTCCAGCCCGCCCAGGAAAAATGCCTCGTCCACACGGACATTCCACGCCCGCATGGTGCGAATGACCCTCTCATGGGCCGGCGCGCTGCGGGAGGTGACAAGGGCCGTTCTGATGGGGCAGTTCTCCGTGCCAAGCTCCCTCTGTATATCGGAAAGCTTTTTCAGGAAGCTGGCAAAGGGGCCTTCCTTCAATGGGTCTCCTGCATGCAGCCGCTCGTTTTCCTCAAAAGCATTCAGACCCTTTTCCCGAAAGATTGCTTCGGATTCGTCCGCAAACAGCACCGCATCCCCGTCGAAGGCGATCCGGATCTGTCCGGATGGCAGGGAGTACGGCCCGGGCATGGGAATAATCACGGAATCCCTCCTGCCCGGCTTTCTTTCCTGCCCCTCACAGTCCCGGGTACCGTCGGTACAGATGATTCCCGCTGCGATTCCGCCGTCAACGGCACACTGTACATCCTCCTCGCAGGCTGACAGAAACAAATCCGTGCCAAAGGCCGCAAGGTAAGGCGCAAGGGATGCACCGCTGACTAAGACCGAACGGGTAATGGGAAGCCCATAGTAAGCAATGGTATGGAAGACCCGCAGCGAGGTATCCGGGCTGTTATGGGACATAATGATTACCTCGATCAGATCCTTCTTTTCCGTGCATTCATTTAATCCCAGCAGGGACTTGATGAGCCGGAACCCCGGGCCCGGCTTCAAAACCTCCTGTTCATGTTCCACCTGGTAACGGCAATAAGCCTCCAGGCCATCCCTTTCAAAGATTTCATTCTCAAGAGTCAAATCAAACAATGCCCTGGAAGAAACTCCCACAACCATCTTTTTATCCATAGTGCATGCCATAAGCCGCTCCCTTCCGCTGCCGCCTGACACGGGCAGCCTGTGCCGCACTTTAAAGGGAGCGCCCTGCGCTATCTGATCCGATTGCCGCCTTCATACCGCTCCAGCGTCAGCAGACATTTCTTCAATGCCTCATACCGCTCCTCGGTATCGCCCTCGTCAATCTCCACACCGCAGGCAATTGCCATAGTGGTGATCATTTCGTCGGTAATCCTGTGGTGCAGTCCCGCCAGAATATTCAGCCGAAGCTCGTACTCGTCCGCGTCCAGGAACTGCAGAACCATCGGGTCTAAAGCCAGCTCCCCCTGAGAACGGTCTTCCCCACCGGAATCCGATGCCGCGGCGGCTCCCCGGTCTGTGCCCACCGTCTCCGGAGCCGCAGATACTTCCCCGGAAACCCCGTTCGACGCCTCCGGAGCCGCAGACGCTTCCCCGGAAACCCTGTTCGACGCCTCCGGTGTCGGAGATACTTCCCCGGAAACCCTGTTCGACGCCTCCGGTGTCGGATCCGACTCCGCTCTCTGACGCTCCGCGCCCGGTCCCTGCAGCTCAAATCGAAACTCCTGAGACACCTGGGGATACTTTTCCCGGTCTACCCTGCCTGTAAACATTTCAAGCGGTCTCGCATAGGTCTGGAAATCTCCGTACATAGCCTGATAAATAACAAGCTGCTCCCCCGTCTCCGTGTGTACCGCCACCGCCGTGATCTGATACAGGTTCCCTTTAAAATGCTTATAAATTTCATGTGGTCTCGGTATAAATGACATTTCGGGAACTCCTCTCTATAAAATTCTACCCAAAAGTATACCCTAATTTCCCCGAAATGTCATGCGATTCCTGTCAATTAATCCAAAGAACCGTAAATGCCCGCAACGGTTCAGTGACCTGTCTGAGCGGACACACCGCCCGTAATCAGGAACTCATAGCAGAATGTACTGCCTTCCTCCTCAAAGGCAAGGGCAGCCAGCTCCCGTGCCAGCAACTCCCGCCCGGCCTCTTCCATTCTGTCTATCTGCCTGTGGTGGACCGTTACCGTATACGCCCGGCTTCCGTCCCCATCCACCACCCGGGTCAGTGTCACGCCGCTGTTTTCAAAGCCCTGCTGCTTTAAGTAGGCCCTGGTGGAATATACCAGCTCCATTTCCTTCTCCCTGTAATACCCCTCCTGCTCCGCCCGGCCCAGCCCTGCCCTGCACATCACTGTCCCCGCAAAAGAAAAGGCCGCAACCGATACCAGGATAACTGTTGCAGCCATAAACCGAATACTGCCTGCTTTTTCTCTCATTCCGACGCCTCCTCCGAACGGATGTTCTATTATAGTATCCCATCCGCTTCTGTCTGTCAATGATTTTTACAGGCATATCATATAAAATTATAAGTACAATAAAACTCTCTTGAAGACCGGAAAATTTCCCGTAAGGCAAATCTTTAAAAATACGGCCCGGGCCCCGCAATACCTCCCCCGCAGCAGCCTCCGCCGAGACAGCACATGTTACAGACCATATTGGCAACACAGAGCTTCAGGCACACGCTGCTGCCGCCCACGACAGGGTAACCGTAGGTAGCCTGCCGCTGCTCATACCAGCTGCCGCCGCTCTCAAACTGCCGCACCAGGCTGCGGTAGCCTGCATTGTTCGGCTCCAGGGCTGCCGCCTGTCTCGCGTGCTCCAGGGCTGCCACATTGCTTCCCAGTGCGGAATAGGCAATGGCACTGTAATAGTACCACCGTGCATTTCTCTCCTGCTTGCCAATGCCGTCCAGCGCAGTCCGCGCTTCCCTGTAATACCCGTTTCGGATATAGTTTCCCGCCGCCCTGAGATACGTGTTATCCTCGTAGCCGGTCTCCTGGCCAAAACCGCCGAAGCCAAAGCCCCCCGGGCCAAAACCGCCGTAATAGCCGGAGGCGCCGCGGCTGTCTCCGGCCCCCGCCCTGTCCCCGGCGAAGCCGCTTCCCGTATAACCGGAGGTCTTTTCCTTCATAACCTGCTGGTAAGCCGCCTGAATCTCCTTAAACTTCTCCTCTGCCTGCTCCTTATGGGGATTGTTGACATTGGCATCGGGATGATATTTTCTGCTCAGCGTCTTATATGCTTTCTTGATCTCTTCCTCAGTCGCATTCCTGCTTACCCCTAATACACTATATGGATCGTACATATCCTCTCCGTTCTACTGCGCTCTTTTTTCATGTACCGCCTCATAACGGCCCCAGACTCCCGAATACAGGATATTGCGCAGGATCTCCACATTTTCCAGAATGGGCAGCTTTTCAAACTCCCTGCAGCATTCCGACATCATCATCATGAGGATAGTCTTACATTCCTCTTCAAAATCCGGCCTTTCACGCTTAGCCTTAAGCGGATTAAAGGTACCCTTTTTCAGATCCTTCTCCACATCCTCGTACGCATCACAGAGATAAATAAACTTTCCCAGGAAAAAACCGAAGGTCCTCAGATTATCCGCCCACTCATCCTCCCTGGGCGTCACAATTTCCGCCATCACCCTGCCAAACAGGCCCGCCATGGTATCGATGTCCGTCTCTCCGTCCTGCTCCGCCTCCGAGAAGCGCTGCATCAGCAGGCTGATCTTTTCCAGCTTTTCACCATAATATTCCCCCAGTTTCCCGGTCTTTCCTTCCAGGATCCGCCCATAAACCAGCTTCCAGAACTTCTTCTCGTCTTTCCAGTCGTCCCGGCACTTATAACAGGCAAACAGTATATTCATGTCTGCGGCATACTCGGTATATATGTTATTTCTGGTCTCATGCCTCTCAAAGGGATGTGCAGCACATTTGCAGCTTCCCGCGGCGGTTTCCGGCTCATACAGGCCTGTAAGCAATATGGCAAGAAAGGTCATATCATAGCTTAATGCGATCTGGCCCGGCACGCCGTACTTCCTTTTCAGATCCCGGCATATCCCGCAATAGAAGGAGTGATAGACATCAAACTCCCTGAATTTCATTTCGGCCTTATTAATCATCACATATCCGAACATATTCCGTCCTCAGCTTTTTTTAATAAACTCCGTGCCACACTTTCTGCAGGTGATGGCAATACGTCCCCTGCCTCTGGGAACACGTATCTTCTGTCTGCATTTCGGACATTTATAGATATGGTACTGCCTGCTCTGCTGCCACTCCTGCTTCTTTTTCCCGAAAAGCTTCCTCACCTTCACGGTTTTATTCATAAACCACTGGTTCTCCCTGGAGCGCTTTGCAATATTTCTGGAAAACATGCGGAAATAGGAATAGACCATTGCCACTCCTGCGATCAGGTAAAAAATATGCCCCCTGGGAAACAGGGACAATACCATGCAGACCACGGCGGTAATCATCAGAACACGGTTGAGATCATCATAGCCGTATCTGCCCCACATAAAACGCTGGAATTTTTCTCTCATAGTTATTCACTCTTCCCCTTTTTATCTGAAATCAACTTTGAACAATTATCATTTTACTCTCTTTCCGCCATATTGCAATTAAATAAGTATAAAGAAAAATAAAGAAAGAAAAAAGACCTTCCGTGCAGGGAAAAGGCCGATACCTCCCGCATTTGTGAGGTATCGGCTCTCCTGCATATTCCAGCTGCCGGGACAAAGGGCATCATTCTCCCGCAATGGTCATGTCCCGCACCAGTACAGAGGGCGCACCACACTTGCCGACGCCCGTGCGGATAAACTCCATGTCGTTTCCCACTCTGTCCAGCTCCTTTAAAAGCGTATAAAAATTTCCGGATACAGTGATACTCTTCACAGGCCTTGTCTCTTTGCCGTTCTCAAAGCAGTATCCTGCTGCCAGGAGGGAAAAATCTCCCGTGACGGGATTGGCTCCCGCATGAAGGCCGGATACGGACTTAATGCAGATTCCGTCCCCCGCAGCCGCCAGCAGCTCTTCCCGGCTTCCCTCCACAGGCTGCAGGTAAAAGGTAAAAGGACCCACGCTCACTGGAGAGGCGTAAGATGCCTTCTGGCCGTTTCCGGTAGATTTAACTCCCGCCTTGGCAGCCGTAGTCAGATTATACAGCAGGGTCTTAAGCACACCGCCTTCGATCACATTCTTCTTACGGGTCGCCACGCCCTCCCCGTCGAAGGTTCTCTTGACCAGACTCTTTTCATGCAGGGGATCATCCGTGATCGTCACGAAATCGGCCGCGATCTTCTCCCCCTCCCTGCCGCTTAACAGGGACAGTCCCTTCTGCGCCGCCTCCGAAGAAAACACGGAAGAAAAGGTGGTAAGCAGGGCGGCAAAGGCCTTGCCGGTAAATACCACATGATATTTGCCGCTGGGCACGCTGGCGGCGCCGATGGTAGATGCCGCGTCTTCTACAGCCTTTCCCGCTATTTCCTTTAAGTCAAAATCCTCCAGGCTGCCGTCCTTGTCCTCACTGCCGTCATACATCTCATCTCCCTCGTGCATCAGGGCAAATCCTGCACAGCCTGCATAGGAAGCCTTATCCTCCAGGTCAAGCCCCCTGGAATTATACAAAGCAAATATGCTCTTTCCATATAAGGCATAACTCTGCGTGCCGTCCGCCACCCGGGGATCCGCCGCATACATCTCCTTCTGCAAGGTCAGGGCGGCCTCCGTCAGCTCGCTTCCGGAAGGCTCCCTGACAGTATTTCCCGTCAACACGGCATAGCTGTCTCCCGCTTCATGAATAAAGGACTCTTCCTCACTCTCAATGGAGCCCGCATTTTCCAACGCCCGAAGCACCAGGGACCTGGCTTCTTCCTCCGTCAGGTTCTCCGTGGAAGCATACCCTGCCTTACTGCCCCTGATACAGCGGTAGCAGATGCCCATGCTGCTGTCCGTATTGTACCCCTTGACCTCCTCCTGATATGTCTCCACAGAAACGGAATCACTCTCCGTATAATACAACTCATAATCCGTGACCTGCAGCTCTTCCGAAATACCGATCACAGCCTGCTTAAATTCCTGATATGTCATCTTGATAACCACACCTTTCTCTGTCATTCACACCACTAACCTGTTGAAAGCGCCCGGCATGCCAAGGAGCATGCCCACAGCTTCACTCCTCTAGCGGCCGCCCACCGTGATAGAGGCCACCCGGATCAACGGCTGTCCCACATCCGTAGGAATGCTTCCCGAGGAAGCTCCGCACATACCCTGGGCCCTGGCCACGTTCCTGCCCACCATGTCGATATTCATAATCACGTCCGAGCCCTTGCCCACAAGGCTGGCTCCCCGTACCGGCTCGCAGATCCTGCCGTCCCTGATGACATAACCTTCCCGGACGGAGAAGTTAAACTGCCCTGTGACCGGGTTTACGGAGCCGCCGCCCATATCCTTTGCATAAAGGCCGTACTCTATAGACGCGATAATATCCTCATCTTTGTCCTCCCCTGCCGCTATGTAGGTATTGGTCATTCTGGAAGTAGGCACATACTCATAACCCTGACGCCTCGAGCTGCCTGTAGACTCCATGCCCATACGCCTGCCGTTCAGCTTGTCTATCATATAAGTCTTCAAAACACCTTTGTCGATGAGGACCTTCCTCCGTGCGGGAGTTCCCTCGTCATCAATGTTCATGGAGCCCCATGCGTTGGGAATGGTGCCGTCGTCGATGGCAGTCACCTTGGGATTTGCAATCTGCTGTCCCAGCTTATCACAGAACTGTGACTGCCCCAGGGCAACGCCGGAAGCCTCCAGGGAATGCCCGCAGGCCTCGTGGAAAATTACGCCGCCAAAGCCGTTCTCAATGGCCACCGGCATCACTCCGGCATTGATATAGCCGGCATGCAGCATGGTAACTGCCTGCTTTGCCGCCTTTCTGCCCAGCTCCTTCGGATCAAAGTCCTCGAAAAGCTCCAGCCCTTTCCTGGCGCCGGGAGCAGTGCCGCCGGTCTGGTTTTCATTGCCGTCACTGGCAATGGCTGCAACATTTACCCTGGTCCTGATCTGCCGGTCCGTAGCCAGCAGGCCCTCACTGGTAGCAATGAGAATCTTGTGGTCTACCTCCAGGAAGCTGCCGGTAACCTGGGAAATCTCCTGGCTGTACTCCTTTGCCGCCAGGCACATTTCCCTGACATAGTCAATTTTGACGGCGTTCTCCACACCTGCGGGAACAATCCGAATGGGATGTATATCCCCGAAAATCCGCTCCCTTAAGATAACGTCCCCATTCTCGGGTACTCCAGAAAGAGCATCTGCCACCCTGGACGCGCAGGCAAGCACCGCCGCCGGATCCAGGGAAGAAGCCGAACCCGCCACACATCTTGTACCTTTGAAAATACGAATTCCCACCCCGGAAATCACGGCATCCGCTATCTTGTCCACCTTGGCGGATACAAGGCTGATGGTTTTGTTACTGGTGTGCTCCGCATATACTTCCGCATAATCCGCACCCGTGGAAAGCGCTTTTACCAGCGCCTCCCTGATAAGTTTCTGGGATAACATAAAAACCCTCCTTTTATTAGTAAATCTTCCTGCCCCACACTGGGTACAAAATTCAAAACGCCTCCGGGCAGCATTATGCTGCCCCGAAGACGTCTCTACCTGATTTTACTGCTGCGCCACATCCTTCATGGAGAAACTGATTCTGCCCATCTTGTCCTTCCCCAGGCAGACTACCGTCACTACATCCCCAAGCGTGAGCACATCTTCCACTCTGTTGATCCGCTCCTTGGCAATCTTGGATATGTGAACCATTCCCTCTTTACCGGGCGCAAACTCTATAAACGCGCCAAACTCCTTAATGCTGACCACCTTGCCCTTGAAGATCTGCCCCTCCGCGAAATCGGTGACAATCATCTTCACCATTTCCGCTGCCTTGTCCATCATTACCTTGTCGGTTCCGCAGATAGATACCTGGCCGTCATCCGTAATGTCGATCTTCACGCCGGTGCGGGCAATGATCTCGTTGATGGTCTTGCCTCTCTGTCCCACCACGTCACCGATCTTCTCCGGATCAATCTGAAGGGAAATAATCTTGGGTGCGTAAGGTCCGACTTCCGGCCTGGGTGCGGAAATTGCAGGCTTCATACAGCTGTCCATAATAAACAGCCTTGCCTCGCGGCATCTTGCAATAGCACCTTCCACAATCGGTCTTGTAAGGCCGTGAATTTTAATATCCATCTGGATAGCAGTAATGCCCGCCGTAGTACCGGTCACCTTAAAGTCCATATCTCCGAAGAAATCCTCCAGGCCCTGAATGTCCGTAAGCAGGACGAAATCATCATCGCTCTCGCCTGTAACCAGACCACAGGAAATGCCTGCCACCATCTTCTTAATCGGTACGCCTGCCGCCATCAGGGACATGCAGGAAGCACAGGTGGATGCCATGGAAGTAGATCCGTTGGACTCAAAAGTCTCCGATACGGTACGGATCGCATAAGGGAATTCTTCCTCGCTGGGCAGAACGGGAATCAGCGCCCTCTCCGCCAGCGCGCCATGACCGATCTCACGCCTTCCCGGTCCCCTGGAGGGCTTTGTCTCACCCACGGAATAGGAAGGGAAATTGTAATGGTGCATATATCTCTTGCTGACCTCGTTTTCATCCAGGCCGTCCAGCTTCTGCTGCTCGGAAAGAGGCGCCAGCGTACATACGTTGCAGATCTGGGTCTGTCCTCTTGTAAACATGGCAGAGCCGTGCACTCTGGGAATAATATCCACCTCCGCTGCCAGAGGACGAATCTGGGTGATTTCACGTCCGTCAGGCCGCTTGTGATCCTTCAGGATCATCTTGCGGACGGTCTTCTTCTGATACTGATATACGGCCTCGCCTAAAATTGCCAGCCATTCCTCGTTATCGGCAAAGGCTTCCTCCAGCTTCGCGGTTATATTGCGGATATTCTCCTCCCTGGTCTGCTTATCATCGGTAAATACGGCCGTTTCCATCTCCTCGGGAGTTACCAGCTTATAGATTTCGTCAAACATCTCCTGGGGGATGGCGCAGCTGGTATACTCATGCTTGGCCTTGCCGCATTCCGCTACAATCTTGTCAATGAACGCAATGATGGTCTGGTTGATCTCATGCGCCTTGTAAATCGCCTCCAGCATCTTTGCCTCAGGCACTTCATTTGCCCCCGCCTCAATCATGATAACCTTTTCCCTGGTGGAAGCAACGGTCAGGTTCAGATCTCCCTTCTTCCACTGCTCCTGGGAAGGATTGACGATCAGTTCCCCGTCAATCATGCCGATCTGCGTCATGGCGCAGGGGCCGTCAAAGGGAATATCGGAAATACAGGTGGCAATGGCAGCACCGATCATAGCCACCAGCTCGGGACGGCACTCAGGATCAACACTCATTACCATATTGTTCAATGTAACGTCATTTCTGTAATCCTTGGGAAACAGGGGGCGCATGGGCCTGTCAATGACACGGCTGGTCAAAATTGCATTTTCACTGGCTTTCCCCTCACGTTTGTTAAATCCGCCGGGAATCTTCCCCACCGAATACATCTTCTCCTCATACTCAACGCTTAAGGGGAAGAAATCAATCCCGTCCCTGGGTTTCTCGGATGCGGTGGCGGTACAGAGTACCACCGTGTCGCCATAGTGCATAAACGCACAGCCGTTAGCCTGCTTTCCCACACGGTTGATGTCAACCTTCAGGGTGCGTCCCGCCAGCTCCAATTCATAGGTTTTATACATATAATCCTCCATTCCGCTGCTTCAGCAGCATAATCTCAACTCTATTGTAACGGAACAGAAGACACCGAAACTACTGAAAAGGACATGGCTCCCATAGCCTTTTCAGCGGTCTCGGGGCTCTCTTCTGCTCCAGATTACCGTTTTGTGCAGGAGGCCGGATCTCCGGCTTCTTCTCCGGATACAGCCTCCTTCTCATACACGACAAGCGGAAGCACCCTGAAACAACGGCACTTCCGCTCTCTCTTTACTGACATTATTTTCTCAGGCCAAGCCTTTCAATCAGAGCACGGTATCTTTCAATATCCTTCTTTTTCAGATATTCCAGCAGACCACGCCTCTGGCCTACCATCTTCAGCATACCACGGCGGGAATGATGATCCTTGGGGTTCTCCTTTAAATGATCGGTAAGCTCCTGAATCCTTGCGGTCAAAACTGCCACCTGTACCTCCGGGGAACCGGTATCACCGGGCGTCCTCGCGTACTCGTTCATAATTGCGGTCTTCTTTTCCTTTGAAATCATTTCCTTTTCCTCCATAAAATCTTATTTGCTCTGTACAGACCGCCTGACACCAAGCCCCGGTCGGAGTATCCGCAGGCTGGGCATCGGCTAAACCATACTTATAAATAATATCACACCCTCGTACAAAAGTAAACAAGTAATTTCCTTGAGTTTCCGCAGATTTATTCACCGGCCCGCCAATCGTGTGGGACTGTTTTCCACAACTTTCAAAAAACTGCAAAACTTTCTGGCACTTACACGTTCTGCTTCCCAAACTTGCTCAGGTATCGCTGTGCCATCTCCAGGGATATGGTTAATTTCTTCTGCAGCCTCCCCAAAATGTCATCATCGGACAATCCAAACTCATAACCCGTCTCGATAATCTCTTCCGCTCTGCCCTCAATCCTGGTTTCCTCAAATACATTATACATATCCACATCTCCTCTCTGTTCCAACGCATTACAGTCGATCCTGTTATCCACCGCCCCTGCAGCCGTCACGATAACAGCCCGATCTACCCGGCGATCCTTCGTATATTCTATAGCCCTGCCGCGGATTTCGCCTGCAGGACGGCTGCCATCCAGCAGAATCTCCAGAAGATTAAAAAGGTCTGCATTATTAGCATTGTGCAATATCAGGTCATTTTTCCTGGCCTCCACCAGCAGCATCCTGTAGTCATTCACATACCTTCTCAGTTCCTCCGGAATGTCCAACATGCCGTGCAGGCTCATTGCCCCGTTCCATGGCTTTCTTCCATAATATACAGTTACTGTAATGACAGGCAGAAATTTATCTGTCCGCTTCATCCTGGACAAATATTCATCCTCTTCCATACCATCCGCGTTATTATATTTTGCGGCATTGCTGTCATACTGCTTTTTATAGGCACTGTAATCATAGCCCATCACCCTCATCGGCATTGCATAATTTATATGCTCCTGAGATTCGTTCCCCAGCATTACCAGCTCTATCCCATGTGCAGTAGATCTCTTCCTCACCTTTATATTGTCCCTCAATGCCGCAATTCCTTCTGCATAATTCCTGTGCTCCAGTATGGTGGAGCTTTCCACATCCAGATCCTCCAGCTCCTCCGGCTGTATCACCGGCTCTCCCTCAAACAAAACCGCATTGAAAAGGTCAGCAAACCGCTCGTTGTTTCTCCAGTAGTTTTTCAATATAATATCCGGCTTCGGACTCCGCTTTTTTCCTGCCATTCTATATTGTTTCCTCTCTTGGCTGTTTGTATTATACTATTGCTGTGGGAGAAGATCAAGACAGTCTCCTCCCCGTACAATTCACATTTCGTTCATATTTTATCTAAACTCCAAACACATTCTTCCGCAGCTTTGTGTTTGCCGCCAATGCCATATAACGACAAAACGTCACCCTTAGAATTAAGGTTGCAACTCTGTTTTGCACCTATCCACTGCCATAAAACAGAATACACGTGCCAGCCATAAAGCCAGTACCTGCCATGCCAAAATATGCTCTTACTCCAACAGGAATTGTCAACCGAAATGGTGCGAAGTATTTCTTGATTAGACAGTTACATTGTATCGCATTTCATGGCACTTGTCAATATTATTTTGCTCGGTTTCTTAGTTTATATAAGCCATTTATGATAATGTCTCATTAAACCACAAATGAAAATGTCCCAAT
>ERZ777011.721-NODE-721-length-46519-cov-5.046337_pt1 | contig 46519 bp, 46 predicted proteins | sample MGYA00374964_ERZ777011 | MGnify/ENA primary metagenome ERZ777011 (study PRJEB29310, sample SAMD00008975) | mouse gut metagenome | study: EMG produced TPA metagenomics assembly of the Metagenome analysis of fecal microbiota from mouse which was promoted...
ACCAGTTTATCTCCGGCAATGATGTCAAGGAGAGACTGATCCGTGAATTTCAGGGGGACTGCGCCGAGATGGAGGGAGCTTCCATTGCCCACGGTGCATACCTGAACCATGTTCCCTTTGTCATCATCCGGGCTATTTCCGACAAGGCGGACAACAGTGCGGAAATGGATTATCCTGCCTTTGAGAAGGCAGCGGCCAGACATTCCGCTGCCCTGGTGAAGGAGCTGGTAAAGCACATATAGTGCTGCACATATAGTGGCACATAATGCCGTTCTTCAGTGCTTTTTGAAGATCAGAAGCTTACTGAATACATAGTTGGCTATGGTGACGATGACCGAGGAAATAAATATTTTTGCAATCCAGTAATTCATGTGGATAACGTTTACCGTCAGCCACATAATGACAACATCCATAATCAGGGTGGACACACGGGAAGCTGCAAAACCAAGAAACTCTTTTATGATCTTGTCGTTTGTGCTTTTGAATACCCATCTGCGGTTCATGGGATACGCTGCCAGCACGCCTACCAGCCAGCTGAATGTATTGTTCAGCGTATTCTGCCAGGAGATGTCCGTATTCAGCACCAGCTTCCCCAGGTATGCCGCTCCCCAGGAAATGATGGTAGTGATCACTCCCACAATAAGATAAATCAATATTTCCCTGTATTTATCGTACAGCTTTTTTATCCTGTTTGTCATATGAGTTCTCCCGTTTTCAGATAATACAGTAACTCTACTATGTATTGTGCGGCTTGTCAAGGTGTCCGGATTTCATCCGGTGCCGCAGGTACGATGATTTTGAAAGGAGGGTCAGTCCATGACACCTGTTTCTTCTGCAAGTATAGGCGGAATGATATTTACACTGATTATATCGGTAATTGTGCCCATTGCGGCCTATATTATTATGGTTTTAAAATGGAAGGGCAAGGTCAAAATCCGCAGCTTCTTTATCGGCGCCGCCAGCTTTATATTGTTTGCCCTGGTGCTGGAGCGAATCCTGCATACTGTCGTTTTCAGCGTCACGGGGACATTATTGAAGGATAACATTATTTTGTATGCCGTTTACGGAGGTCTGGCCGCAGGCCTGTTCGAGGAGACAGGACGTTTCCTCGCCATGAAATTCTGCATCCGGGATCACTTGAACCGGGAAAATGCCATTCTCTACGGTATCGGCCATGGCGGTACGGAGGCGATCCTGATTGTGGGGCTGACCTATGTTAATAATCTGATTTATTCTCTTCTGATTAACAGCGGCTCGCTCACCTCACTGCTCTCTGCCTATGACGCAGAAACGCAGCAGACGGTAATGGCGCAGCTGGGTGTTCTGGGCAATACTGCCAGTTATCATTATTATATGGCCGGGGTGGAGCGTATTGGCGCCATGCTGCTTCATGTAGTCCTGTCTTATCTGGTATATCTGGCGGTGAGAAATCATAAAATGGGATTTTATGTGCTGTCTGTCTTTCTGCACGCCGTCCTCGATGCGGGAATCGTGGTTCTGTCAACGAAGATTTCCGTCATTCTGACGGAGGTGATTCTGGTTGCAGTGGTGGTGCTTCTGGCGGTTGTTTTATATCAGTATGAAAAGCGAAAAGCTTCCCCCAGTCGTTAAGAGGGTGCAGAGGACACCTTTCGGAAGCGTGCGGCGGAATAACGCGGGCATATAGTTCCTGTTTGACGAATGTGAGAAAGACCGTGGAAGGAGCAGGGAATGAAGATCGTAATTTTGGAGCGGAACAGTGTGGGAGCGGATGTATCCGTGGACTGTATCCGGGAGTTTGGACAGGTGACGGAGTATCCCAATACGGTGACGCCGGAGGAGGTCAGAGAGCGGGTAAAGGATGCGGATATTGTGATTGCCAATAAATCGCCCCTGAATGCGGAGACTTTAAAAGATGCGCACGATGTGAGGCTGATCTGTGAATTTGCCACCGGCTATGACAATTGTGACCTGGAATATTGCAGGGCCAGAGGAATTAAAGTGACAAATGTGCGGGATTACTGTACGGCCATGGTTGCCCAGCATACCTTTTGCCTGGCGCTGGCTTTGAGCGAGAAGCTGCCTCATTATGACACCTATGTAAAATCCGGGCAATACAGCGCCCAGGACCGCTTTTCTAATTTTGACCTTCCTTTTCGTGAGCTGGCAGGAAAGGTGTGGGGCATTGTGGGAATGGGCAATATCGGAAGGCAGGTGGCCGGGATTGCAGAGGCATTTGGATGCAGGGTAATATTTTACTCCGTGACGGGAAAGAGCACCTGTAAGGAATACTCCCGGGTAGATTTTGATACCCTCCTGGCGGAGAGTGATTTCCTTTCGTTACATTGTCCGCTGAGCAGTCTGACGGAAAGGCTGATCGACGGAGCGGCTTTGAGGAAAATGAAAAAGACGGCAATTCTTCTCAATGTGGCCCGGGGGAAGGTGGTGGATAATGCCGCCCTGTATGAAGCCCTGATTCAGGGAGAAATCCAGGCAGCGGGGCTGGACGTGGTGGAGAGTGAGCCCCTGGAGGTGTCTAACCCCTTAAGCAGGCTGCAGGACAGCAATCGGTTAATCATCACGCCCCATCTGGCCTGGGCCAGTGTGGAAGCCAGGACCCGGTGCGTGTGGGAGGCTCATGAAAATATTGCCGCATTTCTCCGGGGGGAGGAAAGAAATGTGGTATACGGCTGATTCCCGCGGGCAATGAGTTAAGAGGCGGTGCTGCTTAAACCCCGGAGTCATCTCTGCGGCTTTCGTAATAAGCGTGGACAAGGCTCCGGTAGCCCCATTCCCTGATTGTCCGGTAGCGGATACGGTAGCCGCCCTTGTAATGCCTGCCGGTGGCGGCATAGCGGATATACTCCAGGAAATAGCGGTCCAGCTCTTTCAGGCCGGTATCTACCGTAAGACAGGGAAAGAACCAGCGGTTCCAGGTAAATTCGTCTTCATCGCGGCCGGAGCCGTAGAATTTCCGGTTCATGGCGTGGATGAGGCCGATGGCCGCCTTCTCCGGGGCAAGGCCCTTCTTTCTCTGCCAGCGGCGCAGGGCTTCCGCCTTGCGCTTTATTTTTGCCTTCGTTTTGCGCAGGGTATTGGCAGACAGGTCGAACCTGCCGTTCCGGTAACAGAAGCCCAGAAAGTCCCAGGGTTCCCCGGGGGCAGAAATGTGTACCTTGTCGGAGTTCAGCGCAAGACCCAGAGCCTGGAGCCGGGAATACAGGATATTCTGATACCGTGCCAGCTCCTCCGGACTGTCTGCAAAGAGCAGAATATCGTCGGAATAACGAAAATAAGAAACCCCATGGTCAAGGAAATATCGGTCCGTGTCTTTCAGATAAACGTTAGCAAAAAAAGGCGCAAGGGGAATTCCCGCCATGGCGCCGTGAGATTCTCTGATAATCTGCCCGTTCTCCAATACCCTGTCTTCCCGCAGAATGCGGGCAAAAAGCCTGTACAGGGAGGCATCTCTTTCGCTGATAAATGCCAGCTTTTCCAGAAGCTTTTCCACATCAATAGAGTTAAAGTAATTACTAATATCTGCCTTCAGACAGTACTGCTCCCTGACATGGGGATTCCGACGGATCCGCGCTATGGCATCCTTTGCTCCCAGGGAGCGGCGAAAGGCATAGCAGTTCCCGCAGAAGGCATCATCAAACCGATATAGCTGCCAGGCAATGTACTTCAGGAAAATTCCCTCGTCCCCGCCAAAGGAATAAACAATGCGTTTTTTGCAGGTTCCGCCCTTGTTTATACTGATCTTTGCAGGCAGGGTGGCAGGGAAACAGCCCTGTTCCCACAGGGCACACAGGGGAAGAAAGGCCTTTCTGGCCATAAAATCGCGGAGAGCTTCGTCCTCTGCGGCATTTAAGTGCCGATTACGGAGCTTATGCTCATAGAAGCGCTGCCAGCTTTCCGGATTGGAAGCTTCGCTTAGAATACCTTGCATATCCATGGTTATTTCCTCAGGTGGATACCGTCGGGCAGTCAAATACCCTGCAGCAGGCTGACGGGGTATTTGAGCCTCGCGGCATAAAAAAAAGAAAGAGAAAAGGATTTGAATGAATCAAACCGTGTTGATTCATACCGGACTGAACGGATTCCCGCTGCCCGTAAAGCGTGGTACATAAGGTGCCGTAACGGAATGCGCTTCGTCCTTCGCGGGCGCAGCAAATGCTGCATTTCTCTTTCTTTTTTCACAATATTATACTGCACGCCAATGAAGTCCCTACCCTATGAGGGCATGGATGCTTTTATGCGCTCCGCAATGTAAGTCCTGCGGTTTGGCATGTGCATCAACAGGTGAAAAGATCCGACGCCGCTCTTTTCACAGGCATTATGGGCGCGGTTTACACAGTCATTACGGTGCTGATACTGCTTTAATATCATAATCATGACTTTGGGCTGCCCGTCCAGATAAAGGCCGTAATCGAAACTCCGGCTCTTGGGGCCGGCGCCAAATTCGGCGGCGGGGATATTCTGCCGCAGCTCATAGCCCGGCCAATCCTCGGCGGCAATCTTTTCAATCCGTCGGCGTACTGTGTTTTCATCGCCCTCACAGTGGGCATTGTCCCCGGTTTCGTCTTCCCGGCCGCGTTTGACAGGGGTGCTGCCATGGATGCTTACGTTTATATTGGGGGCAGTCTCCGCCGTTTCCGTGGAAAAATTATCCTTTATGCCGTCTTTTACGGTGTTTATTACGTTGTCTACCGCGCTGTTTACCGCATGGGATATAGCCCTGCGGGTCTTATCATGAAACAGCTTATCTAAAAATCCCATATTTATCCCCCCGGATTCTGGTCATATTGTGTTGTTTCTGCCATAAATCATATCATAGGAAGGGAGGATTGGCAAGGATGTAAAAAGTGATTATTTTCTTTCCGGTAAAAATCAGCTATAATGTAACACAAAGGCTGTTTTAAGAATGGCATAGCAGTGAGCCGAAAAAAGGAGTAAAGTTATGAATCCCACATCTATATTAAAGCTGATGAGCGCGAAGGCGCAGTTTGAGCGGAATCATCCGAAGTTCATGGCTTTTGTGAAAGCGATTATGTCCAGGCCCCTGGAGGAAGGAACGGTGATGGAGGTCACTGTCACCAGGCCCGGCGAGGAACCTTTGACTGCCAACATCAGGATTCAGCAGTCGGATCTGGAGCTGCTGGCAGAGCTGAAGGAGTTGGGCGGAGAGATGCGTTAGCCATGTTCGACATGGATATAGAAAACGAGCGTAACCTGAAGGAATATATAGAAGAGGCTGCTTTATCGTAACAATAAGGAACAAAGTGATTTGAAATATTGATTGGTATACGCGCCGGAGGATATAAATATGAAAAAGAGAGACAGTCTGTCACAGATCAAATTATCAGATCAGCAGAAAGAAAAACTGAATGACGAAATCAAGGCATTTTATCTTGATGTGCGGGGAGAGGAAATCGGAATGATCCAGCAGATGCAGCTGGTGGAGCTGTTTGAGCAGAAGCTGGCGCCGATCATTTATAATAAAGCGCTGGATGATGCAAAAAGATGGTTTGGCCAAATGATGGATAATGCAGATTCTGATTATTATGCGCTCTATAAAGACGAGGGCTGAGAGGTATGCCGTATCATCAGAAGAAAGAGGACAGGCCGAAAACCTGTCCCCTCATACTTCAAAATCCTTGTATGGATTACCCAAAGTATCTGTTCAGCAGACCTTCAAATGCCTTGCCGTGTCTAGCCTCGTCCCTGGCCATCTCATGAACGGTGTCATGGATTGCATCCAGGCCCAGCTCCTTTGCCCTCTTAGCCAGATCGGTCTTGCCTGCGGTAGCGCCGTTCTCGGCATCCACACGCATCTGCAGGTTCTTCTTGGTGGAGTCGGTAACCACCTCGCCCAGCAGCTCTGCAAATTTGGCAGCGTGCTCAGCTTCCTCATAAGCAGCCTTCTCATAGTACATGCCCACTTCGGGATAGCCCTCTCTGAAAGCAACCCTTGCCATTGCAAGATACATACCTACCTCGGAGCATTCTCCGTTGAAATTGTCGCGGAGATCCTTGATAATATCCTCGCGAACGCCCTGTGCCACCCCTACAACATGCTCGGCAGCCCAGGTCTTTTCCCCGTTCTGAGCGGTAAACTTTTCAGCGGGTGCGTGGCAGATGGGGCACTCGGCGGGGGGCTGATCTCCTTCGTGAACATAACCGCATACCTGACATACATACTTCATAATTTTTCTCTCCTTTTTATTTTATCCCCGTTGGCAGCAGCCATGACGGACAGATCCGCCTGACAGGCTGCTGCGGCGGGGTATTTGACATGCTCATATTTTTAAAGGCTGTCCTGCAATTCAAGTGCCGTTCAGGCGTTTTGCGAAGCCTTCACCCTTGCGCAGTCTCCACAGACACCGTAAAAATAGGTGATATGTCCGGCAATATATCCGTCAAAATTAGCACCTGCAATCTCTGTGATTCCTTCAATGCTGTCCATTTTCAGATCCATGACACAGCCGCATTCCGAACAGACAAAATGGTAATGGGGAGATGTGTCGGCGTCAAAATGATCTACCCCGTCGCCTACCCGCAGCCGCTGTATTTCTCCGATTTCCGCCAGAAGAGTCAGATTGCGGTACACGGTTCCCAGGCTGATATTCGGATCCTGCTGGCGCACATTCATATATACTGCATCTGCAGTGGGATGATCCTTCCTGGACATCAGAAACTCCTTAATCAGATCCCGCTGCCTGCTGTGTTTCAGAGTAGCCACTGTTCCCTCTCTTTCTGAAATCAGTAATTGTTACTGATTTTATTATACAGATTTCCCTTGAAATGTCAAGATTTAAGGATTTAAAATAAAATGTTACCTTTACCTTTTTACAAACGTGTTCCATATGAGGGAGGTCAAACAGAGAGACATGGAGAAGGAGTATGCTGCCGGCGGAAATACGGAACTTATGTCGATTGGTTTTATAAAAAAAACCGTTCCAGCCGTGTTCCCAGCCGGCTTAAAATCTCGTTAGTGATGGTCCCACAGCAATCGGCAAGCTCTCCGGCGGTAATTTCCTGTGTGCCGGAGCGTCCGATGAGTACGGCAGTGTCTCCCTGGGTGATTTCTCCATCCGGAACCGCACTCACGTCCACCAGGGTCTGATCCATGCAGATGCGGCCCAGGATGGGGACGCTGTATCCGTGGATGAGGACACGGCCGTTACCGCAGGAGAGGGCCCGGGGCAGTCCGTCGGCATAGCCGATGGAGAGAACCGCAAGCTTCATATCACACTTTGCAGTAAAGGCAAGTCCATATCCGGCGGATTCCCCCTCATGCAGGGTACGTACGGAGACTACCCGGGCCTTCAGGGACAGCACGGGGCGGAGGGGGGAGAGGAGGGAGTCTTCGTCACTGCTTAACAGTCCGTAAAGGGCAATGCCCGGGCGCACATAATCTTCGGCCGCCTCAGGATAGTTTAAGATGCCGTAGCTGGAAAGCAGATGCGCTCCCCTGCAGGGGCAGCCCTCTGCTTTCAGTGCCTCCGTTACCTGATAAAAGGCAGCGATCTGGGATTCCGTAAAGGCACGGCTTTCCGAAGAGCCGGAGTCGCAGGCTGACAAGTGGGTATAAATGCCGTCCACCGTAAGATTGCGGAACCCATATACGGCGGCAATCTGTTCCATATCTTCACACCGGATTCCCACGCGGTGCATTCCGGTGTCAACGGCAATGTGTACATGGAGCCGGAGGCGGCTCTGTCCCAGAATTTCCGCATAGGCGTAGTCTACTATGGTCTGTGAGAGACGGTATTTCTGCAGCAGAGGGAGCTGCTCCGGCGGAGTGTAGCCTAAGATCAGGATTTCTCCTTTGATTCCTGCCTTTCGCAGTTCGATCCCTTCCGAGGCACAGGCGACGCAGAAGGAACGGATTTCCAGCCGGTTTAACTCTTCTGCTATGGGAATTGCGCCGTGGCCGTAGGCATTTGCCTTTACCGCCGGCATCATCCGGCATCCTTCAGGAAGAAGGGACTGCAGATAACGTACATTGTATATCAGGGCATCCGGATCCAGTTCGATCCAGGCCCGGTGAGCGGCGGAGGATGCAGGGTGTGTGGCTGCATGCCTGCTCAGGACGGCTTTGACGGCCCCCGATTTTAAAAGCCTTTCCTGCAGGCAGGTCAGGAGGAAGCCTGCAGCCGCAGACAATAATGCCACAGCCAGATAATGCAGCAGGCTGTTTTCCACCAGCAGGGCAGTCAGATGCAGTACCTTTGCCGCGCCCCGGACCAGGACAATGAAAGCGGGATGCAGGATGTAAATCCACAGGGCGGCAGTGCGCAGGGCTTTACGGGAAGGGACTTTGGGCAGGGACAACAGCAGCAGATACAGGGCAAATACGGCAGGCACCAGGAAGATGTACATGCTGTCGTGGCGCTGCAGGCCAAAGTGATGAAGGAGAAAGGCTTCTGCCGTCATGGCGGCGAAGGAAAGGGCAAGGATCATGCCTGCCGTGAAAGCAGACGGCTGCCTTGCCATTCCCTGCTGCAGAATTGATACGGGGCATCCGCCTGCAGGATATAGTTTCCCGGCCCATACGCCAAGCAGCAGGAACAACGGCGCCAGAAAGATCCCGTTTCTGGTATATGAAAATATCCGAAACATGCCCTGATATGCTGTATGCAAAAAAGGCACCTGATCTGCCAGCCCGAAATAACTGTCTCCCAGCAGGCCGGTGACGTAGAGGAGGGCGGAAAGGGCAGTTGCCGTGGGAAGGCTGAAAAAGCGGCCGGACAGGCTTACCAGAAGCACACCCAGGATACAGGCGGGAAAATACCAGAGATGATAAAAGGTGCCGTCAAACAGTACCATCTTTAACACCTCCGCAAAGGAAATTCCCCGATAATGTCCTGCGTAGATTCCCAAGGGCAGGTAGAGCAGGACAGAAATGCCATAGAGCGCGCACAGCTTTAAAAGGCAGCGCTTCAGGACATATTGGGCCGAGCCCGCCGGTAAATGGGGGGGGCAGACTGTTACGGCCCTCTCGGAACAAAAGAGAGGACCCAGGGTAAACTGTCCTGTGGCCATGAAAAAGAAAGGAACTGCCACCCGGGCCAGGACTCTGGTAAGAAAGAAATCCGCGTCCTGACTCAGGGAGGCCAGAGGTGAGGTATGGATGGCGATGACAAGCAGGGCGGCAGCCAGCCGGAAACGATCAAGCCGGCCGTAGTACTTTTGTGTTTTCATTGTAAATCTCCATTTATGGTCAATATTTTGCCGCAGAAACATGGCCCGGTATATGTTCCTGAGAAACGGGGTTTCCGCGGCATTTGTCAAAGATGAGAGGGTTGTTGGGGGCACCGGCATTCTCATAAGCGGCGGAGATATTCCGTGATAATATAGCCGTCGATATTGTTGCCGGAGACGGTGCAGGGGGTATGCCCGGCCAGTGTCCGGAGAAGGTTTCCGGAGGCGTCCGTCTCCCGGGCGGCAGAAAGATAACTGATACGGACCTTCCGGGATCCGCTTTTGGTCAGATACGGTCTGCCGCCGTAGGGAAACTGCCTGATAAAATCCATATACTCCTCCAGGGTCAGGCCCTCGTCTGTCATAATCCGGGCATGGGGAGTGCCTACATAGCGGAAGTGCCAGGGCTCGTGGCCGATGCCGGTAATTTTCTCTTTTCCCTCGGGATAGCGGAGGATAAAGCCGTACTTCGGCGCCTTTTCACGAAAGGTCTGACAGATGCCGCTGTATGGGAAATCCGGGTGTATAAAGTCTATATTTTCCTGCTTCAGGGCCAGGTCTATGGCAAGCCCGGTCTGATGCTCGCTGTGGCCGGGCAGGGCTACATATTTCCGGGTAAAACATTCCCCGTTTTCCAGGAGGGAGTCGTCCCAGATCTGTTGTTGTTCTGCTAAGGGACGGTATCCGCTGACGGGGACAATGTGGTCCCAGCCGTGAATTTCCTGCATAAGCTCATTCAGCAGGGCAGCGGCGCATCTGAGCAGCATCACCTCCGGGACCCGGTCACAGGCAGGCATCAGAAGATCCTCCGGTTCACTGCCGGTGCCGTATTGTTCGTTTACCAGGATCAGACTGCCCCGGTGTATCTTTTTATCTGTCAGTGTAAGCATAGAGCGTCCTCCAGGATCATGGTGAGAATTTCGGTAAAGGTGTATCCTGCGGCCTTCATCATACCCGGATAACGGCTGTGGGCAGTGAAGCCGGGGATGGTGTTGACCTCGTTAAAAACGATTTCTCCGGCGGGGGTCAGGAACATGTCCACCCGGGCAAACCCACTGCAGCCCAGGGCACGGTAGATTCGTTTGGCGGTTTCCTTGATCTCTGCGGACTTTTCCGGGCTGATTCTGGCGGGGACGTGGATGGAAGAGGTCTTCAGGGTATACTTTTCCGTGAAATCAAAGAATCCGCCGGCAAGCTGGATTTCATCGACCTCACCTACTGTCAGCCGGGAGCTGCCCAGCACGGCGCAGCCTACCTCAAAGCCCTCAATATTTTCTTCCAGAAGTACCAGATTATCATATTGGAAAGCCGATAAAACGGCATCCTGCAGCTCGTCGGGTGTGTTTACCTTAGTAACGCCGTAGGAGGAACCGGCTTTCACGGGTTTGACATAGAGGGGATAGCTTATTCCCTGATAGCTGATCTCCCGGGTGAGATCGGAAACGGCAGGTATCGGTGTGCTCAAAACCAGAGATCCTGGCACCCGGATTCCTGTCAGGCTGACAAGGCGGTGTGCACGATCCTTGTCCATGCACAGGGCGGAGGAGAGAGTACCGCAGCCTGCCAGAGGAATGTCTGCCAGCTCCAACAGCCCCTGGAGCGTGCCGTCTTCACCATTCCGGCCGTGAAGCACGGGAAGGGCAATGTCTACGGGAACCCGTTCCATTCCGGCTTCCTTCAGCAGGAACAGGCAGCGGTCTCCCCGGCTGGGAGAAAGGACGCAGGGCGTACAGAATTTTTCATCCAGCCAGGTGTCATTGAGGATTTTCTCTGCGGAGCCGGTATAGTAATACCACCTTCCTTCCCTGGTAATGCCTACGGTAACAGGCTCATAGCGGTCTTGGTCCAGATTCAGGATTACCCCGGAAGCGGAGGAAAGAGAGATACTGTACTCGGAGGAACAGCCGCCGAAGAAAATGAGTACATTTCGTTTTTTGTTGTTCATAGTAGTGTTCATAGAAAGTTCCTTTCTTGTTGACAGTGGATAAGATCGGCCCGGCTCTCTGTATCTGCAGATGACAAAAAACATCCTGTCCGATACAAAGAGTGTATCAAAACAGGATGTTTTATATATTTCGCTTCTATTTCCCGGGCAATGAGAATTTCCGTCGAAAATCTTACAAATTTCTGACGGACATTTTTTCAGTCTCGGACATTTTTTTAGTCCGTGGGTAACACCACCGTAAAGGTAATGCACTCGTCTGCACTGGCGGCGGAGATGGAGCCTCCGTGAAGTTCCACGATTTCCCTGGAAATGGCCAGGCCCAGGCCTGCACCGCCGGTGGCGGTAGCCCTGGAGGAATCCAGACGGAAGAACTGCTCGAAAATACGGTTCAGCTTGTCCGGCGGAATGGTTTTGCCGTGGTTACTTACGGTGATAACGACCTGACGGGCAGATTCCCCGGAGACGGCAGCCCTCGTCCCGAGGGTGCCTTCTGCGTTGCAATTTGAGGAAGCTGCGGGGAAAGCCTCCAGCGACAGCAGGATTTCCGTGCCCGGGTAGCTGTAATTCACCGCGTTGCGGATCAAATTGTCAAATACCCGTTCCATTTTGTCCGGATCACAGAGAAGCTGTATATTCGGTTCGAGCCTGGTCTGCCAGCGGAGATCCTTTTCCGCGAGAATGGGCAGGAATTCACTGGTAATCTGCTCCAGCATACGGCTTAGATGCACCGTCTCCCTTTCCAGAGTCAGAGCAGTCAGGTTGAATCTTGTAATATCGAAAAATTCATTAATCAGGTCTTCCAGCCGCAGGGCTTTTTCCAGGGCAATATTGGTATAGCGGGACCTGAATTCCGGGGATAGCTGGGGCTCGTCCCGCAGCAGGGTCAGATAACCGATGACGCTGGTCAGAGGTGTCTTCAGGTCATGGGCAAGATAGACAACCAGGTCGTTTTTGCGCTGCTCTGCTTCCTTTGCCAGAATGGCGTTGTGCAGGGCCTGTTCCCGTATCAGGTTCAGATTATTCTGGACATTCTGTAAATCCGGAGACAAGAGGATCGGTGTGTCGGAAGGCAGCGCAAGCTGTTCTGCCGCCGCGACAATTTCATCCAGATAGCGCAGGGGTCTGCACAGGAACCGCCGGGTTATGACGATCCAGCCAACAGCGCAGACGAGGATGATCCAGAAGGGCAGGGTTTCCCGGACAATCTGGGCAATCCAGAAAATGACGCTGGAGCTATCGTTTGTAAGGTACCGATAGTAACCATAGAGCTGAAGGCACAGAAGCATAAGGGCGCCGAAAATAGCCAGAAAGAGAGTTAAGGAGAGGGCATACTGCATGATGGTCTGCGTGGCCGTCCGTCTGCTGGATTCGCTCAAAGGTTTCTGTAGTTTCTGCGGCCTGCGCCCCGCCCGGAATACGTTTTTGTCACTCAATGGTATAACCCACCCCCCAGACTGTTTTGACATATTTCGGCTTCCTTGCGGGTTCCTGCATTTTCTCCCTGAGCCGTGCAATATGGGTCATAATGGTGTTGTTGCTGTCCAGATACGCCTCACCCCAGACAGCGGCGAACAGCTCTTCCGAGGCTACCACATTGCCGCGGTGCTCACAGAGATACCAGAGAATGTTGAATTCCAGGGGTGTCAGGTTCAGCTCTTTGCCGTTTAAGCTGCATTTGTGGCTGCTTTTTGAAATATGGAGGCCGCGAATGTCGATTTCCTGCCCGGCAGCCGCCGCCCCGGGCACATTGTAGCGCGTGTACCGGCGCAGCTGTGTCTTTACTCTGGCAATCAGCTCCAGGGGATTGAAAGGCTTTGTGATATAATCGTCCGCCCCCAGGGTTAGCCCGGTGATTTTGTCCATGTCCTCTATCTTTGCCGTGAGCATGATGATGGGAAAGAGATACTTTTCCCGGATCTTCCGGCAGAGAGCGAAGCCGTCCATATCCGGCAGCATGACGTCCAGGATGGCAAGGTCTGTTTCCTCGTTTTCCACACAGGCGAGGGCCTGGGCGGCATTGTAAAACTTGTACACCTGATAGCCCTCATTCCGCAGATAGACCTCCACCAGATCTGCAATTTCCGTTTCATCGTCTACGACCAATATTTTTTCTTTGTTCATCCGTTTATAATATTCCTCCGCAGGAAAAGTGACCGTCCTGAAAATCATATTGATATTATATCAAAGTTCCCGGCATTTTCAAGCTGTTTATCTGTGCCCCGGCGCGGAAGGCATTCCCCTTAAAAATCAAGTTTAGATTTTTTTAATGATAATATTTTCCTGATTTTACACTTTTTTACAAAAAGGGTGGTATAATAGCCGGAGAGGAATGAGATTTCATGAGGTTTAAAACAAGGCTTCGAGTCACCTTTATTACAATTATATTATTGCCTCTGATCCTGACGGCGGTTGCGTTTTGCGGAATTGGCCTGTATCTGACAAATGCGCAGGCGGGCCGTCCCATGGCGGAGCTGAGCTATGAGAACATGCAGGAGCTGGTGGAGGCTACGGATAAGACGTTTACCGTGCTGAAGGAGCAGGAGCAGGAGGACGCTTCCAGGCTGGCGGATAAGGAGTATTTAAGCTGGGTCAACCACGAGATTGCCAGGAGGTCCACCGACATCATTGTGCGCAGGGACGGGGAGCTTTATTATGCCGGAAATGCGGAGGCGGCCCGCTCCATTCTGCCGGGGCTTCCCGGTTACGGCGACGCATCCCTTTCGGAGGGATCCGGAATTTATTACGGTGAGCATAACAGATTTGTAAAGCAGATGGACTTTCTGTTTCCGGACGGCGCGGAAGGAAGCATTTTCGTGGTAACCCGGGCTAATTCTCTGATTTCGAAGCGTTTACTGGTTGATATGCTGGTGGCGATCTTTTTTATCCTGATTTTTACCAGCTTTATGCTGACCAGGTGGATCCATAAGGGTGTGTTTTACCCTGTCACCGAGTTGAACAGCGCCATGCGGGAAATCAAAGAGGGGAATTTCGAGTATGCGCTGAAGACGGATATAAAGGGTGAGATCGGGGATCTGTACCGGAATTATGAAGATATGCGCCTGAGGTTGAAGGAATCTACCGAGGAAAACCGGGAAAATGAAAAGCAGAGCCGGGAACTAATCAGCAATATTTCCCATGATCTGAAAACGCCGATTACCGCCATCAAGGGCTATATGGAAGGAATCATGGACGGCGTGGCCGATACTCCGGAAAAGATGGATAAGTACGTAAAGACCATATACAGCAAGGCCAACGATATGGAGCGCCTGATTAATGAGCTGACCTATTATTCCGGCATTGACAATAACAGGATTCCCTATAATTTTCACCGCATTAATGTGGCGGATTACTTCGGAGACTGTGTGGAAGAGGTGGGAATGGATATGGAGCAGCGGGGTATAGAGCTGAATTACTCCTACCTGGCCGCTCCCGATACGGTGGTGATTGCCGACCCGGAGCAGATGAAAAAGGTCATCAACAATATTATCAGCAACAGTGTCAAGTATATGGATAAGCCCCATGGAGTGATTGACATTCGGGTTCTGGATGAAGTGGATTCGGTCCGCATTGAGATTGAGGATAACGGAAAGGGAATTGCCCAGAAAGATATGGGCAGAATATTTGAGAGATTTTACAGGACGGATGCCTCCAGAAATTCCGCCCAGGGCGGAAGCGGTATCGGGCTTTCCATTGTGAAGAAAATCATTGAGGACCACGGGGGCTATATCTGGGCTACCGGTAAGGAAGGCGAAGGGACTTGTATACATTTTGTATTAAGAAAGTATATTGAGCTGCAGACGGAATGAATGCCGTTTTGCGATGGAGGTAAGGATGAGCAGGATTTTAATTATTGAAGACGAGCTTGCAATTGCGGATCTGGAGAAGGATTATCTGGAATTGTCTGATTTTCAGGTGGACATCTGCAGCAGCGGTGACGAGGGGCTGGCAACAGCGCTGTCCGGGGATTACAATCTGGTGATCCTGGATCTGATGCTGCCCGGGATGGACGGCTTTGAGGTGTGCCGGAGGATCAGAGAGGAAAAGAACATTCCCATTATTATGGTGTCCGCCAAGAAGGAAGACATTGACAAGATCCGGGGCCTGGGCCTGGGCGCGGATGATTATATGACAAAGCCCTTCAGCCCCAGCGAGCTGGTGGCAAGGGTGAAAGCACATATGGCCCGGTATGAGCGGCTGGTGGGGACGAATCAGCGCCCTCAGAACGATATTGTGGAGATCCGCGGCATCCGGATTGACAAGACGGCCCGCAGGGTATATGTGGACGGGGTGGAGAAGACCTTTACCACCAAGGAATTTGATCTGCTGACTTTTCTGGCGGAGAATCCAAACCATGTGTATACCAAGGAGGAACTGTTCCGGGAGATCTGGGACATGGACTCTATCGGTGATATAGCTACCGTTACGGTGCATATTAAGAAGATCCGGGAGAAGATTGAGGTGGATACGGCGAAACCCCAGTACATTGAGACGATCTGGGGTGTAGGATACAGGTTTAAAGTTTAAGTCAGATTTTCTTTCATATTTTTTTCGTTTTTCCTCCGATTTATTTTCAGGAGAAACAGATATACTTAAGCCCATACAAAGTAATCTGTGCCGTCAGTACGGCGGAATGAGAGGAAAAATGAATATCTTAATCTTAACGGGAAGGTTTGGCATGGGTCATTGGGCTGCCGCTCAGTCTCTGCGGCAGCAGCTATTGCGGAGATTTCCGGATGCGGCCGTTGCCGTGGAGGATTTTCCGGCCTATGTTATGCCGAATGCTTCCGGGACATTATACCGATTCTTTCATCTGATGGTAACTCACGGAAATCATTTATTTAATACCTATTATAAAATAACGTCCAGGGGGCATGCAGATGCGCATCCTCCTTTGGAGGGACTGTTTCTGGATAAACTGGCGGAGCTACTGGAAAAATATCGGCCGGATGCCGTAATCGCCACACATCCCCTGTGTGCCCAGATTGTGTCGCGGTTGAAGGAAGAGGCTGCAGATCAGGAGAACTGTATCCTGGACCTGCCGCTTATCACTTGTATTACGGATATTTCCTCCCACCCGGAATGGATCAACCGCAATACGGACTGCTATCTGGCTCCAAGCCCGGAGGTAAAAAGGAGTCTGGAAGAAAAGGGAATTCCTTCAGCCAGGATCTGTGTTACGGGTATCCCTGTGGGGGAGGAATTTCGCAGTCTGGCAGAGAGAAAGACCTTGCGGGATAACGGCAAATGGGGGGGTCAGACGGAGCTTTTGGTTATGGGCGGCGGGCTGGGACTCCTGCCCACAGAGGATACGTTTTATGAAGCTCTGCACAGAATCCCCAACGCCCATATTACAATTATCACAGGGCATAATGAAAAGCTGCTTCGCAGGCTGGCCGGGCGATGGGAGAATATTCAGGTATTGGGATATGTGGATCGTGTATGGGAGTATCTGCAGAAGGCGGATATGATGATCTCCAAGCCGGGGGGTATTACGCTTTTTGAAAGTATTTATGCCCAGGTACCCGTATATTCCTGGCCGCCCACGCTTTGCCAGGAATGCAATAACGCACGGTGGATCGTAGAACAGGGCATTGGCTGGGTAGCGGACCGGCAGGACTGCGCGGAAGAGATCCGGGAGCTCCTGACAGACAAATTGCGCCTTGCCAGGGCCGCCGCCTGTATGGCAAAGGTGAGGCAGCAGCTGGAGTCGGAGGCATTAATCCGCCTGATGGCCGTAATTGCCGGATCGCAGGGGGTGGCGGCATGATACAGGGAAAGAAAAACAAGCTGGGGCTATTATTGCTGCCGGCGTTGATGGTTCTGACGGGAAGCATATTGCTGAAGGGCCAGCCGGTGAGTGTACTATGGTCAAATCTGAAGCATCTGAATCCCTGGCTTCTGCTGCCGGGGCCGGCTTTGATGTTTGGTTATGTGGGGTGTGAGGCATTGTGCACCCGGCAGATTCTGGGGCACCTGGGGCATCGGATTTCCTGGAGGCATTGCCTGGGCTATTCCTTTGCGGGATTTTATGTCAGTTCCGTTACGCCTTCCGCAACAGGCGGCCAGCCGGCACAGATTTATTATATGAGCAGGGATGAGATTCCGGTGGCTCATGGCACGTTGAATATGATGTTGATTGCCTCCTGTTATCAGGCGGCCGCCTTGCTCTGGGGTGTGGGCTCCTGGCTGTTTATTCCTTCGGTCCGGGCGGCGGCAGAGGGCGGGCTGTGGATTCTGCTGCTCTATGGAGGGGTTATGATGCTGTTGTTGACTGCGGGTATGGTGATGCTTATGTTTCTGCCCGGTCCCTCCCGGAGGATCTGCCGGGCCGTGCTGAAGCTTTTGACCCGGTTGAGGATTCTGCGCAATCCCGAATCCGCAGCGGCCGGACTGGAAAAGCTGTTGCGGGAATACAGATCGGGGGCGGACTGCATGAGGCGCAATCCGGGCCTGGCAGTGAAGGTGCTTCTGCTCTGCCTGGTACAGCAGGGCCTGTTGTTTTCTGTGCCCTGGACGGTATATTTGGCATTTGGCTTAAGCGGCACGGACTGGGTGCAGGTGGCAGGGCTTCAGGCATTGCTGACCCTGGGGGTATGCAATCTGCCGCTGCCGGGAGCGGTGGGGGCTGCGGAAGGCGGCTTTGTGAAGGCCTTTGGAGCGGTGTTTGGACAGGAGCTGGTGATGCCTGCCATGCTGGTCTCCAGGGGGATCAGCTTCTATGCCTTTCTGTTAATCAGCTTTGGGGTAACGATAGCCGTTCACCTGCGTGTCCGCAGGGAGGGCAGGGCAAAGGCGCTGCGGGAGATTACGCTGGGCAGCAGAGGGAGATCCCGGGTGAAGGCGGTGGAAAAGTATCTGAATACTCGTTGACTTTTCCCGGAATCTGTGGAAATATAGGTGTATGCCGACAATGCTGATACAGGCAGGATACGGCGAGGTATCCCGGCGGCAGGAAGGGAGACCCGTGATGAAAATAATAACGATCTGCGGAAGCCTGAAATATGAGAAGGAAATGATGGCAGCCGCCGAGGAGCTGGAGCTTTCCGGGAATTGTGTGTTGTCCCCGATTTACCCGGTAAGGGCCGGCAAGGAAGCCTACACGGCTGAGGAGCTGGATATACTGGGCCGAATGCACAAGGAGAAGATCAGGCTGTCGGATGCCGTTTATGTGGTGAATGTGGACAATTACATAGGCAGCAGCACAAGGAGCGAAATTGAGTTTGCACAGTCTTTGCAGAAAGAAGTCCTGTATTTGGTGGAAAGAGGGAATCAAATCAGATAAAGGCCGACAGAAAGAATCATGATAGGGCAAGGGCACAAAAGGGGGCATGGAGGGAATGTTTCCGGAAGCTTTTTTGGAGAGAATGCAGCAGATGCTGGGAAACGAATACGGGGAATTTCTGGCGGCCCTGGAAGGGGAAAGGCATCAGGCTCTGCGGCTGAATGCGTTAAAGGCCGGGACGGATGGCCGGACCGCGGCAGAGGCTTTAGCCGGGCCGCAGGGACAGATTGCGGAAGAACCGCCGGCGGGGCCGCAGGGACAGGCTCTGCCGGCAGAAATCAGAAAATTTCAAAACGGGCTGGCTCCGGTATCCTGGGCAGGAAACGGGTACTATTATGAGACAGGGCTGCAGCCGGGAAAGCATCCCTATCATGCGGCAGGATTGTATTATATCCAGGAGCCCAGCGCCATGGCACCGGCAGAGCTTTTGAAACCGGAGCCGGGGGACAGGGTGCTGGACTTGTGTGCTGCCCCCGGGGGGAAGAGCACGCAGCTGGCAGCCATGCTTAAGGGGAGGGGCTTTCTTCTGTGTAACGAGATTCATCCGGCCAGGGCAGGAATACTGTCGGAAAATGTAGAACGCATGGGCATCTGCAATGCCTGTGTCACCAATGAGACGCCGGAGCGCCTGGGGGAACTGTTTCCCGGGTATTTTGATAAAATACTGGTGGATGCGCCCTGCTCCGGGGAGGGGATGTTTCGTAAAAACGAGGCCGCCTGTGAGGAGTGGAGTCCGGAGAATGTAACGCTTTGTGCTTCCAGGCAGGATGAGATATTGGACTGTGCGGCTGAGATGCTGCGTCCCGGCGGCAGAATGGTGTATTCTACCTGTACCTTTTCCCCGGAAGAGAACGAGGGCAGCGTGGAGCGGTTCCTGAGCAGGCATTCCGATTTCAGGCTTGTGCCGTTGGATGTGGGAAAGTACGGGCTTTCGGGATGCGGGGGAGAGCTTGCGGGGACGATCAGGCTCTGGCCCCATAAAATCATGGGTGAGGGGCATTTTGCGGCGGTTTTGGAGAGGGCAGGTGCTGCCTTGGGAGACCGGAGTATATCGGGAGCGGGCAGGGAGGAACGGCACAGAAGCCCTGCAGGCGGAATTACCGGAAGGATTCCGGAGAAGGATCTGGGAGATTATCTGACCTTTTGCAGGGAGAACCTGCGGCATATTCCGGGAGCGGAGGAGAACGGTTTTGGGCAGGGCGGCCGGGAAAGCGGCGCTTATATTCGCTTTGGCGATAATCTGTACCTTGTGCCGGAGGGAATGCCGGATTTGAGGGGTGTAAAGGTTCTGCGTCCGGGGCTGCATCTGGGAGAGCTGAAGAAGAACCGTTTTGAGCCTTCTCACGCCCTGGCGCTGTGGCTGCCGCCGGGAGAGGCAGTTCACGTCCTGAGCTTAAATGCCGGCGGGACCGCGGTGTCTGCGTATCTGAGCGGGCAGGCCTTTCCCTGGGAAGGAGAGAAGGGCTGGTATCTGATCTGTGTGGACGGCTTTTCCGCAGGCTGGGGCAAGCTGTCCGGGGGAATGATGAAAAACCATTTTCCGAGAGGACTGAGACGGAAGACCTGAAAAAGGATGCAGTGATTCTGCATCTTTTTTGATGAAATGTATTTATAAGTAATGAAAACGTTTTTTAAAACAGGATTGATTTAAACGGAAAACTGCATTATTATTATATTGGAAGATTACTTATGGGTACATGTATCCAGAAACGGAGGGGAAATGGAGGATTTTTTGCAGAGCGGCCTGGTGTTTACCAACGAAAACTGTATCGGGTGTAACAAGTGCATTTCAAGCTGCCCCGTGCTGGCGGCCAATGTGGCTGCGAGCTGTGGAGAAGGGCAGAAAATATACGTGGACGGCACGAAATGTGTAGGCTGCGGGGCGTGTTTTGACTCCTGTGAACATAATGCCAGAGAGTTCAGGGACGATACGGAACAGTTTTTCGCGGATCTGGCTGCAGGGGAGAAGATTTCTGTTTTGTGGGCGCCTGCATTTGCCGCCAATTATCCCGGGCAGTACCGGCAGATTCTGGGAGGGTTGAAAAAGCTGGGGGCCCACAGGATCATCAGTGTCAGCTTCGGTGCAGACATCACTACATGGGGTTACATAAAGTATATCTCGGAGCATCATTTTACGGGTGGCATCTCTCAGCCCTGCCCGGCCATTGTAAATTATATTGAACATTATATTCCGGAGCTGATACCAAGACTTGTACCGGTTCACAGTCCTATGATGTGTGCGGCCATCTATGCGAAAAAGTACCTGCACCTGACGGACAGGCTTGCGTTTATCAGTCCGTGCATTGCAAAAAAGTCGGAGATAGACGACCCGAATACATACGGATATATCAAGTACAATGTAACCTTTGACCATTTGGCAAAATATGCCAAAAAGCATCCTATTATGGCTGAACCTGCCCCCAATGAGATTGAGTACGGACTGGGATCCATATATCCCATGCCCGGTGGCCTGAAGGAAAATGTATACTGGTTCTGCGGGGAAGATGTGTTTATCCGCCAGATAGAAGGGGAAAAGCATGCCTATCACTTTCTGGAGGACTATAAAGAGAGAGTGCTGCACAATAAAGCCCTTCCCTTTATGGTAGATGCCCTGAACTGTGCCCAGGGCTGCATTTACGGAACCGGTATTGAGGAAGAGAAGGCGAAGGACGACGATATTCTGTATGAGCTTCAGCGGATTAAGGAAGCCAGTAAGAGCGGGAGCAGAAGGAGCGCATGGGCCCGGGGCGGGACACCGGCAAAACGCCTGAAAAATCTGAACAGACAGTTTTCCCATCTTGACCTGAAGGATTTTATTCGTGAATATACCGACAAATCCGCCGGAAATAAGCTGAAGGTCCCCGGGGAAAAGGAACTGGCCGATATTTTCAGGGATATGCACAAGACTACGAAAATGAAGACCGAAATCAACTGCAGTGCCTGCGGCTACAGTACCTGCCGGGAGATGGCGACGGCTATTTATAACGAGTGCAACAACAAGAGCAGTTGTATCCATTATGTGAAGGATCTTGCGGAAGAGGAAAGGGCTGTTGCCGAGCAGGTCTCCCAGGAGATGGAAGAGCAGAGCAGGAAGATCAGCGAGCAGAGCGAGCGGATTGCTTCCATGGTGGCCGGAGCCAACGATCAGTTTTCGTCCCTCAAGGATTCTATTGCGGAGATGACCTGCGGGAATACCAGCAATGCCGAAGAGACAAGCAATATCAGTATGGCCATGGGGGATGTGGTGGCCTTCTGCGAGGGGATGAAAGATTCCTTTGCCAGAATCAACGGTCTTCTTGTCCAACTTGGTAAAAATAATGAAAACATTACTTCCGTTGCGTCCCAGACAAATCTGCTTTCCCTGAACGCCTCTATTGAGGCGGCCCGGGCCGGGGAAGTCGGGCGGGGGTTCGCTGTGGTAGCGTCTGAAATTAAGACCTTGAGTGAGTCCAGCCGCAGTACGGCGCAGGACAGCCAGCGCAATAAGGAAGAGATTGTGACGGCTATGGACGCATTAAGCGGCGAGGCTGAAAAACTGATGGAAATCGTAGACCAGGTAAACGGAAGAATTACTAACCTGGCAGCCAGCACAGAGGAAATTGCCGCATCCACGGATATGGTGAACGAGGTAACAAACGATCTGAAGGAGAAATTTGACACAATAGCAGAAATGTGAATAAAGGTGCGGCGGAGCGCAGATTGTGGGGAAATATGTTTAACGGACAGGGAAGAAGCAGGATTTTGATACTGTTTCTGGTTATGATTTTAGGAATGGGCGGCCTGGCTGGCTGCGGGAAAGACCGGGAAGCCGTGGATATTCGCGTAGGATCTCTGAAGGGACCTACCTCTATGGGCATTCTTTTTCTGATGGACAGGGCGGAAAAAGGAGAAACGAAGGATACTTATGAGTTCCGCATGGCTGTGGGGGCAGACGAGCTTATGCCGCTGATGGTGAAGGGGGAGCTGGATATAGCCCTGATACCCGCCAATGCCGCGGCAGTCCTGTATCAGAGGACTGAGGGCGGGATTGTGGTGATTGACGTCAATACTCTGGGGGTACTCAGCATTGTTACGGGTTCTTCGGAGGTAAAGGGCATCGGGGATTTAAAGGGCAGGACCATTTACCTGACGGGTAAGGGGACTACGCCGGAGGCATCGCTCAGATATGTGCTGGAGGCAAACGGTTTCACGGAAGAAGATTATAGGCTGGAATTTAAATCCGAGGCGGCGGAGGTGGCGGCTGTCCTGGCAGAAGAGCCGGAGGGGATTGGCCTGCTTCCCCAGCCCTTTGTCACTGCGGCCCTGATGCAGAATCCAAAGCTGAAAGCGGTACTGGATATGAATGAAGAGTGGATGCGGGTGGAAAACGATCTGAAGGGCGGCAGCAGCAGAGGTATGGTGACAGGGGTCACCGTGGTCAGGAGGGAATTTCTGGAGGAACACCCTGAGGCGGTGGAGGAATTCCTGAAGGAACATGCCCTCAGCGCGGACGGGATGAACGGGGATGTTTCCACAGGAGCGGCATTGGCTGTTGCGGCGGGCATCGTGGCAAAGGAATCCGTTGCCGAAGGTGCCATTCCCCAGTGCCATATTACCTGTATCACAGGCGATGAGATGAAGGCCGATTTATCCGCTTATCTGGAGGTGCTTGCGGACTTTGACGGGGAACTGGTGGGAGGCCGGGTGCCGGAGGAGGACTTTTACCTGATCGGCACACATTGACTTGGGCAGCCGGGAATGCCGTACTGGCATATGGCGAATGCGGACGGGATGGGAACAAATGAACAACTATGTGAAAAAGGTGTTGATCCTTTTCTTCTGGCTGGGGGTATGGACGCTGCTTGCCCTGGCGGTGGACAACCGGATACTGCTGGCGACGCCGCTTCAGACGGCGGACAGGCTTCTGCTTCTGTTACGGGAGAAGGATTTCTGGCTTTCTGCGGCAGGAAGCTTCCTACGCATCGGAGCAGGTTTTTTGGCAGGCTTTTGTATGGCGCTTATTCTGGCATCGGCAGGCAGACGCCTGCCTTTTCTGGAAGAGCTGCTGTCTCCTGTGATGAAGCTGATTACTGCTGTGCCGGTCGCTTCCTTTGTGGTATTGCTGCTGATCTGGTGGGGATCCTCCTTTCTGGCAGTGGCAGTCTGCTTCCTGGTCGTACTGCCCTGCATTTATACCAATGCCCTGGAGGGGATAAAGGCCGCGGATAAAAAGCTGCTGGAGATGGCACGGATATACCGGCTTCCCTTCCGCAGCCGCTTCTTTTATATCTATTGTCCGGCTTTAAGGCCTTTTCTCCATAGCGGCATGAAGCTTGCCCTGGGGATGTGCTGGAAGTCGGGAGTGGCGGCGGAGGTAATCGGCACGCCGGACCATTCTATTGGCGGGGGTCTCTATTTGTCCAAGGTCTATCTGGATACGGCGGGGGTGCTTGCCTGGAGCGCCGTGGTGATCCTTTTAAGCGTGCTGTTTGAAAAGCTGGTTTTAAGGCTGGCGGAGCTTTTTTTTGCATGGCAGCCTGTCTGCGGTGCTCCGGAACAAAAAGGGGAAACATGCGGAGACATTACGTTGGAAGCCGTGGGGAAAAGCTTCGGGGAGCAGAAAGTCATTTCCGGGCTGACGACCGTATACCGTGCGGGGGAGGTCTGCTATCTGCGAGGGCCTTCCGGCAGCGGGAAAACGACTCTGCTGCATCTTCTTGCAGGGCTGCTGGAGCCGGATCGGGGACGGATAACGGCACCCCATACCGTAAGCGTCATGTTTCAGGAGGACAGGCTTTGCGAGGAGTACAGTGCGGTTAAGAATGTGGAGCTGGTCTGCGGGGACAGGAAGCGCGCGGCCGGGGCACTGGCTGAGCTGCTGGACCGGGAAGCGCTGGAAAAGCCTTGCGGGCAGCTGAGCGGGGGAATGAAACGCCGGGTGGCCCTTGTGCGTGCCATGGAGGCGGATGCCGCATATGTACTTTTGGATGAGCCCTTCAGCGGAATGGACGATGAGACCCGCAGACGGGCGGAAGATTATTTCCGCCGCAGACAGAAGGGAAGGACGCTCATCATTGCCACGCATATATAAGTGAGGTTTACGGAAAATGAAAACAGAAATTGTGTATGAGGACAGGGATCTGCTGGTGGTAAGGAAGCCCGCGGGACTGGCCACGCAGACGTCCGGGGTGGGGCAGGCGGATGTGGTCAGTGAATTAAAAAATTACCTGGCGTCATCCGGCAGGGGAAAGATGCCTTACCTGGGAATTATCCATCGTCTGGATCAGCCGGTGGAAGGCCTGCTGGTATTTGCCAAAAATAAGCAGGCGGCAGGGGCGCTGACGAAGCAGCTGACGGGGCAGCCGCAGGAAGCAGGACGGATCCTGCATAAACGGTATTATGCCGTACTGTACGGAAATCCTTCCTCAAGAGAGGGGGAACTTGCGGATGCCATGTACCGGGATGCGTCGGCGGGAAGGGCCGTCATCGTGGAATGCGGCATGAAATCCGGCAGGGACGCGGCCGCGCAGGAGGGAAAGCAGGCGGTGCTGCATTACAGGATTCTGGAGACGGCACGAACCTCGTGGGGGGATGAAATCTCTCTTGCGGATATTCGGATCGAGACGGGCCGCTTCCATCAGATCCGTGCGCAGATGGCCCATGCCGGAATGCCGCTTTTGGGGGATGAAAAATATGCCGGAGAAGCTGCAAGAGCCTGCTCGCGCAGACTGGGCATCCGGACCGTGGCACTTTGTGCCGCAACCCTTTCCTTTGTCCATCCTGTGACAGGGGAAAGACTGTACTATGAGACCGGGCCGATGTCGGCGGCGTTTCTTTTTTTTCAATCAAAGGAGATCCGTAAATAATTTAAGGAAAACAAACCATACTAACTTTTATGTCACAGCTTTGTTGCGGCTTAAATCAGGGAGGCTTAGGTATGGTGGAGAAAATCAAAGAAAACAGGCTGATAATTCTGCTTCTGCTGACAGGAGCAGTTTATTTTTTCCTGAAATATATTGTTCCGCTGACGGCTCCTGTCCTTATGGCAATGCTTTTTGTCACCATTTTCGGTCCCCTGCTTCAGAAAATGCAGAGTAAGCTGAAAATACACCGCCAGGTGGGAGCAGTGCTTCTGCTGCTGGTGGCGTGCGTGCTGATCGGCCTTTTGGTGTGGGTGCTTTTTTCCTGGATCGTGGGAAGCCTGCCGGGATGGTTTACGGGGCTGGATACGCTGGAAGAAGAAATTTATTCCGTTATTCATCAGATCTGCGAGTCTGTGGGTAAGGCAATTCGCATTGACAGCGGTTATCTGGAAGAAACGGTGTCATCCGGCATTCGGGAGGGGATTGACTGGTTTCAGGAGAAGCTGGTGCCCGGGGTGCTGTCGCAATCGCTGGAATATGTCAGGGCACTGGCTTCCTTCGGAGGCTTCCTGGTCAGCTTCCTGATTGCCACGGTACTGCTGGCAAAGGATTATGACGACATTATGAACCGCATGCTGGACAGGGAGGAATGCTATCTTTTTCTGGAGATTATCTGCGGCATCATCCGATATATTGCGACTTATGTGAAGGCCCAGGTTATTATTATGAGCGTGATCGGTACTCTTGCCGCTGCGGTGCTGGGAATCAGCGGTATTCGTCAGGGAGTTCTATGGGGGCTGATGGCGGGTATTCTGGATGCCCTTCCCTTTGTAGGAACCGGGATTGTGCTGCTGCCTTTAGGGATACAACAGTTTTTCCTGGGAAATTATGTGAGGGGGATTTTCTGCCTGCTGCTTTATGTGGTCTGCATTTTTATCCGGGAGCTCCTGGAACCCAGACTGATCGGGAAAAGAGTGGGAGTATCCCCTGTGGCAATCCTGCTTTCCATTTATGCGGGAATCAAGCTTTTTGGCCTCTGGGGTATCATCGGGGGGCCGCTGGGATTCATTATGATCCATCAGGCCTTTTTAAGCCTGGAGAAAAGGCGTTGTACAGGGCTTCAGGCCGGATCCGGGATTCGGGAAAGCATTTGACGCAGGCCGGGGAATAAGCTATCATGATAGAAAATAGCAGTACCTGGATGAACGGTCATGGTGGTGCGGGAGGTTAATATGCGTTTACAAAAGAAGGAGAGCCGTCAGAATTCCCCGGGGGAAAAGCTTCGGCTGCTGTCAGGGAGCATTGTGGATGTTATGCTCTGTCTCTTCCTGATATTGATGCTGACAGTATTTCCCCTTTACAATCAAGAAGGCTACAGCCATATCGGCACAGACAAGGCTGTCTTTTTCTGCAGGCTTGGCACATGGGCAGGCAGGGCACTGGCGATTCCCCTTGTACTGTATCTGCTTTCCGGCTGCAGCCGCCTGGCCGGAGACATTATCCGAAAGGGCCGTTCCAATCGTACTGGTACGGCGGTATCCGGGAAATCCGGCTTCCCATCATCGGGAATGAAAAAAATATTTGAAGGAAAGGCTTCTCTCCCGGATCTGTGTGCCCTGATCTACGCCGGGGCATTGCTTTTTTCCTGGATAGTTACCGATTACAGGACGGAAGCCCTCTGGGGGGCAAAGGGCTGGTATATGGGATTGATGCCGCAGACAATACTTCTGGGCATATACTTCACGGTATCACGGTTCTGGAAGCCGAGGAAGTGGCTGTTCTGCCTGAGTCTGCCGGTTTCGGGGGCCGTGTTCCTGATGGGGTGTCTGAATCGCTTTGGCATTTATGCGTTTGGCCTGGAAAGTGCAGGGGAATCCTATATATCTACCATCGGTAATCTCAACTGGTATTGCGGATATGCGGTGTCGGTGATGTTTGCCGGGACGATTCTGCCCTGGCTGGGGGAAGGAATAAAATTATGGCAGAAAACACTTTTGATGATATACACGGCCATAGGTTACCTGTCATTGATTCTCCAGGGAAGCGACAGCGGATTGGCCGCATTGGCGGCAGTAATGCTGGTGATGTTCTGCATGTCGGCAAAGGACAGCGGCAGAATGCTGGTCTTCTGGCAGGAAATGACAATACTGTCGTCTGAATGCCTGGGGATTTTCCTGGTGAAAAATCTGGCTCCCGGGAGAATAAATTTTATGGGGATGCTGGCCGGGATATTAACGGGCCGGGCGGTTTCCAGTGTTATGACAACTGTGTCGATTCTTATGATGCTATTGGTTTGGGCAAGCAGGAGAAGGGGTAAGTACCGGGAAAAGCTGTTTTGTGTTCTGGCCCGGGCGGCCGCCGTGGGAAGTGCCTGCATTGTAACAGGCGCAGTATTGTTGGTGGTAATTAATACGAGGCACCCCGGAAGCCTGGGCCGGTTGTCCGACAATCCGCTGTTTACATTTAATGATGCCTGGGGAAGCCACAGGGGCGTTACCTGGCTTGCAGGCTGGAAATGCTTTGCCGCACAGGACACTTTACATAAGCTGGCGGGGGTAGGGCCGGACTGCATGTGGCCCTATATCAACAGCGGCAGTAATCAGGAAATCTATCTCTATGTGACCACGGCGTTTCCGGGACTGAGGCTGACCAACGCCCATAACGAATGGCTGACCGTGCTTGTAAATACAGGTATTATAGGCCTGGCCGGATACGGCGGGATGATGATCTGCGGCATAGGGGAGCTGCTGAAGAAGGGAAAAGAAAGCCCCTATGCAGCAGCCTGCGGTTTCTGTCTGCTGGCATACACAGTAAACAATATTTTCAGCTTTCAGCAGGCTATGGGGGTGGGAACCGTCTTTGTGATCTTTGGGATGGGAAAAGCTTTCTTAAGGAAAGGGCAGAAACCGGTATCAAAAAGCCCCTCACTAATGTGAGGGGCCTTGCTCGGCGCGACGTGATTCGAACACGCGACCTCTGCGTCCCGAACAAAGTGCCCTCGCCTAAAAAGCGCCTATACGTCCATTTTTACCCTTGGGATACGTCTATATATCCATGGATACGTCCATTCTTACCCTGTCCATGCCTATATCCTGCACTTTTCCAGACTTTTGTTGGAACTTTGTTGACCCTCTCCAAAAATTATTGTATATATCGAGCCTTATGTGTTGCCGGTACCCCTTGCCAATGTTTACTTGCCATAAACAATATAACATATTGCCGTCACTGAATCAACACAAAAATAAGGGGTATCCTTTACGTTGGATACCCCCTTACTCCGTCAGGACTGCTTATCCAAACGATTTATCAGCTATTTTGCCATGCTTATTTTTCCATTTCTTGCTGACGTGGTTGTAAATATTTGCCGTCACAGTAATATCACTGTGTCCTAACCAGTTTTGAACCTTGCCCAGTTCCCAGCCATCCTCAAACAGGATGGCGCAACAGCTGTGCCTTAATCCATGCACCGTCAAGTCTTCCGGCACACACCCACACCGTATGACTGCTTTTTTGAAAAGCTTGGTTATGTAGTCAGGGCTGTATACCTTTCCATCTTCCCATGTAAACACATATCCATCCTTTGAGTAGATGCCCAGTTCTTTCTGACGCTCCATCACATCCAGAAGGTCACCTTTTACACTTTCCAGCAGTGGAAGATAGCGGTGTGAAGTTTTTGTCTTTACATTGTTACGTCCGATATTTCCCTGTTCTACCCTCACGATTGTATGATTAATTATGAGTTCCTCTTTTTCAAAATCTATCGCACTCCACTTTAAACCTAACAGCTCGGAACGTCTGAACCCGTAGCAGAGACCTACTTTTGTGATACAGTAGAGTTTTTCAAAAATAGGTACTGTCTTTACATAGCTTAGAAATGATTTCGACTGTTCCTTATCCATATAAGCAATCTCTTCCGTGTTATCTTCTTTCACCCTCGGCACCTTTACCTTATCCGCCGGATTTATCGTAATGACACCCTGCACCACGGCATCATTCAGAAAGCCCTTTATCAAAGTCAGCTGGTCCCTTACCGTCCGCCGGTTCAAGCCAGTCGGCGTATTTTCATTATAGATATTCCTGCGCCCGTTTGCCAGAGCCCATTCGCAGTATTTTAACAGGTCTTTCGGCTCCAGTTCCTCAATCGTGGTGTTTTTCTCACGGAAATATTCTATGATTGTCTTGCCACGGTTCTTATATGACCATGCCGTTGTGCTTTCTATCTGAGCCGACTTATAAGCGATCCACTTTTCAAAACACTCCGCAAATGAATGCGAGTTCTTTTTCTCTGCCAGCTGTTCCAGTTCCTTTTCTTTCTCCTGAACAAGCTGGTCTTTTATCTTTTCAGCCTCCCGCTTTTTATGTGAGGTAACTGAAATTCCCGTTGACTTCGTATCCTGAAGACGATACCCGTCCACATAGTAGCTGATTACTGCATAATATTTTCCCTTTCTCTCAATAAGGCATCCCCGTACACTTTTATTGTCTGACATGAATTTTTCCTCCTGTTCTTTATTGTTTGGGGATGGTAACGCCGACCATCCCCGTTTGTCAACTCTGTTTTTCATTTTTATCAACAGGCTGTTCCGTCTATCCCATATTCCTTTAAACTGATAACATACCTTGCAATATCCGGCAGTCTGTAATTAACCCAGATGAACTCCTGTGCCATATCCTTGCGCTCTGTATTCTGACAGGCTTTAACAATATCTATAAGTTTATAGCATTTATACCCGTAGGGCAACAGGTATTTGTCATACATGTCAATTCCCTTTTCAGACCTGTATCCGCATAACATGATTTTGCACCTGGCGTTCTGGATAGTCTCCAAAAGCCTGACCTGTTGCCCGTAGGGTAATTCGCAGGCATAAGCCTTGTCTGCATTTTTACCCCTCAACTCTTTCCTGTAGGGCGGATCGACAAAGGCAAAGGCTGATTCATGGCTCGCAATCCTTGCAAGCAGGTCAATTCCGTCCCCGTTGCGTATGCGTACATCCTTTAACCGTTCATGTACCTGTGGCAGATTAAACTGTATATCGTCCCGATATGCAGATGTATTTCTGAATCCCCCCTTACTGAACGATTTTCTTGTGCAGTTGAAACTTTGGGTAATCAGTATGTAAATCATGTGTGCTTTTTCAACGTCGTCCAGCCCCTCATAATTGTGTTTCTTGTAATACTGAGCCTCTTCAAAAAACCCCCTGCCATACCATGCCCTCCAAAGCCGTCTGATGAGCGCCTCGCCTTTTTCCCTGTCCGCAAGGGTTTTCATAAAGTGGTATATATCGGGATCCAGGTCGTTAATTACTTCCAGCCTGCTCCTTGGGTGGTTCAGCAGTACGGCGGCAGAACCCATAAAGGGTTCATAATACGCCGTATGCTCTGGTATGAGAAAGTTAATTTCGTGTGTCATTCTGTTCTTACCGCCATACCATCTAAATGCTTTCATTTTGATTCTTCTGCCTCCGTTTCCTTTTTCACTGCTTTTGGGACAGGGCTGTTGAATACTTCATATTCCCCTGTTTCCTCTTGTTCCTCTGCCAGCAGGACTTTGTAAAAACGTCTCTTTGTTCCGCCAATGCTGACTAACACATCATTGCGCCCGTTGGTACATTCTAATGCTCCCATGATTTTCAACCGCTTTAAGATTTCAAGCCGTTTATAGCCTATATGCTTATGTTCTTTTATAAAATCGTCCAGCATATATGAATCTATGTACCCATAATTTCCCTTGATTAATATGCCTGTCACAGTGGTATCGCCTATCTCGTGTGAACAGTTTTCATGCTCACGGATATAAGTGCTGATTAGCTGATGCAGTCCGCTAAGGGTTTCCTTGCTCTGGAAAGAGGTATCATAACAGCTATTTTCCATGAGGTCAATGAATTTCATCTTGATTGAGTCAATGTCATCCCTCCTAAAATCAGCCTCCAGCCCATAGAACACGTTTGCCCAGTTTTTCTTTGTGAACACGTCCTTTTTCTGCAGGGTTATCAAGTCAGATATTTCACCCTCCGGCGATACTATGTATAATTCAAAGGAAATGCGTGTTGTAGCATTGTCCCTCATGGTAACAGCGTATAACTTGTATTGATAATCATTTTCATAAATCAATTCACCTAATTTATTCATATTGCCCTCCTAAATTTTATACATGTTTTGTATAAGGTACAGTTGGGCAGACTTTCCCTGTATATGCCCAGGGAGAGCCTCAATTTTTTAAAAAATTTTCATATGGCTTCGGTATACCCCTCCTGTTGCGTGCATATCCGCAATATTCACGGTATCCTACTTGATTGTCAAAGTGCGGTTACTTGTCTTTTACATTTTGTTCATCACCTCGTTTCCTGTACCTTATGCTATTATAATACACCGGTTATAGTGTGATGTGTATTCGCCTCATATGTGGGTAATATAGCCATACATAAGCCAAAAAAGTTATGAATAGTATATTTTTTGTGCCATGCTTAAAAGGATTAATAGAGTGCCTAAAAAAAGCGGTGCCTTTTTCAGGTACACCGCTTGTTACATTTTTTACCATGTCTTATTTCTTGCTTTTTTGCTTTTCTTTCAGGTTATAGAGGGTGACGAGAGAATTGATGTACTGATAATGGTTTTTCATAAGCTGTTGGATTTCCTTTAATGAAGTAATTCCTTCATTATCCCATTGCCTGAACTCAATCATTGACAAAATCTCTTTGAGGTTCTTTATTATATCCGGCTTGTCAAACCGTTCCCCATAATGGAAATAATGGCATATCGCATAAACAGGGTCATCATGTTCCAGTTCTTCCCAGTCCGCAACTAACCCCTTTAAGGTATCTTCAACCTTGGTTGCGTTCCTCTTGACTGCCTCATCGTTTTTGATGTGGCTTGGCAGTTCATAAAGCCCAGCATATCTATGTTTATAGAAACACTTCCACTCAATATCCCCGATCCCCATTATCTCAAAAGCCACAGGTTCTATCTTCCTGAAATATATCTTGTCTATGCCATAAGTTTCTGTTACCCTGTCAGCCTCGCTTTTTGTAAATTCAAAAGTAATCCCCTTGTTTATCCTGTCAAACCTCTGCCGTGAGACAGGAAAGCAATCTGTCCCATAGATGGGGATTGCTTTCGCTTTCCGTCCAGCACTTTCATCCATGAAATAATCAGCTTTCTTTATGTGATAATAAATATACTTTATTACATACAGGTTAATCATGATGGGCAGTCCAGAATGTCCGTTATATAAATTCTTTACGCTTTTCCTCGGTTTCTTGCCTTCAGCCATTTTTCCACCATCCTTTGAACACATTATATAACAGGAGTAACCAAAAAACATCCCCTATTTTGGTTACTCCTGACAGAAAACGGTCAACCGCCCTGGCAAGGTCATTTCTTCCTCATGTAAATTCTTTTTTTCAACAAGACCAGATTTTGCAACAATCCCTTTTCTGTTCAGAAATTTTTACCAGACTTCCCAATCTGTATTTTAAGGAAAAATTACCAATTCACCATTTCCACAACCCCCGTGCATTTCATTTTTTCAGATTCCCTACAATCACTTATAAAATCTAGCTTTTTCAAAATATTGTTTCTTATCGCTCTCTATTGAAAACTTACAATTTAAGACGGTTTTACCAGAATCAAAATATCATCTTCCAGAAATTTAATTTTTTTCATCCTGAAATATACCCTTACAATTAAAATGCGGACTGCCCTTGCGATACCTTATCTGTCAAAATAAACACAAAAAAAGCAGTCACCACACAAGCGACTGCCTTATTATCTCAAATACTTTTGTTTAACCGCTTTCTGTATATTTTACATAGTTCTTCTGCAAGTTCCACATTGTCGCCCAACTGATTATCATTGGGACACTCAATCAAGGCGACCTGTCTGCTCTCCCCAGTAGCAGGCATACAGACAAAGATTGCGATTATATTATTGCTTATTTTTGGCACTACACGAAAACTCTTTGTAGCCATTACGCCACCCCCTCACCGCATTGTTCAGCCAGTATTTTTTTATATTCCTTATCTACTGCCTGTGCCAGCCTGTCTACCTGTTGCACGTCAATTTCTGCCGTAACCACCAACAACTGATATGCAAAGAAATTCTTCTTTTCTCCAATCTCAAAGCCACCTTTGAAAGTATATGTTTTCCTCATACCCTGCTTGACTCCTTTCTCAAACCTATTTTTATGTTACATTTCCTCATGTGCAAAACGTATGTAAACAGGAACAAAGAAAAATCCTACCCGGCATAAACCGCCAGATAAGATTTTTCCTCTACTGCATGACTTGTAAGGTTTTGAAACAGGGGAGCATCCGCCCCACCTTTCCAGTGCATATTTTGAAGTGTCACCTGCACCCCGATAACACCTGAATTATAATGTGAACATTTTAAGGAAGAAACTGTTTTTCCAGGCACGTTTTAAATACTTGTAAGACAACTCGTCTATTCTTTTTTCCTCATCTAAAACCACTGTCAACAGTTTCAAAAAACAATCCCCTGTTCTTAACCTCGCAGGGGATTGTAACATCCATTTTTCATTTTTTCTGTGGCGATTAGCAACGGAATATAAACCAGATTTTTATGTATTATGCCGCACAGCCCCAGCCCCCAGCCTCTCCCGTCTTTGAATCATATTGTCAACCGTTTCCCTCGCCCCCAGCAGTGCGTATTCCTCATAATGATAGGATTCACTTTCCATGATGCCCTCGCCGTTTTCGCTGAATACGCAGAATACATAAGCCTTTTCAATGTTGCTCCAGAACACTTTTATCTCATAGCCCCTGTACTGCTCAACCATTTCCCATGCACCCCCTTAAACCTCTCTACCCCAAAAGAGGGGGCTTACGCCCCCTCCTTGACTTCCTCCTCACTGCCGATGATCTCCACACCCTCACAGACCACCAGCTTATTCTTCTCCAGCCTTACGCCTGCAACAGGCACATTCAGTTCCATCATCATCTTGAGCTTGTCCTCGCTGTACTCGACCCGGGCATGTCTGGCATTGACTGTCTCGTATACTTTCTTTTTGTCACCGCTGACCGCCACAACGATTAATCCAATGTTCATATCGGAACTGCCGTCCTCATACATCCACGAAAGACTGTTTACTCCTGTTTTCAACTGTAAATTGTTCATGTTGAAACCCTCGGCATCCAGCTTAAGGACTTCCTTTCCGTCCTCGTCCCCAAGAACAAAGCCATAAACCTTTTCATTGTTCCTCAGTTTTGCAATGACCTGTTTTTCAGAGAGCCCCGAAAATCCTTTTGACCTGTTATCGTAGAAGTCATAGCCGATAAGCCTCTGCCCTAAAAAGTTACCATTGCTCAAATACATACACATGTTCCCTACCTCTTTCTTTCCGTGCCTCAGCACTAATCATTTATTTATCTTACACATATATACTAACGCTGGGTTATCCATGTGAACAGACGTGATATTGCAAGGAAAACAGCTACCATGCAACACCGATATTTAGGGAGATTGTCGCATATGAAATGACTTAAACAGCTTTATTGAGTTTCCAGACCTGATTTTCTGATGCTCAAAACAGCACTTTTATTATTATGAAATATCCACCACAGAACAACTTTATCGAATAATGTGGGAGACAACACACTGCATACTGAAATGCCTGTAATTTCTATCAACTTGTACAACTTCATTTTCCCATAATGTAAGAACTGTTTTTATATGTACATTGGCGCTAAAATTCCTAAAGAGGAAATTTTGATAAGTACAACAAACTCATAACAGTATATTGATTTTTACATACTGTACAGATTTATGTATTACTTATCAACTTTAATAGGTCTGTTTTAAATGAATCTTTTTATTACAAAAATGAGTTGAAACATTTGAAACTTTTGAAACAGACTGCCGTAAACAATATGCGTTTTTCTATCTTTTTTAATTGAGGAATACGCCAGTTCATGCTATAATAGGGTTGTATAATTGAACGGAAAGCAGGATGCGATTTTCTGATATGTGCCCTCTAGTTTTACGAAAGAGGGTGGTGCCCATGAGCGTGATGGAAGTTTTGACATTATTGCTTGTTATCTTTGCGGCTCTGTCTTATATAGACAAACATAAAAAGAAATAAGCATCCGTACCCTCGCAAAGTTCAGATGCTTATTCTTTAATAACATTTTTACTGAGGGCAAATCGGGACTTCGTGTCCGATCAACCTTTCTAAGTAGATTATACACTAGAGCCACTTGAAAAACAAGTGGCTCTTTTTAAAATTTAGAGAGGTCAGCATTGATTGGCTGACCTCTTTGCTGTTTTATTGCAAGTGCTACGGGGCTACATAGGTTTCCGTTTATGTCGGAGATGTAAACTAACCAACCTGTTCTTCGCCAGTCTACGCCTTGACCTGGGGTTTGGTTTTCTCCCGCTTGCTATCACTCTATGATCCAGTCCCCACTTGTCTGACCTCCTGATCCAAAACCACCAGTCTGTTGTAGACCTAAACCTGCTAGTGCTCCACCTGTTACATCATCTGAATCGGTGTCTGCTGGAGGCTGGGTCTGCTGTTGCTGACTTCCTTGGTTGCCTGAATTATCTTGCTGACCTGATGAACCATTGTTTCCGCTGGACTGTTGTTGTTGTGGCTGGGGCTTGTCACGGGAAACTAAACTTGCACTGACCATCTGGACTTCATCGTTATCTGTTTTCAAGACTAACCAGATTTTGGTGCCTGATTCTACTCGCCCATTACAAACTATCTCTTGTGCATAAGTGAGGGAACCGATTTTGTCATAGTCTGTTCCCGGACCACTTCTTAAATTACATGTTTGAAGGGCATAATAGGTTGTGTCGTCCGTTGAAATAATTTCATATCCCAAGTCTGACTCAACTTCCTCGCTGGATACAATTTCTTCACTTGGTACAACTTCCTCACTCGATGCAATTTCCTCACTTGGTACAACTTCCTCGCTTGGTGCAACTTCTTCACTTTCCTTGCTTTCCTCAATCGGTTTTGCTGTAGGTGTGACAGTGGGAGAGGGTGTAGGCTCGATGCTCTCCAAACTTTCCTCTGGCTCTTGTGTTGCCACAGGTAAATCAGCTATAGCTGGCTCTGCCTGCTTTCCACAGCCACCTGAACAGCCAGTTACTGACAACATGACTGCTGTTATTAGAAATGCTGATTTAAACATTTTCTTGTTTATCATTTATGTAACAACCCCTTTGCTATTTTTCCTAAAGCACCAAACAAACCATTTGAAATGCTCAAAAGACTATTGTTGATTGTAACATCACCAAAAAGACTGAGATGAAGATGAATTTCAGTTTTTCCCTTTTCCCCTTTGTCAATGCTCCCCATTATCTCCTTTTCCCAGTCGTTAAGGGCAGACTGACCTTTTAATGTGATACCATCAACCTCTGGTATTTTGTCAGCCTCTAAATGCTCCGCCGTTCCGTCTGATGAGAGATAACCTTTTTCTGTAAGCTTGTAAATATCCGTCACAAGCTGTCTGTGTTCCTCGTCTGATAAACTTTCCTCTAAAGTCCAGACTGCTCCGCTTAAAGTAGAAAGGTTATCATGCTCGTCTGTTACAAATTCCTCTAAACTCCTAATCAATATCAATGTTTCAAACTGCTCTTTTGTGATATTTTGTTTATCCATATGCTTTTCCCTTTCGTATATATGTTGATTTTCTAATCATTATATCATCTTTCTGCATAGTTATCAATGCTTTTAGCAGACTTTCCATATCCCAGAGCATATAAACATCATGTACAATCTATACATGGAGGTGCTCATATGATAAACGGTTTAGGTCAACGGCTACAGGAACAGCGCATTTTACGAAGTCTCTCGCAAAAAGAAGTTGCATCATCTATTGGCGTGTCCGCCTCCGTCATATCAAACTATGAAATTGGGGAACGGACACCCAGCATTGATATTCTTATCTCGCTTGCGCATTTATACCACTGTTCCGCTGATTATCTGCTTGGCATTGATAAAGCCGATACTGCCAGACTGCTTGATGTGTCTATGCTGGACGATAAACAATACCAGCTTTTACAAGCTTTCTTACTAAGTTTACAGAAATGACAGGAATACCTGCTCCAGATACCCTGTCATTTCTATTTTATCACCGCCCTTCTGGCTGTCTGTGTCATACGCTTTCTTTTAATTCAAATACTCTATCATGCAGTTTTTGAATATCTGTTGCTTCTAACATTTCCAGATAATCTGATATGAGTTTCACACTGCACAACTCATAGGAATCTTCTGTCTTATTTAGAGCACATATTCCCTGACATATCAATTCCAGATGGCTTGTCAGACTGTGTATCTTCAAGCCTAAAGCATCCACCATATCATTAAGTTTGCTCAATTCAGTCTGCAAGTTTTTTGTATCTCCCATACAGCTCACCCCCTTCCTTTTTAAACTGGGTGGTGATTGTACCGGATTGCCATATGTCATTCAATAGAGTTTATAACCAGAAATGAACTATGTTTACTGTAGCAAATGTACAATAAACATAGTTCATTTCTTTGAAATATACTGATTTTGTTTTAAGGCATCTTTTTCTATTTTATTTGCACTGCTGTGTTTGCGTATCTCTGGTTTTGTACTATATATAAATACATTATATGCCATCAAAAAAGCATAAAATCTCTGTTTTTATGTATGTCTTTGTAAAACTGACTTTTACAAAAACATATTTTTATATGTGTCGTTTGTATCTTTTGTATTAACCATACAGCCCATTGTCGGCAGACGGCTTATTAAGCCTGTTATAAATCGTCTGACGGTTCGTATTATACCGCTTTGCTATCTCGGCAACTGACATGCCATTCTCGCGCAAATACTTTATTTCTTCAATGTCTATATCGTCCCGGCTGTTCCTCACACGCTTATCTAAACGCTTTTGTAACACATCCTGCATCCGTAACAATTTCTTATTTTCTTTTTCTAATGCGTCCAGTCTTTCTTTATATGTATTTTCTTTTTCCTCCAGACGGTTCTTTTCTCTTTCCAGACAGTTTCTTTCCGCTTTTAAATTGCGCAAACTTCTGTCAAGGTCATCATTTTCTTTTATAAGCTGTTCCATTACACATCCGTGGTATGCCCGCCTTAGGCCCTCTGACATGGTTTCAATTATTTCTTCCGTTTCCAACCTGTCAAATGTATGGCACATATTTACATAATCGTCTCCCAGCTTTTCATGTATCGCAGTATTCAAATGAAATAGCGCAAGGTCAAGATTCCTGCTCCTTTTATTCCCGTCCATATCAAGCCCCCCTTTCAAAAATCTATTGCTACGCTTTTTTCCTCATGCTCGCTGACTTTCCTGTAAAACGTACTACGGCTTATTCCTAATTGTTCACTGGCAGATTTCGCTGTGATCTCTCTCTTTTTCCATTGTACATAAACAGCCGGAAAGTTATCAAGCTGTTTTTCGGGTCTGCCTTTGTATTTCCCGTTTTCTTTTGCAATCTCAATGCCCTCTCTCTGCCGTTGCCGTATATATTCCCGCTCCAACTCCGCCACCGCTCCAAATATCGTAAGCATAAATTTCCCAGCCGGAGTGTCTGTGTCGATTTTCTCTTTTTGTGAAATAAACTGAACATGCTTACTGTTTAATTCCTCTGTCAATTCAAGCAAATCTTTTGTATTCCTTGCAAAACGGGAGATACTCTCCACGACTACAGTGTCACCCTCACGCACAAACTTCAACATTTCCAGCAGGGCGGGGCGGTCTGTATTTTTGCCGCTCATTCTGTCAATGTATATCTTATCTACCTCCAGTGACTTCATTATTTCCTCCTGACGTGCTGTGTTTTGTTCTTTTGTACTCACTCTGACATATCCAACTTTCATAATGTCCGCTCCTTTCTCAACTAGACAATTTAATGCGAGATACCGCAAATTTCCACCATTTCAAAAAGTGTCTCATAAGCCTATACCCTACCCCAGCAGAACAATCATACAGTTTTCACACATGAAAACTGTTCCAATAGAGCGGTTTTCCTATTTTTGGCACACTTTTTGAAACATATCCATTTAATCCCGTTCTCATTTTAAAGCAGTATTAAAAGTGTACCTTAAAAAATAAAAATGCCTGTTTTAATTTCAAAACAGACATTTCTCTCATTCAAAAAAGTTGAAACATTTGAAACAAGCAGGCAATTACCCACATAGAAGCCCCGATCCTCACCCGGCTGTTGGGACACTCCCCCAGTCCCTCTATATCCCCCTTAAACCACGTCCAATTACTCCAGACAGTATTTTCTCCAGACCACCCACAGCCCCCCTTTAAAAACCCTCTGGCATACATTACCCTAAATTTTGTTGGAACTTTGTTGGAAAGCTCCCTGTTTTCTCACCGCCTGCCTGCATCCCGGGGTACAGGAAAAGAGCCGGAACCTCTTTAAAATCAAGGCTTCCGGCCCTTTTCCCAATACTCGGCGCGACGTGATTCGAACACGCGACCTCTGCGTCCCGAACGCAGCGCTCTACCAAGCTGAGCCACGCGCCGATGATTCGGACAGTGGAATGTACTGCCAACAGTAAAATAATAAATAAAATAGGCTTGAATGTCAAGTAAAAAAAGAATAAGATGTAAAATTTACGGTGTAAAGTGCCGGTTGACAGGATTTATCCAAACAGCGTTTCCTGCGTGGTGGCTGTTTGGGATCCGCTATGCAACAATATAGCAGGTAAGGAAAAGCGGCGGACCGGCCGGTATACAAAGATTGCAAATTGGAGGAAGAATCATGAGCCTGGGAAAGAACATTCAGTATTTACGTAAACAAAAGAAAATAACACAGGAACAGCTGGCGGAGATCATGTCTGTCTCCCGCCAGACAATATCCAGGTGGGAGGCGGACGAAATCATTCCGGAGCTGAATAAGCTGGTGGCTTTGAGCGATGTGTTTTCCTGCAAGCTGGATACGTTGGTCAGGGAAGATATGGATGCCTGCGGCGAAATCTATTCGGAGATTACCATTAAGAGCGTAAAAGGCTTTCGGATGGCCAGATATGTGATGGTTACGCCAAACCCCGAGGATGATGTAACGGCCTATTTGGATGGCTGGGCCAGAAGGTCCGGCCTGCTGGATCTGCAGCCGGATGCCATGAGGATCGGGTGGGATTTTCCCTTTGTCTCAGGGGAGCTGCAGAACAGATTCGGCCTCCGCGGGTATGTAGCGGCATATATACTGCCGGAAGGCTTTGAAACAAGCTGTCCGGGGGTCGAGTATGCCGAGCAGAAGGATGCCGAATATGCGGTCATTACTATTTATGATCCCTTTGCGGCAGCTTTTGAGAGGATTCCCAATGCTTATAAGAAAATACTGGAATCCTTGCAGGCAAACGGATTCCGGGAAAAGCACAGGGAGGATATACTGCCCTGCTTTGAACATGTGTACGAAAAGGAAGGTGTTACCTGCATGGATGTATACATGCACGCGGACAGTGTGTCAAAGACTAACAGCTTTACAAGTTTTTCATAGTACCGGGCGGCGGGAACGAGGGCGGAAAGGAGATGGAACTGGTTATGCAGCCGACGCCTGTAACCTGCGGGCAGGCGTGTATTGCAATGATTGCAGGCAGGGATATAAAGAAGTGATACAGGATATGAAGACAAGCGGCCCTACAAGCATAGGGCACAAGAAATAACTATGGCCCCGAGTCCGGACTGATCGACGGGGAATATACCTATGGAAAAATAACTTCGTTTTAGTCATTTTCGAAAAAGTTTAAAATACTCTTCAGTCCCAACAGGGCGTTTTCGTCTTTGGTTGCGGGTCTTTCATTGGTGTTATGGCTATATACTGCATCATGAATGTTGCAGCAGTTCATGTGATGCAGAAGCGTACATGCCGTATGAAAAGCGGTATCTACATGGCCGTCACCGCCCCCGACCAACACGACGGCGCCCTTTTTGGGTTTTGCAATCGGAGCTTCCCCTCGGAAAAACCGGGCACAAAAATAGGTTTGAAGCCTGCTCCCTACCTCTAATAATTTCCCGGTGAGTTCCGAAAAGTAGATCGGTGAAGCAATTAAAATGTTATCACATTCCTGTATGTATTCATATACTCCGCTCATTTCATCCTCTATGGCACATCCTTTATTTTCCCGGCAGTATCGGCAATCAAGGCAGGGTGAAATATTGCACCTGTAAGCGTCTACAATTTTATACTCTCCGGTGAGCCTGGCGGTTACTATATTTATGAGGCCGGCCGTATCGCCGTTTATTCTTGGAGATCCGTTAAACAGTAAGGTTTTCATAATAGAATTATAATGTCGGGGAACGAAAAGTGCAATATAGACATGGAAGAAACCGATAGGACAAGCACCTGATTGGGGTTTGACAGATGAGCGCGGAACCGTTAAAGTGAAAGTATCAACAACAAAGGAGAGAGTCCATGTATCATACAATCGTGACATTGAAAAAGGGAGCGGGACGAGACTTAAAAGGCGGCGGAATGTGGGTATATGACAACGAGATAGATTCCGTTGCAGGCAGTTTTGAAAACGGTGATGTGGTGGAGGTTCGGGATTTTGACGGATACTGCATGGGCTGCGGCTATATCAATGCCAATTCCAGAATCCGGGTGAGGATGCTTTCCAGAAAAAGGAATGTTGTGATCAACGAGGCTTTCATGGAGCAGAGGGTGCGGGATGCCTGGAATTACCGGAAAGAATGTATTGACACTTCAAGCTGCAGGCTGATATTCGGCGAGGCGGATTTTCTCCCCGGCATTGTGGTGGATAAGTTTGCAGATGTGCTGGTGGTGGAATCGCTGGCATTGGGGATTGACAGGTGGAAGCTGACCATTGTGGAGAGCCTGAAAAGGGTGCTGGCGGAGGACGGTATTACGATCCGCGGTGTCTATGAGCGCAGCGACGCCAAGGTGCGTCTGCAGGAGGGAATGGAACGCAGCAAGGGCTTTATCGGGGAACCCTTTGACACGAAGGTGGAGATTACGGAAAACGGCGTGCGCTATCTGGTAGATGTGGAGGACGGACAGAAGACGGGGTTCTTTTTGGATCAGAAGAACAACAGGTCAGCAATACAACGTTTCTGCAAGGGGAAGAAAGTGCTGGACTGCTTTACCCATACCGGCTCCTTTGCCTTGAACGCAGGAGCTGCCGGGGCAGCAAGCGTGTTGGGAGTGGATGCCTCACAATTGGCGATAGACCAGGCGGTGGAAAATGCAGGTTTAAACGGATTAGAAAATATTGTTAAATTTATGTGCGCCGACGTGTTTGAGTTCCTGCCGGAGCTGGAGGCGAGAGGAGAAAAATTTGACGTGGTGATTCTGGATCCTCCGGCCTTTACCAAGTCCCGGAATTCCGTAAAAAACGCGGTAAAGGGTTACCGTGAGATTAACCTGCGGGGGATGAAGCTGGTTCGGGACGGGGGATTCCTTGCCACCTGCTCCTGCTCCCACTTTATGGAGCCGGAGTTATTTGCAAAGACCGTCCGGGAGGCGGCAGCAGGCGCCCATAAGCGTCTGCGTCAGGTGGAATTCCGTACCCAGGGGCCGGACCATCCCATTCTCTGGGCGGCAGATCAGAGCTATTATTTGAAATTTTATATCTTTCAGGTGGTGAGCGAGAGATAGTTTGATGAAAGAGCAGAAATGGCGGGTTTCAGGCGTTTACAGCGTTTTGGCAGGAAGAAGAAGCTGTCAGGATTTACTGTAAAATGGTGTAAATTTTTAGAGAAATGGTGTAGTAAATGGTGTATTTCTTAAGCACGGGATTTTCTCATGATCTCATGATTCGTGAAGAACTGCGTCGGCTTCTGTCTTGTAAAATCAGGAGATTTATGGTAGCATGAAGATACGAAAGGGAAACGGGTGGACAGGTTGACAATTACGGAACAAATAGACCAGAAACATCAGGAGGATTTACAGAGATTAAGAGGTTTTCGTCTGCTAGATGATGATTTCCTTACAAAATGTTTTGAGGGAGATACAGCAAGCATAGAACTGGTATTGCAGATTGTACTGGAAAAGCCGGATTTAAAGGTGCTGGACGTCCGCACCCAGGTATTTGTGGAGAACCTGCTGAACCGTTCAGTGAGGCTGGATATCCTGGCTACGGACAGCACAGGGGCAAAACTGAATGTAGAAGTACAGCGCTCCGACAAAGGAGCCGGGAGAAAAAGGGCAAGGTACAACAGCAGCATGATGGACGCAAACCTTTTGAAGAAAGGCGAGGACTTCGACAAGCTGCCGGAAACGTGGGTAATCTTTATCACAGAGAATGACGTAATGGGAAAAGGGCTGCCGCTCTATCCGATTGAGCGGTGCTTTTTAGGAACCGGGGAAAGATTTGAGGACGGTTCGCACATACTGTATGTAAATGGCGCTTACCGTGGAGATACGCCAATCGGGAAGTTAATGCATGACTTCTCCTGCACAGATGCAGCGGATATGTACTATGGGATGTTGGCAGACAGGGTGAGATTTTTTAAAGAGAGCAAGGAGGGAATTGAGATTATGTGCCGCGTTATGGAGGATATGAGAAATCAGACATTAAAAGAAGGAATGAAAGAGGTTGCACTTCGTATGTTGGCGGCTGGTAAATATGCTTTAGAAGAAATTGTTAATATTTCAGGACTTTCTCTTGAAGAAGTTAAGCAATTGAAGGCTGACAGAAGCGCATAGGCAAAGTCATAGAGCTGAGAATCTGAAAGAACAGGTTTTCAGCTCAATTTATTACGTAACCCTGATTAAAAGGTCCTATTATAATATGCCTCTTCTTTTGCTACTGTGTATACTTCTCTTAGCGGCGCCCTCTCCTGACCGGGGTTATCATGCCGGTATGATCGGCTGATCGGGGTGCCAATACATCAAGGACTTGCCTTTTGGATAATGGAAGTATAACGCCAGGCCTTTCTTCATTCCTTTGGGGCAGTTTCCTTAGCCTCTTCAGATCAAGTATTTTGTCAGGATATTGTTCCAGTTCTTTTATCAGCCATATAATGTGATCGTTCTGCAGATTGGAAATTATGTATGCAGCTTCAAATGTGATCCTTTTTTCATCAAGTAAATGTATAATGGATTTGAGAATATTATCCGGCAGTTTAATGATGCGCCTGTATTTACTCAGGGTTGCAGTGCTGATGCCAAGCCGTCGGGACATTTTGTCCCTGATGGTGACTCGCCTGGAATTTTCCGGTAACTTGTGTCTAGTTTGGACACAAGTTGTATCCGCCGTTTCGACGGTTCCTTCTTTCTTTAAATCATTTCTTTCTCCTTGCCGTGAAAATTGTCTGATCAACGTATCAATATATTTTACCGCATCAAATTTCTGGAGGTAGCTCCAGTCTGAAAATGACTGCTGATTCAGGTTGCTGTCATAGAACAATGCCAATGCTTCCTCATCAGATAATCCGTATCTAACATCAGCCCTGATTGTATCATACCCCAATGAACTCACTGCTTTAACACGGTTGTGACCGCATATGATTTCATATTTTTCATTGTCAATCGGCCGGACAATTATGGGATAAAGTAGTCCTGTGCTTTTAATACTATCCATCATTTGCTGCAAGCGCTCACCCTCATATGTTTTTCCAGAATGACATTTAAAAGGTATTAAGTCTTCAAGCCTGATTTCCATCAATTTACTGTCCATAATCTCCTCCTTCGTACTATATCTTATCAGTTTTTCAGGCTTTAGTCAAAAATATATGTAGTTTAAACGAAATATCAGGGATGTCCTATCTTGCCTGCTTCAAAAGAAACCTGATTGCCATCCGGGCCGCAAATCTGCAGTAATCAAATATATATTCTTACTATGATACGATAACGATCCCTGTGCCAATTATGGAAGGGGATCATTTCATTTTGGATTTAGGAGGATTTAAGACTATGGACAGACCAATGACAACAGAAGAGCTGTTTAACAAAATTCGGGATATTCTGAAGGAAAAAGGCAGGTTGCCGGATATTCTGGATTACGGGTTCGCGACAAACAAACCGATTCCTATCAAGAACTATGAATTTGAACTGAAAAACAATCTTCAATATGGCGGCAGCGAAGGAATATATCTCGATTTATGGATTGCATATTTTGCGGAGGGGGAAAGACTGGCAGGCAGTCTCGGTACATTCAAAACACTTGACAGCAGTAATGAAGCAATGCACATTATGGCCGATTTGCTGGCTGACTTCATCATTGAAGAAGCTGCTTATGTTAATAGAAATCAGGATGATTTTACATGGGAAGGGGCAGATGTCAGGGCGTTGGGTGACAATGGGGAACCTCTTAAATGGTGTTTTTCCTGCAGCAGCATGGAAAGTGCCTTAAAAAGTAGTCTGCAAATAAAAAGTCAAGCAGAAATTTGTGAACTTTGAAAATTTTATACAGGTTGAAAAATAAGTACCACAAACAGACCACCGCAGCACGCTGGTCTGATGAAAAGCAAGGACGTTTGTTTAGATATTTTCGGCTTTCGCCAGTGCGGAAAGATATTCCCTTACCCGCCCGTAATAAATGCGGAGGAACTTGTTTGCCCCGGCAGTCATGTAGACGTAATAAGGCTTGCCCTGTGCCCGCTTCTTGTCCATGAAAGCATAAACGGGATCATCCACGGGGGAACGCTTGATAAGACCGTCCATGATCTGGAAGAGGGTCTTGCGCAGATAAGGAGAGCCTTTCTTTGTGGTAGGCACACTTTTACGGACGTGCTGTCCGGATTCATCTTTTCCGGGGTCAACGCCTGCAAAAGCAGTCAGTGCACCGCGGTGCGTAAAACGCGTCACATCCCCAATCTCAGCCATGAGCTGTGGACCAAGCGTGGGACCGACACCATTCATTGCCATGACGACAGGGTATTCTGGCAGCGTGGATGCGGTTTCGTCCATTTTCACACGGAGGGATTCCACCGTTTCAGATGCAGTATTCAGCATTGCCACAGCCTGCCGTACCAGCAGCTTCGTGCTGCCATCCTTTGGGAAAACGGCGATCATGTCAGAGGAAAGCTGATAAATAGCCGCTGCTTTGGCGGCACTAAAGTTATAGCCTTTGCGTTTACACCAGTTCTGGTAGTGCTCCGTAAAGGCATCCAGAGACCTGGAGCGGACACAGTCCACATGCCAGTAGGTATAGACAAAGTCCACCCATTTCTGGCTGCCGTCGCTGCGGGCAGGGCTGTCAAAGAAGTCATTAGCACCCGGAAAGGTCTGGTCGAGCAGGGCAATGAGGTTGTTTTTCATGGCAGTTTTGTGAGCCATATAGAAACCGAACTGGCGGTTCATGGTTTTTAATTGGTTGCGTGTTTTATCCATGC
>ERZ777011.723-NODE-723-length-46480-cov-3.965428_pt1 | contig 46480 bp, 45 predicted proteins | sample MGYA00374964_ERZ777011 | MGnify/ENA primary metagenome ERZ777011 (study PRJEB29310, sample SAMD00008975) | mouse gut metagenome | study: EMG produced TPA metagenomics assembly of the Metagenome analysis of fecal microbiota from mouse which was promoted...
GTGGTCCTGAGGGGGGAGGAGAAGTACCGGGGGAAGGGCCTGGTGAAGTGAGGGCGTGCAAGGCGGGAGAACGACAGCAGGAGCAAGGCGTGGATATTGCGGCAGGGCCGGGCGGTAAGCAAGGGGCAAGTGCCAATACCGCGGCCTAAGCAGGCCCGGTGGTAAGGCCGGGATACGGCCACAGGGGGCGGAAACAAACAGCAGGAGCGGAAATGGAAAGAGTCAGCAGCAGTGCCGGATCAGAGGATTACGGGCATTTAAAGCATTTCGAGATAGACATGAGTGAAAAAAACAAAAAGCGGGTGCTGATAACCGGCGCCGGCTCCTATATCGGGGAGTCCTTTGCAGCTTATGCAGGAGTGCACTATCCGGCAAATTTTACGGTAGATACCGTGGATATGCAGGACCCCGGCTGGCGGAGGAGGGATTTTTCTTCTTATGATGCCGTATTCCATGTGGCGGGGATCGCCCATGCGGATATAGGGAAGGTGGAGGAAGGGACAAAGAAGAAATACTACGCAGTGAATACGGACCTGGCGGTTGAGACGGCAAAGAAGGCAAGGGCAGAGGGCGTAAGACAGTTTGTCTTTATGTCCTCTATCATTATTTATGGGGATTCTGCCCCTTATGGGAAAAGGAAAAGAATAACGCAGGATACGGTACCCTCTCCTGCCAATTTCTATGGCGACTCAAAATGGCAGGCAGATCAAGGCGTAAGAAAGCTTGCTGATGACAAGTTCACTGTCACGGTGCTCAGGCCGCCGATGATATATGGGAAAGGAAGCAAAGGGAATTATCCCGCCCTGGCAAAGATGGCAAAGAAGCTGCCGGTATTTCCGGATGTAAAGAACGAAAGATCCATGCTGTATATTGAAAATCTATGTGAATTTCTGTGTCAGGTAATGTTAAGGAACGCAGGCGGGGTGTATTGGCCGCAGAACGCGGAATACAGCAGAACGAGTGAATTAGTAAGGATGATTGGCGAGGCCGGCGGCCATAAGATATACGTCAGCAGAGTATTTACATGGGCAGTTTGGCTGGCATCCCACATTCCCGGCAAAATAAGCAGCCTGGCGAATAAAGCATTTGGAAATATGAGCTATGATCCGTTGATGTCAACCTATGATTTCCCGTATCAGGTGATTGACTTAAAAGAAAGTATAAAAAGGACGGAAGGTGAAACCTGAATGAAACATATTCTCGTGGTATCGCAATACTTCCATCCTGAAAATTTCCGCATAAATGATATAGCTTCTGAATGGGTAAAAAGAGGATATAAGGTAACGGTATTAACAGGAATTCCGAATTACCCGCAAGGTGAATATTATGAGGGATATAGTAAAACAGAAAGAAGACAGGAAAAGTGGAACGGGATGGAGATAATCCGGCTGCCGATTGTTCCGCGAAAAAAGGGATCCCTTGGATTAATCAGGAATTACATTTCTTTTGTCAATGCGGGAAGAAAATGGGTCAGGAAAACGGATTTGAAAACAGATATTGTGTTTACTTTTGAAGTTTCACCTATGACTCAGGCACTTGTCAGTGTATGGTATGCCCAAAAAAACAAAATACCCCATATTCTGTATGTGACAGATTTATGGCCTGAAAATGTTGAGATTATTACAGGGATCCATAATAAATTATTCCTTGGAACAATCCAGAAGATGGTTGATTACATTTATAAAAGGTCAACCAAAATTCTTACAAGCTCAAACAGCTTCATTTCTTCCATAATAAAACGCAGCATACCGCCGGAGAGAATCGAGTTCTGGCCGCAATATGCCGAGGAATTTTATCGTCCTACAGAAAAAATAAGCGGTTCCGAGATACCGGCTGACGGAGTTTTTAACCTGGTTTTTGCAGGAAATATAGGATATTCCCAAGGCTTGGGTATCCTGCCAAAGGCGGCAGGAAAACTGAAGTCCGAAGGCATATCAGTCAGATTCAATATTATCGGCGACGGAAGATATAAGGAGAAGCTGAAAGAAGAAATGGAAGCTCGGAAAGTAAAGGAATATTTCAATTTTATAGACAGAAAACCTGCCGAGCAGATCCCTCCGTATTTGGCAGCAGCGGATGCCTTGTTGATTACACTGTCAAAGAGCAAGGTGTTTGCTATAACGATCCCGGCAAAAACACAATCCTGCTTAGCCTGCGGGAAGCCGATACTGGTTTCGGCTGACGGAGAAGTGCAGGAGATCATTAAGAATGCAGAAGCGGGATTGGCCAGTGCAGCCGAAGATGTTGACGGCCTGGTGGAAAATATAAAGGCTCTGCTGCAAATGTCAAAGCAGGAGTGTGAGAGATTAGGGAGGAATGCCCTGGCATATTCCGAAGAGCATTTTAATAAAGAAAAGCTTTTGAATCGGTTAGACGAAATTTTCATAAAGGAGATTTTAAATGTCAAGTCTTAATGGCGCAACATTATTAATAACGGGAGGAACCGGATCTTTCGGAAACACAGTACTGAAACACTTTCTGACATCGGATATAGGACAGATCCGCATTTTCAGCCGTGACGAAAAAAAGCAGGACGATATGAGGCATGAACTGCAGGCCAGGTATCCTGAGTATGCCGCAAAGGTGAAATTTTATATTGGGGATGTGCGTGACCCAAGGTCAATTGCAGATGCAATGCCCGGCGTTGATTATATCTTTCATGCTGCCGCCTTAAAGCAGGTTCCGAGCTGTGAATTTTTCCCCATGCAGGCTGTTAAGACAAATATTGAAGGAACAGATAATATGCTGCATGCCGCGATTGAAGCCGGGGTGAAAAGGGTGGTGTGCCTCAGCACTGACAAAGCGGCATATCCGATTAACGCCATGGGCATCAGCAAAGCGATGATGGAACATGTCATAACGGCGAATGCCCGTGTGGCGGCCGAGCATGGCGACACGGTGATATGCTGTACGCGTTATGGGAATGTAATGTGTTCCCGGGGGTCGGTTATCCCGCTGTTCATCGACCAGATTCGTGCCGGAGATCCCTTAACGGTTACGAATCCTGATATGACAAGGTTTCTGATGAACCTGGACGAGGCGGTGGACCTGGTCCAGTTTGCTTTTGAACATGGCAGGCCGGGAGATTTATTCGTACAAAAGGCGGATGCCTGTACGATAGGTGACCTGGCAAAGGCAGTTCGGCAGTTGTTCGGTGACACGGGGATGAGGGTTATCGGTACGCGCCATGGTGAGAAACTGTACGAGACCTTACTGACAATGGAAGAGCGGTTACGGGCGGAGGATATGGGGCAGTATTTCAGAGTTTCATCTGACAACCGTGATTTGAATTATGATAAGTATTTCATAAAAGGACAGGTTCAGACGCAAGCCGATGAGGCGTATACAAGCCATAATACTGTGCGGCTTGATGTGGAAGCAACGGTGAAGAAACTTTTGACTACGGATTATGTGAAAGAGCAGCTGGAGGTGGGCAGTGAAGTTCCTGGTTTTAGGCTGTAATGGCATGGCAGGCCATACCATCAGCCTCTATCTGAAAGAGCAGGGATATGAAGTGGATGGATTTGCCAGGAAAGAATCCCTGTTTGTTAATACGATTGTGGGTGACGCAAGGGATACCGGGCTGCTGGATCGTACGATTGTGAATGGCCATTACAGTGCTGTTGTCAACTGTATCGGGGTACTGAACCAGTCTGCTGAAAACGATCATGAGGCTGCAGTATATCTGAACTCGTATCTGCCACAGCTTTTGGCTAAAATCACAAGGAATTCCGAGACTCAGATCATACACATCAGCACAGATTGCGTGTTCAGCGGGAGCAGGGGGGGATATGCAGAGTCGGACTTCCCGGACGGAGAACTCTTTTATGACCGTTCAAAGGCTCTCGGAGAGATTTTAAATCATAAAGACGTTACTTTTCGAATGTCTATCGTAGGGCCGGATACCTGCAAGGACGGTATTGGACTGATTAACTGGTTTATGCAGCAAAAGGAGCGGGTGAAAGGATATAAAAATGCAATGTGGACAGGCCAGACAACTCTTCAGCTTGCGAAAACCGTTGAGAATGCGGCGATTCAAAAGGTCCATGGATTGTATAATATGGTGCCGGAAGATAAGATAAGCAAATATGATATGCTGGTACTTTTCAACAAGTATTTGCGGCGGGATGAAATAGAAATAGTGCCGGAAGAGAATTTTAAAATCGATAAGAGTCTGAAGAGGACGAATTATGAGCTCTTTGGCTATAAGATACCAGGATATGAACAGCAGATAAAGGAATTGGGGGAGTGGATGCGGGGACATAAGGAATTATATCCGCATTATGAGCTGGGTTGATGAAAAATCCTGAATTGGACAAGGAGAATTGATCTGTGGAAGTTAAGAAGCTGCGCTTAATGACGATTGTGGGCACACGGCCTGAAATCATAAAGATGTCTGAAATCATAAAGAAGGCTGACAGGTATTTTGAGCAGGTTTTAGTGCATACCGGTCAGAATTATGACTACGAACTGAATAAGGTTTTTTTCGAGGATCTCGGCCTTCGGGAGCCTGACTACTATCTGGGGGTGGTGGGTGAGAACCTGGGTCAGACCATGGGAAATGTTATTTCCAGGTCATATGAGCTTATGGACCAGGTTAAGCCGGATGCCCTTATTGTACTTGGCGACACCAATTCCTGCCTGTGCGTTATTTCGGCAAAACGCATGAAGATTCCGGTATTTCATATGGAGGCGGGGAATCGCTGTAAGGATGAGAATCTCCCGGAAGAAGTGATCCGTCGTATTGTCGATGTGACCAGCGATGTGAATCTCTGCTATTCAGAACACGCAAGAAGGTACATCCTCGATTCCGGGGTGAAGCCGGAATACACCTATGTGGTCGGTTCTCCGATGGCAGAGGTTTTGGACAGGTACAGGAATAAGATAGAACAAAGCACAATTCTTGATGAACTGGGTCTTACAGCAGGGAAGTATCTCCTGTTATCCGCGCACCGGGAAGAGAACATAGATATGGAATCCAATTTCTTCAGCCTGATGAATGCAGTGAATGCCATGGCTGAGAATTACAATATCCCGATTCTTTACTCCTGCCATCCCAGGAGTAAAAAGTATATTGAAGCAAGAAAGTTCAAGTTTGATCGGAGGGTAATTCAGCATAAGCCATTGGGCTTCTTTGACTATAATAAGCTTCAGCAGAATGCCTTTTGCGTGGTATCCGACAGCGGCACAATTCCGGAGGAGGCAGCGTACTTCAAATTTCCGGCGGTGTCCATCAGAACCAGTACAGAGCGTCCTGAAGCCATGGATAAAGGCGTGTTTACCATCGGGAGCATCACAACAGACCAGGTACTCCAGGCGGTGGATCTTGCCGTTTCAATGAATGCCAACGGTGATGTCCCCGGGGATGTCCCTGCATATGCGGACAGCAACGTCAGCGTAAAGGTGATTAAGATTATCCAGAGCTATACAGGCATCGTCAATAAAATGGTGTGGAGAAAGTAAGATAAAGTTTCAGGGTATTGATTCGGAATCAGACATGGGGGATAGAAGAGAATGAGCAAGAGACCATATCAAATATGCAGTTGCTGCGTAATGGATACATCCGATGAGGATATTACGTTTGATGAAAACGGTGTATGTATGCGCTGCAGGGAATACGAGAAGCGTATTTTGCCGGAATGGAATTATGGAAAGGGACACGAAAAAGAACTATCTGATTTGATTCGGAAGGTGAAGGAAAGCGGCAAAGGGAAAAAGTATGACTGCATTTTAGGACTTTCAGGAGGCCTGGATAGTTCATACATGCTGCATCTGGCTGTGAAAGAGTGGGGATTGCGGCCATTTGTGTTCCACATTGATGCAGGGTGGAATCTTCCGGTGGCAGAAGAAAACATAAGGAAAATCACAGGGAAGTTAGGCGTTAAATTACATGTGAAAAAAATGGACTGGGATGAAATGCGTGAAATGCAGCTTGCCTGGATGCGCACTGGCATGGAGAGTCTTGATGCCCCGCAGGATCACGCGTTTATTGCCGTGATTGACGAGTACTCCCAGAAGCTGGGCGTAAAGTATATTTTAAATGGTTTTAACATTATGACAGAAAGCGTTGCAGACCCTGCTTCCTGGGCTTCAGACGGGGGACCTACGGGCGATGCCGTATATTTAAAAGACGTTATCAAGAAGTACTGCAGAATTCCGATTAAAAAGTATACTTTTACGACAGGTTTTAAGCATAAGTTCTGGATTCCCTATGTGAAGGGAGTCAAGACCATTAAGCCCTTAAACCTGGTCGAATTCACGAAAGAGTCCATGATAAAGACGCTGAGGGAAGAATACGATTATGTGCCATATGGGCAAAAGCATTTTGAAGATTTAATCACAAAGTTCCTGGAAGGCTGGTGGCAGCCGACCAGATTTGGCCATGATTTACGCAGGGTGCATCTTTCAGGCCTGGTGGTGACGGGGCAAATGTCCAGAGAGGAAGCGTTGAAAATACTGGAGGAGCCGCCATTGACCGAGGAAGAAAGCAAGGAGCTGTTCCGCGAGGTGGCGGCAAAGCTTCAGATCAGCGAAGAAGAACTGATGCAGCTTCATGATATGGATCAATGTACGGAAAAATTTAAGAGCCATGAAAAATTATTCCGGATCGGAATCAGAGTCTATGAGTTTTTGGGGCTTGAAAAAAGAATTCGCAGATAGCTGTGCAGATTGAAATTGATGAAAGGAGAGGAGCTTCCGGACGATTACCAGATAAAAAGATGAGACTATATATTATTAATTCAGGATGGGGCAGCGGCGGTCCGGATACGGTTGCTTCCGAGTTATATTATGTGGCAGAAAAAAGCGGGCATACCGTAAGATATGCCAGTGCCAGAGGAAATGTGCCGGACAGCATAAATCATTATCAGATCGGAAATCAGGCGGATGTGTATTTGCATGCACTTTCCGCAAGGCTGTTTGATAATATGGGAAAGATGTCAAGGAGGGCGACATCAGGGCTTATTCAAGATATAGAAAGCTATAAGCCGGATGTCATCAGCATACAGGATCCCCTGGGATATACAATGAATATTCCCATGCTGTTTGATTATATACGCAGGTCCGGAAGGCAGACGTACTGGACATTGCATGACTGCTGGGCTTTTACCGGGCATTGCATTGCCGGCTTATGCGACCGCCTGGACAAGGGATGCGGCGATTGTCCAAGAAAAAGGGAATATCCCAAATCCATAGGTATAGATAATTCTAAAGGCAATTACCTGTTGAAAAAGAAAGTCTTTTCAGGCATAAGCAATCTTTTCCTGATAACTCCGTCAAAGTGGCTGTCCGGGTTGGTCGGTAAATCCTTTTTGAAGGACTATTCCGTAAAAGTCATCCCCAACGGAATTGATTTAACGGTTTTCAAGCCAACGGAATCAGACCTTCGGAGAAAATATGGATTAGAGAAGAAGCAAATTGTTCTTGGGGTTGCAGGGGTTTGGTCTGAGACCAAAGGCATGTATCATTTTTATGAGCTGGCGGACAGGCTTGATGATAAGTATCAGTGCGTAATGATCGGAAGGAACCAGGATACAAGCGCTGCTAATGTCATTCATATAGATCGGACCAGTGACAGGAAAGAGCTGTGCGGGTGGTATACGGCTGCAGATGTCTTTGTAAATCCCACGCTGGCGGATAATTTCCCTACAGTCAATCTGGAAGCTTTGGCATGCGGAACACCGGTTATCACGTTTGCAACAGGGGGGTCTCCGGAATCAGTGGGGAAATGCGGCCTGGTGGTTGGGCAGGGGGATGGGGAAGGCCTTGTGAGGGCAGTTTATGACATAGGGAAAATGGGAATCACCTCTGCGCAATGTCAGGAGCAGGCAAAGGCATATGACAAATGGCAGAGATATGCTGAATATCTGGAGTTTTTCAGCGGGAATTGTATGGGGAAAAATGGAGAGGAATAGCCAAAATAGGCTGTGTAAAACGATTGGCAACTATATTTGTAATCAGGCAGGGTAAAGAATGACTATGAGGAGATGTGTTAGTATATGGCGATGGCAAAAGAAAAGATATTTTGTACAATAGCATATTTTATGTTAGTGCTCTTTGAGATGGCTGTCATTCAAACGTATACTTTGCCTGAACTTTCACTTGCAATCATTTTTAATATATGTGTGCAAATTATTATTTTATGGATATTGCGAATAAGTTTGTATTCTATAGGCCCTGTTTTTATTTTAATGGGTCAGCTGTTTCAATTTGGAATAATAATATTAATGTCCTTAAAATATGACTTTTCTTCATTCGTGCTGTATTATCTGGATGAACTGGAAGAGTCTGAGGTTTTGCGCGCAGGAGAGTTTTCTTTTTTATGTGTAAGTTTTCTCTTTTTAGGTTTTTTGCTTGGGAATAAAAAACAATCGCAAAAAGTAAGAAAAGACAGACAGCTTAGTCTGGCATTTTATAAAAATGCGGGAATTATAATGACAATTGGATTTGGAACAGTTTGGCTTTTTGTTCAGATTGTAAATTTATATTTGTCCAGAAATGGATATGAAAAGAATGCTTATAATACCCTTCCCTCCACCATTATTACATTAGCAAATTTTATGTATGCAGGTATTTTTTTCCTAATGGTATATTATAAGAAAAAGAAGCAGATGTTTTGGGTAAATGCTTGGTTTATTTTTGCTTTATTACTGACAGTTGTTTCTATGCTGGCAGGTGTCAGAAGTATGGGAATGTGCATTATTGTATTATTGTTCATTTTCTATGGTTTATCCATTAGGAAAATAGACGGGAGACTAATTATTTGCATATCTATTTGTGGCTTTTTCCTTTTGGCATTGCTGACAGCGATTATGCACTTGAGGAGCCGGCCTTTTTCCATCAGTGCATTAATGAGTGAATGGGTAGTGTGTATTAAATCCAATATCATATTCAATGCCGTAGAAGAGTTTGGAATGTCAATATTTATTTTGATATATGAGATGAAGGCACATATGGCAGGAATGTTTGACTTTCATTATGAAAACATATTTTTGCATGAGTTGGTGGTCAGTATTCCTGGTTTGCCATCGTTGTTTCCCAATTTAGTTGGGGAAGGATTTATTAAGTTAGATTTGTATGGACTGGGTTGCTCCATATATGCTGATGTGTATTATTACTTGGGTAACATGTCATATCTGTTTTTTGTCTTTTTTGGATTGTATTTATCCATCATAGATAATAAATTGCTTCTTTTATCAAAGAGGGAAGATTATTATGGAATGGCGTGCAGATGGATTTTTTATCATCTTATATTAAGTGAGATTCGTTCAGCGTTTCGATTGGGATATAAAGCATTTCTATTATCTATCTTTGTGATGTGGTTTATACGATTAGTACTTGGAGGAAAATACAAGAATGAAGAATCTGTATATCTGCAGGACACCATTTCAAATAATAACGGCTATTATTATTCAAACAAAGAATTATGAAAATGATGATGCAGACTTGATTGTTACAAGTGAATTTAATGATTTTAGAACGATAGCAGAGCGTTGTAACCAAATTCATGTTTTTAATGGCATACAAATAGCAGAGCTAGACTCCCTAAAAACAAAGACAGAGTTTGCTAAAGCGATGCTTTTTCCTAAACATTTTATAAAAATGGCGCATCTTTCGTTCCATAAAAGATATGACAGAATTTTAACAAACGGGTTATTTCATGATTTAGATAATGCAATTTTTTATGAGCAGAATCAAGCACAGATAATTTTATTTGACGAAGGATATTCAACATATGCCAAAAGCTTTTGGAATGCACTGGAAGAGTTTTCCAAGGGGCATATTATTGTTAGAAGGCTTTCCAAGTTGATTTTTCGCAGGACTTATTTGGACGAAGTAGCAAAAGACATTTTTTTGTATGATGCCGACCTTTGTGTGAATAAAATGCCTTTTCGGATTCATTCTATTTGGGATAAAAATGAAGCAGATGCTGACAAGATTTTTGAAATGATTAATTATATATTTGATACCTCTAAAGTAAAGACAGAATATGCGAAAAAATATATATTTTTTGAAGAATGTTTTGCTTCAGATTTTAATAATAATGGCGATTTAAATCTAATAATGCTGATTAGGGATTTAGTGGGTAAAGAAAATCTAATGATCAAACTTCATCCTCGGGACAAGACTAATCGTTTTGCTGAAAACGGTATATGTACAAACAAAACTATTTCGTTTCCGGCAGAGGCTCTGGCGGCTGATATTCAAAATAGTAATACAGTATTTATAACCTATTCATCAGGGTCAGTTTTGAATTATAAGTTTATTTCAAGTTGTAATATAAAGTCTATTCTTTTGTATAAGTTGATGCCAACAGGATTTATAAATATGCCAGAGGATAGGCTTAGATGGTTCGAAGCATTTGGGAAAAAATACAGCGATCAGTTTTTTGTTCCTGAAACAATGGAAGAACTAAAGAGTTTGTTAAATTATTTTGAGGAGATAATGTGAAGGCGCTGAGCAATATTAAGAAAAAGTACAGTAAACTGAATATTGCAATTAAAGCGGGATTTTGGTTTACGATATGCAATGCTTTACAAAGAGGAATCCAGTTCATTGTTACCCCAATCTATACAAGAGTGCTTTCAGCGGATCAATATGGTGTGTATTCTCTTTTTATGACTTGGATGAATATCTTGATTATTTTCGGCACTTTAAATATGTCGGCCGGAATTTATTATAATGGCTTGATTAAAAATCAGAAGAAGGTTGAAAAGTATACTTCTTCGCTTCAGGTTTTGAGTACCTTGTGCACCTTAATTACATTTGCTGCAGTTTTTTTGATTAACAGGGTTAAGCCCAAATTCTTTAATATACCGTCAGTACTAATGTTTATGATGTTCATTTATATATTGGTGCAGCCAGCGTTGGAATTTTGGTCTGCACAACAGCGTGTAAAATATAATTATATTTCGGTTTTACTGGTTACGCTGCTGATGTCTGTATTATCTCCACTGGCAGGAATATTGTTAAGTATATATTCGGATTTACAAGGGTATGGATTAGTTATAGGATTTATAGTTGTGAATGTATCAGTAAATGTGTTTTTTTATATAAATAATCTTGTCAAAGGAAAATTTTGTGTTTCCATACAGGAGTGGAAGGAAACTCTGTCGTTTAGCATTCCGTTGATACCGCATTATTTATCTCAAGTTGTATTAGCACAATTTGACCGTATTATGATTGATATGTATTGTGGATCAGCCAAAGCGGGAATTTATGCTTTGGCATATCAGATCGCGTTAGTTATGACTATTGTGACAACTGGTGTAAACAGCTCCTTTACGCCATGGATGTATCAAAAGCTGAGAGAAAAAGATTTTAAAAGCATAAGGGATGTATCTAAAGTTCTTATTTCCATTTTTGTTATCATTAATTGCATGATAGTTTTAATTGCACCGGAGATATTGTACATTCTGGGGACGGCTGAATATGGGGAGGCTGTCTGGGTAATTCCTCCGGTTATGATGTCTACGTGCGTCACTTTTGTGTATTGTACTTTTGGAACGATTCTTTTCTTTTTTGAAGATACAAAAAAAGCATCTTTGGCGACTACCAGTGGAGCTGTGTTTAATGTTATTTTGAATATGCTGTTTATTCCCAGATATGGTTTTTTGGCAGCTGGATATACGACTTTGGCCTGCTATTTATTGATCTTGTTTTTGTATTATATCTATATGAAACGATGTTGTAAAAGAAATAATATTCGAAATGTTTTTGACACGAAAAGTATTTTATGCATATTGATTTTGTTGCTGGCAGTGTCTGCGGTTGCTTTAATTTTATATCCATTTGTTTTTTTGAGATATGCTGTTATCTTTGTAATGTTTGCAGTTTGTTTTACAAGAAGGCATTATTTTTTGTCTGTTATAAAGAAGGTCTTTAAAGGGGAAAATCTTGATACTTTAAAGAGAAGTGAGTAAGAATTGATTTTAAAACACGAAACCGAAAATGGAAGGAGAAAAATCTATGAAAACAGTGGCATTAATACCAATTAAGCTAAATTCACAAAGATTGCCTCATAAAAATATTCTTCCAATAGGAGGGCATCCTTTGTGCTGGCATATTTGCAACTCTCTAAATCAAGTACAGGGTATAGATGAGGTGTATGTTTATTGTAGTGACGAAGTGGTTGTAGAATACATACCGAAAGAGACGAAATTTCTTAAGCGGGATAAGCGATTGGATGAGGATTGCGTAAAGGGGTTTGAAATATATAATCAGTTCATCGGCACTATAGATGCCGATTTTTATGTATTAGCACATACCACATCTCCTTTTATTCATAAAAATACTGTTGAAAAAGCATTACGAGCAGTATTAGAGGGTTCTTATGATTCTGCCTTTTCTGCGGAGCGCATACAGACATTCGCATGGTATCAGAATAAGCCAATTAATTATGACATCAATGATGTGCCGCGGACACAAGATATGGAACCAATTTGGGTAGAAACGAGTGGATTTTATATCTTTAAAAAAGAGATATTTACTGTGGAGCACCGCAGAATAGGGCATAAGCCATATATCGCAGAAGTGTCAGGGATTGAAGCGATAGATATTGACGAGCAAAAGGATTTTGATTTAGCAGAGCAATTGTGGAATGCTCAAAAAGCAATGAGAGGGCATGAGGATGATGAATAGAAAGTTTATTCTAATAGCAGGTCCATGTGTAATAGAATCAGAAGCAGCTGTATTGGAAGAAGCAGCAGTTTTGAAGGAACAAGTTGGTAAATTTAATAATATAGATTTCTATTTTAAAGCTTCCTTTGACAAGGCAAATCGAACAAGTATTCATTCGTATAGGGGGCCGGGGTTGGAAGAAGGACTGCGGATTTTAGCGAGAGTGAAAAAAGAGTTGAATTTGCGAATTGTTTCTGACATTCATGAGCCAGAACAGGCTTCCCGCGTTGCAGAAGTGTGTGATATTATTCAAATTCCTGCCTTTTTGTGTCGACAAACTGATTTGTTGATTGCAGCTGCCAAGACAGGAAAAATAGTAAATATTAAAAAAGCGCAGTTTCTGGCACCTTGGGATATGAAAAATGTTGTTAAAAAGGTGGAAGATTCTGGAAATAATAATATTATGCTGTGTGAAAGAGGAACCTCTTTTGGTTATAATACATTAGTTGTGGATATGACAGGAATATTGGAAATGAAAAAGAACGGTTATCCTGTGATATTCGATGCGACGCATAGTGTACAGAAACCGGGAGGTAATGGGACTTCTACAGGTGGAAACAGACAATATGCAGAGTATTTGGCAAAGGCGGCAGTAGGTGTAGGAGCAGATGGATTATTTTTTGAAGTTCATCCTAATCCGGATGAGGCTTTATCAGATGGTCCCAATATGGTCAGGCTGTCAGAATTTCCGGCTATAATTGAGAGAATATTAAAAGTATATGAGGCGGTTCAATAGATAATGAATAGAGAAGAAAAGTTATTGGCGGCAAAGCAGGTCTTTGATGTTGAAATTGAAGCACTGCAAAAAACGAAAGAGGTATTGGGAGAAAAATATCTGGAGATATTAGATATGATAACGCAATGCTCCGGTAAAGTTATAATTACCGGAATGGGGAAGCCGGGGCATATAGCTACAAAAATTGCAGCTACTTTGTCCAGCTTAGGGACACCTTCTTTTTATTTGCACCCGGCAGAGGCTTTGCATGGGGACTTGGGGATGGTTACAGAACAGGATCTTGTAATCGCTATTAGCTATAGCGGAGAAAGTGAAGAAGTTATTCGCATGCTGCCTACGCTAAAACTGAAAAACGTGAAAATCATTGCTATATCGGGGAACGCGCAATCTACATTAGTAAAACATAGTGACGTGGCCCAGATTTTTCCCAATTTTCAAGAGGCTTGTTATTTGGGGCTTGCGCCTACATCCAGCACAACAGCTGTTTTGGTATATGGGGATTCGTTGGCTGTTGTGGCAAGTGAGGAATATGGGTTTACAGAAGCGGACTTTGGTAAATCGCATCCGGCTGGAACTTTAGGAAAAAAACTTCTTTTGAAGGTTTCTGATATAATGATGTCAGGAGAAGATAATGCCAAAGTGCCTTTAGATGCTTCGTTGAAACAGGCAATTATCGAGTTAAGTCGCAAGCGCTTGGGAATGGTGAATATTGTAAAACATGGTTGTAAATTGCAGGGCGTTATTACAGATGGTGATTTGCGTAGAATATTGGAAAAGGGCGGAGATATTTACGCAATGTCGGCAAGAGAAATAATGACAGTAAAGCCTGTAATTATTTATGAGGATGAAATGGTAGTTAAAGCATTGGAGCTGATAAGAAAAAGGAATATATCTGTTCTGCCTGTCCTGAATAGAAGTGAAGAATTGGTAGGAAGTATTCATATTCAACATATTGTAAATGCAGGATTGATATAGTGGTATTTATTATGCGCACAAAGCATTAAGTGCGAGATGCGGAGTATTGCATGAACATAAAAGTTTTGGTAATGGATGTGGACGGAACATTGACAGACGGGAAAATTTACATGGGGAATGACGGAGAAATTTTTAAAGTGTTTGATATAAAAGATGGATGTGGAATTCACGATATTTTGATTCCAATGGGTATAATACCAATGATATTAACCGGACGTTCTTCAAAAACTGTGGAAAACAGGTGCAAAGAACTCAAAATCACACATTTGTATCAGAACGTTAAAGATAAGAAAAAAAAGTTAGAGGAACTTATTGCGGAACTAGATTGTCAATACAGTAATGTGGCATATATTGGGGATGATATTAATGACCTTGCCTGCATGGAACAGGTAAAAGCAGCAGGAGGGGTGATTGGCTGTCCATACGATGCGGTGGAACAAGTGCGGACAATAGCTGATTTTACCAGCAGGAAAAAGGGCGGAGATGGGGCTGTGAGAGAGTTTATTGAGTATTTGCTGAGGCGGTAAGTAAAAGCAGGCTTAATGCAGCCTACAAGTGATTTTTTCCTGCGTGGCAGTAGGGTTCAAGGGCAGGAATCAGGGGGATACCTGCTTGAAAGGATTTTTAGGCGCTCCACATAGTCAGGTTGTCCGTCATCAAAGCGATCCAAAGAGCCGACGTTAATGACGACCTGTTTTGGGGAACCTTTTTGCCAGATGTATTCGAACCCCTTACGGACTGAACCAGTCGGAGGTTTCCCATTATTAATAAAACACTTAACGTACTTGGCACCCCCAAAATAGGCCTATAGATAACACAATGAAAAAGCAAGGGAAACCTCGCAAAATAAGGTAATTTTAATACAGTAATTTTTCGGAAGTGGTAAACTCGGGACGATTTCGGCGTCCATGTCATCGGCCTTGACCTGGCTGTGGCATGATTCTGATTGTTTTCTGGTAATGACAGTCCTGCTGTGCTTTGGCGGGAGATCAGTAGCCTGCTGTAATGGAAGAACTTATGGGAGGCTGGGTAACCGTCTGCCGTATCTTCTTCTAAGGAAGCGCTGATGAAATCATCGTTTCCTCAGAGCCTCCGGCGGACACCCACGGACCTGCAGGGGGTTTTGTTGCTTCGCAATACAGAATTCCATAGCCAACAAGTTGGCTTGCGGAAAACGCTTTCATCAGCGTTTCCCTAAGTTTACTATAATTATATAGATAAATATTGTAAGGGTGGGACAGAAATCCCGGCATATGCAGACAGACTGCATATGCCGGGATTTCTGCGTTTATCTGCACTGTAATCCGCGTTTTTATAATGCTGTAAACAAATGTTCTAAAATGACATAATTTTATTTGACACCTGTCACAGGATCTGTTACAATAAATTCACATATCCGGGAAGCAATTCAAACCATTTCGGTTGTCAATCCCTGTATGAAAATGGAATAAAGACATTCCACACAATATGGCGGATTGCAGGAATGGCATGACCGGCGGTTCGTGGTGGCATATACCAGAAGGAAGCGATAGAAAGGGCAGTGAAGTCAGGCGGGTGATAAGATATGAAGATACTTGAGAAGAAAAGGAAGCTTGGAAAGGATGCAGGGTATACCATTTCCCATGATGTATTTCTTCCGATGTTTATAGCACCGTCAGAGCAGGCAGAAGAGGTTATGAAGGGAAACCTTATGCTGAATCCGGCAGTGGATGCTGCCATGGCGGAGGGGATACTGTCAGGGATACCGTCTGAGTATGTGGGCAAAAGCGACTGGGAGGCGGTGAAGGCAGGGGGATATGCCAACCTTGCGGAATTGCTGGCAAAGCAGATTTCCATGTATCCGCTGGTATTTGAGAAAGGCAGATTTTTAAAGCCGGATAGAAGGCTTAAGCGTATGGGTGATACGGCGGTCATAATTGTTTATCCGGAAGTGTTCCTTCAGCGTGTACAATATGCCGTGGGCGCCCGATATGCCAATCAGTATATGCCTGTACTCGCATCTGCGCAATACAGGGGCCGGAGTACGGATCCCTTTGAGTTTAACCTGTTTAACCGGGATGTAAAGGACAGGTGGAAACAGGAGATGATTCTTGCGGTACGCATGAATCCTGATCTGCGGGTGACGGATGCACGTAGCCGGGAATACGGGGAAAAGATGGATCTTATGACAGGCAGTCTGTCAGACATTGCCGTGGTTTGCCCACTGCAGGATCTTTTGAAGGGAAGGTTCCCCCAGGAAATCCGGGATTCGGAGTATGTCTGCCGGCTTGACAGCTTTAAGCCGGCAAAAAAGGAAATCAGGCAATGGGTATTTTCGGTGGCGGCAAATGTAATGAGCATAGTTCCTGCCGCCCGGTGGATAGTCAAGCTGGAGCGGATATTTCCGGGAGATAAATGGAAAGTATGTTCGCAGGTGGAAAAACTGTTTCCCGACGGAGCTGCCATGCCAAGGCTTGCGTATTTTTCGCAGGATGGCAGGGACAGAGTGTTCCTCCATATCAACAGGATAGAATGTAATTTCTTTGAATTCGGTGAGGAAGAGAAGAGGATACTCCGGGAACTGGTCTGTTTTGCGGAAACAGAATGCGGCACGAGGTTTTGTCATATGCTGCTGGAGACAAATGCCGATCTTGGAGTCATAAAGAACAGGGGGGTGCTTACGCAGACCGGATTTCGCGAGGAGCGAACCTGTCAAAGGGGAGACTTGTTCGAGTATCAGTTTCTGGAGGCTGATTATAAGCTTGTACCGAGTGTGCTGGGAATTGAATTCTCAAGGCGTGACTGGCATTACGGGGTGAGACTTTCCACGCCGGACAATGAGCATATTATGTGGTATGACAGTAAGGCGGTGATTGACTTTTTGGAGGAGGCATGGGCATCCAATATGGCGCGTATAGCATATCTGATGAGGGGAGACGTTTATGGCAGATATAGAAAGATTCGATAATATCGTAGAAGCCATTCGGCATCTGGAGCCGAACCATATCCTTGGCACCTGTCTGGAAAGAGACGGGGTGGCTGTCAAGCATTCACGGTATGAGCTTATGACAATGCCTGACGGCAGGATAGCGGCATTGTCTTTTTCCGGGAATTTCACCTTTTACCGCGGAGAAAATAAGTGTTATCCCCTTTGTAAGGCAAGTCTCTACAGAATTCCGGGAAGGGATGACAGGATAGAGGCATTGTTAAAGTCGTATGATTTTATGGTGTTCCTGGAATCGCTGCCGGAGGTGCGGGCGTTTGTGGAGGGTAGTGGGTATTATGTGCCCTGGGCTCTGGCACAGCATTATGAATTTGCCACACCGATGATAGACCTGACCAATGAACTGGCTGTTGCCGCGTTCTTTGCCACTCATTATTATGACCGTGTGAGCAGGCAGTATTACCTTGTAAAGGACGGTATCGGCAGGATTCGCGGGGCAAACATGATATTGGACCCGGAGCTTGCCGGTCCGCTGAAACCCATAGGAATGCAGCCTTTTGCAAGACCGGAGAGGCAGGACGGGTACGCTTTCTGGATCCCGGAAAGTGCGGATTTCACGGAATATTCCTTTGCGGTGGAGTTTGTACAGGACGCAAGGGTAAACCTTCGTCTGAAAACCGCGATGATGGGCGGCGCAGACTATTTCTTTCCCAATGAGCAGTTGTCACAGATGGCATCTGTCATTAAAAATACCGGGGCGGTAACGAGCATGGCCATAGAGGCCATGCTAAAAGATATTGCAGAGGGCAATTCTTATATTACTCCGGAGGTTACGCAGGATGACATGGATAGGGTGATAAGGGAGCGCAGCCTGTTCGTGGTGGATGCACCTGTGATTTGTCCGCAGGCCATGCCCCACAGGACCAATGCTTTTATGAATGAGGGCAGGCTGATTGTAAGACCGGCATATAGAAGGGGAGAAGTACTGCCGGTTCCCGGATGAATGAAACAGGATAAGGAAGGAACAAAATCCCGGTATATGCCAGATAAGGTGCATATGCCGGGATTTTGTTTGCAATAAGTCTCAAGGCGGGTACGGCCTGCTATTATTTTAATATTCCATTGAAAAATCCACTGAAATGTGATATGGTATCATGAGTGGTTAAAATTGCTTATTGATATGTTCGACCAGAATGGATGAATCTCATCGATTGTTTGTGCCGGCTGCGTCGGCACTGCCGCCGTTGGCGGCATGTCGGGAAGTGTGGAGGAACAGTGGCGGCAGACATAAGAAAGGGCTTTATAGACAGGAAGGACTGGAATTGGATTTTGTTTCTTGTATTGGGCGGCGCAGCCATTGTATGGGCGCTGCTTGCGGATTATGACTTGATTCCGTTTATGGAGCAGGCAAGCTGGGGATGGATCAAAGGTATCCTCTGGGACTCAGCCGAATTCATGTGTAATGTAATTGTCACATATGAGACAATGCTGGTTGCCAGTGTTATTTTTTTCTACAGCGTGATGGACAATAAAAGGCTGGGTATTCCTTTCAGGAGGCTTCTTGATTTAACGATCGGGTCACATACAATTCCTATCCTGTTTATGATAACATTATTGCTGACAGTTTTTATGGTCATGGCCAGATCCGTGTCATGGAAGTATACGACATATGTGTGTATGGGATATATTCTGCTGGTTCAAATGTATGTTATCATAAATATTTTATTATCCACCTCTTATGCGCATTGCAAACGGATTATATGCCGATATGAGCGGAAACGATTTATGAAGCAGAAGGGGATATACAATTTAAGGGAATTTACGGGATATTTGGAGCGTGCTGTCCACAGTGGGGAAATTATCCAGGATAAAACGGAAATGCTGGGGGATTTTTTACGAATCCCGTTTGACGGCGTTGTCTGGAAAATGTATGAGAAAAGCATACAGAAGGGGACGTTTGACGAGAAGAGAGAAGGAAAAAGGATTTATCACTTCTATTTTGTGAATACTTTGTCTGCATTCCGTGATGACGGAGGAGAGATAGCAAATTTGGAAATAGACCAGATGTATTCCTGTATCCTTGATTTCCTGAAGGAGTATGTTGGTCAAAACGGCGGCGGGATGGGAACCTTAAAGGAACTCCTGAAGAGTAAATATGAAGAGTCGGAATGCACCCGTAAGATTAATTATATTTCGCACATGGTTATTTCGGGTGTGATGAACGCTCTTGCTTTCGGAAATGCCCGAGGCTATGCAGGACTGTATAAAAATCTGTTAACGAAATGCGAGCTGGCGGATGAGATAAGGGGAAAACAGATCAAGTTAATGGTATTGTTTCAGGAAGTACTGGGATTGACCGGTATCCGTGAGGAACGGGGGGGCTTTGAATGGGAGCAGCCTGAAGAGTGGGATCCGCTTAAGGAGGAGGAAATTGCGTTTTGTGCCGATATGTGGAATGTTTGGATGGAAATGTATGACGTGCCGTTCTATAGTAAGGCAAGACGATTTAATGCGGCAATTCAGACTATGATCGGATACCGTAATGCTTCCGGCAGAATTTTGAGAATGAAACTTAAGATGAAATGCAATGGGGAGAGGAAAAGTGAAGAAAGAGGTATCTACCAGAATACTTTTGCTGAAAAATAATTTTTATCGGGATATGGGAAGTGCAAATGAGGAGGTACTGGGAAGGTATTGCGCCTTGGGGCATTTTGACGCTTTTGACATATCGGATGAGAAGATAGTTAAGGTGGAAGAGCTTGACACCTGGGGATATTTGGGGGAGAAGACTTACGGGCAAAACGGCGATGTGAATTGCCGAATGCTGGTATGTGTTACGGAACAGAAGGATAAGGATCGGGAATTCTGGACGAATGAGTCCGAGCCTCTGGTGTTTATAACGATGGTCAGACTGAACGAAGGGATAATGGCCGCTAAACGGGACGGGATTATCGAGGCTTTGTCAAAGGAACCAAAACAGATGGGATATTTGTCATACGACCACAGTGAGATCATTGCGGTTACGAAGACGGATCAGTATAGCGATGGCATGAAGAACGTCAGGAGGCTTCGCGAAATATGCAGTGCAGTTAAGACATATACGATTTTTGGAATAAGGGAAAATATTCTGGAATCATATGAAACAATAAAGGCTTGTGTGAAGGATGAAAAGGTCTGCTGCAGGCTGCATTGCATGATAAAAAATTATGAGAAGGCGGAAAGCTTCAGGAGGATCCTGGAGGAACATATAAGAAACCGGGAGGGTTTGGATGATATAGAGGTACGTAAATTTGAAACCTTCGGTGGGTTTGACTGGCTGCTGGAGGTGAACAATGTGTCTCTTTGCGGCTTATTGGAGCTTTATAAGACAAAGGAATTGCTGACGCATGCAAACAATAAATATTGTGAAGCATTTTTCAATATAGAATCAGAGATATTGGTGTGGGAAGGAAATCGAAGCTGTGGATAATTGGATAGAAGAGCAGAGGCGAAGCTTAAAGAGAATATATGAACAGTGTGATGATAAGGAGCCGGTTTTAAAAGCCTTTTCAGTATATTTGCTCAGAATTTTAAGCGGTCTGTCGCAAATCGGGAGCAGCAGGCTTTACGGCTATGAAGAGCAGATTCTGGAAAGAGGCATGCAGTTGTTCTGCATACATTATACAGATCGGGCAGACAGCGCGCTGACGGCAGGCAACAGCACGGAAGAGAAAAAGAGGATTATGAGGGATATTGAGGATGCGATCAGCAAAATATCCAATGTATACAAGAATATTATTGACAGCACGTCCAATTCCGATCGGCAAATGTTCACGAGCCAGGCGGTAGAGAGCAGTATATATGATATTTCTCCCAAGCTGCTTGCCGCTTATTCGGTAATTTTGGAGACTCTGGTACGCCTGTTTCATAAGGAGATGTTCTATGCGTTTTTGCTGCATCCGTCTTTAAAGAGCAATGTAGAGACGGCGAGCCTGTTTGATACACGGGAGGAAGAGGGAAAGGTGGTGCTGATCTACATCCCGGAAAACCAAATTGAAAGGACGGGGCAGGTTATCACTTATTTGCTGCATGAGGCATATCACGTGCTGACGAAGGCAGAACGTCACCGGCAGGACAGAGCCATCAGTATGGAGTGGCATGTATATCACGCGATCTATCAGCGTATATTCAGGTATGTAAACTTTGACTTTGTGGAGGAAGAATGCGCCGACGAACATATAAAGGAAGGGCTGATGGTAAAATGGTTTGATATTGTCGGGCGCTGCGGGGAAATATGCGGGATGGCTGCGGATGACCGGAAGCTGTACAGTAAAAATATTCTGAGACAGACAGGCGACAATTGGCGGGAATGGCTGAGAAATATTTTTGTAAGTCTTGGGGATGATTTATGTCAGGCGCTGGAAGGAAAGAAATTCAGGGAGGATCAGAATCCGTATGAACAGATCATGTGGATCGAATGGAATATACAGCGGAATCTTGTGGAAATTCTGGCGGGGAATCTGACGGCAAGGTATGCGCGTATTTATATGGGAATCTACAGGGAGGCATATGCAGATGTGGCGTGCATTCTTACTGCCGGAATTTCACCGGAGGAATATGAGCAGTCTTTCCGCGATTCGGAGGCGGAGGAAATATTGCTGGCGGACATTATTCGCAATCTGAGAATTCATACTGTTGCAAAGGCGATCATATCCTGCGATGGCGTCAACTATGCGGAAGCCTGGGAAAAATACAGTAAGGAGCATGAGTTTCGCAACAGATTAGCGGCAGAAGAGGAGGCTGGCGGTTCGGAAGAAGCGGTTCTTTCGGATGACGCGTTTTATGTCTGGGACGAGGATCTGGAATTACTGGAAGAGAATCTGATCAGCAGTGCCGAAGCACTCTGGAAAAGATTGGGAAGTGAGCAGGGGTTTCAAAGGTTCCGCAATATATTAAGAGAGATGGATTTGCTGGGAATTCTCAACGGCAGAGTAAGCGAAATCCTGCACGACATATAAAAATAATGCTCTTTCGGTTCCTGCTCATGAAGTATACTTCAAGTGGGAGGAGAAGAGCATTATTCTGGAGAGGCACTCATATATTTACAGCAGGAATTCAAAAATTGCTGGCATCGCCGGGAGCTCTCAGCGGCGTAATCTTACGGTCTTCTTCGGGAAGGGATTCGTTCCCGGTAAGGGAGGTATCTTTTATAAATGCGTTAATGAAGCCGTCGGACTTAAGGCTGTTGATTCTCCGGGAAAAACGGCGGTCAAGATATTTGTAAAGCTGTCGGAGCATATCCGTGTCCCCACATACACATTCAGGGCGGGAATGCAGATCAGGAAGGGTGAACAGCTTGAGCAGCAGGTCGTCATTGCCGGAGTATGCAGCCGCCAGGAGGAAAAAGCCCTCCTTGTAGCCGGCAGCAAAGCAGGTGCAGCTGCCGTTTTCAAAAAGCTCCGTGGGCTTAATCCGTGCCAGCTCTTCCGGAGGATTCTGAAAGTTCAGAATATCCCAGTCTATTTCGGCTATCATACTGCGGTTGTAGAGGAGAACAAGCAGGCACTCTATATTAGTGTGATTTAAATTGCTTTCGGGGCGGCCGACAAGATCATCAATGGATACGCCGAAATACTCGGCAATCGTCATGATCTTATCCAGGGCAGGAATACTTTTGTTCCAGCGGGAAATCAGGCCCGGCGACAAAAAGAGGTCTGATTCGAGCTTTGAGATAGACACTTTTCGCTGTTTACAAAGCATTCTTATATTTTCAATCAGAACATTACCGTCCAGTGACATTTAATCACTCCTTTCTGCTTGAAGCGTATGTAACATATTGAAAAATATTTCATATATTAATTATTATAGATTTTCTTGTATTATTTGTCAAGTTAATGTATAGTAAAGTTGCTTATAATTTTGATTGATTACCTTAATACTAGTTGAGGAATCATACTTGAAGTGCGGAGGTCATGCGTTATGATATTTGTAAAGGAATATTCTGATCTTGTATCCAAATTCCATAAAGAGCCTCCCCATGTAGGAACGCCGTTTGTAGAGAACGTGAAGGAGCCGGCTCCGTTTTACAGGAATGATCCGGAATCCAGCCGTATGATCGCCGGGTATCGAAAAGGGCCTAAGAACAGTTACACAAGAGAGCTGGCCAAAAGGTTTCCCCTGACAGGGAAGTAAAAGCTCATAAGAAGTCTTTTCATATTTTAACCGGCAGAATGCACATATCTGATCTCATGTTTGTTCCTGAGACTTTCTGCTTATTTCCTGAATCTATTTGTCTCAAACTATATGAATTTAAATGCAAAAAGGACAGCTCCTTATGAGCTGTCCCCTGCTTAATGGCAAAGTATTTAAATGGCTTCGTGGAAGGTACGGCTGATTACGTCGGCCTGCTGTTCGGGAGTCAGTTTAATGAAATTCACGGCGTATCCGCTGACCCGAATTGTCAGTTGGGGATAATTTTCAGGATGCTTCTGGGCATCCAGCAGTGTATCCCTGTTTAAAACGTTTACATTTAGATGATGTCCGCCCTTTGTGGCATATCCGTCCAGAAGATTTACAAGATTGTCAACCTGTGCTGTGCTTGAGCTCATATCAATACCTCCATTTGTGTTAAGATTTAATAATAGTAATGATTACTGTTTTGTTGTAATTAAATAATAGCACCTCGTCAGTCATTTGTCTATACCTTTCCATTAAAATTTTGTATTTTTCTGAATACAAAAATACTGCCAGAACTTAAAGGGGAAACAGGAATATCCGGGTTTTATTTTCATATATTGGAAAAAGAGGACAAAGAGGTGCAGGAGGGCAGGCATATATGGAAAACACGATCTTACGTCTTTTTCCGGCAGAAAAAAGAAGCTTTTGGGAATATACGGCTGCACACCAAAGGTTTGTCCGTGAGATTCGTCTGCGGGCAGACCGCCCTATTGTGATATACATAGACGGGAAGGAAGTCTTCCTGGACAGAGAAGGACATTTTACAGAGCGGATGCAGGAGGCTGGCAGCATTACGGCGGAGGAGCTTTCCAAGCTGCTGGAGCATATCTGCCATTATTCCCTGTATGCCTATGAGGATGAGCTGCGGCAGGGGTTCCTTACGGTGGCGGGCGGTCACAGGATCGGAGTTGCGGGACAAGCGGTGCCGGAAGACGAAAAGAATCTGCGGACGATCAAAAACATAACTTTTATCAATATTCGGGTTTCCCATGAGATAAAGGGTGCGGCTGACAGGGTGCTTCCACGAATATACGGAGAAGGTAATCTGAAAAGCACGCTGATCATCTCGCCTCCGGGATGTGGAAAGACCACCCTTCTCAGGGATCTGATCAGACAGGTTTCGGACGGTAACAAATGGGGGAAGGGTATGACAGTGGGGGTTGTTGACGAGCGTTCGGAAATCGCAGGTGCATTCTGCGGAAAGCCTCAGAACGATGTGGGTATGAGGACGGACGTGCTGGATGCCTGTCCTAAAAGTCTGGGAATGATGATGCTTCTGCGCTCCATGTCACCGGAAGTTATCGCCATTGACGAGCTGGGTGACGGTGAGGAGCTGGAAGCTCTGCGCCGCGCTGCGGTATGCGGGTGCAGGATACTGGCCACGGCTCACGGGGAGAGCCGCGAGGATGTGATGTCCAGGTTTGATGTGCCGGAAGGGGTGTGGAAGCAGCTTTTCCGGATGGTGATTATTCTCGGAAAGGAACAGGGAAGCTGCGTGGTAAAGAGAATGGAGGAAGAAGGAGGGGATTATGCTTAGGCTGGCAGGGGCCTGTATGATCCTGAGCGGCTGCTTTGGCCTGGGACTATGGTACAAGCGGCAGTTTACGGGCAGGGTCAGGGCGCTGCGGACAATGTGCGGTACATTGAGCCTCCTTGGAAGCGAGGTCCGCTATGGGCGGAGGACGCTGCCGGAGTGCTGCGGACACGTGGCCGGAAGAGTGTCCGGGCCTCTCAGCGACGCATTGAGGAGGATTGAGATAAAAATGCAGGAAAACACGGGGGAGAGCTTTGCACGGGTCTTTCGGGAGTGTATGGAAGAGCCGCTGCGGGAAATGCCCCTGAAGGAGGAGGACAGGGAAGAATACCTGCGGTTTGTATCGGCCGGCACTTTCGGTGACGGACAGATGCAGCTGGATCTCATAGAGCAGAGCAGGGAGCAATTGGAGATAAAGGCGGCAGCCCTGGAACAGGAAAATGCGGAAAAGTGCAGAATGGCGGTAGGACTTGGAGCCATGGGAGGGTTATTGATTATTCTGGTATTGTACTGACCCTCTCGCGCGAATCAGTAAAAAGATAGGATACGGGGAATTATGGGAGTGAGTCTGATTTTTAAGATAGCGGCAGTCGGTATTCTGGTTACGATACTCAGCCAGGTACTAAAGCACAGCGGACGGGAAGAGCATGCGTTTATGATCAGCCTTGCGGGCCTGATTCTGGTGCTGACCTGGATCGTGCCATACATATACGAATTGTTTCAGACGATACAGACCCTGTTCGCGTTGTAGATGGGAGGAGCATTGTGCAGGAGCTGGTAAAGGTAGCTTTTCTGGGAATCACGGGAGTACTGCTGGCAATTCAGTTCAAGGGCCAGAAGCCGGAGTATGGGACATATGTGGGACTGGCTGTAGGTATTCTCGTCTTCGGATACGCACTGAGACAGGTAGAGGCTGTGGCGGGCCAGCTGGGAAAGCTGCGGATCTACCTGAACGGAGCGGAAGGATATCTTACGGTATTACTGAAGGTCATAGGAATTACATACATCTGCGAATTCAGTGCCGATGTATGTAAGGATGCGGGATACCAGACGGTGGCAGGGCAGATCGAGGTGCTGGGGAAACTGTCGGTAATGTTTGCCGGTCTGCCCGTCCTTTTTGCCGTGATCGAACAGATACAAAGCTTTATGTAAATACAGTGATTCTCACAGGAAAGGCTGGATGACATATGGATTTGGACGGGATTTGGCAGGATTACGGTCTGGACAGGCTGGCGGCGGGCATACAGCAGCTGTTTCCAAAGACGGATATATCGGCAAAACAACTGCTGGAGCAGGTGATGTCCGGCGATATATTCGGAGCATTGTCCTGCCTGGTTGCAGGAGGGGCAGCCGGCATTACGAATCAGCTGGCAGGGATGAAAAATATTTTCGTCTGGCTGTTGATGCTGGGCATCGTCTCTTCGCTGGTCACGCATTTTGTGGAGATCTTCGATGTGCACCAGGTTGCGGATATGAGTTTCTACTTTATGTATTTGCTGTTTACCGCAATTCTTTTGAAATGCTTTTCCGAGGCGGCGGAAACGGCGCTGCACACATTGGGAGATATAACGCTTTTCATCCGGCTGCTGGTTCCTGCATATCTGATTTCCGTGGGGGTATCCACAGGCGCCATGACGGCAGGAGTGGTCTGCCAGATGATGCTGGTTGTCATATATGGAATAGAATACGTGCTTTCCAGCGGGGCGGTTCCGCTTGCCTACAGCTTTGTCATGTTGTCCATGGTAAACGGTATCTGGGTGGAGGAGAAGCTGAACATGCTCATTGATCTGATGGAAAAGGCGGTGGGCTGGATCTTAAAAGCGGCGATGGGAATTGTCACCGGTATCAGCATTTTTCAGGCATTGATTACTCCCGTTGTGGATACCGTGAAAAAGTCTGCCCTGCAGAAGATCCTGTCGGCGATTCCGGGGGTGGGGGATATTGCAGACAGTGCGATGGAGCTGGTACTGGGTTCTGCTATTGTCCTGAAGAACAGTATCGGTGTGGTGCTTCTGCTCCTGATCCTGGTGCTCTGTGCCGCCCCCCTTTTAAAGATTGCCCTGATTGCCGGGGTGTTAAAGTGTTCCGCTGCGTTTATGGGAATAGTCACTGACAAGCGGATTACGGCGTGTGTCAACAGGGCCGGAGACGGGGGGATGCTGCTCCTTAAAATCACCGGTACGGCGCTGCTGTTGTTTTTGATTTCCATTGCGGTAGTTACGGCGTCCGGAAGGGGGTGATATTTTGCTGCAGACAATCTGCGGGATCGGTATTTTTATGATCTGTGCGCAAACTATTGTACATTTCAGGCCTAAGGAGACCTATGAGAAATATCTGAAGCTTCTGGTCAGTGTCATGGTGCTGATCCAGCTTTTTCTGCCGGTGGGAAGCTTCCTGTTGGGAGGGGGCATGGAGCAGGCGCTGGAGAAGCTGGGGACGTTTCGAAACCAGATGGAACAGGAAATGGATGAGGCGGCGCGGCAAGCTGCAGAGACAGATGAGATGCTGGAGCGGATGACGCTGGAAGAGATCCGCAGGAGAATGGAAGAGCAGGACGGAGAGACGGCAGAGGAAGGGGAAGATACACCGGAGAACGGGGAAGCTGCGCCGGAAGATGTGGTGATCGTAGGTCCCATTGAAATTCATCGGCGGTAAGGAGGTGATGGGAGGTCTGTGAAAAAAGATTGGAAAAGGTGGCTGGAGGATGAGCGGGTGAAAAAGTTCTTTCGCAGGGACAATCTGCTGATCCTGGTACTGGCGGGAATCCTGTTGTTTATTATTGCACTGCCCACAAAGGACAGCGGCGGAAAGGGCAGGGAAGCGGCAGAGAAAAAAGGCGTCCTGGGCGGGAGCGAAACCGCGCCCGGAGGCGGAGAAGAGTCTGTTTCGATACAGGGTGCGGCGCAGTCGGATTACGCAGCGGAGCTGGAAAGGCGATTGACTGCGGCGCTGTCGGAGATGGCAGAGGTGGGTAAGGTCAGAGTAATGATCACGCTGAAATCCTCCGAAGAGCTGGTGGTGGAGAAGGAGAAGCCGATAAACAGCTCCATGACTGAGGAGACGGATTCTCAGGGAGGAAGCCGCACGGTGAATACCAGTGAGATTGGAGAAAGTGTGGTGTACAGCAAGTCGGATGGCAGCAGCAGCACGCCGTATGTGATTAAGACTTATGCCCCGGAAATCGAGGGAGTGCTGGTTGTGGCGGAAGGGGCGGGGAGCGGCACGGTAAACCGCACTGTGACAGAAATTGTGCAGGCATTGTTCCATGTGGATGCTCACAAGGTCAAGGTGGTAAAAATGGAGACAAAAACCAGGTGACAGGATTCATATATCGGTTCTCGGGCTCATACAATAAATTAGCAAAACGAAGAGAAAGGGAAAAACGTGAAAAACCTAATCAAAAAAAATCAGCTTATGATAACCGCACTTGCGATCATGATTGCGATCGCAGGGTATCTGCAGTTCGCGGGAACCGGTCTGGAAGATGAATATCTGAAGGTGGACGACAGCAATGTATACACAAGCGATACGACACCTACGGGGACGGGGGACATCCTCACGGAAAATTACACGGCGGAGGATCTGCTGGATCTTTCGGAAGCAGACCTGCTGCAGACCGGTCTGACCGAAATTGACAGCCTGGATTCCGACATGGAGGACGATCCGGTGGATAATTATCTGGATGCGGATTTTCAGGTGTCACAGACCGTTGCCGGGGAAGGGCAGAGCGAAACACCGGAGGATGGGGAGATACCGGGGGAGGCAGTCTTCACGTCGTCTGCGGCAGGAGTTACCATTCTTTCCGAAGCGAAACTCCTGAAGGAGCAGACCAGGGCCAAAAATAAAGAGACACTGCTGGAGATCATCAACAGTGCGGGGATTTCCGACGAACAGAAGCAGGCGGCAGTGGACAGCATGGTACAGATGACGGCTGTGGCCGAGAAGGAGGCAGCGGCGGAGATATTGCTGGAGGCAAAGGGCTTCACTGATGTGGTGGTCAGCATTAACGGGGACGCCGTGGATGTGGTGGTGAATGCGGCGACACTGGACGATATTATGCGGGCGCAGATCGAGGACATCGTAAAGCGCAAGACGGAGATTGCCCCGGAAAATATTATTATCAGTACGGTGGTACAGTAGACAGACAGCTAAACAACGTAAAATTATAGTGTAAATTACATAAAAGGTGTGGTATACTGGTAAATAATTTATGCAATCGTTGAGAGGACCAAAGATTATGCGGAGAGTGTTTTTGATCGTACTGGACAGTTTCGGAATCGGCGGGATGGAGGATGCGGCTTCTTACGGGGACGTGAATGTGAATACCCTGAGGAGCGTGTCCGCCAGCCCCCGTTTTCGCATGCCGAATATGAGGGATCTGGGACTGTTTGATATTGACGGTGTGGTGACAGAGGGCGGCAGCTTAAAGAAAGGCAGCCAGCAGGCGGCCGTTGCCCGTATGAAAGAGCGTTCCAGGGGAAAGGACACCACCATAGGACACTGGGAGATTGCCGGTGTATATTCGCCAAATCCGCTGCCCACTTATCCGAACGGGTTTCCCCGGGAGGTGCTGGATGCCTTTTCGAAACGTACAGGCAGGGGCGTACTCTGCAATTTGCCTTATTCCGGAACGGCAGTGATCCAGGAATACGGAGACACCCATATGGCTACGGGGGATCTGATTGTTTATACCTCCGCGGACAGTGTATTTCAGATAGCGGCTCATGAGGACATTGTGCCGCCGGAACAGCTTTATGAGTACTGCCGTATAGCCCGGGAAATACTCACGGGAGAACACGGTGTGGGCAGGGTGATTGCCAGACCTTTTACAGGCCCCGCAGGAGGTCCTTTTACCAGGACAGCCCGCAGGCATGATTTCTCCATGGAGCCTCCCGGTATTACCATGCTGGATCAGCTTTCCGGGGCAGGGAAGGATGTGATCGCCGTGGGCAAGATTCAGGACATCTTTGCGGGCAGGGGGATCACTGAAGCGGTTTATACCGGCGGCAATGAGGAAGGAATCGAGAGGACACTGGAATATCTTGACCGGGATTTTGAGGGGTTGTGCTTTATCAACCTGGTGGATTATGATATGCTTTACGGGCACAGGAGAGACGTGGACGGCTATGCGCGGGCGCTTGCATACTTTGATGAGAGACTGCCGGAGCTTATGGGAAAGATGAGGCCGGAGGATGTACTGATGATCACGGCGGATCATGGCTGTGACCCGGCATACACGGCTACCACGGACCACACCAGGGAGTATACCCCCTTCCTTATGTACGGCCGGGGAGTCCGCCCCGTCAATTACGGAACACGGGAAAGCTTCGCGGATATAGGGGCCACCGTGTTGAAATATTTCGGTATGGAGCCTGCCTTTGAAGGAAATGGTATGGACGCCGGCAATTGTCCGGCGGACAGTCCCACCTGAGAGCTGCTGCGAACGGCACAGGCATGAATACTGAAAACAGGAGGCTGAAGATGAGTCAGGAAAATATGGATTATTTTGAAATGGGTGATATTCGTAAAGGTATGCGTGTGGAAGAAATCAATCGCAGGAGGACCTTTGCGATCATTTCCCATCCCGACGCGGGGAAAACAACTCTGACGGAGAAGTTTCTGCTTTACGGCGGAGCCATTAATCTGGCAGGAAGCGTCAAGGGAAAGGCTACGGCAAGGCATGCCGTATCCGACTGGATGGAGATAGAGAAGGAGAGAGGTATATCTGTCACCTCCTCCGTGCTGCAGTTTGAATACGACGGATATTGCATTAATATTCTGGATACCCCAGGGCATCAGGATTTCTCCGAGGACACCTACCGTACATTGATGGCGGCGGATTCCGCGGTGATGGTGATTGACGCCTCCAAGGGTGTGGAGGCCCAGACCAGAAAGCTGTTCAAAGTCTGCGGAATGAGGGGAATTCCGATCTTTACCTTTATTAACAAGATGGACAGGGACGCCAGGGATACGTTTGAATTGCTGGATGAAATCGAGAAGGAGCTGGGAATCGCCACCTGTCCTGTGAACTGGCCCATTGGCTCAGGTAAAGGCTTTAAAGGCGTCTACGACAGAGAGAAGAAGTGCGTGATTTCTTATTCCGACACGGAAAAGGGGACAAAGGAGGGTATTGCCACAGAAATACCGGTTCATGAGGAGGCGCGGCTGCGGGAACTGATCGGAGACGAGCCGGCGGACAAGCTTCTGGAGGAGATCGAGCTTCTGGACGGTGCAGGAGTTTCCTTTGACCTGGATCAGGTGCAGGCTGGAAAACTGACGCCGGTCTGTTTTGGTTCCGCTCTGACCAATTTCGGGGTGGAAATTTTCCTGAAGCACTTTTTACAAATGTCTACCGCGCCGCTGCCCAGAAAAGCGGACATCGGTTCGGTGGAACCTGCAGAAAACGAGTTTTCCGCATTTGTCTTTAAGATACAGGCCAATATGAATAAGGCCCACAGGGACAGGATCGCTTTTATGCGCATTTGTTCCGGCAGGTTCGATGCAGGTATGGAGGTCCGCCATGTACAGGGCAATAAGGTCATGCGCCTTTCCCAGCCCCAGCAGATTATGGCGGATGAGAGAAAAATACTGAGCGAAGCTTATGCGGGAGACATCATAGGTGTCTTTGACCCGGGCATTTTTTCCATCGGCGACACGCTGTGTATGCCGAAGGAGAGTTTTCGCTACGAGGGAATACCGACCTTTGCACCGGAGCATTTCGCCAGGGTAAGGCAGCTGGATACCATGAAGAGAAAGCAGTTTGTGAAAGGCATAGAGCAGATTGCTCAGGAGGGCGCAATCCAGATCTTTCAGGAATTCAACACAGGTCTGGAAGAAATCATTGTAGGCGTGGTGGGTGTGCTGCAGTTTGATGTCTTAAAGTACAGACTGGAGAATGAATATAATGTGGGTATCCGGCTGGAAAATCTGCCCTATGAGCATATCCGCTGGATCGAAAATAAGGATGAGGTGGATGTAGATAAGCTGACGGGCACCTCGGACATGAAAAAGGTAAAGGATATGAAGGGAAATCCGCTGCTGCTGTTCGTGAATGCCTGGAGTGTGGGAATGACGCTGGACAGGAACAAGGGATTGGTATTGGCGGAGTTCTCCAGAAATTAACGTGTATGGGTATGAAGAAGAAAAATTATGTGTTTTTACTTTTCTGTTTGTTGCTGCTGGGAGGCTGCAATGCCAGCAGTCTTCTGAAGGAGGTGCCGCGGGATTTTTCCGTGACAGGTCCGGGACCGGTGGGGGAGCAGGGAAGTGGCGGGCAAAGGAATATAGAAAATATACGGCGCCCGGAGACAGGGCAGTCGTCTGCAAGTGCGCCGGGTTCGGACGCTGCCCAGGGCGGAAAGGACGCTGCCCAGGGCGGAAAAGACGTTGCCCAGGGAGAGCAGGATGCCGCCCGAAAGGAAAGCTTTCTGTATGACGGCGCGTTCGAATATTCCGCCGGGACCTTAAGCGAGGCGGAGCTGACGTGGTATGAGGATATAAAGCGTACGCTGGGCAGCTTTGGAGAGAAAGAGCGGCTGGACGCGGCGGCACTGGCGGCCGGATGCGACGAAGAGGATATAGATCGCATATTTCAGTGCGTTCTGAACGATCATCCGGAATTATTTTATGTGGAGGGATATTCCTATACAAGGTATACCAGAGGAGATAAAATTACGGCCATAGCCTTTTCCGGCACCTACAGCATTGACAGGGAGACGGCAGAGGGCAGGCGGAAGGAAATCGAAGCGGCGGCGGAGAAAATATTGTCCGGTGCGGACGAGGAAGCGGATCAGTACGCAAAGGTAAAATATGTATACGACACGATCATCAGGGAGACGGATTACGATCCGGCGTCGCCGGACAATCAGAACGTCTATTCCGTGTTTGTAAACAACAGGTCCGTGTGCCAGGGCTATGCCAAGGCGATACAGTACCTGCTGAACCGCCTGGGGGTGGAGTGCACACTGGTATTGGGAACCGTGGAGTCGGGAGAAGGGCAGGAGGGACATGCCTGGAATCTGGTGAAGGTGGACGGGGAATATTATTATGTGGACGCTACCTGGGGGGACGCTTCCTATACACAGCAGGACGGAGAGACGGAGAACGTGGGAATACCGGAAATCAATTATGATTATCTGAATGTGACCACGGAGGAGCTTTTAAAAACGCATACATTGGGAGAGAATATACCCATGCCCCAGTGTACCGCAACTGAGGCGAATTACTATTTTCGCGAGGGAGCACTGTTTACTTCCTATGACAGGGAGCAGATGCAGGGGTTATTCGACAGGGCGGAGGAACAGGGAAGGGAGGATGTAACGGTAAAGTGCGCGGATTGGGAATGCTACACGGAGGTATTGACCGAGCTGGTTGATAACCACGAGATTTTCCGCTATCTGGGGGAGTCGGGCGCCACCGTAGCCTATGCGAAGAACGATAATCAGATGTCGCTGACATTTTGGGTGACAAATGAATAGAACCTGTGCTATAATGTTCACGACAGCATTGAGCAGTGCGAAAAAGGGAAGCTGTAAATTTTCGTCATGCTCGCATGTAAGAAAATTTACAGCTTCCCTTTTTCATAGGGCGAAAGCCCGTGAGCGAGGATCCGCGAAGCGGAACGAGCGTGCACTGCGAGGAGCGCAGGGGCTTCGGAGACCGCGAAGCGGAACCGAGCATGCACTGCGAGGAGTGCAGGGGCTTCGAAGACCGCGAAGCGGAACCGAGCGTGCACTGCGAGGAGCGCAGGGGCTTCGAAGACCGCGAAGCGGAACCGAGCATGCAGTGCTCTTTGGCAGAAGGGTGTTATGGAAATTCTGATTTATGGAGGTAATTCAGATGGAAAAAGACATAGAGAAAAAGACAGTGGTGTTGAAGGATGAAGAAAATGTGGGCGTGGTGCAGATTGCGGACGATGTAGTGGCGATGATTGCATCTCTTGCCACCACTGAGGTGGAAGGTGTCAGTGCCATGTCCGGTAATATTACCAATGAACTGATGAGCAGGGTGGGCGTGAAGAAACTGACCAAGGGAGTCAAGGTAGAGGTGCTGAATAACAGCGTGGTGGTCTATCTGGCAGTAATTGTGGAGTATGGTTATAACATTCCGGCTACCTGCCAGAAGGTGCAGACGAAGGTGAAAGCCGCGATTGAGAATATGACGGGACTTGCCTGTACGGATGTCAATATTCGGATTGCAGGTATAAAGGTAAAATAAAGGGAAAAGACACGATGGGACGACATGAGCAGAGAGAGCAGGTTTTCTTGCTTTTATTTCAGGCTGAATTCCATTTGCCGGCGGATATGCCCAGACAGATCAAGCTGTTTCTGGAAGATAATGAGGCAGTCGGCTCGCAGAAGGATGCTGATTATATCGAAAAGAGATGTAATCTGATTTGTGAGAAGATTCCGGAGATAGACAAGCTGATTAACGATAATACGGAGGGCTGGGACACCGCCCGCATGGGGAAGGCGGAGCTTGCCATCCTGAGACTGGCGGTATATGAGATGCGTCTTGATGACGATATTCCGCCCAGAGTCGCTATTGACGAGGCGGTGGAGCTTGCTAAAAAGTACGGTCAGGAGAATTCCGGCGGTTTCGTGAATGCTATTCTGGCAAAAATAATAAAGCTGGGTGATTGATATTCGAAGCGTTTATACTGTAGGACAACTGAATTCATATATCAAAAATATGTTCACGCAGGATTATCTGCTGCAGAGCCTGTTCGTCAGAGGAGAGGTGAGTAATTGCAAATATCATGCCTCCGGACATATTTACTTTACGTTAAAGGACCCTGAGGGAGTGGTGAACTGTGTTATGTTCGCAGGCAACCGCACGGGTCTTTCTTTTCGTTTGGCTCAGGGACAGCAGGTGGTTGTGGGCGGCAGCGTTGACGTATACGCAAGGGATGGCAAATACCAGCTGTATGCGAAGCAGATTATCCTTGACGGCAGCGGCCTTTTGTATGAAAGGTTTGAGCAGCTGAAGCGGGAGCTGGAGGAATCCGGTATGTTTTCCCCGGAATATAAACAGCCGATACCCAGATACATCCGGACCCTGGGAGTGGTGACAGCAGACACGGGAGCGGCTGTGAGGGATATTATCCAGATAGCCGGGAGGCGGAATCCCTATGTGCAGATTATTCTGTACCCGGCCATTGTCCAGGGGGAGGCGGCGGCTTCCAGTGTGGTACGGGGGATCCGGATGCTGGAGCAGGCGGGCGTTGATGTGATGATTGTGGGCAGAGGCGGCGGTTCCATTGAAGATCTCTGGGCATTCAATCAAAGAGAAGTAGCCCAGGCTGTGTTTGACTGTTCCATACCGATTATTTCCGCGGTAGGACATGAGACGGATACTACGATCATAGATTTTGTGGCCGATCTGCGGGCGCCTACTCCTTCGGCGGCGGCAGAGCTGGCAGTGGCGGATATTCGTGAGATTCTGGAGACATTGCACATGGACAGAGCCGAGCTGCAGCGTCTTATGCAGCGGAGGCTGCGGGACAGCCGTACGGCGGCAAAGCAGGCGGAGCTGCGGCTGAAGGCCGGCAGCCCTGCAGGGCGGATCCGGGAGAGGAAGATGCGGCTGCTGGGCATGGAGGAACAGCTGCAGTATCGGATGAAGGGGCTGCTGGAGACCAGGCGGCATGAGCTGGAGCTCTATATTCAGCGGATGAAGGGGCTTTCCCCCCTGGAAAAGCTGAACAGCGGCTATTCTTATGTGACGGACCGGAACGGTAGAAATATAAAATCCGTGCAGCAGGTGGAACCGGGCCAGCGGGTGACGGTGAGGATGACTGACGGAAGCTTTGAGGCAGAGGTAAACGGAATCATGCCTCTCCAGGCTTGACGGGATACGGATGGGGAAAACTTCATTCGGTGTAAAATGCCGGGGAAACAGATTTATGGGCGGATGCACCTGGCGATAGGAGGTTAAAGATGGCGGAAGAGAAGAAGGAGCGCAGTCTGGAGGAGAATTTTAAAGGACTGGAGGAAATCCTGGACAGGCTGGAGAGTGAGGATATTTCTCTGGAGGAGGCCTTCAGGGCGTACAGCAGCGGCATGGAGCTTCTAAAGCTTTGCAATGATCAGATTGACCGTGTGGAGAAGCGGGTGCTGAAGCTTACGGAGGAAGGACAGATGGAGGCGTTTGAATATGGAGAACAGTGAATTCAGGGTTACATTGGGAAACAAGGTAAAAGAGATCAACGGGATTCTGGAAAAGTATCTTCCTGTCGAGGAAGGAAGGCAGAAGACAGTGATCGAGGCGATGAATTACAGTGTCAGGGCGGGAGGAAAGCGCCTGCGGCCCATGCTGATATGGGAGACCTTTCTGCTGTGCGGCGGCAGGGAGGAGGAGCGGGAGCTTGTGGAGCCCTTTCAGGCTGCAATTGAGATGATCCATACGTATTCGCTGGTGCATGACGATCTGCCGGCCATGGATAATGATGAGTATCGCCGGGGCAGGAAGACCACCTGGTCGGTGTACGGGGAAGCCATGGGTATCCTGGCGGGGGACGGGCTTTTGAATTATGCCTTTGAAACGGCGGCGAAAAGCTTTGGGCGGTGTCCGTCCCAAGAGCATTTGAGCAGGGCGGCAGCGGCGTTTGCGGCACTTTCCCGGAAGGCGGGCATCTATGGCATGATCGGCGGGCAGACGGCGGATATTGAGGCGGAAGGCCAGTTTGCACCTATAACAGGAGAACAGATGTTGTTCATTCACGAGCATAAGACGGCAGCACTGATCCAGGCAGCCATGACGGTGGGTGCCATTCTGGCCGGGGCAGGGAAGGAGCAGATTGACGCTCTGGAGAAATGCGGGTACAATGTAGGAATTGCCTTCCAGATTCAGGATGACATTCTGGACGTGACAGGGGACAGCGCCGAATTGGGAAAGCCTGTGGGAAGCGACGCCCAGAATGGGAAACAGACCTATGTGACCTGGAAAGGATTGGAGCAGGCCAGGAAGGACGTGGCAGCATTGTCTGACGAAGCGGTCCGGATTCTGGACGGGTTTACCGACGGGCATGGTTTTTTGAAAGAACTGATTCTGGCGTTGATTCATCGCACGAAGTAAGAACCTCGCCGTGGAAAGGCACAGAGAATGTTTTTGGAGACGATAGAGAAGGTAAATGACATAAAGAAAATCGACAGGGAAAACTGGGGTGAGCTTGCACAGGAGATCAGGAAATTCCTGATTGAAAAGATCAGCGTCACCGGAGGACATCTGGGCTCCAACCTGGGGGCGGTTGAGCTGACCATGGCACTGCATCTGGCGCTGAATCTGCCTGAGGATAAGATCATCTGGGATGTGGGCCATCAGTCCTACACCCATAAGATCCTCACCGGCAGGAAGGATGGGTTTGATTCCCTGCGCCAGTATCACGGTATGAGCGGTTTCCCTAAGAGAAAGGAAAGCTGCTGTGACGTATTTGATACGGGACACAGCTCCACGTCAATTTCCGCGGGCCTGGGCCTGGTCAAGGCCAGAGACATCCGGGGAGGGAACAATACGATTGTCGCCGTTATCGGAGACGGCTCCCTGACGGGAGGGATGGCTTATGAGGCCCTGAATAATGCGGCGAAACTGGAAACCAATTTTATTGTGATCCTCAATGATAACAATATGTCCATTTCGGAAAATGTGGGCGGCATGTCGAAATACCTGAATAATGTCCGCACCGCTACCGGTTATCTGGACCTGAAGGCAAATATTCTCCAGGCCCTGCGGGGGACAAAGCGGGGGGACAGCACGATCAGGACGATCCGTAAGGTGAAGAGTAGTTTCAAGCAGATGGTGATACCGGGAATGCTTTTTGAGGATATGGGAGTAACGTATCTCGGTCCCGTAGACGGGCATGACATCGAGGGACTTGTGAGGGTCATAGGCGAGGCCCGGCGGGTCAAGGGTCCGGTGCTGATTCATGCCCTGACCCAGAAGGGAAAGGGATATGTCCCTGCGGAACGGCATCCGGCCAGGTTTCACGGGGCAGAGCCCTTTGACATAGAGACGGGCCTGCCCACCAACCCCAGGACGGTGGCCAATTACACGGATGTGTTTTCCACAGTCATGTGCAAGCTGGGACAACGGGAGGAGAGAATCGTGGCGGTAACTGCTGCCATGCCGGACGGGACGGGGCTGAAGCGCTTCCGCAATATGTATCCGGATCGCTTTTTCGATGTGGGAATCGCCGAGGAGCATGCGGTTACCTTTGCCGCCGGTCTGGCGGCAGGGGGGTTAAAGCCGGTGGTGGCGGTATATTCCTCTTTTCTGCAGCGTGCATACGATCAGATTCTCCATGATGTCTGTATCCAGAACCTGCCGGTGATTTTTGCCATTGACCGGGCGGGGCTGGTGGGAAATGACGGAGAGACCCATCAGGGCATTTTTGATTTTACATATTTGACCGGCATTCCCAATATCTGTGTCTGCGCTCCTAAGAATAAATGGGAGCTTTCGGATATGATGAAATATGCCGTGGCATATAATGCGCCTGTAGCGGTGCGCTATCCCAGGGGGCGGGCTTACGACGGCCTGAAGGATTTCAGGGCGCCCATAGTCACGGGAAAGGCGGAATGGATCTGCCGGGAGTGGGAAATTGCCCTGTTTGCCGTGGGAAGCATGGTCAGGACGGCGGAGGAGGTCAGGAAGCAGCTGAAAAGCAGAGGATTTGGTGTCAGCCTGATTAACGCGCGGTTCGTAAAGCCTATTGACGAAGAAGCGGTAAGGGATGCCTGCCGTGACCATATGCTGATTGTCACTTTGGAGGAAAATGTCTTGACGGGAGGCTATGGCGAGAAGGTGCTGGACTGCCTGAACAGGAACGGGCTCCGGAATCTGTGCCTGAATATCGGAATTCCCGATGCGTATGTGGAGCATGGAGATGTGGAGGCCCTGAAGAAAGAGATCGGTATAGACGGGGACAGCATTGTACGGCGGATCTGCCAGGTGCTGGAAAAGGCGGCTTCGAAACAGCTATAAGGAGTAAACAGGTGAAAGAGCGGTTGGATGTGATTCTGGTAAACCGGGGATACGTGGATTCCAGGGAGAAGGCCAAAGCTGTCATCATGTCCGGGAATGTCTATGTCAACGGCCAGAAGGAAGACAAGGCAGGAACCTTTTTTGACGAGAGTAAAATACAGCTTGAGGTCAGGGAGCATGCCCTGAAATATGTGAGCCGGGGCGGATTAAAGCTGGAGAAGGCCGTGGATGTGTGGGGGCTGTCTCTGGAGGGAAAAGTATGTATGGACATTGGGGCATCCACAGGAGGATTTACCGATTGTATGCTGCAAAACGGAGCGGCAAAGGTATATTCCGTGGATGTGGGGCACGGACAGCTTGCCTGGAAACTGAGAAACGATGAGAGGGTGGTCTGCATGGAACAGACCAATTTCCGATATGTGGTCAGGGAAGACATAGAGGAGGATCTGGACTTTGCCAGCGTGGATGTTTCCTTCATTTCCCTGACAAAGATCCTGATTCCGGCCCGTAACCTCCTCAAGCCGGACGGTGAGATGGTCTGCCTGATTAAGCCCCAGTTTGAGGCCGGCAGGGAAAAGGTGGGAAAGAACGGCGTAGTCAGGGAACCGGCCACCCATCGGGAGGTCATTGGGAAAATCGTGGATTACGCCCACGGTATCGGTTTCAGGCCGCTGCACCTGGAATATTCCCCCATCAGGGGGCCGGAGGGAAATATAGAGTATCTTCTGCACCTGAAGAAGGAAAACGGGGTGCAGGAGGAGGTAAATGCGGGACAGCCGGGTGCAGACGGGAAGGCAGGGGCAAGCCCGGGACAGCCGGCGGCAGACGGGGAGGCAGGAGCAAGCCCGGGACAGCCGGCTGCAGGCGGGAAGGCAGGGGTAAGCCCGGGACAGCCGGAAATTTCAGGAATGTCTGCGGTGGGAGGAGGCAGTTTCTCCGGGAGTGCGGAATGGCAGATGCTCATCCGGGAGACAGTGGAGAACTCCCATAAAATGGAAAAGCGGTAAGGGATTCCGCGAAGCGGAATCATGGAGGATAGTGTGAAGCATTTTCTGATTTATACGAACAGACATAAGGATCGGGATATGTCTGTCACAGGGCGTATCCGCAGTTATCTGGAAGAGAAGGGGCAGCGCGTATCCGTGAATACGGAGGGCGTGGACTGGAAGGAAGCGGCGGACTGTATGATTGTGCTGGGAGGGGACGGCACTGTGCTTAGGGCCGCCAGGGAGACCAGGGAACTGAATATTCCCATTATCGGCGTTAATCTGGGGACTTTGGGATATATGACAGAGATTGAGCCCGACAATCTGGAGGAGGCGCTGGACCGCCTGATCCGGGGAGATTACGAGAGGGAGAGCCGGATGATGCTGTATGGGAGGGCTTTTCTGAAGGGGAACGGGACGGAGGAAGGCTGGGCTCTGAATGACATTGTGATTTCCCGCAAGGGTCCGCTGCAGATCATCCGTTTTGATATTTATGTGAACGGGCAGTTTTTAAATGATTACTGCGCGGACGGCATGATCGTCACCACGCCCACCGGCTCCACCGGTTATAATCTGTCTGCGGGGGGGCCGCTGGTAGAGCCCGGCGCCAGGCTGATTATGCTGACGCCTATCTGTCCTCATACGTTGAATCAGAGAAGCATTATCCTCTCGCCGGAGGATATGATCGAAATCAGGATCCCCCAGGGTTCGGAGGGCTGTGTGCAGACCGTTGAGGCAAGCTTTGACGGAGGTCACGGTATACCGCTGCGCACCGGAGAGGGCATCCGAATCGTGCAGTCGGAGAAGGTGACGGAATTCCTGCGACTGAACCGGGTCAGCTTTCTGGAGGTATTGCACGGCAAGATGGCTGAGTAAAAAGGCGGAAACGAAAAATCGGAAAAGAAATCAAGGGATGGACATGAAAAAAAATCGGCATGACAAGATCGCAGAGATCATTCAAAAATATGATGTGGAAACCCAGGAGGAGCTGGCGGGAAGGCTGCGGGATGCAGGCTATACCGTGACCCAGGCTACCGTTTCCAGGGATATACGGGAGATGAAGCTTTCCAAGATCTCTACGGGGGACGGCGGGCAGAAATATGTGATTCTGGACCAGGGGGACGGACATATGGGTGACAAGTATATCCGCGTCCTCCGGGACGGCTTTGTTTCCATGGATATGGCAGGGAACCTTCTGGTGGTCAAGACGGTTTCCGGCATGGCCATGGCAGCGGCAGCGGCGTTGGATGCCCTGCGGTATGAAGAAGTGGTGGGCTGCATCGCGGGAGATGATACGATTTTTGTGGCGGTGCGTACCGTGGAGGAAACAGGCATTTTAATGGAAAAGATGAAAAGGCTTCTGGGATGAACGGAATGATTTAGTGATGGTGTGGTCGGCATGACGGGAAGGTTAAATATATGCTGCAAAGTTTACATGTGAAAAATCTGGCGCTGATCCGGGAGACGGAGGTTGAATTCGGCCCCGGGCTGAATATTCTGACAGGTGAGACAGGGGCAGGCAAGTCGCTGCTGATCGGCAGCATCAATCTGGCGCTGGGAGGAAAATTTGAAAAAGATATGCTGCGCAAGGGGGCGGAGAGTGCCCTGGTAGAGTTGATTTTCGAGGGGGACAGCCCGGGTGTGCGGAACAAGCTGGCGCAGATGGAGCTGGAGGAGTCGGAGGACGGTACGGTGATTATCAGCCGGAAAATGCAGACAGGGAAAAGTGTCTGCAGGATCAACGGTGAGACCGTGACGGCAAAACAGGTAAAGGAGCTGGCGGAGGCTTTGATCGATATTCACGGCCAGCATGAACACCAGTCCCTTCTGAATAAGCGCAGGCATATGGAAATCCTGGACAGCTACTGCGGCGGGGATTATAACCAGGCAGCAGAAGAGGTTGCACGGGAATATGGCCGGTGCAGGGACATCAGAAAGGCCCTGAATGAGGAGTCTATGGATGAGGAAACCAAGTCCAGGGAGCGGGCGCTGGCCGAATTTGAATGGAAGGAAATCGAGGAGGCAGGGCTGGAGGAAGGAGAGGACGAAGAGCTGGAGCAGCGTTACAGGCTGATGGTAAACAGCAAAAGAATTCTGGAGAGCCTTTCCGAGAGCAGCCGGATGACGGGAAGCGACAGCGAGGAAGGCGCGGGAAGCGCGCTGGGACGGGCGTTAAGGGCTATCCGAAGCGTTGCTTCCTACGACAGGAGGCTGGAGGAGCTGGAGGGGCAGCTGGCGGAGATTGACAGCCTGCTTTCAGACTATAGCCGGGATGTGGCAGAATATATGGCGGACTGTGAATTTGACGGAGAGGATTTTGCCGCCACGGAGGAGCGCCTGAACCTGTTAAACCATCTGAAGGGGAAATACGGGAAGACTATTGAGGATGTAATAAACTACGGCCGGGACAGACAGAAGCTGCTGGAAAAGCTGGAGGATTACGACACCTATATGGCAAAGCTGGAAGAGGAGCTGGCCCGGGCGGAAGGGGATCTGGAGGAAGCCTGTGGGCGGCTGAGTGAAATCAGGACCAGGAATGCCCTGGCTCTGCAGCAGCTTCTGCAGGACGCTCTGGTACAGCTCAATTTCCTGACGGTGGAATTTGAAATTGCGGTCCGTCCCGGCCAGGCGGTGACGGCAAAGGGCTGGGACGATGTGGAATTCATGATTTCCACTAATCCCGGGGAGCCGTTAAAACCTTTAAGCCAGGTGGCCAGCGGAGGTGAGGCAGGGATGATATAGATACGCTGATTTTTGACGAGATTGATGCGGGAATCAGCGGCAGGACGGCCTGGAAGGTTTCGGAGCAGCTGGATACGCTGGCCCACGCCCACCAGGTGATCTGCATAACCCATCTGCCCCAGATTGCCGCCATGGCGGATAGGCATTTCTGCATCGAGAAGAGCAGTGCGGGAGATAATACCATCACCGACATCCGGGCCCTGGAGGAGGAAGAAGGCCTGCAGGAGCTGGCCAGGCTTCTGGGAGGCGACGGGCTGTCCGAGGCCGCCATGTCCAATGCCAGGGAGATGCGGGCTCAGGCTCAGGAACATAAGGAGTGCAAGGAGTGAAATTTCTCTCAGGCAGCACAGGAGGCAGCAGGCAGCACAGTACGCAGCCAAAGAGAAACTATGTCACTCCCGGAAGAACGCAGGAGCGATCTTCTACAAGAAGGGCCGGGGTGCAAAAAGGAAGTGGGGGAGCGATCTTCCGCAAGAAAATTCAGGAGGTTGAAAATGACACAAAGAACAGACATTCACAAAATACTGATTATCGGATCGGGCCCGATTATCATCGGACAAGCCTGCGAATTTGATTATTCCGGCACCCAGGCCTGTAAGGCCCTGAAAAAGCTGGGCTATGAAATCGTGCTGGTGAATTCCAATCCGGCTACCATTATGACGGATCCGGAGACCGCTGATGTCACCTATGTGGAGCCTTTGAATAAGGAGCGGCTGGAGCAGATCATTGCAAAAGAGCGGCCGGATGCGCTGCTGCCTAACCTGGGCGGGCAGTCTGGCTTAAACCTGTGCTCCGAACTCGCCGGGGCAGGTATTTTGGAAAAATATAATGTGAAGGTTATCGGTGTTCAGGTGGATGCCATTGAACGGGGGGAAGACCGGATCGAGTTTAAGAAGACCATGAACGAGCTGGGGATTGAGATGGCCCGCAGCGAGGTGGCTTACAGCGTGGAGGAAGCGCTGCAGATAGCGGACAGGCTGAATTATCCCGTGGTGCTGAGGCCTGCCTATACCATGGGCGGCGCCGGCGGCGGGCTGGTCTACAACAGGGAAGAGTTGAAAACCGTCTGTGCCAGAGGATTGCAGGCCAGCCTGGTGGGGCAGGTGCTGGTGGAGGAGTCTATTCTGGGCTGGGAGGAGCTGGAGCTGGAAGTGGTCCGGGATGCGGACGGCAGCCTGATTACGGTCTGTTTTATCGAGAATATTGACCCCATGGGGGTACATACGGGAGATTCCTTCTGTGCCGCGCCCATGCTGACCATTTCGAAGGAGCTCCAGGCGAGGCTTCAGGATTACGCGTACCGTATTGTGGAGTCCGTGCAGGTCATCGGCGGAACCAACGTGCAGTTCGCCCATGATCCGGTGAGCGACCGGGTAATTGTCATCGAGATCAATCCCCGTACCTCCCGTTCGTCGGCCCTTGCCTCCAAGGCTACCGGATTTCCCATTGCCCTGGTGAGCGCCATGCTGGCAGCAGGCCTTACGCTGAAGGACATTCCCTGCGGTAAGTACGGTACATTGGATAAATATGTGCCGGACGGGGATTATGTGGTGATAAAATTTGCCCGCTGGGCCTTTGAGAAATTCAAGGGCGTGGAAGACAGGCTGGGAACGCAGATGCGTGCCGTGGGCGAGGTCATGAGCATCGGCAAGAATTACAAGGAAGCCTTCCAGAAGGCGATCCGCAGCCTGGAAACCGGGCGTTACGGCCTGGGGCAGATCGGTAAATTCCAGGAGAAATCAAAGGGGCAGCTGCTGCAGATGCTGGCCACGCCTTCCAGCGAGAGGCATTTTATCATGTATGAGGCTCTGCACAAGGGCGCTTCCGTGGAGGAACTTCATGAAATCACCCATGTAAAGGAGTGGTTCATCCGCCAGATGAAGGAGCTTGTGGAGGAAGAGGAGGAGCTGCTATCCGGCAGGGGCAGGCTGCCGGAGGACGAGAAGCTGATCCGGGCCAAGAAGGACGGCTTTTCCGACAAATATCTGAGCCTGCTGCTGGACCTGCCGGAGGAGGAGATCAGGAACCGCCGTGCTCAGCTGGGCCTGGAGGAGGCCTGGGAGGGGGTACATGTCAGCGGCACCCAGGACAGCGCCTACTATTATTCTACCTATAATGCCCCGGATAAAAATCCGGTAAGTAACGATAAACCCAAGGTGATGATTTTGGGCGGAGGCCCTAACCGCATCGGCCAGGGCATTGAATTTGATTATTGTTGTGTGCATGCTTCGCTGGCCCTGAAAAAGCTGGGCTTTGAAACTATTATTGTGAATTGTAACCCGGAGACGGTGTCCACGGACTATGATACCTCAGATAAGCTTTATTTCGAGCCGCTGACCCTGGAGGATGTGCTGAGCATCTATAAGAAGGAAAAGCCGGTGGGTGTGATTGCCCAGTTTGGCGGGCAGACGCCCTTGAACCTGGCGGCTGACCTGGAGAAGAACGGAGTACGTATCCTGGGAACGGCACCGTCGGTAATCGATCTGGCGGAGGACAGGGACCAGTTCCGGGCAATGATGGAAAAGCTGGATATTCCCATGCCGGAGTCCGGTATGGCTTCCACCGTGGAAGAGGCGTTGGAGACTGCAAAGGAAATCGGTTATCCGGTGATGGTGCGCCCCTCTTATGTGCTGGGAGGCAGAGGCATGGAGGTGGTCTATGACGATGAGAATCTTGTGAGCTATATGCAGGCGGCAGTGGGTGTGACTCCTGACAGGCCGATCCTGATTGACCGTTTCCTGAACCATGCCATGGAGTGCGAGGCCGATGCCATCAGCGACGGAACCAATGCCTTTGTGCCCGCTGTGATGGAACACATTGAGCTGGCGGGAGTACACTCCGGCGATTCGGCCTGTATCATCCCCTCCAGGCACATTTCCGAGAAGAATGTGGCGATTATTAAGGATTACACCCGCAGGATTGCGGTGGAAATGAATGTAAAGGGCCTGATGAATATGCAGTATGCCATCGAGAATGACAGGGTTTATGTGCTGGAGGCGAATCCGAGGGCTTCCCGCACGGTGCCTCTGGTGTCCAAGGTGTGCAATATCCGCATGGTGCCTCTGGCCACCGACATTATTACGGCTGACATTACGGGCAGGCCGTCGCCCATTGCGGCCCTAAAGGAGCAGCAGATTCCGTATTACGGCGTAAAGGAAGCGGTATTTCCGTTTAATATGTTCCCGGAGGTGGATCCTATCCTGGGACCGGAGATGCGTTCCACCGGTGAGGTGCTGGGGCTGGCATCCACTGTGGGAGAAGCCTTCTTCAAGGCCCAGGAGGCAACCCAGACCAGACTGCCTCTGGAGGGCACGGCGTTAATCAGTGTCAACCGTAAGGACAAGGCAGAGGTGGTGGAGGTTGCAGGTCTGCTGCACGAGGCAGGCTTCCATATTCTTGCCACGGGAAATACCTGCAGGCTGATACAGGAGGCGGGAATTCCCGCAGAGCTGGTCAAGAAGCTTTACGAGGGCCGGCCCAATGTGCTGGATATGATTACCAATGGCAAGATTGACCTGATTGTCAATTCCCCTGTGGGTGCGGACAGTGTGCATGACGACAGTTATCTGCGAAAGGCTGCGATTAAGGGAAAAATTCCCTATATGACCACGATTGCGGCGGCGAAGGCTACAGCGGAGGGAATTCTCTGTATCCGGAAAAGCGGAAACGGGGAGATCCATTCTCTGCAGGAGCTGCACGAAAGCGTGCAT